>Ga0209909_100315_pt1 | contig 43154 bp, 36 predicted proteins | sample FECB22metaG_FD_188302 | JGI IMG/M metagenome (GOLD analysis project Ga0209909, IMG submission 188302) | Cyanobacterial communities from the Joint Genome Institute, California, USA - FECB-22 (SPAdes) (version 3) | ecosystem: Environmental > Aquatic > Thermal springs > Hot (42-90C) > Microbial mats... | reverse complement strand
GAGCTTCGTCCGCACCTTGAATGAGTCGTCACGCAGCCCATCGTCGTCGGCCGCCTTCCGGCTCTTGGGCTCGTTCACCGTGTGCTCGCCGTCTTTGCCCTTGCCTTCGATCTTGTCGAGGCGGGCTCCGATAGCGCCGATGGCATCCATGATGCTCTGAAGCGTAGGGGCGTTGTCGTCCTTCTTGTCCTTATCCTCGTCGCCAAGAACCTTGTTCTTGAGGTTCGTGCCGGTGTCATCCGCCTTGGCATCATCGGCCTTAGCGTCATCAAGGCGGGCAACTGCCGGTCCGAGAATGCTGTTGGCAGCCCGCGCGATACGCTCGGCCTGATCGACGTTGGCTCCTTCGATCTTGGGCAGCAATGCCTTCGCCAGATCGAAGCGCAGGTCATCGGTCATCTCGACCTTCTCGTTTCCTTCATCCGTTCGAACGATGGCGCCCGGAGGCAGCTCGTTGAGCGTGAACACCTCAGGCGGCGTTGCCTTATGTCCGGTGTCCACATCATCGACACGGGAGTGAGCAATCCCGGTGTGCCCCGGCACTATGGGCCGAGGTGCCTTGCGTCCAGAAGTGAGCCAATCCTCGTACTGCTGTCGACGCTCGACCAAGCTCTGTTTGTACTCGGGAGTGTGACCAAGCGACTGAGTAACGATGTCGGTCATGATTGTCCTCGATCAGGCGTTGCCTTCGGGCGGCTTGTTGAACAAATCGAGAGCCCGCTGATATCTCGCCGCCTTGTTGGCGTCGTGGACGTACTGAACGATGTCCTTGTGTTCGACGAACTGCGCGAAGAAATTTGGCTCGGGACAGGGGTCGTACGACGGCTCATACAGTTGAATGATTTTGATGAGCTGCTTCTGCAAGCGGACGAACTCACGCGGTGTCCCGCTCCATGCCTTCTTGATGAGGTCGAGACAGCGCTTGGCGAGGATGGTGGACTCGGGATGCCGCAGGTACGGCATGAGAGTTCGGGCGTCTTTGAGAAGCTCCACCACCTCATCTTCGTAACTAGGCGGTCCTAACGACACGAATGGATATGGGACTGGGGTCAGCTCTCGATCGCACAGGCGATGGAACAGCCACTTCATCTTGCGGACTCGCTGGTCCTTGAGACCTGCCAGCATGCTAATGGCTTCGATCAGTACCCCGGCGCATGCAGAGCGAAGCTTTGGCGATTGGTTCTGAACGGGAAGCGACAGGATCGCCTCCGCGGTAGCGATCGGACTGTCGGTGATCTCGGAGACTACCCTGTCGTAGCTCATATCGAGCTTGGACAATTGCATACGGCGACGGGCGCGCACTGTAAGACTGTGATGGTTATCCACGCGACGTCTCACGGAATGGGGAGCGCCACAAAGTCCCAAGACGAAAGCCGACACATGCTTGGGCATATAACTTGCGGTCAGTTCGTGCAGACGCGCCTACAGGGTAGCCCGGCCCATAGGTGTTACAAGCGCCATTTTGGCCAAAGGCCCTAACCGGAGCGCCACGACGCGTCGTTCTTAGCCAGGTATGTGGTTTCGGCGCCGGATCCTAGCGCGGTACTACAACCTAGCTCGTAGTCACTAGTGCTAAGAGAAGGGCCGCGATGGCAATCCTTATCCTGCTCACTCTAATTTTCGTGCCAGCGTACTTTCTGCCCACGATCATCGCGTGCGTGCGCGACGTGCCTCAGAAGGGCTGGATCTTTTTCGGCAATACCTTCTTCGGGTGGACGGGCCTCGGGTATCTACTGATGTATGTAGCCGCTTGGGGACCCAGCCGTGACGAGCTTCAGAGAGCGGCCGAACGCGAACGGCTCGCTGAAGAGGCGGACCGAGCAATCGTGATGATGGAGCGCAGGTCAAGGGAGGCGTTAGGAAATCGCAGTTAGAGGGGAGGATTAGGGGGCCTGGGGCCTACCTCGGCGCTACCATCGCCATCCATTGGAAGTCGAGTTGGGCTTGGGTCGTTGCGCTATCGGAAGCCCCCTCATATCATCGAGGCCGGGCGACGGAGGATACGCTAGTGGCCCATGACCAACGCAGACTTGCGGCTATTGTCGCCATAGACGCGGTTGGCTATTCGCGCCTGATGGGCCAGGATGAAAGTGGCACTCACGCTCTCCTAAAGAAACATCTGGCTGAGCGTGTTGGACCTTCTATCGCCCTCCGCGGCGGCCGTGTCGTCAAATTGACAGGCGATGGCGCACTTGCCGAGTTCGACAGCGCCGTAAGTGCCGTGAGCGCTGTTATCGGCATTCAACAAGCAATGGCCGAAGTAAACCGGGATCATCCAGAGACGGTCAAGATTGTGTTCCGGGCGGGCATCCATCTTGGAGAAGTAATCGTCGACGAGGACGATCTCTATGGCGACGACGTGAACATCGCTGTCCGTCTCCAAGGCGAGGCGCCACCGGGTGGGATTCTGGTGTCGCGCGCCGTGCGCGAGGCCGTGAGTGGCCGCGTCAAAGCCCAACTATATGCCTTGGGCGAGCTGTCGCTCAAAAACATCGTCCGCCCCATCCGCGCCTTCCGTGTTGAGTGGCAGGAGGAGGATTGGAAGACCATCGCTCCCAGCGAGGCGCCGCCGATCGCGGTGCCCGGACGGACTGCCGCGCTTGCCGACAGGCCCTCGCTCGCCGTGCTGGCATTTCGCAACCTCAGCGGAGATCCTGGGCGTGAGTATTTTGCCGACGGCATATCCGACGACATCATCACCACACTGTCCCGCATTCCGAATTCTGTGGTGATCGCCCGCAATTCTTCGTTCTCCTATAAAGGACGCTCGGTCGATGTGCGGCAGATCGGCCGCGAGCTCGGCGTGCGATACGTTGTGGACGGCAGCGTCCAGCAGGCTGCCGGAAAAAGCCTGCGCATCAGCTGCGTGCTGATCGACGCCGACACCGGTAGGCACATCTGGGCGGAAAGGTACTATGGCTCTCCGGACGAGCTGTTCGAGCTTCAGGACAGGATCACCTCGAGCATCGTCGCCACCCTCCTGCCCAAGGTACTGGTCACCGAGATTGCCCGCGCCCAGGCCAAGCCGACCAGTAGCCTGTCTGCCCGCGACCTCTATTTGCGGGCGATCGCGCAAGTCAACGAAGACACAGAGAGTTCGTTCGACCAGGCTCTGACGTTGTTCCATCAAGCGATTGCCATTGACCCCCACTTTTCTTCCGCGTGGGGCCTCGTCGCGCGCGTGCATTGGGGACGAGCCCACAACGGATGGGCTCCGTTTCGTGAGGCCCAGGCGCTAGGCCAGGAAGCGGCCAGGCGAGCGATTGAGACGGGACAAAACGACCCGGTCGCCCTGACACTGGGCGGCTTCGCTATCGCCTATCTCAGCGCACAGCCAGAGGCTGGCGTGGCCCACATCGAGCGGGCACTGGTACTCAATCCCAATTTCGTGTCGGCCTGGCGGTACGCGGGCTTTGCCTATACGATGCTGGGCGAGCACGGGAAGGCCATCGAATACTTCGAGCGGGCGATGCAACTGAGCCCATTGGCCGACAATGGCTTCGAATCGTATTACGGCATTTCGCTCGCCTGCTTCTTCCTGGGCCGCTATGACCAAGCCGTGGTGTGGGCCGAGCGAGCAAAGCGCGAGCTTCCCCGCAACCCACGCCCTCTGATTGTGAAGGCTGCGGCACTGGCCATGTTTGGCGGCCGTGCCGACGAGCTGCCCGACCTGGTTCGTCAGGTGTTGTCCACGCTTCCCGGCATGACGATCAAGACAGTCAGGCGGCGAATGTCGGAGTATCAGGCGGATGACCGTGAGCACTTTGCCAGAGCCCTCCGCACCGCGGGTATCCCGGAATGAGCAAATGGGTCCCCAGATCGGCGAGCGCTTAGGGACAGTCGTGGGTGCCGCCGCTTAGGGAACTGCAGCGCATTGATATGATACCCGCCGGCCAACTGTGCTGTCGGGCTGTCTCGCCCAGAAGGATAGGCAGTCTGATATTTTTGTCGGATGATTCTTGACATGGTCTCGCCGTGCTAGCGCACGACCGTGTAGGCGTTTAAACCCTTACCGCCCCCGTACACCGGCCGCGCCCCTAAAGCCGACGGCGGGCCGCCGTAGGGCCGTACGCGGTCGGCTTAGGGTTTACCGGCGGCCCGTAAACGCGGCGCGCCTACCACCGCCGTGAACTAGCTTTCGCTGCCGCTTGTTTGCGAGTCATCTTGGGCTTTGCCTTCAGTGCCTCTCGGGCCTTGCGATGTGCTGCCCACTCTTGTTGCTCAAGCGTCGGTCCCGGCACGGTGCCGGTTCGGATCAGCTCGGGCACGTAAATTCCGATTACCCAGTCCACCAACTTCGATGTGTCGGTGCCGGAGTAAACTAATTCGGGCTGATGCTCCTTCTTGAACAGCTTCCCGCCTTCGAACCAAAACTCAGGCGGCACCTCTCTGTAGAGGTTGTAGTGGTCGCCTTCGTGTTTGTACTGGAGGCGGAGGCGCGTGAGCAGTCGTGAGAAGCCGGTGCGGGCGAAGCTCATGTTGCGCCTGTTGAGAGCGTAGAGGTTGAACGAGTATTTGGGGCTGTAGGTGGTGCCGGTCTCCGGGTTGATTCCGCGATGGCCTTGCCGTCCGGTAGGGAACTTGCGGTGCGGGTTGTAGTGGGCCCATGTGCCGAGAGGGACAAGTCGGCTAGCGCGGTCGCCTGGCATAGGCTTTAGGGTACGCGCGGTCGGATTCCTGGCGAAAGTGGAAGTTCGGTTGCCTGAGTGTGCCTGACGCCTATATCCGCTTTTGCATCGGAATCGAACATCGGCGTGGAACGAAAGCATATTGTCCTCGCTCGGAGCCGGGCTGCGCGCAGTCGAAAAGACGTCTGCCGCGGCTTTGCTCGAAGTGGCGCTGACTTCGAGGCGGTCCTGCACAATGAGCGGAGCATTCACTACCGTCGGACCAGGCGATGCAGGCTGTTCCCCGTAATCGATAGGAACTGCAAACGGCGTCTCTCGAGCTGTCTCCGGCGCGTGCTTAGGTTCGATAACACCTGGTTGATTGGGAAGTTCCGCATTAAGCGCGTCCGAATTCAATCCGCTTCCGCCGTAAGGGCCTGTGCCGAACCCACCGGCGCCGTATTCGACTGCACTGGGAGCATCGGCATCCGCGCTGTCATAGATTTGCTGCTCGACAGGCACTGAGACACCCAGATCATGATGAGGCGGAGCGTAGGTGCTCGCCGGATCGAGCGTAGGTTCGGTCTTAGGACGCTTGGGCCGGCGCCGTGGTCCGCGTGGGGCGTTGGTTCTCACCATTTCATAAACCTGGGCGGCTATCGCCCTTCTGTCGAGTTGTAGCGCCTCTATCACTACAATTCTATCCCAGTGTCCTGCCTGGTAACGCCCAGACCCTTGAGTGCGAGAGCGTTGAATGCCTCCGGTAGAAGGTGCGTTTGGCTTCAATCTCCTCTCGCGTCCATTTCTTGCGAGTGAGCCAGAGCTTGTTGAGTTCTCGGAGGATGCCGGCGCCGTACTATCTTCGAGGATGAGCGCGTAGGTTGTCGGGTCGCTGGGCATGTCTTTGTTGCATCGCGTGCACGGCGGCCCGTAGGTCGGGACGGCCCCCGCCTCAGGGGTTGTGCCGGGGCCAGCGCAGTGTCGGTTTAGCGGTCGCCGCAGGCCCAGCTAGCGGACCGTGGGCCGGGCGCAGGGTCGGCTACCGGCTAGGCCCTAAGCTTAATGACGTTGTCTTGTGTGTCGTCTGCATCCCCTACGATCCGCAGAAGGTCAGCCTCCAGCGCCACAAGCGCCGCCATTTTCTGCTTGCGATGCCGGGAGACATTGTAGGTAGCCATCAGTCCGCCGAGGCTATGACCGAGAACGCGCTCCGCGGTTTCGTCCGCGATCTCAAGGTTTGCCATGATGGTTCGCCCGGTCCGCCGCAAGTCGTGCAAGGTCCAGCCTGTAACGCCCGATGCTTTGTCCAACTTCCTCTTGGGTCGTGCGAACTCCGAAATGGAATTCTTTCCATTGACGGTGAAGATCCAGTCGCTGCCGGCGAATCGGGGCAGGGATCGGAGTAACTCAACAGCAAGAGGGGGTAGGGGTACCTCGTGAGTTTGCCCAACTTTGTATCGGGCGGCCGGGACCGTGAGCACGGGATAGTCGGAATCGAGGCCTGAGAGCTCGGACCACCTGGCCTGAGCCCAATCATCCCGGCGCTGGGCCGTGGCGAGCAGCATCTTAACGAGGACGCCGAACATGCCGGCGTCTGTCGCTGCATCCCACACCAACTTGATTTCGTCTTCGGTCAGAATCCTCTGCCGGCGCATCATGGCGCCTGTAATGCCCACCGACTTGTCCCGAAGCATTGCAGCGGGGGAGACCGTAATTCCGGCATGGCCGCGCTCGGCGGCATAGTTGAACACACGCCTCACGGCACTGAGCGCATGCCGAGCGGCGTGTGGCCCGCGGGCGCGGCGGATCGTGTTCAGGCGAGCCAGGATGTCCTCCCGGGTGATGAGGGCAGCGGGCCTGTTGCGGAAGATGGGGTCCTTGCCGTCCTTCCACTCTGTCTTCCAGGAAGAGCGGAGTCCCTGCCAGACCTTCGTTTGGTGCGACTCCTGGCCCAACCAGTCGTTCCGTATGTAGCGGGCGACCTCATGCCCCTGTCGCTTCTGCGGCAGTTCCTCGGCGATGTACATCTCGGCAAGCGCTCCGAATGTTTCGATGACCAGCTTGCGCTTCTCGTGGTTCGGGTTGAGCCCGCGCTGCATCTGCTGCAGAGCCTCCCAGGCCGCCTTTCTGGCGCTGGCCAACTTCATTGTGCCGGCACGACCGAGCGTCACCATGATCTGCCGATCGGTAGGTCGCGGTCGGGCACGAACCACATAGGTCTTAACGCCTGACGGCCTGATGCGAACACCGAGACCCGTCGGGTCGCCGACCGTGTCCCACACTGAGTACTTCTTGGCTTCTGGTTTCAGACCCCGAATGACAGAGTCGGTAAGTTCGAGCTTCACTTTTTCAACCCTCGTTTCGCCTGGGGCACTCAACTGGCCCTAAAACCAGTTAGCCGCTAGGCGTCTGAGGCGAAAGGAGTAAATGCCCTAAAAGCTTGATATAGCAGGGTTTTACGCGCGTGGTGCTGCATGGTGCAGCATGATGATTTGTTCTCTACCAGCCTTCCTAAACCGGAGGTCGGAGGTTCGAATCCTCTCGGGGACGCCACTTCTCTCGATTTTGCGCGACGACGGCAGCGCGTGGACAGCAAGCGGTCGGGCGCCGAAGTGATGTATGGTGACGCGATGACGGATGATCCGCTGGGCTGGCTCGATTACGTGCCTGTAGGTGGCGACCGCTCGACAAGCGCCGAGATACTCTTGTGCTTTGAGCGCACCATGCTCTGCGACGAGCGTCTGCCCGAGGACTACCGCCGCGAGGTGCGTGAGCATATCTGGCGGCGCATCAACGAGAGCCACCTCTATTTCGATGCTGGGCCAAAACGCAGATGACGCGCTACGCCGGCAGCTTGTCTCCGTCCGGCGGCGCCGCCACCTCGAACGCGTTCACCACGCCGCACAGCATCGCATAGAAGTGCACGCTCGTTGTCAGCTCGACGAGCCACTTCGTACCGTGCTTCTTGTGGAGGGCATCGAACGCCGCCTGTTCTGCGCGATTGGTGCGCATGAGCTGGCGGACGTACGTCACGATCGCGGCTTCCTCGGGCGGAAACTTCGACGCATCAGCCCTCGCGCGCAAGAGATCGATCGCTTCTTCACGCAGGCCGTTGCGGCGCGCGGCCGCCACCTGCGCCGCCCACACATACGCGGCTTCACGTTCGCGCACGGCGGCGAGAACGCCGACCGAGCGCAACTTGCCTTCGACGATGCTTTCATCGCGGAAGAAGGGCACGAGCGGCAACAGGCGCTTGGTCATCTCCGGACTGTGCAGCATCATGCTGAACGGGCCACGGATGGCGCCGAACACTTTCAGCACGTCGTCGGCGACGGCCTGATACTCCGGGGCGATGTCGGCTTTGCTGGCGATGGGCGTGACGCGTGGCATGGCTCGGTCCCTTTCGCGACGGACGTGGGTCCTGGAGGTGGCTGAGGGTGCCAGCCTCCCTTGAGGGCTGTCAAAGTGGTGCAGCCGGGAGCAAGGATCGCATGGAGTTCCTCGAGGCCGCCTTGGCGAAGCCATCAACGGAAGGGAAAGGAAGGCGTCTGCGTCACTGGAGGAACTGCATGCGTGGTCTTGGTCGTCGTGCTGTCGCGCTATCGTTCATGGGGTTCGCCGCATCGCCGGCGTTGGCGCAATCTGGATCCGATGACCAAGTGACCAGGACGATCCTCGAGGTCGAGCAGCAGCTCAAGGCGCGCCTCGGTGTGGTGCTGCGCGATCTCGAAACGGGGCGCAGCTGGACGCACAAGGCCGACGAACGCTTTGCCATGTGCAGCACCTTCAAGGCGCTGGCGGCCGCGGCGATCCTGGCCCGTGTCGATCGCGGCGAGGAGGATCTCGCCCGGCGCGTCGTCTTCCACACGTCCGATCTCGTGACCTATTCGCCGGTGACCAAGGAGCATGTGGGCGGCGAGGGCATGCCGATGGGCGAGATCTGCGCCGCCGCCGTGACGCTCAGCGACAACACCGCCGGCAATCTCATGCTGAAGGCGCTCGGCGGCCCGGAGGGCTTGACCCGCTTCCTGCGCTCGATCGGCGACGAGGTGAGCCGCCTCGATCGCCGGGAAACCGAACTCAACGAGGCCACGCCCGGCGATCCGCGCGACACGACGACGCCCAACGCGTTGACCGCGACGATGCAGAAGCTGGCGCTGGGAACCGTCCTGTCGGCGAAGTCGCGCGAGCAGTTCACGGCCTGGCTGGTCGCCAACAAGACCGGCGAAGCCAAGGTGCGCGCCGGCGTGCCGAAAGAGTGGCGCGTCGGCGACAAGACCGGCGCCGGCGAACTCGGCACCAACAACGACACCGGCATCATCTGGCCGCCGAACCGCAGGCCGATACTGTTCACGATCCTGACCACCGAAACGACGGCGTCGGTTGCGGACAAGAACGCCGGGATGGCCGATATCGCTCGTGCTCTGGCCGCCGCGCTGGCAGGCTAGCGGCATGACGACGACCTCGACGACCGCTCCGACGACAACCGTCCGCCTCCAGAACATCGCGCAGTCCTACGGCCAATCCGCCGCCCTCATGGCGGCGGTCGAGATCGGCGTGTTCACCGCCATCAGCAACGGCGCCCGCACCTATGAGGCGGTGGCCAAGGCTGTCGGCATCCATCCCACCAACGCCGAGCGGCTGATGGTGATGCTGTGCGCGGCAGGGCTGCTCGAGGTCGCGGACGGCCGCCATACCAACGCCGCCGACGTCGAGCGCTTCCTGGTCGAAGGCAAGCCCGGCTACATGGGTCCGTGGATCACCTTCACCAAGCCGCAATGGAACGAGTGGGGACGGCTCGCCGACCATCTGCGCACCAAGGACCTGAAGGTGATGGGCTCGATCGAGACCTTCACTGTGGCCGACGCGCGCCGCTATCACGCGGCGACCTATTCGATCGGCATGGGCGCGGGTCGCCGTTTCGTGCGCCAGGTCGATCTCAAGGGCCGTCGCAAGATGATGGACATCGGCGGCGGCTCGGGCGCCTACTGCATCGCCGCCGCCAAGGAGCATCCAACGCTTCGCGCCGTGGTGCTCGACCTGCCGGTGGTGTGCGAGGTGGCGCGCGACTTCATCGCGGAGAACGGCGTCGCCGATCGCGTTGTGGCGCGGGCCTGCAACTTCACGCGCGACCCGTTCCCCACCGATTGCGACGTCGCGGTCATGGCGTCGAACCTGCCGATGTACGGCCGCGACATGATCGCGAGCGTCATCAGGAAGGCGCACGACGCGCTGTTGCCGGGTGGGGAGATGCATCTCATCGGCGAGGTAACCAACAACCAGCGCAGCGGGCCGTGGGGACCGGCCTATTGGGGCCTGGGCCAGGCGGTGTCGGATTCGCTGGGACTCGCCCATTCCGAGGACGACGTCACGGGATACTTCCGGGCCGCCGGATTTCGCGACGTGGCGCTGCACGACTTCATTCCCGGCGCCCTCAGCCGCGTCACCGGCACCAAGGCGGCTTAAGCCGTGTTCCATACCGCCGTCTGCGATCTCTTGGGCATCCGCTATCCCATCCTGCAGGGCGCCATGCAGGGTGGTGGCGGCGTCGAGCTGGTGGCGGCGGTGTGCGAAGCCGGCGGGCTCGGCGTGCTGCCGACTTTCGGCGGCACCGACCAGAAGCTGCGCGCCGATATCGAGGGCGTGCGCTCACGCACGACAAGGCCGTTCGGCGTCAACATCATGCCCATGGGGCGGGGCATCACCGAGCGCTGTGCCGCGACCTGCATCGAGCTCGGCATCCCCGTCGTCACCACGGGCCGCGCCGATCCGGGCGAAGCTGTCGTGCGTCGGCTGAAGGATGCCGGCATCAAGGTCGTGTCGGTGATCCCGACGGTCGAGCACGCCCGGCGCATGGAAGGCGAGGGCGTCGATGCGGTCGTGGCCTCCGGCACGGAGGCGGGCGGCCATGTCGGAACGATCGCCACGCTGCCCCTGGTGCCGCAGGTCGTGGATGCGGTGAAGATCCCCGTACTGGCGGCCGGCGGCATCGGCGATGCCCGCGGCTTCCTCGCGGCCTTCGCGCTCGGCGCCCAGGGCATCCAGATGGGCACCCGCTTCATGGCGACGCTGGAGTCCGACCTCAACGACTGGGGCCGCAACCGCCTGCTCGAGATGCGCGAGACCGACACCATCGTTACGCGCGCCATGACCGGCGCCACGGTGCGCTGCATGCGCACGCCCGAGATCGCGGCCTATGAGGAAGCGGTGGCCCGCGGCGCCGATACAGGCGAGCTCAAGGAGCTTGCCAATCGCGTGCGCGGCTCGCGTTACGGCGAGGGCAAGGGAGATCGCCGTCAATCGGCGGCGGGCCAGGTCGCCGGCTTGATCCGTGAGGTCGTGGCCGTGCGCGACCTGATCGAAGGCATGCTGGCCGATGCGGCGAAGCTCGCCGAGCGATTACCGTCGGTGGCAAAGCGATAGCTTCCTCATGTTCCTCTCCCCCCCGCTAGGGTCCCGCTAGGGGGAGAGGTTAGGTGAGGGGGCTTCGAAGGAAGGTTGTTCTGTAACCCCCTCACCCAGCCTCTCCCCCTAGCGGGGGAGAGGAGCATGAGGCGATGTATTCGCTTGCTCTCAAAACTTCCGCTGCAGGCCCCAGCTGTCGGCGAGCAACGCGGCGATGCGTGCGGCCACCAGGCGGTTGCCGGGGCTGACGCCGTCGGTGTCCGAGACGTAGTGGATCTGGTCGGTGTAGATCGTCGACGTCTCGTTCTGGAAAATGTCGCCCAGGTCGTAGACGAGCAAGCCGCGCTCGCGCAGGGCCAGCATGCCGGCGACGATGCGGCGATAGAGGTCGCCATAGGAAAGATTGCCGACGACGCGCCGTTCGTCGTCGGTCAGCGTCTTGCCCCAGGCCGGCACCGGCTGCAGGAAGAAGGCCGCCTTCAGGCCATAGTCGTTGGCCAGGGCTTCGGTGGCGCGCAAGTACTTCTGGTAGAGGCCGAGCTGGACGTCGAACTGCAGCTCGGGGTCGCGGTCGATGTCCGGCGGCAGGGCGAAGATGCCGCGGATCGTCGTCCGCTTGCTGGACGGGAAGCTGTCCCGGCCCTTGGCGGCCATCTCGATGCTGCGGATGATCAGATAGGCGGCATGCGATTGGCGCAGGACCGGGTTCATCGACAGCGCACCGGCGATGCGCCCTGCGACCCAGCCGATCGCGGCGTCGCCGAAATTCTCGTCGTCCGCGTAGGGGTTGGCGTGCACGAAGTTGGAGGATGGCGATTCGAGGCGTTGTCCCATCTTGGGCAGGAAATAGAAGTATTCGTTGTAGCCGCTCAGGTTGACGACGGCGTCGACCCCGCTGGCATAGAGGGCGAAGGTGATGAAGCCCTGCGGCTCCTTCCAGGCGCCGGCGGCAGCGATCATCACCGACCATGGCTTGCCGTTGGGACTGATATAGTTGTTGTTCAGCTCCTCCTCGAGATAGTGCGGCCGCCCTTTTTGATTGCCGCCCAGGAACGAGGCGACCGATCCGCCGGTCAGGAGGAGGGTGTAGCGGTCGTTCGATTTGATGACGGGAAAGTCCGGACCGAACAGGCCGACATTGTTCACCCAGGGCCCGCTGCATGGCGGGTCGGCATTGTGGACGAACGCGACATAGGGATGCGGGTACAGCGTGTCGATGAAGCGGCAGGGCGTGCCTCTCGTCATCTCGCGCACATAGATGTTCTGCGTGCGCTCGAACAGGTCGGCGGCCGGTGTATAGCGGCCGTCCTCGATGAAGAGCCAGGCGATGGCCATCGTCTCGATGGCGACGACGGCGAGCACGAGTCCGACGAGAAGCGAGATGGTGCGGAGAAGCAGGGCCCTCTGCACCACGCGCCTACACCGGTCGGTCGCCGCTGATCTGGATGCGCCTCAGCAGGCGGCGGAACGGGCCGGTATCGCCGAGCGCGATATGCTTGGCGCTGCGATTGTCCCAGAAGGCGATCGAGCCCTTCTGCCAGCGATAGCGGAAGGTGAACTCCGGCCGGTTGCCCTGCTCGAACAGGAAATCGAGCAGTGGCCGGCTTTCGGCCTCGGTCATGCCTTCGAAGCCGACGGTGTAGGACTTGTTGACGAACAGCATCTTGCGGCCGGTCTCGCGATTGGTGCGCACGACCGGATGGCTGTTGCGCGTCTCGCGCCAGTCGGGCCCGTCGCGATGCTTGGTCGAGCGGCCCTTGTTCTTGCCGGCTTGCGGGCCCGCCACCATGACGTCGCTGTGCACGGCGCGCAGGCCCGACAGCATCTTCTTCATGCCATCCGACAGCGCTTCGTAGGCGAGATACTGGTTGGCGAACATCGTGTCGCCGCCGTACTCCGGGATGTCGATGCCGTAGAGAATGGCGCCCATCGGCGGCTCGGCGCACATCGTCGTGTCGGCGTGCCAGTCCTCGCCGACATAGCCCGTATCGCCCGGCTCGCGCCGTACCATTACGATCTCGGGATCGTCGCCCATGCCGACATAGTTGGGATGGATGAAGATGTCGCCGAAGCGCCGGGCAAAGGCCTTGTGGCGCTCGACGCTGAGCTCCTGGTCGCGGAAGAAGACGACGCAGTGCTCATTCAGCGCGTCGCGGATCTCGCCGATCGTGCCATCGTCGAGGTCCTGAGCCACGTCGACGCCGGAAATTTCCGCGCCTCCGGCACCGGACAGCAGACGAATGTCGAGACGCGTGTTGCGCATGGTGTCCGCTCCGCCGTGACGTTGTCCGGCCAAGCTACATCCGCGTCACTGGCAGGTGAAGGTGATCTTTCGCGGAGCGATCGTGGGCAGCGCCGCCGACGGTTCGCTCGGCCGGGGCCACGAGCCATCGGCCAGGTGCTTTTCGACGATTGGCAGCAGCTGGTTGAAGGCGATCCAGGCCTGCAGGCGCAGGCCGGCCCGGTTTGTGTGCACTGCGTCAACGAAAAGGTCGGGATCGAGCGGCATATAGCGGGCGATGTCGATGAATCCGATGCCATGTGTTTTGGCGTATTTGGCGAGCAGCCGGTTCTGGAAGTTGGATAGCCGCTCGATGTCGCGATAGCGATAAGGGAAGTAGCTGATATTGAGCTGGTCGAAGAGGTATTTGTGCCGGATGGGGTCGAGCACCATGCCGTCCTTGACCATCCAGAGGAACGAGCTCACCGCAAAGTCACTGCCATCCTTGGCGAGATCGGTGCGGATCTGCTCGAGATCGTGCTGGATGGCGTTCAGGCTCACCGGCAGGTTGGGATAGGCGAGATCGGGATCCTTCTCGTCGAGGCCCTCCGGCCATTCCAGGCGATAGGACGCTTTCGGCGGCTCGCGGCCATCGGACTTGACCCCGGCGAGCTTGATCGCGGCGCGGACGCGGCTCAGCAGCGCCGAGTAGCGCGCTGCGTTCTCCAGCCACGAATTGTCACTCGCCGCCAGCGGCGCCGGCGGTTTGGCATCGTCGGCGATGTCCTTCGCGACCGATGACATCCAGAACTGGTTGCCGCCTTCGTAGTAGACGACGAGGTCGGGCTTGAGCGGCAGAACCTCGTTGCGCACGATCGCCGCGGTGTCGGTCGAGCTGATGCTCTCGCGCCCGGCGTTCAGGACCTCGAAACGGACCGGGACCTTCCGGGCCTCGGCCCAGCGGTTCAGCCAATAACCGACGAATTCGGGATAGGAGGCAGGCAGGTGCGGTTGCCCCATCGTCGTCGACGAGCCGACGAACACGATGCGGATCGTCTTGGCGCCGCGCGGCGTTTCGATGGGCGCGCCGCGCCAGCCCACCTGGTTGGTCACCAGCCCGTTGGGCAATGTGGCGTTGGGCATGAAGCGGTAGGGCGGGTGCGGCGAACCGTCGGGTGGATCGTGGAGATAGAGCATCCCCGGCGCATAGTGCAGGTACCTATGCTTGCAGGGATCGCCGGCAAAGACCGAGTTCCACACCTTCAGACCGTCAGGCGGCCGGAATTCCATGCCGCCGGAATTGTGGTCTTCGATGTAGCGGAAGACGCGCTGCCAATCGTCGGGAACCTTGCCACGGTTTGGCAGCGGCGGCGGGCTGTCCACGAACCACTTGCGATCGACGCCGGGCGCCAGCGGGATGTGGTCGAGCACCTCCGGGTTGACGCCGGCACTGCCGGCAGGGTCGCTGAGCGGCGTCGCGAGCATCGAGTAGCCGTCGATATAGCGGACGGCCGCTTCGGCAACGACGACGGTAAAGATGATCGACGCGAAGAAAAGAAGGACGTTCTTCAGTTGAGGGCGCTCCAACAGGCAGCCAGCCACCTAGCATAGAATTCGGCAGGCGCAACCGGGCTGCGACGTTCCTCCCCTTCGCGTATTCAAGCTCCTCTCCCCCGCTAGGGGAGAGGTTGGGAGAGGGGGCCACGCATGTCGATTCCCCCTCTCCGAGCCTCTCCCCCTAGCGGGGGAGAGGAACAAGAGCCGTGTTGACGAAGACTATCTCAGGGCGCCTGCGGTTCGGGCGTCTGCGGCTCCGCTTTCGGGGCCGTCTTTGGCGCCTTGCCTTTCTTTCGCCACTCCTCGAAGCGCTGCAGCACCGTGAAGAAGGACGGCACGAACAGCACGGCAAGGCAGGTCGAGGCGATCATGCCGCTGAACACCGCGAGGCCGAGCGAGATGCGCGAATTGGCGCCGGCGCCGGTCGCCGTCACCAGGGGCACGACACCCAGGATGAAGGCGAACGATGTCATCAGGATGGGCCGGAAGCGCGTGCGGGCGGCTTCGACGGCCGCCTCGACGATGTCCTTGCCGTCGATCAGGCGCCGCTCGCGCGCGACCTCCACGATCAGGATCGCGTTCTTGGCGCTGAGCGCGATCAGTAGCATGAGGCCGATCTGGGTGTAGATATTGTTGGGCAGGCCGACCGCGCCCAGCGCGATGGCCGGACCGACCAGCGACAGCGGCACTGCGAAGATCACCGCCAGCGGCAGGATCCAGCTTTCGTACTGTCCGGCGAGGCAGAGATAGACCAGCAGGATGGCGAGCGCGAACACGTACGTCATCTGGCTGCCGACCAGGTTTTCCTGATACGACATCGCCGTCCATTCGTAGCCGGTCCCGGGCGGCAGCACCGCATTGGAGATCTGGTCCATCAGATCGATGCCTTCGCCCGAGCTGAAGCCCGGCGCCGGCGTGCCGACGATCGAGGCCGACGGATAGAGATTGTAGAGGCTGATGAGCGGCGGGCCCGCGGCCTCGTGCAGCTCGGCCAGCGCGCCGATCGGCACCATCTGGCCCTCGATGTTGCGCACCTGCAGCTTCAGGATGTCGGCAGGCTTGGTGCGGTACTCCGATTCGGCCTGCATGAAGACCATCAGTGTCAGGCCGAACTTGTTGAAGCGGTTGACGTAGGCCGAACCGAGATAAGACGACAGCGTGTTGAACACGTCGCCCAGCGACACCTTGAGCGATTCGGCCTTCGTGCGGTCGATGTCGACCCGAACGTGCGGCGCGCCGGCGCGGAACGAGGTCACCACGTTGGTGAGCGCCGATTGCGAGCTGGCGTTGCGGATCAGGTTGTCGGTGGCGTTCTGCAGCTTGGTGTAATCGAAGCTGCCGTCCTTCTGCTCGACCTGCAGCGCGAAGCCACCGGCATTGCCGATGCCCTGGATGGCGGGCGGGACCAGCGGGAAGCCGCGGCCGTCCTGCAGCGTCCTGAGCTGCTCGGCGATGTGCATGACGATCGAGCGCAGGTCCTGGTTCGGCTGCTTGAGGCGCACGCCCCAGTCCTGGAGGATCACATAGGCGACTCCGGCATTGGCCAGCATGGAGTTGCTGTCGAGCACCGACATGCCACTCAGGGCCACCACATCTTTGACGCCCGGCGTCGCCATGGCGATCTTGGTGACCTGCTCCATGGCCGCATTGGTGCGCTCCAGCGAGGCGCCATCGGGCAATTGCAGGCCGACCAGCATGTAGCCCTGGTCCTCGTTGGGGATGAACGCTGTCGGCAGGCGCGCCACGCCCCAACCGCCGAGACCGGCGACGACGAAGGCGATGATCATCATCACGATGCTGCGATGGGCCATCGCGCCGATCAGTCCGGCGTAGGCGTCCTCGACCTTGCCGTACACCTTGTTGAAGCCGCGGAAGAAAACGTTGCGCTGTTCCGGCGGCACGGTAGGCCTGAGCCACAGGGCGCACTGGGTAGGCTTCAGGGTCGCCGCGTTGATCGCGCTGATCAAGGCCGTCGCGGCGATGACCAGCGCGAACTGGGCGAACATCTGGCCGGTCAGGCCGGGCACGAAGGCGGCCGGCAGGAACACCGACATCAGCACCAGCGTGATGCCGATCACCGGACCGAGCAGCTCGCTCATCGCCTTGATGGCGGCGTCGTGGGGCGTCATGCCGCGCTCGATGTAATGGGCGACGCCTTCGACGATGACGATGGCGTCGTCGACCACGATGCCGATCGCCAGCACGATGCCGAACAGGGTCGTGGTGTTGACGGTGAAGCCCAGCGCCGCCATGGCGGCGAAGGCGCCGATAATCGTGACCGGGATGGTTGTGGCCGGCACCAGCATGGCACGCCAGTCCTGCAGGAACAGCACGATCACGATCAGCACCAGCACACCCGCCTCGATCAGGGTCACGAAGACCTCCTTGATCGAGGCGTTGACGAAGCGGGTGGTGTCGAAGGGCACCTCGTAGACCAGGCCCTTGGGAAAGGCTTTGCTGAGCTCGGCCATCTTGGCATTGACGCGCTTGGCGACGTCGAGGGCGTTGGCGCCGGGAAGCTGATAGATGGCGATGCCGGCGTTGGGCTTGGCATTCAGCTTGGAGGTCATGGTGTAGGTCTGAGCGCCGAGCTCGACCCGTCCGATGTCCTTCAGCCGCAGGATGCGTCCGCCGTTGCCTTGCGCCGCCTTGACGACGATGTTGCCGAATTCCTCCGGCGTGCTGAGCCGGCCCTGGATGTCGACGGTGAACTGGAAGTCCTGGCCCTTGGGCGCCGGCGGCGCGCCGACCTGGCCCGCCGTGACGGGCTGGCTCTGCTCCTTGATGGTGTTACCGACCTGCTCCGGGGTCAGTCCATAGGTGTAGAGCTTCTGCGGATCGAGCCAGACGCGCATCGAGTATTCGCCGATGCCCAGCACCTGGGTATTGCCGACGCCCGGCAGGCGCGACAGCTCGTTGATCAGGTTGATGGTGGCGTAGTTCGCCATGTACAGGCTGTCGAAGGTCCCGTCCGGCGAGTTCAGCGACACGATCTGCAAGATCGAGGTCGACTTCTTCTCGACGATCACGCCCTGCGCCTGGACGGAAAAGGGCAGCGAGGCCAGCGCCGCGCTCACCTTGTTCTGCACCAGCACCTGCGCAAAATCGAGGTCGGTGCCGATGGCGAAGGTCACGGTGAGGGTGTAGGTGCCGGCATCGGTGCTGTACGACTGCATGTAGATCATGCCTTCGACGCCGTTGACCTGCAGCTCGATGGGCAAGGCGACGTTGTCGATGACGGTCTTGGCGCTGGCGCCCGGGTAGGTCGTCGTCACCTGGACGGTCGGCGGCACGATGTTGGGATACTGGGCGACCGGCAGGGTGGCCAGCGCCACGGCGCCCAGGATCACGATCACGATCGCCAGCACATTGGCGAGTACCGGCCGATTGATGAAAAACGCGGAAATCATGGCTCTGGGACCGGCGGCTACTTGGTCGTCGTGATGTTGGCGCCGGGCGGCGGCGGCGGGATCGTCTGCTGCTTCGGCACCACCTTGCCGCCAGGCACTGCCTGGCCGTTGGTGGTCAGCACGACGCGGTCGTCCGCAGTGAGCCCATCGGTGACCACGCGCAGCCCGCCGACCAGCAGCTGCCCGGTCTTGATGTGCTTCTGCTCAACGACGTTGTCCTTGTTGACGACCAGCGCGTAGAGGCCGGCCTGGTCCTCGGCGATCACCCGGTTGGGGATCAGCAGCACGGCTTTCGCGCCCAGACCCATCGGCATCCGGATGCGGGCGAAGAAACCCGGGATCAGGGCGCGATCGGGATTCTGGAACAGGCCGCGCACCAGGATGGTGCCGGTCTGGGCGTCGATCTCGGGCGACACGTAGTTCAGGAAACCGGAATGCGGATAGCCTTCCTCGTTCATCAGGCCGATATCCAGGGGGATCTTGTTCAGTTCCGCGACGGAGAGGCGCTTGTTGTCGAGGTTCTGGCGGATCTTCAGGACATCCTGCTCGCTCACGTTGAACTCGACGTAGATCGGGTCGTACTGGACGATGGTGGCGAGCTTGGTCGCCTTGCCGTTGCCGACCAACTCGCCGACCGAGACCAGGTGCTTGGAGACGACGCCGTCGAACGGCGCCTGCACCGTCGTATAGCCGAGGTTGGTCTGGGCGATGGTGAGGTTGCCCTCGGCGTTCTCGACGTTGGCGCGGTCGCTGTCGCGCTTGGCCTTGGCTTGATCGTAGGTGTTCTGCGCCGTCACGTTCTGGCGCAGCAGGGTCTCCTGGCGGGTGAACTCGGCTTCCGACTGCACGAGCTTGGCCTTCGCCCCGTCGAGCTGGGCTTCGGCCTCCTTGACCTGGGCCTTGTACATCGTCTGCTCGATGACGAAGAGCGTGGTGTCCTTCTTCACGAAGGAGCCGTCGACGTAGTTCTGCGAGGTCAGGAAGCCCTCGACACGGGCCACCAGGTCGACGGTGTTGAAGGCCACGGTGTTGCCGGTCAGCTCCTCGTAGGGGACGACCTCCTGCTTGAGGGGAAGCGCGACGCTGATTTCCGGCGGCGGCGGCGGCTGGAACTTGTTCTCGGGTTTACAGCTGGCCAGGAAAGCGGCCAGCAGCGGCAGCAGGATCAGGCTGCGGTACATGTTCAGACGGCGCTCCCCGAGGCGGTGGTCCGGAACAAAGCGTTAGCGCATCCCTTCCCAGAATGCCACCACAGTCGCGTCAGGCGAAGGGCTTCAGGCGAAGGGATAGGGTCCGTCGAATCGGCCGATGTAGCTGGTATGTGTCACGAGGGTGCCATCGTGCCAGCGATGGAGCAGGCAGGCGGGCGGCTCGCGGAAGGAGGCCGGAGGCGCGTCCGGCCGGAGGTTCAATGCAATTTGTGTCGCAGTGCTGGGGCAACAAGCCAGCAGCGTGCCGGCCCAGCGCTGCACGATCGGCCGATGGACGTGGCCGCAGAGCACGCGCTCGACATTGCTGAAGCGGCCGATCACGGCTTCGATGCGCTCCGGCTCGCGGCACATATATTTGTCGATATAGGGGATGCCGGTGACGATCGGCGGGTGATGCATCAGCACCAGGGTCGGCGCACCCCGCGCGGCCTCCAGCGCACCGTCGAGCCAGGCGAGGCCCGCCTCGTCGACCGCGCCGTGATGGTCGCCCGGCACCGTCGTGTCGAAGGCGACGATGCAGAGCGGCGGCCAGTCCATCGCGAAGTGCTTCGGCCCCCGTCGTGGCAGGTAGGCATGGTCCGGGAAGCAGCGCGCCAAGGTCTCGCGGTCGTCGTGGTTGCCCGGCATCAGCAAGCAGGGCGGCTCGAGCGCCGCCAGCAGGTTGCGCAAGGAGTCGTATTCCGACTGCTGGCCCTCGTCGACCAGGTCGCCGGTGATCAGGACCAGGTCGGGCCGCGGATCGAGTTGGTTCAGATGGTCGATCGCATCGCTGAACATCCGGTTGGAATCGACGGCGTCCTTGTAGCGCTGGCCCGTGGGACGCACATGCGGATCGGAGATCTGGGCGACGAGCATCAGCGGGCCATCTTTCAGGACCGGCGGAAGATAACGGACAGGTTGTTGGCCGGCATGTCGATGACTTCCGGCGGCGCAAAACCGTGCGCCTCGGCCAACCCGGTCACGGCTTCGAGGTCGCGTATGCCCCAGGCCGGATTGCGCCGCCTGAGATCGCGGTCGAATGCCTCATTGCTCGGCGCCGTATGTGCGCCGTCACGGCGATAGGGACCATAGAGATAAAGCAGACCATCGTCCGGCAACACACGCGCCGCGCCCGCGACGAGGCCGACGGCCGCCGACCAGGGCGCGATATGGATCATGTTGCAGCAGAGCACGGCATCGGCTTCTTCGACGGGCCACGAGCGCGCAGCGGCGTCGAGCGCCACGGCGGGCCGGATGTTGGCGAGTGCGCCGGTCGCGGCCCAGGCATCGATGCTGGCAAGCGCCTCTTCGTCGGGGTCGCTCGGCTGGAACATGAGCCGGGGCAGATTGGCCGCGAAGTGCACGGCATGCTCGCCCGAGCCGCTCGCCACCTCGAGCACCAGCCCGTCGGCGGGCAAGCGCGGACGCAGCACGTCGAGGATCGGCGCGCGGTTGCGCGCCGTCGCCGGGGCGTGGCGCTTCATCGTCCGGCCTGCATCGCCTGCCAAATGTTCGCAGGCGTGGCTGGCCCGCGGAAATCGGTGACGCCGAGCGGCGCCAGGGCATCGAGGATGGCGTTGGCGATGGCCGGGAAGGCCGCGATCGCACCCGCCTCGCCACAGCCTTTCACGCCCAGCGGGTTGGTGGTGCAGGGCGTATTGTTGAAGCCGAGGTCGAACGACGGCAGATCGTCGGCGCGTGGCAGGGCGTAGTCCATGAAGGTGCCGGCCAGCATCTGCCCCGACTGCGGATCGTAGGTCGCATGCTCCAGCAGGGCCTGGCCGATGCCCTGCGCCATGGCGCCGTGCGCCTGGCCGCAGACGATCATCGGGTTCACCAGCACGCCGTAGTCGTCGACCGCGGTGTAGCGCACCAAATCGACTCGTCCGGTGTCGCGATCGATCTCGACCTCGACGACGTGCGCGCCGTTGGGGAAGGTGAGGTGCTCGCGCTTCCAATAGTGATAGGTGTCGAGCGGCTTGCCCTGCTCGCGGCCGAGCGCGGCCACGTCCAGGAGCCCGATGGCGCGATCGGTGCCCGAGACGACGAACCTGCCATCCTCGAAGCGGATGTCGGCCTCGGCCGCTTCCAGAGCGTCGGCGGCAAGCGCAGTGCCCTTGGCGATGATCTCGTCCGATGCCCGCCAGATCGCGGTGCCGGCCATGTAGGTCGCGCGCGAGCTGCCGTGGCCGCCGCCCATGGCGATGAGGTCGGTGTCGCCCTGGCGCAGGCGGATGCGCTCGTTGGGCACGCCCAGCCGATGCGCCACCATCTGCGGGAACGTCGTCTCGTGGCCTTGGCCGATATGCTGCGTGCCGGTGATCAAGGATACCGTGCCGTCGCTCTCGAAGCGGATGTCGACATTCTCGTCCGGCGGCCCTCCGGTGCCCTTGATGTGATAGGCAAAACCCAGGCCACGCAGCCGGCCCTTCGTCTCGCTCTCGCGCCGTCGCGCCGCGAAGCCCGCGAGATCGGCGCGCTTCAGGGCACCCTCCAGCGTTTGCGGAAACGAACCGCTGTCGACCTGGAAGCCGAAGCTGTTGGTCATCGGCATGGCTTCGGCCGGCACCATGTTCAGCCGCCTGAGCTCGACGCGATCGAAGCCGCCCTTGAGCGCGGCGGCGTCGATCAGGCGTTCCACGATGTTGACGGCCTCGGCGAAGCCCGGCCCGCGCGACACGCCGATCGGCGTGGTGTTGCTCAACACGGCCACCACATGCAGCGCGATCGCGGGGATGCGGTACACCGTGCCCTGCAGATGGATGTATTGGTAGGTCTGCACGCCGCCGCCCGCGCCCGCCATGTAGGCGCCGAGATTGGCGACGCTGCTGATCCTGAGCGCCAGGAACTTGCCCGAGGCGTCGAGCGCCAGCGCAGCCTCGGCCTGCATATCGCGGGCGGCATGGTCGGACAGGAAGACCTCGCTGCGGCTTGCGATCCACTTCACCGGCCGGCCGGTGCGCCGTGCCGCCCACAAGAGCAGTGCATGCTCGGCGTAGGCGAAGTTCTTGGCGCCGAAGCCGCCGCCGACATCGGGCGCGATAAAGCGCACGTCCTTGGGCTCCACGCCCAGCATGCGGGCGACATGGTTGCGGTTGATATGGATGTTCTGGCTGGAGACATGCAGCGTGTAGCGCCGGCTCGCCGGATCGTACTGGCCGACGGCGCCGCGCGGCTCCATCGGGTTGGTGACGATGCGATGGTTGTCGAGCGACAGCGACACGACATGGGCGGCGCGGGCGAAGGCCGCTTCGACGGCCGCCGCGTCGCCGGTCTTCCAGTCGATGCAGACGTTGCCCGGCACCTCGTTGGAGATCTGCGGTGCGCCCGCCGCCAGCGCCTGGGCGCCGGTAGTGATGGCAGGCAGCGGCTCGTAGTCGATCTCGATCAGCTCGGCGGCATCGAGCGCCTCGGCGCGCGTCTCGGCCACGACCAGCGCGACGGGCTCGCCGACGAAGCGGACCTTGCGGTCGGCGATCAGGGGCTGCGGCGCGAAGATGAAGGGCTCGCCCGTCTGCACGTTGGCCTCGGCGTAGGGCCGGAGCGGCTGCAGCTTGTCGGCAGCGGCGTCGGCTGCCGTCAGGACGGCGAGCACGCCCGGCGCTCTCTTGGCCGCGACGGCATCGATCGAGCCGATCCAGGCGTGGGCATGCGGCGAGCGCAGCACGATGGCGTGGGCCAGCCCCTCGAAGCGCAGGTCGTCGATATAGGCGCCGCGTCCCCTGACAAGGCGAGCATCCTCGCGACGCTTCGGCGAATCACCGATCTTGAAATTGGTCATGGTGCGAGCATCGACGCTGCCTGCAGTCGAGGCAAGTCGTCTTCCGGAGCGCGGACCTCCAGGTCCGCTCATGGTCTTCGCCGGGAGCGCGCCACTCCAGTGGCGCATCATGTGCTGTCTCAACACTGCATGAGCGGCACTGGAGTGCCGCGCTCCCGGCAATGAGCGGACCTGGAGGTCCGCGCTCCGGCGAGACTACGTCCGGAGCTTCTCCGCATTCGCCGTCTGGCGCTTCTCGTCCCACCAGTCGCGGGCCTGCAATTGCCAATAGACGAATTGCGTGATGGCGCGGCCGAAAGGACCGCCGGCCCAGCCCGTGCCGAACGGCGCGAACAGACGCCAGCGGTCGTCCTCATGCGCGATGCCGGCCGCGACGGCGTCCGCGCCTGCCGCCGTCTGGGCCACACCGTGGCCGCCGAAGGCCGTGCACGCCCACAGCCCGGGCTCGATCTCGCCGACCTGGGGCATCTTGTGCGGGGCGTAGCCCATGATGCCCGGCCAGGCATAGTCGATCTCGATCTCGCCGAGCTGCGGATACACCGAGAGGATGTCGGCGCGCATCACGGCGCGCAGCCGTGGCGGCTCGCGCGTGTCGGTGGTGATGCGGCCGCCCCACAGCAGGCGATCGTCGTCGACGATGCGGTAATAGTCGCCCGCCCGGCGCGTATCGCTGATGGTGCCGCGCCAGCGCACCGCCTCGCCGAGCCGCGCCCCGAGCTTGCCCGTCACCGCCACGTAGGTCGCCACCGGCAGGACCGCAGCGCTCAATCGATGCAGGCTGCCCAGGTCGGCATTGCCCGCCAGCACGACATGGCGGGCTGCAATCTCGCCCATCGCCGTCAGCACGCGCCATTCGTTGCCCTGCCGCTCGAGCGCCCGCGCATCGGTTGCCTCGTGCACCGTCGCGCCCAACCGCTCGACATTGGCGGCGAGCGCCAACGCGAAGTTCAAGGGATGGATGTGGAAGCCCTGCGGATCGTGCAGGGCCTGATAGTAGCGCTCGGTCGACAGCAGCGAACGCACGCGGTCGGTGTCCCAGGGCTCGAAGCTGGCGCCCAGCGTCTCTGCCAGCGCGCGCGTGCGATCGGCGAAGCCCGGTCCCTGGTCGGTGCGCGAGGCGGTGAGTTTGCCCCAGCCCATCAGGATGTCGGGCCGGCCCATCTCCTTGATAGCCCTGCGCACGATCTCGACGCCGGTCTGCGAGAGCGCATAGAGCCGGCGCGCATGCTCCTTGCCCAGTTGGTCGATCAGCGCGCCCGAAGGCTGGGCAAAGCCCGCGCCAACGAAGCCGCCATTGCGCCCCGACGCGCCCCAGCCGATGCGGTGGCGCTCGATCAGCACGACCTTCAGCCCGCGCGTCGCCAGCAGGCGCGCCGTATGCAGGCCGGCGAAGCCTGCGCCCACCACTGCGACATCGGCTTTCACCCGGCCGTTCAGCGCCGGCCGGTCGGGTGCAGCGTCGCGGGTGGCCGCGTACCAGCTCGCGGGATAGGCCCCCCTGCTCACGACGTGCTCATGATGCGACCGCCGCGCCGTCGCTGCGGGGATCAGCGCCGCCGATGCGCTCGCCGGTCGCCGGATCGATGGTGATGCCGTTGGCATGTCCGGCGCGCTCGCTCCAGTCGCCCCAGCGGTCGAGGATGTGGCCGCGGCGGCCGAGCTCGTCGATGGTCTCGCGCGGGAATCGCGCCTCGATGTGCAGGGTGTCGCGCTCCTCGAGGAGGCCGAACCGGCCCGACAGGAAGCGCGGCATGTCGAGCGCCTGCTGGATGTCGAGGCCATGGTCGATCAGGGCGCTGTAGACCTGCATGTGGATCTGCGGCTGGCCGTCGGCGCCCATGCAGCCCACCACGGCCCACAGCTTGTCGTCGCGGAAGGCGAGCGAGGCGATCAGCGTGTGCAGGGGAGTCTTTCCCGGCTCAAGGCGGTTGGGGCTTCGAGGATCGAGCGAGAAATAGGCCGAGCGGTTCTGCAGCACGACGCCGGTGCGGCCTGCCACGACGGCGGCGCCGAACAGGCCATAGACCGAATGGATCAACGAGGCGGCATTGCCCTCCTTGTCGACCGCGGCGACGTAGACCGTGTCGCCGGCCAGGCTGCCGTAGGAAGGGATGCGATCCCAGGGCAGTGCACGCTCGGTATCCATCAAGTCGCGCCGTTCATCGGCGTAGGCCTTGGAGATCAGCCGCGTCATCGGCACATCGGCAAAGCGAGGATCGGCGAGGTGACGGTCGCGGTCGTGATAGGCGATCTGCTTGGCCTGGACCATGAGATGCACGGCGTCGGCGCCGAGGAACGGCTTGCGATAGAGCTCGAACGGCTCCAGCAGGTTCAGCATCTTGAGCACGGCGAAGCCCTGGGTCGGCGCCGGCGTCTCGTAGATCGTCACGCCGCGATAGGTGCCTTTGATGGGCTGCTCCCAGCGCGCCGACTGCGCCTTGAGATCGTCGGCGGTGAAGAAGCCGTCGTGGGCGTCGGAGTAGCGCACCAACTCGCGCCCGACGTCGCCGTCGTAGAAGCCATACCAGCCGTCGCTCGCGATCGCTTCGAGCGTGCGCGCAAGATCGGGATTGGTGAGGGTGGTACCGTCCTTGAGGAAGATGGCGGCCGCCTCGGGGCTCTTTGCCAGCTCGGGCGCCACGTTGTCGCGCCAGTACGCCAGCCGCGCGCTCACCGGAAAGCCATCGCGCGCATGGCCGATTGCGTTTTCCAGGCAGCGCCAGAGCGGCAACCGGCCATAGGCGGCATGGGCCATGGTCCAGCTCGCCACCGACCCCGGCACGGTGAGCGTGCCGGGCAACACGCCGCGATAGGGCACCTCGTTCAAGCCGCGGCGCGCGAAAGCGTCGATCGTGCCGCGCGACGTGGCGCGTCCGCCGCCGTCGATGTAGCGCACGGCCTTCGTTTTCGCGTCGTAGATAAGCCAGAAGGCATCGCCGCCGATTCCCGTCATATGCGGATAGAGCACCGACAGCATCGCGCTGGTCGCCACCGCCGCATCGATTGCCGTGCCGCCGTCGCGCAGGATTGCGGCGCCGGCCTCGCTCGCAAGCGCGTGTGGGCTGGTCACCATGCCGCTCGACGAGCGTGTTGCGGGACGGCCGGCGACGAAATCGATCATGATGGCTGTGTGACTAACATATCCTCCTCACCCTGAGGAGCGACCCGAAGGGTCGCGTCTCGAAGGGTGGCGACAGCATCATTGTTGCCACCCTTCGAGACGCGCACTTCGTGCGCTCCTCAGGGTGAGGTGGGTTTGAGTCAGAGCCGAATTTGTCTCTGGGTTGACAGCCGCGTGTGCACTCCATAATTCTTAACTTCTTGGTTAACTAAAACTGCACCGATGCTGAAGACGCTTGCTGTCATTGCTGTCATCGCCGTGGTCGTGATCGCTGGCATCCTCATCTACGCCGCGACCAAGCCCGATTCCTTTCGCGTCCAGCGCACCGCCAGCATCAAGGCGCCGCCGGACAAGATCCATGCGCTGATCGCCGACCTCAAGGCATGGCCCGTGTGGTCGCCTTACGAGAAGAAGGATCCGGCGATGAAGCGATCGTTCGGTGCTGTCACTGCTGGCAAAGGCGCGACCTATGCCTGGGAAGGCAACAAGGATGTCGGTCAGGGCAACATGGAAATCGTCGAGAGCTCCCTGCAGAAGGTCCTGATCAAGCTCGACTTCCTGAAGCCGTTCGAAGCCCACAACATGGCTGAGTTCGTTCTCGTACCCAAAGGCGACACGACCAACGTCACCTGGGCGATCTACGGCCCCAGTCCCTACATGTCCAAGGTGATGGGCACGTTCATGGATTTCGACAAGATGATCGGCCGGGACTTCGAGCAAGGCCTGGCCGATCTGAAGGCCGCCGCCGAGAAGTAATCAACCCAATAAAGGCCGAGGAGAACACGATGCTCCGTGCGTTGTGCACGTTCGTTCTGTCTGTTGCTCTGGCCGACGCCGCCACCTGTCTCGCTTGGGCGCAAGGGGCGCAGCAGGCCACGCAAGCCAACGGTCTGCCGCCCGGCGTCTATATGGGCGAGGCCGACTACAGGCAGGCGCCGGCCGGCAACTACGCGATCGATCCCGATCATGCCTCGGTGATCGCCCGCGTCTCGCACCTGCGCTACTCGTGGAGCATCTTCCGCTTCGATCGCGTCAGCGGCACGCTGAAATGGGATCCCGTCACCCCCGCCAACGCCTCACTGACCGCCAAGGTCGAGACCGCCTCCATCGCCTCCAACGTCAAGGGCTTCGCCCAGGACCTTGCCGGCGACAATTTCCTGAAGTCGGTCAAGTTCCCCGAGGCGACGTTCGTCTCGTCGGCCTTCCGGCAGATGAGCACGCGCCGCGGCAAGGTCGACGGCGAGCTCACGCTGATGGGCAAGACCAAGCCCATGACCTTCGATGTCGAGCTGGTCGGCGCGGGCAAGGGTTTCGCCGATCATCCGCGTATCGGCATTACGGCGCGCGGCACCATCAATCCGGCCGATGTCGGTTTCCCGCCGTTGTTCGGCGACGCGATCGAAATCGTGGTCGACGTCGAGTTCCAGAAGGCAGACTGACCAAAGGAGAAAGCCATGACCGTAGAGACCACCGCGACTGTCCAGCCCTATCTTTTCTTCGATGGCAGGTGCGATGAGGCGCTCGAATTCTACAAGAGCGCGATCGGCGCCAAGGTCGACATGCTGATGCGCTTCAAGGAGGCGCCCGATCAGAGCCAGATGCCGCCCAACACCGGCGACAAGGTCATGCATGCGGCTTTCCACGTCGGCAACACGCAGATCATGGCCTCCGATGGCCATTGCGCGGGCAAGCCCTCGTTCCAGGGCTTCGGTCTCAGCCTCAATGCCAAGGACGATGCCGAGGCCGAGAAGCTGTTCGCCGCCGTCGGCAAGGGCGGTCAGGTCCAGCAGCCGCTGACCAAGACCTTCTTCGCCTCCAAGTTCGGCATGGTGGCCGACAAGTTCGGCATCATGTGGATGGTGATCGCCGAGGCGAAGTAGATCTCGGCCTAGCGCTTGTCGATGTTGGCGCTGCGCAGGGGGACGCCGAACTCGCGTCGGCAGACCTCTGCCAGCACCGCCACGCCCTGCTTGATGGTCTCGGGCTCGGGATTGGCGAAGCAGAGCCGCATGCGGTTCTTGGAATAGGCCGGGTTGACCGACCATTCGGGCCCCGGATTGATCGACACGCCGGCCGCCAGTGCCGCCTGCGCGAGCTTCATGGTGTCGACGTTCTCGGGCAGCTTGATCCAGAGATAGATGCCACCCGGCGGGTTGCCGAACTCGGCCGAGGTGCCGAACTGCTCGGCCAGCGCCTCGCGCAGCACCTGCAGCTTGCTCGACAGGACCTTGTTGCTCCGCACCACGTGGTCGGCGAAGTGCTTGGTGCAATATTCTGCCAGCACCATCTGCTCGATCGCGCCCGTGCCGGCATCCTGCTTCAGCGCCTGCAGGCGCGAGAGCACGTCCCACTTGGCGACGATGTAGCCGACGCGCAGCGCCGGTCCCAGCGACTTGGAGAACGAGCCGATGAAGATCACGCCCTCGCCCTTGGCCATGGCGTAGAGCGACGGCGGCCGCTTGTTGGTCCACACCAGGTCGGAATAGCACTCGTCCTCGAAGATCATCACGCCATGCTCGGCGGCGAGCTTCAGCAGCTCGGCCCGGCGCGCCTCGCCCATGATGCCGCCCGTGGGGTTCTGCACCGTCGGGATGGTGTAGATGTACTTGGGCCTGATGCCCTTCTGCTTCAGCTCCTCGAGCTTCTGCTTCAGGAGGTCGATGCGCAGTCCCTCGTCATCGAGGGGGATGCCGATGGCATTGACGCCGAGCTTGACCACCCGGCTGATGGCGCTGCCGTAGGTCTCCTGCTCGACGATGATCGTGTCGCCCTTGCCCACCAGCAGGCTGTTGACCAGGGCGAGGCCCTGGGTCGAACCGGAGGTGATCAGGATCTCGTCGGCCGTGCAGTCGATCTGGGCATGGCTCCTGAGCTTGCCGACCAGGAACTCGCGCAGCGGCCGGTAGCCCAGCGGTCCGGTGTGATTGTAGGTCGCGAGCATGGGCCCCTCGCGCTTCAGGACCGCCGTCGCCGCCGCGATCAGGTCGTCGACGGGAACCTGGTCCCGGGCGATGTGGCCGCCGATGAAATTGTACTTGGGGAAGCCGTTCCACTTGAGGGCCGGGGGCGGCGTGTCGGGCGCCAGCAGGGGCGCGACGTCGAAGGGCGCGGTCATGGGCGGTTCCTCTCTTTTGCTTGGTCCAATTGCTGGGCCAAGCCCGCCCGATTCGCAACAGCTTTACGTGGTCGAGGCCACGGCGCGGAACGAATTCGCGTCGGCCATGGCCCAGGGCTGGCTCCAGCGCGGCGGCACGTTGCCCGTCAGCAGCGCGCCCTCGTCGATCGCGGGATAGATGTCGGCAAAGGTCACGACCTCGCTCGGTGAGACGCGGCGCGAGATGTGGATCGGCTTGAACTGGTTGGGATGGTCGAGGCCTGCCGCCGCCGTCAGCTCGGCGAGCTCGCGCACCGTGGCGCGGTGGAAGTTCACCACGCGCTGTGTCTTGTCGGGCACGTCGAGCGCGCGTTGTCGCGTCGGATCCTGGGTGGCGACGCCGGTCGGGCAGCGATCGGTGTGGCAGTGCTGCGACTGGATGCAGCCCACGGCGAACATGAAGCCGCGCGCGGCGTTGCACCAGTCGGCGCCCAGCGCCATGACGCGCACGATGTCGAAGGCGGTGATGACCTTGCCGGCGGCGCCGAGCTTGATCTTGTCGCGCACGCCGATGCCGACCAGGGCGTTGTGCACGAAGTAGAGGCCCTGCCGCATCGGCTTGCCGATATGGTCGACGAACTCCATGGGCGCCGCGCCCGTGCCGCCCTCCTTGCCGTCGACGACGATGAAGTCGGGGTAGATCTGGGTTTCCAGCATCGCCTTGCAGATTGCCAGAAACTCCCATTCATGGCCGATGCAGAGCTTGAAGCCCGCGGGCTTGCCGCCCGACAGCCGGCGCATCTCGGCGATGAAGCGCATCATCTCGACCGGCGTGGAGAAGGCGGTGTGACGCGACGGCGAGATGCAGTCCTCGCCCATCGGCACGCCGCGGGTCAGCGAGATCTCATGGCTGACCTTGGGCGCGGGCAGCACGCCGCCGTGCCCGGGCTTGGCGCCCTGGCTGAGCTTCAGCTCGACCATCTTGACCTGCGGATTGGCGGCGGCCTCGGCGAATTTCTCCTTCGAGAACGTGCCGTCAGGATTGCGCGCGCCGAAGTAGCCCGAGCCGATCTCCCACACGATGTCGCCGCCGCCCTCGCGGTGATAGGGGCTGTAACCGCCTTCGCCGGTGTCGTGATAGAAGCCGCCCAGCCGGGCGCCGTTGTTCAGGGCGCGGATGGCGTTGGCGCTGAGCGCCCCGAAGCTCATGGCCGAGATGTTGAAGATCGAGGCCGAGTAGGGGTGGGCACACTCGGGCCCGCCGATCAGGACGCGATGCGGCTCGTTGCTGACCGGCGTCGGAGCGATCGAGTGCGCCATCCATTCGTAGCCCGGCACGTAGACGTCGTAGTTGGTGCCGAAGGGTCGAACGTCGAGCGCGTTCTTGGCGCGCTGGTAGACCACGGCACGGCGGTCGCGGCTGAACGGCATGCCGTGCTTCTCGTCCTCGAAGAAGTACTGGCGCATCTCCGGCCGGATCGCCTCGAAGATGAAGCGCAGATGGGCCGCGATCGGATAGTTGCGCAGGATGGAGTGCGGCTTCTGGAAGAGGTCGATCACGCCCACGATCACCAGGAAGATCGCGATGCCGAGGCAGATCGCCAGGATGATCGAGCGCTGGTCGTAGGCGAGTGCCGCGCCGAAGACCAGCATCGCCACGACGGCGAGCGTGAACGTGATGTACCGCGGCGTCAGCGGCAGCAAGATCGGCGACATCATTTTCCCCACTCAGTCGGTTGCTTCTCCCGTTGCCGCGGAGGATAGCCTTATTTCTTGCGACGGTTTCGTGAAATTGCCTGCAAGGCGCGAAGATGCGAGGCGGTGGCCGACAGCGCCTTGCGCTCGATGGCGCGGTAGTGCCGCACCAGCTCCTCGCCACGTGGCGTCAGCGAGGCACCGCCGCCCGACCTGCCGCCGGTCTGGGCGGACACCAGGGGCTCGGCAAAGCTGTCGTTGATGTCGGCCACGAGCTCCCAGGCGCGCTTGTAGGACATGTTCATCGCCCGGCCCGCCGCCGAGATCGAGCCGGCGCGGGCGATCTCTTCGAGCAGCGCCACCTTGCCGGGGCCGAGCCGGCCCTCGTCGTCGAAGTCGATGCGGATGCTGAGGCGGGGCATCGCGGCTCCTAGCTGCGTTCGAACGAGACGCTCTTGATCACGGCATAGACCGGCTTGCCGGGCTGCAACGAGAGGCGCTCCACCGATTTGGCGGTCAGCCGCGCGACCAGCGGCGCGCCGTTGCAGTCCAGCCTGACCTCGGCCTGCGCGCCGTCGGGCACGATGGCGGCGATACGGCCGGCCAGCACATTGAGGGCACTGATCTCTTCCGGCGGCCTGAGCGAGAGCATGACGTCGCGACCACGGATGAAGGCGCGCACGGTGGCGCCGACCGGCGCGCTGAGCCGTGGCACCTGCAGCTCGCCGGCCGGCGTGGCCAGCACCGTGAGCTGGAAGCTCTCGTCATGGCGGTCGACCACGGCTTCGAGCACGCTGCCGGCGTCGCCGGAATCGGCCTGCGAGAGAATGTCGCCGACCGGTCCGACGGCCGTCACCTTGCCCTCGGTCAGGATCACCACCGTGGTGGCGAGCCGTGCCACCTCGGCGACCGAGTGGCTGACATAGAGGATCGGCACGCCCGCCTCGTCGCGCAGGCGCTCGATGTAGGGCAGGATCTCGGCGCGGCGCGCCTCGTCGAGCGAGGCGAGCGGCTCGTCCATCAGCAGCAGCTGCGGATGGGCCAGCAAGGCGCGACCGATGGCGACGCGCTGCTTCTCACCGCCCGACAGCGACGCCGGCTGGCGCTCGAGCAGAGGACCGATGCCCAGCAACTCGACGACCGAAGCGAGATCGGCGGCGGCGCCGCCACCCATCGCGTGATTGACTGGGCGATTGAACCATCGCCCGTAGAGCAGGTTGCGCTGCACGCTGAGATGGGGGAACAGCCGGCTGTCCTGGAAGACGTAGCCGATGCGCCGGCGGTGCTTGGGCACGAACACGCCGCGCTCGGTATCGACCAGCACCTGGCCGTCGACCGCCACGCGGCCGCGGTCGGGCTTCACCAGGCCGCCCACGATATCGACCAGCGTCGTCTTGCCCGAGCCGGAGCGGCCGAACAGCGCCGTCAGGCCGGGCGCGGCGCTGAAGCGCGCGCTGAGACGGAAGGCCGCGCGCGCATGGTCGACATCGACCTCCAGGCTCATGCCGCCATCTGCCTCACACCCATCCGCCGGGCCAGCAGCTCCGAGCCGAGCAGCGCCAACATCGAGATGGCGATCGACACCAGGGTGAGCCGCAGCGCGCCGGCATCGCCGCCGGGGATCTGGGTCAGGGTGTAGATCAAGGACGGCAGGGTCTGGGTCTCGCCGGGAATGTTGGACACGAAGGTGATGGTGGCGCCGAACTCGCCCATCGACTTGGCGAAGCACAGGATGGCGCCGGCGATCACGCCGGGCAGGCAGAGCGGCAAGGTGACGGTGGCGAACACCCAAAGCGGACTGGCGCCCAGCGTGCCCGCCGCCGATTCAAGGCGCGTGTCGACGGCCTCGATCGAGAGACGGATGGCGCGCACCAGCAGCGGGAAGCCCATGACGCCGCAAGCCAGCGCCGCGCCGGTCCAGCGGAAGGAGAAGACGATGCCGAAAGCCTGGTCGAGGAAGGCGCCGATCGGCCCGCGCTTGCCGAAGGAGATCAGCAACAGGTAACCCGTGACGACGGGTGGCAGGATGAGCGGCAGATGCACCAGCGTGTCCAGGAGGCCCTTGCCCCAGAAATCCTTGCGCGCCAGCAGCCAGGCGATGGCGACGCCGATCGGGAGGCTGGCCAGGGTCGCCGTGGTGGCGACCAGCAGGCTCAGCCGGACCGCTGTCCATTCTTCCGGAGTCATGTCGCGGAGTTGGATTTCACCAGGACGGTGAAGCCCTGCTTCTCGAAGGAGGTCCGCGCCTTGGCGCTGCGCAGGAAGTCGAAGAAGGCCTTGGCGTCGGCGTTGGACGACTCCTTGGTCAGCGCGGCCGGGTAGATGATCGGCGGATGCGAATCGGCGGGGAAGGTCGCCACGATCCTGACGTTCGGCTCGGCCGCGGCGTCGGTGCTGTAGACGATGCCGAGCGGCGCTTCGCCCCGGCCGACCAGCAGCAGGGCGGCGCGGACGTTCTCGGCCTGGGCGATGCTGTCCTTCACCGCGTTCCAGGCGCCGAGCTTCTCCAGCGCGGCCTTGCCGTACTTGCCCGCTGGCACGGCGTCGATGTTGGCCATCGACAGACGACCGCCGGCCAGCGCCTTGGCGAGATCGTCGCCCTTGAGGACGAGGTTCGTGGTCTTGGAGTCCCTGGGGGCGATAACGACGATCTTGTTGCCCAGCAGATTGAAACGCGTGTCGGCCTTGATCAGGTTCTTGGCCTGAACGTAGTCCATCCAGTCAAGGTCGGCCGAGATGAACATGTCGGCCGGCGCGCCCTGTTCCATCTGCTTGGCCAGCGCCGAGCTCGCGGCATAGGAGATCCTGGGTACGGGCTTGCCGGTGTCCTTCGACCAGGTCGCGGCGATCTCGTCGAGGGCGTTCTTGAGGCTGGCGGCAGCGAAGACCACGACGTTGTTTTGGGCGTGCACAAGGCCGGGCACCAACGGCAGGGCGAGCGCCAGCCCAAGCCAACTCCGTCTCTTCAACATACCTGCCTCCGGTTCAGGGAGCCGGTATAGTCGACTGGACATAGCGCTTCGTCCAGACCTTGTTTGCAGCCAGGGTGAGGCGCCGGATCGCCACGGCCAGGATCACCAGGAGCGAGGCGATCAGGACCTTGTGGGCGGGCCGCGGGGCGAGGTCGAGATCGATGTTGGCCTCCAGCGCCAGCATCGGATCGCGGCCGTTGACCAGCCAGTACCACAGGGCCTCGAAGATCACGGTGGAGAAGGTCGCGGCAACGGCCAGGAGGGCGAGGCCTGCGTAGTTCTTCTGCAGCCTGGCCGGCAGCACGCGCCACAGCATCAGCCAGGTGAACAGGCCGGCGGTGAATGCGGGTTCGCTGATCCTGACCTTGGACTGGATGAAGAAATGGATGATGGCGATGAAGGCCGCCGGATAGATCAGCCAATGCAGGCGTTTCCAGTTGCGCTTGAGCCGCCGCTGCCAGCCGTTGGTCGAGGTGATGGCGAGCAGGGTCAGGGAGATCAGCGCCACGAAGCCGATGGTGAGATAGAAGCGCCTGATGATCTCCGTGGCGACGACGATCACGTTCCATTTCTGGTCGAGCACGTAGATCAGGAAGTGCGCGCCGGCATAGAGCGCCGCCGCGACGCCGATGCGGCGGCGCACATGGATCAGCGGCATCCAGTCGAACAGCGCGCGCGCCGGTGTCATGGCGAGCGACAGCATCAGGAAGATGACGGCCCAGTCGCCAGTCGCATGAGTGGCGAGCGTCACCGGTCTGGGCTCGAGGTCGCCATTGTACCAGCGCCACGCCAGCTCCAGCGCCGGCAAGCAAAGCCCGATCAGCGTGGCGAGGCGCAGCCAGAAGATCTTCTGTTGAGCGGTCACACGCCCAAGCTACGCGAACCGCCGCTCAACGGAAGGTCAAACTTGCGTCATCGGTCTGCCTCCCCAGCGAAGCTGGGGAGGTGTCGGCGTCGTACGCCGACGGAGGGGCCATGAGCATCAACACTGTTGCTCATGACCCCTCCGCCCGCTGCGCGGGCACCTCCCCACGCGGAGCGTGGAGAGGTACGCCATCTAGCGCTGGTTCCCAAACAGGTACTGGTAGGTGCCGATCGTTGGCGCCTTCGAAACGCCAAAATTCCTGAGCGTGGCAAGCTTGAACGTCGCCCGCGCCGCCGCACCGACCGTCGCGGCGTCGTTGCCTTCCAGCAGCGCCACCCACTCCGCCTCGTCGGCGCGCGGCACATCGTGGCTCTGGGACTGCAGTGGCGCGTGCGCCACCTCGAGGTCGTTCTCGCCCGCCATCGCGCCCACCATGCCGGGCCGCGCGATCGCCTTGGGTAGCGCGCTCTCCTTCAGCCATTCGATCAACGGCTTGCGGGCGCGCGGATCGGGCGTGAAGCGCACCGCCGCCATCGCGCCACCGACGCCATGCGCGAGGTCGGCCTGGACGCGCAAGGTGATGCGGCTGAACTTGGTGAACTTCGCCATCACCGCCTGGGTCCACGGCGTCTGGTTGGCGAGCAGCGCCAGATAGCTTGGCGTCGCCAGGTCCTCGACCGTGTCGCATTCGTAGGTCGCGAGATACTTGGGCGAGCCGCGCACGGCGACATAGCGCCGGCCGCGATGAAAGCCCGGCAAGTTGACGCGCTCGTCAATGTGCTCGCGATTGTACCACTCGTTGAAATCGCGCTCGTCGCGAGCTTTTACCTCGCAGAACACGACCAGCATTCCCTTGCCGTGCAGCGGCATGGTTTCTCCCCGCAATGGCTGCTGCCAGTCTATGCTGCCGGCCTCAGGAGAGGAAACACCATGAAAATCGCCAAGATCGAGGATCTGCACTGCAACGCAGGCTGGCGCGACTTCTCGTTCCTCAAGATCTCGACCGACGAAGGCCTGGTCGGCTGGTCCGAGTACAACGAAGGCTACGGCAGCGCCGGCCTCACCGCCGTGATCCGTCGCATGGCCCAGGACCTGATCGGCCAGGATCCGCGTCCCATCGAGCGCATCATGGCGCGCCAGCAGGCGATCACCCGCCAGGCGCCGGGCGGGCTCAACCAGCAGGCCATGGCCGCCGTCGAGAATGCGCTGCTCGACGTCAAGGCGAAGGCGCTGGGCGTGCCGGTCCATGCCCTGTTCGGCGGTCCGGTGCGCGATCGCCTGCCGCTCTACTGGTCGCACTGCGGCAGCTATCGCTTCAGCAATGCGGCGGTGATGGGCGTCGAGCCGGTGCGCGCGCTCGACGACCTGGTGAAGCTCGGCAAGCACGTGAAGGAACGGGGCTTCAAGGCGCTCAAGACCAACATCTTCCGCTTCGACGGCAACCCGCCCTACATGCACCAACCGGGCTTCGCGCGCGGGCCGGGCTATCCCGAGCTCAATGCCGACAACGCGACACTGGCCGCCATCACCGAGGGGCTGGCGGCCTTCCGCCAGGGCGCGGGCCCCGAGATGGGCATCCTGCTCGACAGCAATTTCAACTTCAAAACCGAGGGCTACATCAAGGTCGCGCGCGCCTGCGAGCCCTACAATCTTTTCTGGCTGGAGATCGATTCCTACGATCCCGAGGGCCTGCGCCTGATCCGCGACCGCGCCGCCATGCCCATCGCCTCGTGCGAATCGCTGTTCGGCCGCCGCCAGTTCAGGCCGTTCTTTGAAAACCGCTCGATGGATGTGGCGATCATCGACGCCCCGTGGAACGGCGTGCAGGAGTCGATGAAGATCGCGGCGATGGCCGAGCCGTATGAGATCAACTGCGCGCCGCACAATTTCTACGGCCACATGTCGACCCTGATGAGCGCCAACATGTGCGCCGCCATGCCGAATTTCCGTATCATGGAAATCGATATCGACGACGTTCCCTGGAAGGACGATCTGGTCACCCATCCGCCGGTCATCCAGAATGGCGAACTGATCGTGCCCACCCGTCCGGGCTGGGGTGCCGACATCAACGAGGAAGCCGTGCGGGCGCACCCGCCCAAGAACCCACATCCGTGAGGGGGAGAGGTCATATGGTCTACGAACTGCGTTGCTACACCCTGGCGCCGGGCAAGATGCCGGACTACCTGAAGGCGGCCGAGACGATCGGCCGGCCGGCCCGTGGCAACAATTACGGCGTCAATCACGGCTACTGGACGGCCGAGTTCGGCGCGCTGAACCAGATCTGGCATCTGTGGAAGTACGACAGCCTGAACGACCGCGAGCGCCTGCGCGGCGAGCTCGCCAAGAACAAGGACTGGACCGAGAAGTACGTGCCGACCATCCGGCCGTGGATCCAGCGCCAGGACCTGCGAGTGATGAACGCGGTGGTCGACATCAAGCCCTCCGACGGCACCACGGGCAACGTCTATGAGCTCCGCATCTACCGCACGGTGCTGGGCGGCGCGCAGCAGTACGGCAAGGACTTCCTCGAGGTGAAGGAAGCGCGCGAGAAGTACTCGCCGATCTGGGGCGCCTGGACCGGCGAGTTCCCGCAGCCCAACGAGTGGATCCATCTCTGGCGCTACAAGAACCTTCAGGAGCGTTTCGAGGCGCGCGCCGCGGCGACCAAGGACCCGGCGTGGCAGGCTTATCTGGCGAAGGGCCCGGCCAAGCTCGCCGAGATGCATTCGACGCTGCTGCTGCCCACGAACTATTCGCCGCTTAAATAGGCAGCGGCAAAGAAGGCGAAGGTAAGGACCTGCGGAGATGCATCGATCTTCCTCATGCTCCTCTCCCCCTTGGGGGAGAGGCTGGGTGAGGGGGTGATGCAGGAGATAGTCTTCGCGTTGAACCCCCTCACCTAACCTCTCCCCCAAGGGGGAGAGGAACATGAGGCGCGGATCGCGCGTCGTTACGTGCTTACGGAGATTGTGACTATGGACTCCTACAACGACACCGAGCTCGCCCTGATGAAATTCGGTGTCGGCCAGCCCGTGCCGCGCATGGAGGATCCGACGCTGCTGCGCGGCCAGGGTCGGTACACCGACGACATCAACCTCGCGGGCCAGGCCTATGCCGTGATGGTGCGCAGCCGCATCGCCCACGGCGTGCTGAAGGGCATCGACACCAAGGCCGCGCTCGCCATGCCGGGCGTGATCGCGATCTACACCCACGCCGATCTCGACCAGGCGGGCTTCGGGCCGCTGAAATGCCCGATGAACATCCCGCAGCGCGACGGCTCGCCGATGAAGACGCCGCCGCGCCCCTCGCTCGCCAAGGGCAAGGTGCGGTTCGTGGGCGAAGCGGTGGCCTGCGTCGTGGCCGAGACCGCCGTCCAGGCCAAGGATGCCGCCGAAGCCGTCGAGCTCGACATCGAGGAGCTGCCCGCGGCGACGACTCCCGCGGATGCGTTGAAGCCCGGCGCTGCACAGATCCATGACGACGCGCCCGGCAACCTCGCCCTCGACTTCCACTACGGCGATGCCGAAGCGGTCAAGAAGGCCTTCGCCGAAGCCGCGCACGTGACGCGGCTGGAGATCGTCTCCAACCGCATCGTCGTCAATCCCATGGAGCCGCGCTCGGCGATCGGCTCGTACGATGCCAAGACCGGGCGCTACACGTTGAATGTCGGCTGCCAGGGCGTGATGGGCCTGCGCGGCGGCCTCGCCCGCGACGTGCTGAACGTGACGCCCGACAAGGTGCGGGTGTTGACCGGCAATGTCGGGGGTTCGTTCGGCATGAAGAGCCAAGTCTATCCCGAGTACGGACCGTTGTTGCTGGCGGCCAAGCTATTGGGGCGTCCGGTGAAGTGGACCGACGAACGCTCCGAGAGCTTTTTAAGCGACCATCACGGCCGCGATCACCAGCGCGTGGCCGAGCTGGCGCTCGACAAGGACGGCAAGTTTTTAGCCGTGCGGCTCACCGGCACCGGCAATGCCGGCGCCTACATCTATCCGCCGATGCCCGCGACCACCAACGCGGTGAAGAACATCATCGACGTCTATGCGACGCCGGCCATGGAAGTGAACTCCAAGGTGGTGTTCACCAACACCACGCCGATCGGCGCCTATCGCGGCGCCGGCCGCCCCGAGGGCAACTACTACATGGAGCGGCTGATCGACAGCGCGGCGCGCGAGATGGGCATCGATCGCGTCGAGCTGCGCCGCCGCAACCATATCGCGCCGTCGCAGATGCCCTACAAGGCGCCGTCGGCGATGAACTACGATTCGGGCGAGTTCACCACCGTGCTCGACAAGGCGCTGGCCGCCGCCGACTGGCAGGGCTTCGACCAGCGCAAGGCCGAGAGCCGCGAGCGTGGCAAGCTGCGCGGCCGCGGTATCGGCTCCTACCTCGAGGTTACCGGGCCGCCGGCCAAGGAATATGGCGGCGTGCGCTTCGAGGCCGATGGCACCATCACCATGCTGAGCGGCACGCTGGACTACGGCCAGGGTCACGCCACGCCCTTCGCCCAGGTGCTGGGCGCCAAGCTCGGCATCCCGGTGACGCGCTTCCGCCTGCTGCAGGGCGATTCCGACCAGCTCAAGGTCGGCGGCGGCACCGGCGGCTCGAAGTCGGCACTGGTCGCGAGCCAGGCCTTCCTCGAGGCCGGCGACAAGGTGATCGAGCAGGGCAAGCAGATCGCGGGGCACGTGCTCGAGGCCGCCGCGACCGACATCGAGTTTTCCCGCGGGCGCTTCACAATCGCCGGAACCGATCGGGGCATCAGCATCCTCGATCTCGCCGAGAAATTGCGCTCGGGGCTGACGCTGCCAACCGAGCTGCCGCAGTCGCTCGATGTCAGCCACATCTCCGACAACCCGCCATTCTCCTTCCCCAACGGCTGCCACATCGCCGAGGTCGAGATCGATCGAGACACCGGCCAGACCGAGGTCGTGCGCTATTTCATGGTCAACGACTTTGGCACGGTCATCAATCCGATGCTGACCGCGGGCCAGGCCCATGGCGGCGTGATGCAGGGCATCGGCCAGGCGCTGATGGAGCGCACGGTCTACGATCCGCAGGGCCAGCCGGTCGCCGGCTCCTACATGGACTACGCCCTGCCGCGCGCGTCGGACGCGCCCGACATGTCGGTGCAGAACCATTCTGTCCCCTGCAAGACCAACCTTCTGGGCGTGAAGGGCTGCGGCGAGGCAGGCTGCGCCGGCGCGCTGCCGTCGGTGATGAACGCCGTGGTCGATGCGTTGAGCGAGTTCGGCATCACGCACATCGACATGCCGGTGACGCCGGAGAAGGTGTGGCGGGTTTTGTCATCCCGAGCGTAGCGAGGGACCTTTCCTGTCGCCTTAAAGGTCCCTCGCTGCGCTCGGGATGACAATCTTCGCTCGGCACAAGACTTGCCTTCCGCGTCTTAGGGAGGAAGCACATGAAAGCTGTCGTGATCCATGCGCTCGGCGGTCCGGATCAACTCACGCTGGCGGACATGCCCGATCCGGTGCCCGGCGCGGGCGAGGTGCTGATCGACGTCGCCTATGCCGGCTGCAACTGGGCCGACACGCAGGTGCGCCAGGGCATCTATCCGCATCCCATGACCTACCCCATGGTGCTGGGCTTCGAGGTGTCGGGCACCGTGGCGGCGCTCGGTCAAGGCGTGACGGGCGTCAAGGTCGGCGACCGCGTCGCGACCTTTCCGGAGAAGGGCGGCGCCTATGCGGAGAAGTGCGTCGCCGCCGCGCCGGGCCTCATCCGCTTGCCGGACGCGGTTGGCCTAGATGTCGCCGCCGCCTTCCCGATCCAGGCGCTCACCGCCTATCACATGATGTGGACGATCTACGGTGGCGTTGGCAAAGGCGACACCGTGCTGGTCAACGCCGTGGGCGGTGGCGTCGGCCTGATGTGCACCCAGCTTGCTGTCCATGCGGGAGCGCGCGTGATCGGCACCACGGGCACGCCGGGCAAGGACAAGCGCGCGCTCGAGTACGGTGCGTCGCGCGTGGTCGTGACCTCGACCGAGGACTTCGAGAAGGCGGTGCTCGACTTCACCGGCGGCAAGGGCGTCGATCTTGCGATCGACTCCTACGGCGCCACCATGCTCGACCGCACCTTCAACGTCGTGAAGAAGCTCGGCCACGTCATCAGCATCGGCGAGGCCGAGGGCCAGCCCTTCAAGAACATCCGCGAGCGCATCCTGCCGCGCTCGCAGACCTTCACGCGTCTCCACCTTGGCCACGTCGATCATGACCTGCCGGCCTGGCAGGCGGGCATCGACCACGTGCTGGGTGGCATCGTTGCGGGGTGGCTGAAGGTACCGATCGAGGGCGTGTTCCCGCTGGCCGATGCGGCGGAAATGCATCGTCGCCTCGAAGGCCGTGGCGTCGCGGGCAAGTTGTTGCTCAAGGCCTGACCCGGATGCAGGATCGGCGGCAACCGAGAACACACGTGGGAGCTCAGCATGACCGAGATCACCAGGCGCCTGCTGCTGGCGGGAAGTGCCGCCGTTTCGTTCGCGGGCTGGGACCGCGTCGCCGGCGCCGCTGTCCCGAAGGACACCGCGGTCTTCGCCAAGCAGATCGACGACATCATCACCCTCGATCCGGGTGAAGCCTACGAGCTGTCCGGGAACGAAATCTGCACGAACGTTTACGACAGGCTGCTGCGCTACGAGGCGGAGGATCTCAGCAAGCTGGTCGGCGGCGTCGCCGAGTCCTGGACCGTGTCGCCCGACGGCAAGACCTTCACCTTCAAGATCCGTCCCGACCTGAAATTCCAGTCGGGCGCGACGGTGACCGCGGAGGACGTCGAGTTCTCCCTGCAGCGCGTCGTGCTGATGAACAAGACGGCGGCCTTCCTGCTGACCCAGCTCGGCTGGTCGAAGGACAACGTCAAGGATCTCGTGAAGGCCAGCGGCGACACGCTCACCTTCAAGATCACCGAGGACTTCGCTCCCTCGCTGGTGCTGAACCTGATGACCTCCATCGTCGCCTCGGTGGTCGAGAAGAAGGTCGCCTTGGCGCACGAGACCAACGGCGACATGGGCAATGGCTGGCTGAAGACCAACTCGGCGGCGTCCGGCGCGTTCAAGCTGGTCTCGTGGAAGGCGAACGAAAGCGTCACTCTTGAAGCCCATCCCGGCTTTCGCCTGGGTGCGCCGTCGGTCAAGCGTGTGGTCGTCCGTCACGTGCCGGAGCCCGCCTCGCAGCGCCTGCTGCTCGAGAAGGCGGACGCCGACTTCGCCCGCGACCTCACGCCGGACCAGATCAAGCCGCTGGCCAGCAATCCCGACATCAAGATCGAGTCCTTCAAGGCCGCTAACACCTTCTATATGGGCCTGAACCTGGGCTACGAGCCGCTGGCCAATCCCAAGGTGCGCCAGGCGATGAAGATGCTGGTCGACTACGACGGCATGGTGAAAAGCTTCCTGGCCGGCCGCTTCTTCGTCCAGCAGAGCTTCCTGCCGCTGGGCTTCTTTGGCGCCATCGCCTACGCGCCCTTCAAGCTCGATGTCGACAAGGCCAAGGCGCTGCTGGCCGAGGCCGGCTACAAGGACGGCTTCGCGGTGAAGATGGCCGCGCCCAACGTCTCGCCCTGGACCGAGATCTCGCAGTCCGTGCAGCAGACCATGGGCCAGGCCGGCATCAAGGTGTCGATCGAGCCGATGGAGCTGAAGGCGGTGATCAGCCAGTACCGCGGCCGCGGGCACCAGATCGCCATGCTGTCCTGGGGCCCGGACTATTTCGATCCGCACACCAACGCCGACAGCTTCGTGCACAACAACGACAATTCCGACACGCCGAAGATCAAGCCGATCGCCTGGCGCAACAAGTGGTTCATCCCCGACATCACCAAGGAGATGCTGGCGGCCGCGAAGGAGCTCGATACCGCGAAACGCGCCGAGCAGTACGCGGCGCTGCAGAAGCTGGTGACGGACGAGGGCCCGTACATCTTCATGTTCCAGAACAACATCCAGATGGCGCGGCGCGCCACGACCACGGGGTTCAGCCCCGGCATCACCGAGGACCTGCACTTCTTCCGCACCATCAAGAAGTCCTGACGGCATATGAGCAATTTCCCCGTCATCCCGAGCGGAGCGAAGCGAAGTCGAGGGACCTGTTTTGTCGACGCATCGGCAAGAACAGGTCCCTCCGCTACGCCTCGCTGCGCTCGGCTCCGGTCGGGATGACGGCATTTTGGAGTCAAATACGATAGCGCCACAGGAAGCACGGGCTGCACGCGCCAGTGC
>Ga0209909_100314_pt1 | contig 43190 bp, 45 predicted proteins | sample FECB22metaG_FD_188302 | JGI IMG/M metagenome (GOLD analysis project Ga0209909, IMG submission 188302) | Cyanobacterial communities from the Joint Genome Institute, California, USA - FECB-22 (SPAdes) (version 3) | ecosystem: Environmental > Aquatic > Thermal springs > Hot (42-90C) > Microbial mats... | reverse complement strand
GGCCGCTGGGGCACGCTCGCGGCCTGGCTGGTGAGCTCGGTCCTGTTCGCGGCAGCCCACGTCGAGCTCGCCCACGTCGTCCTGGTCTTCCCGCTCGGCCTGTGGTTCGGCTGGCTGCGGCGACGGACTGATTCGCTGTGGCCGTCGGTGGTGGCGCACATGATCAACAACGGCACCGCCGTCCTCGCGGCGGCGTTCCTGGAAACTACCTCACCCTGAGGAGCGCCGCGCAGCGGCGCGTCTCGAAGGGTGGATACATCAACGTTGTTGCCACCCTTCGAGACGGCGCTTCGCGCCTCCTCAGGGTGAGGTCTGTGGTTCAGCTCGCGAGCTTGCGCTCGACGAAGTCGAGCCGATCCTGGCCCCAGAAGATCTCCTTGTTGATCACGAAGGACGGCGCGCCGAACACGCCCTGGTCGATGGCGAACTTGGTGTAGGAGTCGCGCTTGTCGGCCATGCCGGGCGCTTCGCTGGCCTTGAGCACGAGATCGGCGTCGATGCCGCAGCCGGTGATGATCTCGCGCAAGGTCGCCGGATCGCCGGTGTCCTTGTCCTCCGCCCACAGGGCATGGAGCACGGCATGGGCGAGCTTGATGGCGTCGGCCATGCGGCTGAGCTCGCGCAGCGCCAGCACGCACTTCGCCGCCGGCAGCTCGTTGGCTGGAAAGAACTTGGGCTCGAGGTTGAGCGGCACGCCGAGATGATCGCGCCAGCGCTTCAGCTCCATCATGCGATAGGCCTGTCGCTGCGGCGAGCGTTTGGGCAGCGGCAGGCCCCCCGTCGCGGCGAATACCGAGCCGAAGTCGACCGGCCAGATCGAGACGTGCGCGTTGTGCTTCTTGGCGATCGCCTCGAAGCGTTTGGATCCGAGGTAGGTCCAGGGTGAATTGAGCGACACGTAATAGTCGACATGCTTTGCCATGGTGCCCTCCGGGCGCCGACTGTGGCGCATTGGCAGGCGACAGCAAAGGGCCGATCGGCCATCCTCGTCACGTGTCGGAACAAACCATCGCGATCACCGGCGGCGATGCCGGCTATTTCGACCTGATCAAGGACTGCATCGGCTCGCTGCGTGCCGTGCCCGAAGGTCGCACGCTGGCCCTGGGCGTGCTCGATTGCGGCCTCACCGAGGAGCAGCGCGCCTGGTGTCTCAGCCAGGATGCGATGCTGGTCGTGCCGCAATGGGACTTCGACTTCCCCGGCCGCGACAAGCTCAAGGATGGTTACAAGGCTTTGACGGCGCGTCCCTTCCTGCCGCGCTACTTTCCGGACTTCGACCTCTATCTCTGGATCGATGGCGATTGCTGGGTGCAGCAGGGCGATGCGGTAACGCTGTTCCAGCGGGCGGCGCGCACCGGCGCGCTGGCGGTGGCGCCCGAAATCCATCGCTCCATGCGTCACTATCGTCACGCCTGGGAGGAGTTCTCGTCGGTCAACGGAGCGGCGTTCGTGGCGTGCTTCGACAAGCAGACGGCCGACCGCCTGGTGCGTTATCCGATGATCAACGCCGGCGTGTTTGCGCTCAAAGCCGACGCGCCGCATTGGCAGGGTTGGGCCGAGCTGATGGACGAGGCCCTGCAGCGCTCGACCGACATGACCGATCAGGTGGCGCTGAACGTCCTGGTCTACGACAAAGGCTTTGCCTGCGAGCCGTTGCCCAGCCGCTGCAACTGGCCGATCCACCATGCCACGCCGGCCTGGGATGCCGAGCGCGCGCTCTTCGTCGAGCCGGCCATGCCCTACGATCCCTTGGGCATCCTGCACATGACCATCTACACCAAGCGGCTCGCCACCCTGGATGTGCGCGAGCTGGGCGGCCCCCACGATGGCCAGGTCCGGCCGCGCTCGTTGCGCTGGCCCGGCCGAACGGCCATATAGCGGCGCATGACGGGTACGCCGTTCCTTAAAATGCACGGGCTGGGCAACGACTTCGTCGTGCTCGATGCCCGCGCGACGGCGCTCGACCTGACGCCGGAGCGCCGCCGCGCCATCGCCGACCGCCGGCTGGGCGTGGGCTGCGACCAATTGATCGTGCTCGAGCCGCCGACCGAGCGCGAGGCCGACGTCTTCATGCGCATCTACAATCCCGACGGCGGCGAGGCCCAGGCGTGCGGCAATGCCACGCGCTGCGTCGCCTCGATGGTGATGGACGAGCGCAAGACCGACCATGTCACGGTGCAGACCGTTGCCGGCATGCTCGATTCGCAGAAGATCGGCATGGGCAGCAACGGGCTGCCGGTGATCTCGGTCGATATGGGACTGGCGCGGCTCGACTGGCGCGAAATCCCGGTCGCCAAGCCCTGCGACACCAACCACATGCCGGTCGGCCTCGGCCCGTTGCAGGATCCCGTCGGCACCAACATGGGCAACCCGCACGCCACCTTCTTCGTCGACGACGCCGCGGCGATCCCGCTCGCCGAGCTTGGGCCGAAGCTCGAGCACGACCGCTTCTTCCCTGAGCGCGCCAACATCGGCGTCGCCCAGCTGCTGGGCGACGGCACGCTCAGGCTGCGCGTCTGGGAACGTGGCGCCGGCATCACCCTCGCCTGCGGCTCGGGCGCCTGCGCGGCCGTCGTCGCGGCGAGCCGGCGCGGCCTGGTCGATCGCAAGGCCGAGGTGGTGCTGGAGGGCGGCACGCTCGCCATCGAGTGGCTGCGCGACGATCATGTGCTGATGACCGGCGGCATCGCGGTCGCCTTCAAGGGCGAGCTCGACGGCTCGCTGCTCGGTGAGAGGGCACGGTGAGCGAGACTCCCAAGCCCGAAGAGGGCAAGAAGGGCTGGCTGTCGCGCTGGCGCTCCAAAGGCGATGCGGCGACCGCCGCTCCTGACCCCGAACCCGTCAGCGAGGCGCCTGAACCCGAGGCGCCTGAACCTGCAGCAGCCGCAGAGGTCGAGCCCGTGGCCGAGAAGCCCGAGGCCGAGAAGCCCGAGGCCGAGAAAAAAGGCTGGCTGTCGCGGCTGCGCGAGGGTCTTTCCAAGTCGACCAAGCGCGTCACAGAGAGCATCACTGGCCTCTTCACCAAGAAGAAGCTCGACCAGCAGACGCTCGACGATCTCGAGGACGCGCTGATCCAGGCCGACCTCGGCGTCAGTGTCGCCGCCCGCCTGGTCGCCAAGCTGGGCAAGGAGCGCTTCGGCAAGGAAGTGACCGACGAGGAGGTGCGCGCCGCCTTCGCCGATGACATCGCCGAGATCCTGCAACCGGTCGCGACCTCGCTCGTCATCGATGCGGCGAAGAAGCCGCACGTCGTGCTGGTGATCGGCGTGAACGGCAGCGGCAAGACCACGACCATCGCCAAGCTCGCCAACCTCTACAAGAGCGAGGGCCGCAAGGTCATGCTGGCCGCCGGCGACACCTTCCGCGCCGCCGCCGTCGAGCAGCTCAAGGTGTGGGGCGATCGCGCCGGCGTTCCGGTGGTCGCCAAGGACACCGGCGCCGATGCCGCGGGGCTCGCCTACGAGGCGCTGGAGCGCGCCAAGGCCGAGGCCTGCGACGTGCTGCTGATCGACACCGCCGGCCGCCTGCACAACAAGTCGAACCTGATGGACGAGCTCGCCAAGATCGTGCGCGTGATCCGCAAGCTCGATGCGACGGCGCCGCATTCCTGCCTGCTGGTGCTCGACGCCACGACCGGCCAGAACGCCCACGCCCAGGTCGAGACCTTCAAGACCATGTCGCCGGTCGACGCCCTGGTCCTCACCAAGCTCGACGGCAGCGCCAAGGGCGGCGTGCTGGTGGCACTGGCGGAGAAGTTCAAGCTGCCCGTGGTCGCGATCGGCGTCGGCGAGGGCATCAACGACCTGCGGCCGTTCGAGGCGAGAAGCTTCGCGCGCTCGCTGATGGGATTGCCGGCATGAGCGAAGGCACACAGCAGGAAAACGGGGCGCGGCGCTTCTATGCGACGGCGCTGGAACTGGGGCCGCTCCTGCTTTTCTTCGTCGCCAACAGCCGCTGGGGCATCTTCACGGGCACGGCGGTGTTCATTGCCGCCACCGCCGTGGCCTTGCCCTGCTATCGCTGGCTGGAGAAGCGTTGGCCCATCATGCCGCTGGTCGGCGGCTTCTTCGTGCTGGTGTTCGGCGGCCTCACCATCTGGCTGCAGGACGACACCTTCATCAAGCTCAAGCCCACCATCGTGAACTGCCTGTTCGGCGTGATCCTGGGCGGCGGACTGCTGCTCCTGAACCGGCCGCTGCTGAAGCCGATCTTCGGTGCCGCCTTCAAGCTGACCGACGAAGGCTGGCGCAAGCTCACGGTGCGCTGGACGCTGTTCTTCTTCGTGCTGGCCGCGGTCAACGAGGTGATGTGGCGCGGCTTCTCCACCGACACCTGGATCGCCAGCAAGATGCTCTTGAGCTTTCCGCTGACCCTGGTCTTCGCCTTCCTGCAGATCCCGCTGCTGAAGCAATACTGGGACGGCGACGACAATCCTTTCGCCGGCGGGAAGTAGTCTTTGCTGGGAGCGCGCCACTCCGTGGCGCGCTCCCAGCACTCAAAGCAGCTGCGGCTGCAGCGCCTCGACCTCTTCCTTGAGGACGGCGAGATAGTTGTCGGCGAGCGACCCCATCGCCGAATCCTCGACCCAGGCGGCGACACAGACCGCGGCGATGGTGGCGCCGTCGTAGCGGCGCAGCGGCACGGCGACGGCGTGGTAGCCGCGGCGCAGCTCCTGGGCGGTGATGGCGTGGCCGCGGCTGCGCGCCTGCAGGATCTCCTGGCGCAGCGCCTTCTTGTCGGTGACGGTGAAGTCGGTCATCAGCTTGGGCTCGAGCTTGGCGAGCCAGTCATCGAGCACCTCGTCGGGCAGCTGGCTCAGGATGGCGCGGCCGGCCGCAGTGTTGAAAGCGGGGCGGCGCAACCCGATGGTCGGCGCCAGCACGTCGGGCCGGCCGTGCAGGGAATGGGCGATCATCACGATGTCTTGGCCGTCGAGCACGGCGGCGAAGCACGACTGTTCGGTGCGATCGCCGATGCGCTCGCACGCCGGCTGGACCACCGTCGAGACCATGTTGGAGCCGAGATAGGCCGAGGCCAGCTCCATGATGCGCGGCGTCAGCCGGAAGCTGCGGCCGTCGTTTTCCGCGAGGCCGAGGCAGGTCAGGGTGTAGAGGGCGCGGCGCACGCTGGGCTTGGGCAGATCGGTGGCGCGCGCCACGTCGCTCAAGGTCATGTGCTTCTTCTCGCGGCCGAACGCGCCGATCACCCGCAAGCCCTGCGCAAAGGCTTCGAGAAAGTCGGGCCCATGGCCGCTCGCCGCCCGCTTCTCCGCATCCTCTGCCCGCAACCGCGCCATCACGCCCTCAGCGCTCCCTTGAGTGCCCAGGCATTGGCGGCGTCGACCTGCAGCGTGACCGTGTCGCCCACTGCGGCGGCGCGCGTCGAGGCGCAGTCGACGTTGAACCGGCGGCCAGCCGTCTCGACCGTGAGCGAGCGCCGCGGCCCGCGGAAGATGCCGTCGACGACCTTGCCGGGCCAGGCGAGATGACCGTTGCTCGCCGGCGCATTGGCGGGCGCCAGCGTGACATCCTCAGGCCGCACCATCACCGATACCTGCTCTCCCGGCTGGAAGGCCTGTGCCGAGCGGCAATGGCCGCCCTCGATGGTCACCTGCCAGTCGCCGTCGCCCGTCGGCTGGCAGCCAGCGACCGTGGCGTCGATGAAGTTCGGCGTGCCGAAGAACGCCGCGACCTCGCGGCTGGCCGGCCGGCGATAGACCGTCTCCGGCGCGCCAACCTGCAGGATGCGGCCACGCTGCATGACCACGACGCGGTCGGAGAGGGCCATCGCCTCCTCCTGGTCGTGGGTCACGTAAAGCGTGGTGATCCTGAGTCGCCGCTGCAGGGCGCGGAACTCATCGCCCATCTGCGCGCGCAGGCGCGCATCGAGATTGCTGAGCGGCTCGTCGAGCAGCAGCACCTCGGGCTCGAACACCAGCGCCCGCGCGATCGCCACGCGCTGTTGCTGGCCGCCCGACAGGGCGGGCGCGGGCCGGTCGGCGTAGCGCTCCATCTCGACCAGGCGCAGCGCTGCCGTCACGCGCTGCCTGATCTCGGCCTTGGCGACGTGCCGCACGCTCAAGGGATAGGCGACGTTGTCGAACACCGTCATGTGCGGCCAGATCGCATAGGACTGGAACACCATGCCGAGCTTGCGCAGGTCGGGCGGCACGAACAGGCCGGCCGGCGCGTCGCTCACCACGCGGCCGCCGATCACGATCGAGCCAGTGTCGTTGCGCTCCAGCCCGGCCACCATGCGCAGGGTCGTGGTCTTGCCGCAGCCCGAAGGGCCGAGCAGGGTCACGAACTCGCCGTGCTCGATCGCGAGATCGATGCCGTCGACCGCCTTGACCTCGGCGAAGTGCCGTCCGACCTGGTGCAGGGCGACGCTGGGCATGGGCTTACTTGAAGATCTGCTTGGCGAGCTCGAGCATGGCGTCCTGCCGTTCGGGCACAGTGGTGCCCAGCGCCTTGGCGGCGAGCAGCGGACGCAGCTCCTCGACGGTTTTCTCGATCACGCCCTTCACGACGGGATTGTAGCCCGCGTTGGCGTAGATGATCTGCTGCTCGGGCTCGAGATAGAAGTTCATGAAGAGGCGCGCCGCGTTGGGATGAGGTGCGTTCTTCAGCATCGCGAGGTCGAAGCGCACATAGGGCCGCCCCTCGACGGGCATGATCGGCTTCACCGGCAGGCCCTTCAACGTGTTGTAGTCCTGCAGCCCGAAGGGCAGGTAGAGCGGGTATTCGCCGCGCGCCACGCGACGCTCGCTGTTCTGGATGTCGCGCGAGAAGACGGGCTTCTGGGTGGCGAGCTTCTCGAGGAACTCCTTGCCGAACGTGTCGTACATGACGACGAAGAACACCGCCCCGCCGCCCAGCGCGCGATAGTCGTCGGACAGGATCTTGCCCGTCCATCGGGGATCGAGGATGTCCTTCCAGCTCTTGGGCTCGTCGGCCGGCTTCACCAGGTTGCGGTTGATCATCAGGGCATAGCTGATGACTTCGGCCGGGATGCGGATGTCGTCGGCCTCGTAGGGCGGCACGATGTTCTTGATGTTGGGGATGGGCCCGTGCGGCTGGAAGTTGCCGTCGCGCGTCATCAGCCAGGTCGTGGTGCTGCCGTTGTGATGGACGTCACCCAGGAAGCGGCCAGCCGACTGCTCGACGCGCACACGCTCGCGCACTTCGCTGGCGCGCGCCTCCAGCAGCTCGACCGAGACGCCGTGCTTCTGCTCGAACGCCTTGGTAACGGCCTTCAGCGACGGCGAGCCGATCGAGGCGGTGTAGATGACGAGCTTGCCTTCCTTCCTGGCGGCGTCGGCGACCTTCGCCCAGTCGTCCTGCGCTGAGGCGCGGCCGCCGATTGCGGCGCTCGCTGCCAGGCCTCCGATTACGCGTCTCCGCAACATGGCCCCATCCCTTCCCATCCTCAGAGCGCGCTGATGCGCCGCTTGATGAATTTCAGCTGGACCCAGCGGAACAGCAGGACCAGCACCAGCATCACCAGGCCGATCACGCTCACTTCCTCCGGCTTGCCGCTCACCCACATCTTCAGCATGACCACCGACAGCACCTCGGTGCCCGGCGCGTAGAGCAGGATCGAGGCCGAGAGCTCGCGCATGATGCCGAAGAAGATCAGCACCCAGCCGACGGCGAAGGCGGGCCAGGCCAGCGCGATCAGGATGCGCAGCAGCGTCTGCCACCAGCCGGCGCCGTGCACGCGGCTGCATTCCTCGATGTCGTTGGCGATCTGTTGGTAGGCCGCCGAGGTGACGCGCACCGCGACCGGCGTGCCGAGCGCGATATAGGCCAGCAGCAGGGCCCACAACGTGCCGTAGATCGGGATGGCGTGCGGCAGGATGGCGAAGCCCCACAGGAAGCCGATGCCCAGGACCATGCCGGGCATCATCCAGGGCAGCCAGGCCAGCATGTCGATCAGGCGGCGGCCGCGCCAGCGCGTGCGCGTCGTGACATAGGCCACGATGCCACCCAGCATCATGGTCGCCGTAGCGCCGGCGAAGCCCAGCAGCAGGGTGTTGCCGAAGGCGCGCCAGAAGGCCGAATTCTCCCAGACGCTGCGATAGTGCTCGAAGGTCAGCATGTCGGCTTCGTAGAAGCCGAAGAACTTGAAGAACGAGGAGAGCAGCAGCTGGCCGATCGGCAGCGCCACGGTGAGCGCGAAGAAGGCGATGCAGATGCCGAACGTCACCCAGCGCATCCGGCCCAGCCGCGTGATGTTGGGCGCGTAGCCCTTACCGGTGACCGTGGTGAAGCTGCGGCCGCGCAGCAGGCGGCTTTGCATCACCAGCAGCAGGAACATCAGCGCCAGGGCGGCGAAGGACAGTGCCGTCGCTGATTGGTAGTCAGGCTGCGCGCGCTGGGTGATCGAGTTGTAGATCGCCGTGGTGATCACCTCGATGCCGACCGGCGTGCCGAAGAACACCGCCGATTCGAAGGATTCGATGCCGCGGATGAAGCTCAGGATGAAGGCGCTGGTGGTGACCGGCAGCATCAGGCCGAAGGTGATGCGCCAGAAGGTTTGCCAGCGGCTGGCGCCCGACATGCGGCTCGATTCCTCGAGCGACGGATCCATGGCGCGGAAGGCATCGACGACGAACAGGAAGATGAACGGCGTTGAGTACTGCATCATGTGCCAGATGACGCCGCCGTAGGAGTAGACGTCGACCAGCGTGCTGTCGGTCCCCGAGATCCAGCGCCAGGCGAGGTTGATGGTGCCGACCTGGGCGTTGCCCAGCATCGCCCAAGCCGTCGCCGTCAGGATCGGCGGGATGAAGAAGGGGAGCGTGATCAGCACTTCCAGCACGCCGCGGCCCGGCGTGTCGGTGCGCGCCACAATCCAGGCCAGCAGGACCGCGAGCGCCAGCGCCAGCACGGTCTTGACCAGGGAGATGCCGATGGTGTTGGCCAGCACCACCAGGTTTGCCGGCGTGGCGATGGCGACATAGCCGTCGAGATTGAAAGTCCCCGGGATGCCGGGCGGCGTCGAATGCAGGCTGCCGTAGAGCAGCATCAGCATGGGATAGAGCGACAGGAAGCCGAGGATCAGAATCAGCGCGCCAATGCCGGCCGGGCGGCCCCAGCGCCACAGGCCGGCGACCGACGCCCTGCGCTCGCCCAAGGGGGCGGCAACGCTCACCATCCTCGCGCCTCTCCTCCCTAAGTCCGGTCATCCCGAGCGGAGCCGCCCGAAGGGCGGCGTAGTCGAGGGACCTCTTCTTGCCGATGCATCAACAAAAAGAGGTCCCTCCACTACGCCTCGCTACGCGAGGCTCCGGTCGGGATGACGGATAGTCAGCTGTCTTCGCAGCCTCTATTACTCAGCCGCCAGTGGCAGCCGGTTCCGGTTCAGCAGACCCAGCGGGCTCTTGGCCGTCTGCAGCTTCTCGGCGTAAGCGTCGAGCCAATCCTGCTCGATCGGCGCCACGAACGCGCCGCCGCGCGCGCCGAGATAGATGTCCGGATTGTCGACCGTCGCCGGCACCTTCTTCTCAGCCAGCAGCTCCTGCGCCGCCTGCAGGCAGCGCTTGCGCGTGATGGCGATCATGCGGTCCGACGGCGCCAGATGCTCGAGACTGCGGTCAACGATCTCGCCCATGCACTCGATCATCGCCTGGTCCTGCCGGCCGATACCCTGGATGCCGGTGTAGTTGACGTTCTTCTGCATGTCGCGGTCGATCAGGTAGTCGTTGGCGCGGTTGGCCTTCAGGCGCCACCGGCCGAACCAGTCGTTGGTGTTGGGCAGGTATTCCACGTCGGGCTTCAGGCCCGGAATCCAGTCGCCGTTCTTCAGGACCTCGAGCGGCCGCGTCTTGCCCTTCCAGGTGAGGTTGTAGGTCATGGTGTGGGTGTCATCCATCGGCACGTTCAAGGTGCAGGCGACCTGGTCCTCGAAGAAGCCGTTGGGCGTCAGCGTGATGAACGGGAACATGAAATGCGCGAAGCGGTAGTAGTACTGGCCCGCTTCGGCCGGCCGGTAGGCCGCGTACATGGTGCCCCATTCGGTCTCGGTCGACTTGTAGTCCGGCGCTCGGTCGCCGACGCCCCACTTGTGGATGGTGTCGGGCGAGACGTCGTCCATCGTCAGCCCGCCGACATGCAGGAAGCCGAAATGCGAGGTGTCGATGTCGCCCTCGAGCGACTGGAACCAGTTGCATTCGCGCATGTGCACACGGGTGATGCGATCCTCCTCGGGCAGCATCAGCACTTCGATATTGGGGAGTGGCGGTGCCTCCTTGCGGCTGCCCATGTAGGTCCAGACGAAGCCCGAGCGCTCGACGACCTTGTAGGACCTGGCCTTGATGCGAGCCTTGAAATCCTGCGCCGGCGGCACGTTCGGCATGTCGACGCAGTTGCCTTCGACGTCGAACTTCCAGCCGTGATAGACGCAGCGCAATCCGCCTTCCTCGTTGCGTCCGAAGAACAGCGAGGCGCAGCGGTGCGGGCAGCGATGCTCCATGATGCCGACACGACCATCGGTGTCGCGGAAGGCGATCAGCTGCTCGCCAAGCAGCATCAGGCGCATCGGCTCGCCGTCGGCCTTCAATTCGGACGAAAGGCAGGCGGGAATCCAGTATTCCCGCATGAGATTACCCATGGGTGTGCCCGGCCCAACGCGCGACAGCATCTCGTTGTTGGCTGTAGTCAGCATGGTTTCCTCCAAGTCGTCCGTGTACCGGACGTTCGTACAACTCTAGCAAGAGCCAGCAAAACCGGCAATTGAAGCCCAGTCGAAGCCAGGTATGCGTACGCTAGACGACGCCTGTCAGGTCGATTGGTCAAGCCGTTGCAAGGCGGCGCGCGATCAACTCGACAGTGAAGTCAAGGAAGCGCTTCGAGCTCTACAGCCCGGCCGGCTTCCTTGGCGGCCACATGCGGGCGAGGTCACCCGTGGGATTGGTGTAGGTCGAGAAATCCGCCTTGCCGCGCGATTCATGGAAGTGCGCGAGCGCCCACACCACCGTCGGGAAGGCGAGCTGCTCCCAGGGAATGTCCTGCCACTGGACCAGCGCCACGTCCTCGCTCTCGGGTCCGGCGGCGACGTCGTCGCTCACCAGACGGGCGCGATACATGATCTGCACCTGGCCGATGCGGGCCACGCTGTACATCGCGAGCAGGCGGTCGATCTCGATGGTGGCGCAGGCCTCCTCGCGCGCTTCGCGTTGCGCCGCCTGCTCCGTCGTCTCGCCCAGCTCCATGTAGCCCGCGGGCAGGGTCCAGAAGCCCTTGCGCGGCTCGATGGCGCGCTTGGCGATCAGGATGCGGTCCTTCCAGGTGCACACCGCACCGGCGACGATCTTGGGGTTCTGGTAGTGGATGAACTCGCAGCGCGCGCACACCAGCCGCTCGCGATTGTCGCCGTCGGGAACCTTCTTCTCGAAGTGCTCCGGCGGATCCCACGGAAGACGCGGGCGTTCAGGGACGGGCGGCGGCGTGCTCATCGCCCAAGTGTCCTACGCCGCCCGTATCAGCGCCGCAACGCCGGGCAGGGTCTTGCCTTCCATCCATTCGAGGAAGGCGCCGCCCGCGGTCGAGACGTAGGAGAATTTCTCCTCGACGCCGGCCGCGGCCAGCGCCGCCACCGTGTCGCCGCCGCCCGCCACCGACAGCAGCTTGTGGGCGCCGGTCTGCTCGGCGACGGCGCGCGCCAGGGTTACCGTGCCGTTGTCGAACGGCTTGATCTCGAAGGCGCCGAGCGGGCCGTTCCACACCAGAGTCTTGCACTTGGCGACCTGCTTGGCGTAGATCGCGATCGACTTCGGACCGACATCGAGGATCATCTGGTCGTCGGGGCAGGCCTTGGCATCGACCACCTGGCTCGCCGCGCCGGCCTTGAACTCAGACGCGACCACGACGTCGACCGGCAGCAGGATCTCGCAATGGGCGGCCTTGGCCTTCGCCATGATCTCGCGCGCGGTGTCGGCGAGATCTTTCTCGGCCAGCGACTTGCCGATCTTGATCCCTTGCGCCGCCATGAAGGTGTTGGCCATGCCGCCGCCGATGATCAGCTTGCCGACCTTGCCGACCAGGTTGCCGAGAAGATCGAGCTTGGTGGAGACCTTGGCGCCACCGACCACGGCGCAGACCGGGCGCTTGGGATTGCCCAGCGCCTTTTCGAGCGCCTCGAGCTCGGCCTGCATCAGGCGACCGGCGGCGGCGGGAAGCCGATTGGCCAGTCCCTCGGTCGAGGCATGCGCGCGATGCGCCGCCGAGAAGGCATCGTTGACATAGACGTCGCCCAGCACCGAGAGCTTGTCGACGAAGCCCTTGTCGTTCTTCTCCTCTTCCTTGTGGAAGCGCAGGTTCTCCAGCAGCAGCACCTCGCCGGGCTTCAGCCCGCGCACCGCTTCCTCGGCCAGCGGCCCGATGCAATCCTCGGCGAAGGCCACCGGCTTGCCCAAGGCCTGCGACAACGGCTCGATCAGCGGCCTCAGCGACATCTCGGGCACGCGCTTGCCGTCGGGCCGGCCGAAGTGGCTGAGCACGATCACCTTGCCGCCCTTCGCCGCGAGCTCCTTCAACGTCGGCGCGGCGCGCTCGATGCGCGTTGCGTCGGTCACCTTGCCGCTCTTCATCGGCACGTTGAGGTCGACGCGCACCAGGACGCGCTTGTTGGCCACGTCGATGGAATCGATCGTCTTGAAGGTCGATTGGGGCATGAACTTCTCTCTCTCCTCCGTCATCCCGACCGGAGCCCGCAGGGCGGAGCGGAGGGACCTGTTCTTTTAGCGCAACAAAAAGGCGCCTCCACTACGCTCGCTGCGCGAGCTTCGGTCGGGGTGACGGTGTTGGTTAGCGTTTCCTGATCACGAATATCAGGACATCGCCCTCCCGCCGACTCGAAACAAGTTCGTGACCGGTTTGCTTGCAGTAGGCGGGAAAGTCCTGCTCGGCGGCGGGATCGGTGGCGCGCACCGTCAACAGGCCGCCGACCGGCAGCTCGCGCAGCTTGCGGTTGGCGCGCAGCACGGGCAGCGGACATAAAAGCCCGGTAGCGTCGTATTCGGCTGTGGTGGTCATTGCGGGCGATAATACTTCATCGCCTCGGGCAGCCAGCGACGAATATCCGCAATACGCGTGGTATCGGCAGGATGGGTGCTCAGCCATTCCGCCGTGTGGGGGCCGGTATTGGCCGCCCGCATGCGTTCCCACACCGCGACCGCCTCGCGCGGATCGTAACCTGCCATCGCCATCAGGATCAGGCCGATGCGGTCGGCCTCCGATTCCTGCGCCCGCGACATCGGCAGCACGTAGCCATAGGTGGCGCCCGCGCCCACGGCGGCCATCATCGCCGGCAGGTAGGCGCGGTTGCTGCCCGGCACGGTGGTCGCGAGCGCAATGGCGGCGACGGTGGTGCCGGCCTGGGCCGCCATCTGGCTGCTCATGCGCTCGGCGCCGTGATGCGCCAGCGCATGCGCCACCTCGTGGCCGATCACCACCGCGAGCCCCGCTTCGGTGCGCGAGATCGGCAGGATGCCGGTGTAGACCACGACCTTGCCGCCGGGCAGGCAGAAGGCATTGGGCTCGTTCTTGTCGACGGTCTTGAACTCCCAGCGAAAATGCGGCGCCTGCCACAGGTCGCCGGGCGGATGTTCGGCAGCCGCGGCAATGCGCTTGCCGACCTTCTCGACCAGGGCGTTGGTCTTTGCGTCGTTGGACAGCGGTTCCTTGGCCAGCACCTCGCGATAGGCCTGCAGGCCCATCTGCCGCTCCTCGCTCTCGCCGACCAGCATCAGCTGCGAGCGGCCCGTGACCGGCGCCGATTCGCAGCCGGCGAACGACGAGGCGACACCGCACAGCATCAGGACGAGGAGCGGACGCAAACGCATGGCGGGACTCTAGAGTGAAACGGGCAGCTGCTCCAACGGCTGCCCGTTTCACCGAAAATCGCCGCGTAAGGGATCATTGCTGGGAGCGCGCCACTCCGTGGCGCTCATGTGGTGTTGAAGCGCCAAGGAAGAGCGCCACGGAGTGGCGCGCTCCCAATAATGAGTCGACCAACGCCTATACGACTTGGAACTTCGGCGCCTCGTCGTGCCAGATCACGTCCTTCTGGAGATCGATGCGCGGCGAGATCATCGACAGATAGGTCAAAGGCTCGACATTGGTGGCAACCGTGCCATGAACGGTGTCACGCGGCACGAAGATGAAGTCGCCCGCCTTGACGGACCGCGTCTCTTCGCCGACCCGGAACTCGCCCTCGCCTTCGAGCACGATCAGCAGCTCTTCGTGATGGGGCTGGCGGTGCAGGCCGTCGGCGCCGCTGGCCGAGCGCACGACGGCGGCGGCCATGTCCTGGCCGATGGCGAGCGGCTTCACCGCCGTCGAATTGGCCACCGTCGTGCGGGTGATGTGTTGCAGGATCTCTCCGATGTTCTGAAAGTTGCCCATGAGCGGCTCCTTCACTACCGTTGGCCTGGGAGAAGTTCACATACTGATTGTATGTAACATACGGATTGTATGAACGTCAAGAGCCGGCGCGACGAGAACGCCGCGGCGACGCGCGCCGCCTTGCTGCGCGTGGCGCGCCGCCTGTTTGCCGACCAGGGATATGCCGGGACCGCCACCGAGGAGATCGTGCGTCGCGCCCGCGTGACGCGCGGCGCGCTCTATCATCACTTCCGCGACAAGCGCGATCTCTTCATCGCCGTGCTCGACGAGGAGCACCAGAAGTTGGCGTCCCAGGCCGGCGCGGCGGCGGCGGCGCAGCCCGACCCGTGGAGCGCGATCGTGGCGTCATCAAACGCCTTCCTCGATGCCTGCGTCGACCGCGCGGTGCAGCAGATCGTCCTGATCGACGCGCCGGCCGTGGTCGGTCTGGAAAAGCAGAAGACCGACGAGGCGTACCTCGCGAACCTCAAGCTGCTGATCCGCGCCGCCATCGCTCAGGGCCTGCTGGATGACCAGCCGGTCGATCCGCTGGCTCACATCATCTTCGGAGCGCTGCACGAGGCCGCGATGTTGATTGCGCGCGGCGACGACAAGCAGGCGGCGCGCCGCTCGGTCAGCGGTGCGATCGGACGCCTGTTCGACGGCCTGCGGGGCACGTCATCAGGGCGATAGAAAGTCGGGACCGCCGCGACGCTTGAGTTCCTGGCCAGCGTCGCGACCGAGAGTCACCGCATCGCTTGCCGCGCCGCGTCGCTCGGTGGCGATCAGCTGCGATCCGTCAGGCTTGGCAATGAGGCCGCGCAGGTGAAGAACGCCTTCTGTGAGAACGGCATGACCGGCGATCGGCGTGCGGCAGGAGCCGTCGAGCACGGCCAGCATGGCGTGCTCGGCCGCCACGCAGGTAGCGGTTGGCGCGTGATCGATCGCGGCCAGCCAGGCTCGCGTGTTGGTATCGTCGGCGCGGCATTCGATGCAGATCGCGCCCTGGCCGACGGCCGGCAGCATCTCGTCCTCGGGCACCGGCGTGCCGACATGCGCCATGCCGAGACGCTTCAGGCCGGCGAGCGCCAGCAGGGTCGCCTCGACCTCGCCGCGCTCGCGCTTGGCGAGGCGCGTGTCGACATTGCCGCGCAGGGTGACGATCTCGAGATCGGGCCGGCGGTGCAGCAGCTGCGCCCGCCGGCGCAGCGCCGAAGTGCCGACGATGGCGCCTTGCTTGAGGTCGGCGATGCGTTTGGCCTCGCCTGCGATCAGCACGTCGCGTGCATCCTCGCGCGGCAGGAAAGCCGCGATCACAAGTCCGGCCGGCTGCGCCGTCGGCATGTCCTTCATGCTGTGCACGGCGGCGTCGATGCGGCCCGCCAGCATCGCCTCCTCGATCTCCTTGACGAACAGGCCCTTGCCGCCGGCCTCGCTGAGTGGCCGGTCCTGGATGGCATCACCCGTGGTCTTGATGACCACGATCTCGATGGCATCGGGTGCGGCGAGCGCAGGAACGGCGCGGACCAGGGCGTCGCGCACCATTCCCGCCTGGGTGAGGGCAAGCTTGCTGCCGCGCGTGCCGAGTTTCAGGACCGCCATGCCGCTGCTCTAGCGTAGCTGGACCGCCGAGGCTAGAAGACACCGCATGCGCGAGAAGACACCCATGCGCGTTTTGGGCATTGAAACCAGCTGCGACGAAACGGCCGTCGCCATCGTCGAGGGGCCTGGCGGGTCCCGGCCTGTCGGCACGATCCTGGCCAACGTCGTCTACAGCCAGCAGACCGAGCATCGCCGCTTCGGCGGCGTGGTGCCGGAGATCGCCGCACGCGCCCATCTCGAGCGCATCGACGGCCTGGTCGAGGAGGCGCTGGCTGAAGCCAAGCTCGGGCTCGACGACCTCGACGCCATCGCCGCCACCGGCGGACCGGGCCTGATCGGCGGCGTGATGGTGGGCGTGATGGCGGCCAAGGGCCTCGCCTTCGCCCGCGGCAAGCCGTTCCTCGCCATCAACCATCTCGAGGGCCATGCGCTCACCGCGCGCCTCACCGAGAATGTCGACTTCCCCTACCTGCTGCTGCTGGTCTCGGGCGGTCATTGCCAGCTGCTGACGGTGCGCGGTCCCGGCGATTTCACACGGCTCGGCACCACTATCGACGATGCCGTCGGCGAGTGCTTCGACAAGACCGCCAAGCTTTTAGGCCTCGGTTTTCCCGGCGGACCGGCGGTCGAGCGGCTAGCCAAGGACGGCGATGCGGCGCGCTTCACCTTGCCGCGCCCGATGTGGCGCAAGCCCGGCTGCGATTTCTCCTTCTCCGGGCTGAAGACGGCGGTGCGCCAGGCCGTCGAGAAGCTCGATCCGGCCGATCAACAAGCGCGCGCCGACCTCTGCGCCTCGTTCCAGCGCACGGTCGGCGATGTTTTGGCCGACCGCTGCGCCAACGCTCTCGCGATGGCGCCGTCGCCGACGCTGGTGGTGGCCGGCGGTGTCGCTGCGAATCTCTATCTGCGCAGTCGACTGGAAGAGGTCGCCCGTCGGCACGGCGCGCGCCTCGTCGCGCCGCCGGTGAAGCTCTGCACCGACAACGGCGCCATGATCGCCTGGGCCGGCATCGAGCGCCTGCGGCTCGGCCTGACCGACGGCCTCGATTTCAAGCCGCGGCCGCGCTGGCCGCTCGACACGGCTGACGTTCGGTGATGCATCGTTCATGCTCCTCTCCCCCTGGCGGGCAGGGTGATTGCATATGGCCAAATTCCCCGTCATCCCGAGCGGAGCCGCCCGAAGGGCGGCGTAGTCGAAGGACCTGTTTTTGTTGATGCATCGACAAAAAAGGTCCCTCCACTACGCCTCGCTACGCGAGGCTCCGGTCGGGATGACGGGGTTTGAACCCATATGCGATCGCCCTGCCCTGGCGGGGGAGAGGAACATGAGTCTTGAGAGGCGAGCGAGCACCCCATGACCACCGAGATCGTCCCGCTGTTCTCCACGCCGGTGGTGATCTCGGACCTGCCCGACGCGACAACGCTCAGCGCCGATTTGCGCAAGGTGATCGGCGAGCGCGAGAAGAGCCATCCCGGCACGCAGCATTCCAACCTGGGCGGCTGGCAGTCGACCTGGGACATGGATCGCTGGGGCGGCGCGCCGGCCATCAAGCTCCTCGCCTTCGGCCGCAATCTCGCCAACCGCTACACGACCGATCGCGAGGGCAACCCGGTCGCCGTGACCTGGCGCGCCAACATGTGGGCCAACGTCAATCGCACCGGCGACGCCAACGAGTTCCATTCCCATCCCGGCAGCTTCTGGTCGTGCGTGTATTACGTCGATGACGGCGGCATCCCGCGTGATCCGTCGCTGGGCGGCGAGCTCGAGTTCATGGATCCGCGTGGCCCCGGGCCGGCGATGTACGCGCCGCACCTCGCCTTTGCGATGCCCGGCGGTCGCTCGGTCGGCGCCAACGAGCTGGTGCCGCCACAGGCGGGACGCCTGGTGATGTTCCCGTCGTGGGTGCTGCACCAGGTGCGGCCCTACCGCGGCAATGCCGAGCGCATCTCCATCGCCTTCAATCTCAGCCTGTGAGCGAGCCCTCATGAGCGAGATAGGTCACATTGGTGTCGTCGGCGGCGGCGCCTGGGGCACCGCCCTTGCCTGTCTCGGCCGCCGCGCCGGACGGCGCGTCACCTTGTGGTCGCGCGATCCCGCTGTGTCGGAAGCGATTGCCCGCGACCGCGCCAATCCCGTCTATCTGCCGGGCCAGCGCCTGGACGATGGCATCGAGGCGACGCACGACCTTGCTGCTCTCTCGGCGTGCGAAGCGACCCTGTTGGTTTGCCCGGCGCAGGCGGTGCGCGAGCTGTCGGCGCGGCTTGGTGGCGACGCCCCGGTGGTCATCTGCGCCAAGGGCATCGAGGTCTCGAGCGGGCTCCTGATGCCCGAGGTGGTTGCCGAGGTCCTGCCCGGCCGGCCGATCGCCATGCTGTCGGGCCCGAGCTTCGCCGAGGAAGTGGTGCGCGGCCTGCCGACGGCGGTCAGCATTGCCACCGAAGATCCCGCGCTCGGCCAGATGCTGGCGAGCGCGCTGGCGGCCGGCGCCTTCCGGCCGTACTGGACGCACGATGTGCTGGGCGTGGCGCTGGGCGGCGCGGTCAAGAATGTGCTGGCCATCGCCGCCGGCATCGTCGAGGGCCGTGGCCTGGGCTACAACGCCGCCGCCGCCCTGGTGACGCGCGGCTTCGCCGAGATGGCGCGGCTGGGGCAGGCGATGGGCGCGGAGCTCGAGACGCTGACCGGCCTGAGCGGCGTCGGCGACCTGGTCCTGACCTGCCATGGCCCGCTGTCGCGCAATCGCTCCCTCGGGCTGGCGCTGGGCAAGGGCACCAAGCTCGTCGACTACCTGGCCGGACGGCGCCAGATCGTGGAAGGCGAGGCGACGGCGCCGGCAGTGCTGGCGCGCGCGACGCGTCATCAAATCGAGATGCCGATTTGCGCCGCCGTCGATGCTATCCTGCACCGCGGCGCGGATCTCGACGACGCGATCCGCGCCTTGTTGGCGCGGCCCTTGCGGCGCGAAGGCAAATGAAAACCGGAGGAGCGTGACATGGCGTATTGGCTCATCAAGTCGGAGCCGTCGGCCTATTCCTGGGACCAGCTGGTCAAGGACAAGAAGACCTCCTGGACCGGCGTGCGCAACTTCCAGGCCCAGATCAATCTCAAGGCCATGAAGGTCGGCGACCGCGCCTTTTTCTACCATTCGGGCGAGGGCAAGGAGATCGTCGGCATCGCCGAGGTCGTCAAGACCGCCTATCCCGACGCGACCGACAAGGAAGGCAAGTCGGTCACGGTCGACTTCAAGGCCGTCGAGCCGGTGAAGAAGAAGGTGACCTTGGCCGAGATCAAGGCCGATCCGAAGTTCAAGGAGATGAAGCTGGTGCGCCAGTCGCGTCTCTCGGTGTCGCCGGTCAGCGACGAGCACTGGAAGCTCCTGATGAAGATGGCCGGCGGCAAGTAATCGGACAAATAACTTGGTCGACAACACCCGCGGCATCCTCGCGATGTCGGCGGCGGTCGTGGTCTTCATCTTCAACGACGCGCTGATCAAGCTCGCCGCCGAGAGCGTCCCGGCCGTGCAGGCGATCGGCGTGCGCGGCGTCTTCGCCACGCTGTGGTGTACGCTGGCGTTGCTGCTGACCGGCAGCTGGCGGCAGCTGCATTGGGCGGCGAACCCGCGCATCGTCTTCCGCGGGTTTCTCGAGGCAGGGTCGGCGATCTTCTATCTGGTCGCCCTGTTCCAGATCCCCTTTGCCATCGCCAATGCGGTGAATCTGTCGACGCCGGTCATCCTCACCGTCCTGGCGGTGCTGGTCCTGAAGGAGGATGTGCGCTGGCGGCGCTGGTCGGCGGTGATCGCGGGCTTCCTCGGCGTGCTGCTGGTGATCCAGCCGCATCCCGGCGATCTCAATGCCTGGACCTGGCTTGCCCTGTTCGGCACGGCGATCGGCTGCGCGCGCGACATCATCGTGCGCTTCCTTCCGGCGGGGGTGCCGACCCTGGTCGTGTCCTTCACCTCGGCCCTGGTCGTCGCCGTGGTGAGCTGCGGCTGGGCCCTGATCGAGGGCTGGCAGCCGATGAGCGGCCGCGCCATCGGCTTCATGCTGGGCTCGTCACTGCTGCTGGCGATGGGCTACCAGTTCGTCGTCATTGCGCTGCGTTCGCGCGGCGAGTTCTCGGTGATCGGCGCCTTCCGCTACGGCTCGATCCTGTGGGCGCTCGCCATCGGCTATGTCGTGTGGGGCGAAGTGCCCAATGCGCTGGCGATGGTCGGCATCGCCGTGATCGTTGGGTCGGGGCTCTACATCCTGCACCGCGAGCGCGTGCGGCGCTGACAGTACTGCTGGCAAGCAGAGGAGGCGACGCGAGGAATGGTGTTGCCGCTCAGGCCACTCCCCAAGAAGTACCCCTCCATGGAGCCCCAAAAACTCGCGAAAACGAAATTGCCGGTCCGTTACCATAGTGCTTGATCATTCGCGAGACTTGGGTTATCATAGCCTGTCGGCTGGTTCGACACGTTCCGCTCTATTCATCGTTCATCAGGTCACACCATCGCTGGCAGCGTGCGCATCCTGTTGCGCGCTGCCAGCCGAGACCGAAGAGGAGATCAAAAACGGCCAGCGGGAATAGCGGGAATAGCGGAAATTGCCAGGAAGCTACCTCGCCACCCACTTTTCGTAGTCCCGAGCAACCTCCTCGACGGCGGTGTCATAAAAGCGCTTGCCGTGCTCGGGCGTCGCCTGGTTGGGATCCGAGCCGATGCGGCCGTCGGGGAAGACGCGGCGATAGTCTTCGGCGTCGGCGAACGAGCCGTTGGGAGCGATGCGCGGCTCCATGTCCTTGCGCTGCATCGTCTCGGGATACTTGTACCAGGTGAGCGCCACCTCCGAGGCGGTGGCATGGCTGCCTTCGCCCGAGGGATAGAGCTCCTTCTGCAGCGCCCGGATGCCCGGCCCGTCCCACCAGTTGCGCAATGCGCACTTGATCGAGGGCTGGTTGGACATGCGCTCCATCGAGCGTTCGGCATAGATCTCCGAGAACGCCGCCGTCACCGTGGCGATGTTGCCGCCATGGCCGTTGACGAAGAAGAAGCGGGTGAAGCCGTGCCGGGCCAGCGACACCACGGTGTCGCGCACGACCGCGATCAGGGTTGTCGGCCGGAGCGTCACCGAGCCCGCGAAGGCGAGGTGATGCTGCGCCATGCCGACCGAGATGGTCGGCGCCACCAGCGCCCCCACCTTCTCGCCGGCGCCGCGCGCGATCATCTCGGCGGTGAGCGCGTCGGTGCCGATCAGGCCGGTCGGCCCGTGCTGCTCGGTCGAGCCGATCGGGATCATGATGCCGGTCTTGGTCTTGAGATAGTCGTCGACGAACTGCCAGGTCTTGAGCTGAAGCTGCACGAAACGGAACTCCTCGCGGTTTGGCCGAGGATGCGTCGGCAGTGTCGGTCAGTCCAGCTTCCAGAACGCGGCCGCACTTGGCGGAAGCTCTGCCAGCACGCGGTCGAGCGCGGCGCCGTCGACGTTCTGACGCAGCGCCTTGGCCACATCGCGGATCGCCGAATCGGGCGACAAGTTGTGATCGGGCCGCAGGCTCTGGACTTCCTTTGTCATGCTGGCGATGTCGGCAAAGGCCTGCTTCGGTTCGCTGACGTCCCAGTCGGCGACGAACAAGGCGCGCGCACCGACCGGCAGCACGCTTGCGAACCGCAGGGCGTCCTTGACGTCGAGGCGCCGGCGGAACGTCTGCAGCACGGCCTGAACCATGGTGTAGGACTGGTTCGTCGTCTGCAGCATGGCGGCATCACGCGCATCCACGAGAAGCTTCTCGAACTGTTCGGAGGCGCGCTTGTATTCCTGCGGCACCGTCATAAGGCAGCAGCGGCTGCCGCGGCATCGGTGATGGGCGGCTGGCAACTCATGTTGCGGCAGATGTAGAGCGCGGCTTTGCCGGAGACCAGCCCCTTGCCGGCAGCCGGGTGATCGGACGGCAACGGAGTCGCAGGAGTCAACTGCCGCACGACCTTGTTGGGCAGGCTCATGGCGTAGACCGCGCGCCGAAGCGCCTCGGAGTCGGAGGCACCGCGCTCACCCACGATCACGAGTTCGGTGCTGCTCTGCAGCGTCTCGTATCCGTTGAGGAGGGTCATCAGCGGAAAGAAGTTGCCCTCGAGCTCGCCGGCGAAGGCCGCCACCTGACGGTCGGCCTTGTCGCGCCAGGCGTTGTCGCCCTCCAGCACCCACAGGCGCGCGAACACACCGACCAGGGTGGCATTGCCGGCCGGGGTCGCATTGTCGTGGCAGTGCTTGGTGCGCACGATCAGGTCGGCGGCATCGTCGGCGGTGACGAAATAGCCGCCGGCCTCGGCGTCGGCGAAGTGGCGGTCGAGCACGCCGATCAGCGACTTCACCTCGTCCAGGTAGGAGGCTTCGCCGGTCACCTCGAACAGGGCGATGCCGGCGCGCGCCATGTTTGCGTAGTCGTCGAGGGTGCCGCGATGCAGGCGCTTGCCGATCCGCCAGGAATGGAACAGCCGGCCGTCCTCGTCGCGCATCGTGCCCATCACGAAGCGCCAGGCCTGCGTGGCGGCGGCCAGCCAGTCGTCGCGCTGGAACACGGCGGCGGCGTTGGCGAGGGCGGCGATCATCAGGCCGTTCCAGTCGGCCAGCACCTTGTCGTCCCAGCCCGGCCACACCCGCTTGTCGCGTACGGATTTCAGCCTGGCACGCAGTCCCGCCAGCCGCTGTTCCTCGGCCTCGCTCAGCAGGGCGGGCGCGCGGTTGCGGTGCAGGATGGTGTGGTGCTCCCAGTTGCCCTGGGCGGTGACGTCGTAGACCTGCTTGAAGAAGGCAGCGTCGGCGCCGAGGGCGGCGTCGATTTCGGCTTCGTCCCAGACATAGAACTTGCCCTCGGCGCCTTCGGAGTCGGCATCGTAGGTCGCGGCGAAGCCGCCGCCCTCCGCCACCATCTCACGCAGCACCCAGTCGCAGGTCTCGGCGATGCGCGCGGCATAGAGCGGGCTTTCGGTCTCCTGCCAGACCAGGGCGAGGAGATCGACGAGCTGGGCGTTGTCGTAGAGCATCTTCTCGAAATGCGGGATCAGCCACTCATTGTCGGTGGCATAGCGCGCAAAGCCGCCGCCCAGGTGATCGTAGATGCCGCCCTGGCACATGCGATCGAGGGTGACGGTGACTGAGTCGCGCAGGCGCTGGTTGTCGCGGCGGCGCAGCCAGCCACGCCATAGCCTCTCGAACAGGTAAGGGGCGGGGAACTTTGGCGCCTGGCCGACACCGCCCCAGACGGGATCGCATTCCTCCGCGACACGCTCGGCGATGCGGTCGAGCAGATCGAGCGGGATCAGCGGCCCGTCGCCCTTGAGCGCCACGGCCTTGTTGGCCGCTTTGCGCTGCAGGGCCTGCAGCAGGCCGGCGCGGTTGGTCTCGACCTCGTCGGGCTTGTCGTGGAAGGCCTGCGACACGCCGCGCAGCACATCGACGAAGCTCGGCCGGCCGAAGCGCGCCGGATAGGGGAAGTAGGTGCCGCCCCAGAACGGCTCGCCCGCCGGCGTGCAGAACATGGTGAGCGGCCAGCCGCCCGGCTCGCCCAGCACCTGCAGGGCCTGCATGTAGATCGCGTCGACGTCGGGCCGTTCCTCGCGGTCGACCTTGATGTTGACGAACAGCTCGTTCATCACCGCGGCCACGTCGGGCGATTCGAAGCTCTCGTGCGCCATGACATGGCACCAATGGCAGGCGGCATAGCCCACCGACAGCAGGATCGGTCGGTTGCTGCGCTTGGCCTCGGCCAGCGCTTCCTCGCCCCACGGCCACCAGTGGACGGGGTTGTTGGCGTGCTGCAGCAGGTAGGGGCTGGTCTCCGCCCCCAATCTGTTCACGCTGGGGCGGTTCATGCCGGCTGCTCTCCGAGGTTGCCTTCGCTGTTGATGACAAGAACGCGCGCGTGGCGATCGAGTTTCAGGGCCTTGAAGGCCGCTTCGTCGGTACAGACCCGCGTCAGGCCCGCGAAGCCCGCGCAACCTGACGGTCCGGACGCAATGGCCGGGTCGCCGTCCAAGGGATGGGCGAGGAGACGGCGCGCCGGCATGACCTCGTCCTCGGTGATGGTCATGAACCAGTCGGTCGCCTCGCCGACCACCGGCCAGGTGATGGGCGAGATCTCGCGGCAGGCAAGCCCGCCCATCACCGTGTCGGCATTGCCGCTGGCGAGCGTGGGCTTGCCGGCAAGGTTGCTCTGGAACCAGCAATCGGCGCTCTCCGGCTCGACGACCACGAAGGCCGGCCGCGTCGGCAGTACCGCCCAAAGATAGCCGATCACGGCGGCGGCCAGCCCGCCCACGCCCGCCTGGACGAAGACGTGGGTTGGCGCCTCTCGCCATTGCGTCACGATCTCGTGCGCCAGCACGCAATAGCCGCGCATGACGCTGCGCGGCGCCTGGTCGTAGCCTTCCCACGAGGTGTCGGAGATGATGGTCCAGCCGTTCTCTTCGGACCGGCGCTTGCACTCGGCGACGGCGGTGTCGTAGTCGCCGTCGACGCGGATGACCTCGGCGCCGCGCGCGCGGATCGCTGCTTCCTTCTCGGTCGAGGTGAACTTCGGGAGAAAGATGATGCAGCGGTTGCCGAACAGCCTGGCGCCGGCGGCGACCGAGCGGCCGTGATTGCCCGAGCTCGCGGTCGAGAAGACGAAGCGGGCGGTGATCTCCTTGTGAGCGCCGCTCATGATCTCGGCGAAGCTGGCGTTGGCACGGTGGGCGTCGCCGACAGCGCTCGCCAGGGCGTCGTAGACAGCGATCACGCCGCCCAGCGCCTTGAAGGCACCGAAGCCGAAGCGCTGGCTTTCGTCCTTGACGCGCAGCTCACCGATGCCGAGCCGCGCGGCCAGCGCCGGCAGGGAATGAAGCGGCGTGGTTGCGTGTTTGGGGCACTGCTTCAATTCTTCGCAGAGCTCGGCAATACCGTTGGGATCGACCACATATTGCTGGTCGCGGCCGAATTTCAGGGCCCCGGAGGCGCGAGGATTGTGGGCCAGCCATGAAGGAACCATGGCCGGTCATAGCATGGCCGGCCGGCCCGATATCGCCTAAGGTGGCTCAAACGGAGAGAAAGCATGAAGGTGAACGTCGAAGTGACCTGCACGCCCGAGGAGGCGCGCGCCTTCTTCGGCCTGCCCGACATCAAGCCGATGCAGGACCGCATCATGGCCGAGATCGAGGAGCGCCTGCGCTCGAGCCTCGGGGCCATGAATCCGGAAGTGATCTTCAAGACCTGGCTGCCGGCCTCCATGCAGGGCATGGAACAGATGCAACAGATGCAACAGGCTTTCTGGTCTCAGCTCGCTAATATCGCCACCAGCGGCGGCAAGAAGGATTGAGCGAATGCGAGAGAAGCCAGGTGATCCCAAGCCCTACTACGAGGCGCACGTCTTCTGCTGCACCAACCGGCGCCCGGCCGGCCATCCGCGCGGCTGCTGCGCGGAGAGGAACGGCGAGGCGCTGCGCGACCACATGAAGGCGCGGGCGAGGGAGCTCGGGCTGAAGAACGTGCGCATCAACAACTCGGGCTGTCTCGACCGCTGCGAGCTTGGGCCGACGATGGTGATCTATCCCGAAGGCGTCTGGTACGTCTGTCCTACCAAGGAGGACGTCGACGAGGTGCTGGAAAAGCACCTGGTCCAGGGCGGCCGCGTCGAGCGCCTGATGCTGCAGACCACCGACAAGCTGCCCAAGGATCGGGCGGCGCGGTAGGCGTTACTCCACCAGCTCGCCCAGCCGCTTGATGACGCGCGTCGGCTTCGCGGTTGCAGTCTCCGGGACGCCCATGTCCAACGGATCGTACCAGATGCCGCACATGCCGAGCTTCTGCGGCGCCACCACTTCCCATTCGTAGTTGTCGCCCACCATCCAGGCGTCGCAGGCCTCGCAGCCGAGCTTTTCCAGGGCGTGGCGATAGACCGCGAGCTCGGGTTTGCCCTGGCCGAACTCGCCCTCGATCTGGATGTGGTGGAAGCGGTGCTCGAGATCGAACCGCGCGATCTTGGCGCGCTGGATTTCCGACGAACCGTTGGTCACCAGCGCCAACCGGACGCCGGCCTGGCGCAGCGCGTCGACCGTCGTATGGGCATCGGGATAAAGCCGGTATTCCAGGCGTCGCATCTCGGTGAAGGCATCGGCGATGCGATCGGCCAGGGCCTCATCGTCGTAGCCCAGCCGCGACAGCGCGCGCCGCGTCGTGAGCCGCCGCGCACCGGGGATGTCGAGGCGCCACTTGGCGGCAGTGGCCTGATCGGTCCAGAGCGTGCGCGCCTCGTCCATCACCGCTACGCGCACCTTCTCGATCGCGGGGGCATCGTGGGCTTCGAGCGGCTCGGCGAAGGTGCCGAGCAGGCGCCGCCACGCTTCCTCGGGCTGGGCGTAGGCCCGGATCAGCGTGTCGTCGAGATCGAACAGGATGGCGCGCGGCAGGGCCATCAGTTGGTCGGGCTCGTGAAGACGGTCGGAGCGGGGCTGACCACGGTGCCTTGTCCGCCTTGTACGGCGATCACCGCCAAGGCGCGCTCCGAGCGGCCGTTGGGCAGGAAGCGGAAGATGCCGTCGACGCCCGACCAGCCGTTGGGGTTGGTGATGGCCTCGGCCGAGAAGTCGCCGCCCGGCTTCAGCCGCGCCAGATGCCCGGCGAGCGCCACGCCGTCATAGGCAAGCGTCGCCAGCCGATGCGGCGGCCGGCCATAGGTCGCCAGGAAGCGTCGCTCGAAGTCGGCGCGCTTGGCGGGATCGGGCGCGGCATACCAGGCGCCGCGCAGCTGGGTCTCCTGGCCGATGTTGGGAATGTCCCACACGCCGGTGCCGATCAGCTGCACCGATTTGTTGTCGATGCCGGCCACGGCCAGCGCCGTCAGCGCCGAGGTCAGCCGCGGCGGCGCCACCGGCACCAGGATCGCGAGCTTGTCCTCGCCGCGCGTCGCCTCGGCGAGCCGACGCGCCGGCGTGTTGAGGTCGGCGCTGTTGGGGTCGAACAGCTCGACCGACGCCACCTTGCCGCCGCGCAGGGTGACCTGGCTCTCCATGGTCTGGACCATCTGCTGGCCGTAAGGCGTCTGCGGCGCGAAGGCAGCGAACCGCTTGATGCCCTGGTCGGTTGCGTAATCAACGACGCGGCGCACCTGCGGCGGCGCGGCGATGCCCATGATCCAGACGCCGCGTTGCGCCGCCTGCTCGTCATTGGAGAAGGACACGACGTTGGCACCGCCCTGCGCCACCAGCGGCGCCAGTGCCGTCGCCGACGTGCCGAACAGCGGACCCAGCACCAGCGCGGCGCCGTCGGCGCGCGCCTTGCGGTAGGCCTCGACGGCGGTATCCGCGCTTTCGCCGCTGTCGTAGGCGGCGAGCGCCAGCTCCTTGGCGCCGGTGTCGAACAGGGCCATTTCCGCCGCCTGCTGCAGGGATTGGCCGATCGGGGCCGCCCGGCCGCTGAGCGGCAGCAGCAGGGCGATGCGCGTCTTGCCCGAGGCCGTGACCGGCGAGCCCGTGTCAGACTTGGTCGTGATCGGGGTCGGTGGCGTGCTAGTCTTGGGCTGCTCGCCGCATGCCGCCAGGAGGAGGGCCGCGGTGGCAAGCGCGAAGAGAGACTGGCGCGAGAGAAGTTGGCGCATCGACGCGGAACTCCGGCGAACGGCTGCATATGGACGTGGACGAACGGTCACAAGCTAGCGATGGGCAGGCGCCGCGTAAACCGCCGCTGGCGCCGGGCCTGCATATTGTTGCCACGCCGATCGGCAATATGAGGGACATCACGCTGCGTGCATTGGACGTCCTGCATGCGGCCGACCTGATCGCCTGCGAGGACACCCGCGTGTTCGCCAAGCTTGCCGACCACTATGGCATCAGCGCTCCCACCGTGGCCTACAGCGACGCCACCCAGGAGGCCAACGAGCCCCGGATCGTGCGCGCGCTGGAAGCGGGAAAGCGGGTGGCGCTGGTCTCCGATGCCGGCATGCCCCTGATCTCCGATCCGGGCTATCGCCTGGTGCGTGCGGCTTTGGCGCGAGGCCTCGCCGTGACATCCGCGCCCGGCCCTTCGGCGGTGCCCATGGCGCTGGCGCTGTCGGGGCTGCCGACCGACCGTTTCTTCTTCGGCGGCTTCCTGCCGGCCCGCGAAGGCGAACGCCGCCGCGCCATCGTCACTGCAGCTGGCGTGCCCGCGACGCTGGTGTTCTTCGAGGCGCCGCATCGGCTCGCCGCATCGCTGGCCGACCTCGCCGAGCTCTTGGGCGCGCGCCCCGCCGCCGTGGCGCGCGAGCTCACCAAGCTGTTCGAGGAGGTGCGGCGCGGCTCGCTCGCCGAGCTTGCCGATCACTACGCCCGGCATCCCGACATCAAGGGCGAGATCGCGATCGTGATCGGCGCACCAGGTGAGGAAGCGGCACCGCAGGCGGGTGTGCTCGACGAGGCGCTCCGCATCGCACTGGCCGGCGCCTCGGTGAAGGATGCTGCGGCGGAAGTCGCAGCGCGCTATGGCTTGAAGCGCCGCGACGTCTATGCGCGGGCGTTGGAGCTTCGTCGCGAGGCCCAGTCGTGAGGGGCAGGTCATGACTATTCAGGCGCGTCAGGCTGCCCATCGACTCGGCCACATGGCCGAATGGCGTGCCGTGTGGCGTTTGCGGCTCGCCGGCTACTCGGTGCTGGCGCGGCGCTACAAGACCAAGCTTGGCGAGATCGACATCGTGGTGCGGCGCGGCGGCGTGCTCGCCTTCGTCGAGGTGAAGGCACGCTCCGATTTCGTGCGGGCGGCCGACGCGCTGGGCAGCCGGCAATTCGGCCGGGTGGCGAGCGCCGCCAGCCTGTTCCTGGCGCGCCATCCGCACTATGCCGCCCATTCGGTGCGCTTCGATGCGGTGCTGGTGGGCGGCCCATTCTTACGCCACCTGTGGCCGCGGCACTTGCCCGATGTGTGGCAGCCGCCGGAGTGAAACGTTGAGCGTCGATCGATTGCGTGATCTCTGCGCTGGTGACGGCCAGCGCCTCGACCTGCTCGAGGGCGCACTTGCCTTGAGCGAGCTGCGCCACAGCGAGCCGGTCGATCTCGCGCCGTTTCGCCAGCATGTGGCGACGATGGCCACGGAGCTCGCCGACCTGGTGCGCCGCCGCGGTGCCTCGCCCGAGGCGCTGGCCGAGATCATCGCCCGCTCCTACGGCTATCGCGGCGACAGCGACTCCTACGACGACCTGCAGAACGCCGACCTCGTGCGCGTCATCGAGCGGCGCAAGGGCCTGCCGGTGGCGCTCTCGATCCTCTATCTGCACGTCGCCCGCCAGCAGGGTTGGGAGGCCGAGGGGCTGGCGTTCCCCGCGCACTTCCTGATCCGCATCGGCATCGAGGGCGCGCGCCATGTCGTCGATCCGTTCCATGACGGCGCGGTGCGCGATGCCGCCGACTTGCGCGGCCTGCTGCGCCAGGTGCTGGGGCCTGACGCCGAGCTTCACCCGCAGCATTTCGATCCGGTGCCCGACCGCGACGTGCTGCTGCGGCTCGAGAACAATGTCCGGCTGCGGCTGGCCAAGCGCGAAGACTGGCCGGCTGCCGCCCAGTCGCTGGAGCGCATGCTGGCGATCGCGCCGGACCAGCCCGAGCTCCTATTCGAGGCGGGCCGGCTCAATGCCCGGCTCGACAAGCGCCGGGCGGCGATCGCGGCTTTCCAGCGCTTTCTCGACATCGAAGGCCAGGCCGGCGATCCCGACCTGCGCCGCCAGGCGTCGAGCCTGTTGCAGGAACTGCGGCGCGGGCTTAACTGACTGCCGTCGCCGCCCCAGAGATCTTCAGAAAGTCCTCTCATGAAGCTGAATGTCGCCATCCAGATGGACCATGTCTCGACCATCGATATCGACGGCGATTCGACGTTCGTGCTGGGGCTGGAGGCCGAGCGCCGCGGCTATGCCGTATGGCACTACACGCCGCCGGATCTGATCTTCCGCGATGGCAAGGTGCTGGCGCGTGCCCAACCGATGAAGCTGCGGCGCGAGAAGGGCAATCACTACAGCCTGGGCGCGGCCGAGATGCTCGATCTTTCGACCCTGGACGTGGTGCTGCTGCGCCAGGATCCGCCGTTCGACATGTCGTACATCACGACCACGCACATCCTGGAGCACATCCATCCCAAGACCCTGGTGGTGAACGACCCGGCGAGCGTGCGCAATGCGCCGGAGAAGCTCTTCGTGACGCATTTCGACAACGTCATGCCGCCGACCCTGATCAGCTCCGACGCCCGCGCCATCGCTGAGTTCCGCAAAGAGCACAAGGACATCATCCTGAAGCCATTGTTCGGAAATGGCGGCGCCGGCGTGTTCCGCGTGCGGCCCGACGACGAGAACTTCAATTCACTGCTCGAGATGTTCTCCCAGCGCAGCCGCGAGCCGGTGATCGCCCAGCGCTACCTGCCGGCGGTCCGCCAGGGCGACAAGCGCATCATCCTGATCGACGGCAAGGCGGTGGGCGTGATCAACCGCGTGCCGGCCGAGGGCGAGGCGCGCTCCAACATGCATGTGGGCGGCGTCGCGGTAAAAGATGTGCTCAGCAAGCGCGACAAGGAACTGTGCGAGATCATCGGGCCCGAACTCGCCAGGCGCGGCCTGATCTTCGTCGGCATCGACGTGATCGGCGACTATCTCACCGAGATCAACGTCACCTCGCCGACCGGCCTGCAGCAGATCAACCGGTTCGATGGCGTCTCGCTCGAGGCGCAGATCTGGGACAGCATCGAGAAGCGCTACCAGGCGACGAGGGGGAAGGCTTGATGATCCGCCGTACTTTGATCAGCGTCATGTTGGCCCTGCCGGCCGCACCGGCGCTGGCGCAGCAGCTCGACACCATGACGCTGAAGCCCATCGTCAAGGCGGTGCGCGAGGGCGACGAGGAAAAGGTTCGCAGCGCGCTGCTCAGGAGCGAGAGTCCCAACCAGATCGACTCCAACGGTCAGCCCCTGCTGATGATCGCGATCATCTCAGGCCAGATGGCCGTGGCGGAAACCCTGCTCAAGGGCGGCGCCATCCCCGACATGATGGACAAGGAGGGATACACCTCGCTGATCCGCGCCGCCGAGCGCGGCGACGTCGACATGGTCGAGTTGCTCCTGTCCAAGAATGCCCGCCCCGACATCCAGAACCGTCAGGGCGCCACCGCGCTTTCGATCGCCTCGCGACGCGGCTATGCCGAGGTCGTGCGCGCCCTGCTGGCGAAGAAGGCCGATCCCAACAAGCCCGATTTCACCGGCCGCACCCCGCTTGCCTATGCCCGTGAGTCGCGGAAGCCGGCTATCGAGGCCATGCTGCGCAAGGCAGGCGCGAAGGAGTGACGACGGCGGGGCGAGCAGCACCGATCTGGATCACGGGTGCCCTCGCGATCGATCCCGCCGAGATCGAGGAGACCTTCGTGCGCGCCGCCGGTCCCGGCGGCCAGCATGTCAACAAGACCTCGACCGCGGTCCAGTTGCGCTTTGACGTGCGCCATTCGCCGTCGTTGCCCGACGACGTGCGCCAGCGTCTCGAACGGCTGGCCGGCCGGCGCCTGACCCAGGACGGCGTGCTGGTGCTGGTGGCCCAGGGCGAGCGCAGCCAGAAGCGCAATCGCGAGGAGGCGCTGAAGCGCCTGGTCGAGCTGGTGCGCGCCGCCGCCCGTCCGCCGACCCCGCGCAAGAAGACCAAGCCCAGCCGGGCGAGCAAGCGCCGCCGGCTGGATGACAAGAAGAAGCACGGCGCACTGAAGTCGCTGCGGGCACGGCCGTCGCACGACTGAGAACACCTCACCCTGAGGAGCGGTCCGAAGGACCGCGTCTCGAAGGGTGGGCCACGGCGTTGTTGTCGCCCATCCTTCGAGACGCAGCGCTACGCGCGGCTCCTCAGGATGAGGATGGTGTGTTACCACTTCCGCCGAAGCATCAAAGGAGCCGCCCGTGGCAGACGTCCGCAAGGAAACTGATAGTCTCGGCGAAGTGAGCGTGCCGGCCGACAAGCTGTGGGGCGCCCAGACCCAGCGCTCGCTCGAGCATTTCAGCATCGGCAAGGACCTGATCCCGCGCGAGATGATCACGGGCTACGCCGTGCTCAAGAAGGCCGCGGCCAACGCCAACCATGCCGGCAAGCGGCTGGACGACAAGGTCCATGGCCTGATCGTGCAGGTGTGCGACGATATCCTGGCCGGCCAGCACCACGACATGTTCCCGTTGCACGTCTGGATGACCGGCTCGGGCACGCAGTTCAACATGAACGTCAACGAGGTGATCTCCAACCGCTGCTGCCAGATCGCCGGCACGCCGCTCGGCTCCAAGAAGCCGGTGCATCCCAACGACCACGTCAACATGTCCCAGTCGTCGAACGATTCGTTCCCGTCGGTGATGTACGTCGCCGCCGCGGTGAACACGGTCGAGCGCCTGCTGCCCGCGGTGAAGGCTTTGCACGATGCGATCGATGCCAAGGCCAAGGCGTGGGACGGCATCGTCAAGATCGGCCGCACCCACATGCAGGACGCGACGCCGATCACGCTGGGCCAGGAATGGTCGGGATATGCCGGCATGCTCTCCGACAACATCGAGCGCCTCCAGGACGCGCTGAAGGGCGTCTATCACCTGGCGCTGGGCGGCACCGCCGTGGGCACCGGCATCAATGCGGCCCCCGGCTTTGCCGAGGCGGCGGCGGCGGAGATCGCCAGGCTCACCAAGCTGCCGTTCATCAGCGCGCCCAACAAGTTCACCGTGCAGGGCGCGCATGACGCCTTGGTGCAGCTTAGCGGCACGCTGCGCACCCTTGCCGCGTCGCTGTACAAGATCGCCAACGACATCCGGCTGATGTCGTGCGGCCCGCGCGCCGGCTTCGCCGAGCTCGAGATTCCCGAGAACGAGCCCGGCTCGTCGATCATGCCGGGCAAGGTCAATCCGACCCAGTGCGAGGCGCTCACCATGATCGCGGTCCAGGTGATGGCCAACGACGTCGCGGTCGGCATGGGCGGTGCCGGCGGCTATCTCGAGATGAACGTCTACAAGCCGCTGATGATCTACAACATCACGCACTCGATCACGATCCTCACCGACGGCTGCACCAACTTCCGCAAGTTCCTGGTCGAGGGCACTAAGCCCAACGCCAAGAAGATCAAGGAATATGTCGACCGCTCGCTGATGCTGGTGACGGCGCTGGCACCGGTGATCGGCTACGACAAGGCCTCCAAGATCGCCCACTACGCCATGGACAACGATCTCACGCTCAAGGAGGCGGCGCTGAAGCTCGCCTATGTGACCGAAGCCGAGTTCGACCGCGTCGTCGATCCGGCCAAGATGGTCCGGCCGTACGTCGCGACGGAGTGATCAGAAGGTGATGGACGTCTTCAGACCCAGCACGAAGATGCTGGCGTTCGACGGATTGCCGCCTTCGCTGACGATGAACTGCAGGTTGGGCCGCACCAGCAAGCCCGGCCGGATCGCCACGGTGTAGTCGAGCTCGAACGCGTACTCGGCGGCCTTGGTCGTCACCGGACCATAGCCCTGGGCGTTCAGCAGTGGCGCGATGTTGACGAAACCATTGCTGATGCGGGTCATGCCGGCCGCGAAGGCGATGGAATCGTCGGGCCGTGCGGCCAGAGGCCCGGTCCATGTGGCTCCCGCCGTGACCTGGCGATCCTGGACCGACGTGGCGCTGTCGGCGATGATGCCGTTCAGGAACAGGTTCAGGCTCGGCGTCACCTGCTGCTGGAAGCTGAGGTAGCCGCCGTACAGCCCCTGGCGCGTCGCCAGCACCGGCAGATTGGCGAGCGCGGTCGGCGCGCCCAGCCCGTCGACGGCCACGCTCTGCGCCGTCGACGAGGCGTACCAGCCGCCGAGCTTGTAGATGCCGGGCAGGGTGCCGCCGGCGAACTTCGGCTGCCAGGCGATCTCGACCGGCACAAGCACGCCGGTGGAGGCGGGGAAGAACACCGGCAGGAGCTTGTCGGCGTAGCCGAGATACTGCGGGTTCTGGTCGTAGGCCGCGATCTTCAGGTAGCCGAAATCGCCCAGCGTCGCCTGCAGGCGCGTCGCCCACTGGCTGATCGGCCAGTTGTAGAGATAGTTGCCCTGGGTGTTGCCGGGTGCCGCGCCGCAGAAGGTGTTGTTCTGGAAGTCGCAGGGGAAGGTGGCGAACTCGGCGCCGAAGGGCATGCGGCCGGTCTTCCAGCTCAGCATCCGGCCGAAATACTTCTGCTCGAACCACATCTCGGTGAGCCGTACCGTCTGGCCGCGGCCATAGACTTCCTGCGTCGCCTGCAGCGTGTCGAGCGCGGCATCGCTGTCGAGGCTGCGGCCGGCGCGCTCGGTGTAGGTGATCTGGAAGCTGCCATCGCGCACGCCGGCCAGCTTCTCGAGGTCGAACGTCGCGCCCACCGTCACCTGGCCGGTGTAGTCGACGACGTTGCGGACGCCGCCCGAGGCGTTGGTGGCAATCTCGCTGACATAGCCGAACTGGAAGTCGACGCCCTGCTTCAGTAGCCGGGTGCGCAGGCCGCCCCAGTCGCCGAGCAGCCAGTCCTTCCTGGCGCCCGGCGCCTCGTCGGCGATGGCTGCAACAGGCAGAGCTGCGAGGGCTGCGGCGAGGAGTGCCGCGGCGCTGCGCATTGTGCGTCTTACCGCTCGAAGCGCCACTGCCGCTCGGTCAGGAACCGGGCGGCGATCAGGCCCATGGCCATGGCGCCGACGGCGAAGCAGCAGACGGCGCCAGCGGCGATGGCTTCGGTCACCTTGCCCTGGTTCAGGAAGACGATGGTCTGGAAGGCGTAGAGGCCGGGCGTCATCATGATGATGCTGGGCACCGTGAGCGCGATCCGCGGCACGTGCAGCAGTTCGCGCACGAGCGATGCGCCCAGGCCGACGGCGAGTGCTCCGAAGAAGGTGGCGCTGGGCAGGCCGAAGCCGAGGTCGTGCAACGCCAACCTGAGCTCGTTGCCGACCAGCGTCAGGATGGCGACCACCAGCACGGTGCGCAGCGGATTGTTGAACAGGATGCCGTAGCCGCAGCCGCCGGCGAAGCAGGCCACGGCGCGCCACAGCAGGGTCATCGGCTCGATGCCGAGGCCGGCCGGCCCCGGCGGCGCCGGTGTGAGGCTGGCGAGGGCGGCGACGACCGACAGGCCGAAGGCCGCGGCCAGAGTCAGCAGCACGCCGTAGAACAGGCGCGCGATGCCGGCCGTCGTCTGGTGCTGCACCAGATCGAGCAGGGCCGCGACCAGCGGGAAGCCCGGCACCAGGAACAGCGCCGACGAGATGAAGCCCACCGCATGGGCGAGGGCGAATTCCCGCACGCCGAAGCCCAGCACGATCAGGCAGTAGACGCCCGAGGCGAGCCCACCGCAAAGCGCGTTCATGGCGTACTGGTTGAAGCCCTTGCGCGACAGCAGGGTGCGCGCCGTCTGGCCGAGGCCCCCGCCGACGGCCGCGGCCCCGGTCGCAAGCAGATCGCCGCCATTGAGGTAAGAGAAGCACGCCGAGGCGACCGCCATCGACAAGGCGATCGCCGGCAGGGAATGAAGCGCAGGCGTCGCCTCGATGGCATCGATTTGCTTGGCCAGCGCCTCGGCCGTCAGCCCGGGCTTGCTGGTGCGCGCCAGCTGCTCGAGTGCCGCGATGCGCGAGGCATCGACGCCGAGCGGCGCCATCTCCCGGGTGAGCGTCACGGTCTCGCCGGCAGCCTGCGCCGTCGCGGTCATCGAACCAAGGGTGATGTGGGCGGCGAAGTGTTCCATGCCGAGCGCCTTAGCCAGCGCACCCATGGCATCGCGCACGCGGAACGCGGTATCGCCCGACCGCAGCATCGCCGCGCCGAAGCGCAGGACGACGTCGAGGGAGTGGGTGATCAAACCGTCTTCAGCCCCAGCACTTCCGCCGTGTCCTTGCGGACGCGCTCGACCAGTGCGGCATCGGTCTTGAGGTCGCCGCCGTAGGACGGGATCATCTCCTTGATCTTGGGCACCCAGTGGCCGGTCAGCTGCTCGTGGAAGCAGTTCTCCAGCATGTGCACCATGATCCACACCGCGGTCGAGGCGCCGGGCGAGGCGCCGAGCAGCGCCACGATCGAGGAATCGGCGGAGTGCACGATCTCGGTGCCGAATTCCAGCGTGCCGGTGTGCAGCTTGTTCTTCCTGATGATCTGCACGCGCTGGCCGGCGACGTCGAGCTCCCAGTCGCTTTCCTTCATCTCGGGATAGAAGTCGCGCAGCGCCTTGTAGCGATGGCCCATGCTCTGGAACACCTGCCCGACCAGGTATTCCTCCAGCGGGAAGTTGTCCCGGCCGACGGCCAGCAGCGGCAGGATGTTGTCAGGCCGGATCGACATCGGCAGGTCGAGCAGCGAGCCGTGCTTCAGGAACTTGGTCGAGAAGCCGGCATAGGGCCCGAACAGCAGCCAGCGCTTGCCGTCGATGATGCGGGTGTCGAGATGCGGCACCGACATCGGCGGCGAGCCGGCCGCCGCCATGCCATAGACCTTGGCGTCGTGCCGGTCGGCGATCTCGGCCTTGCCGCAGCGCAGCCAGATGCCGCTCACCGGGAAGCCGGCAAAGCCCTTGGCCTCGGGGATGCCCGACTTCTGCAGGAGCGAGATCGCCCGCCCGCCGGCGCCGAGGAAGACCCAGCGCGCTCCGATGCGGCGCGTCTCGCCCGACTTCTCGTCGCGCACGTCGAGCCACCAGCCGTCGCCGGTCGGCCGGCGCTGCAGGCCGGTGACGTCGTGCGAGAAGTGCACGCTGAAGCGATCCTGCTTCCGGAGATAGTCCATCAGGTTCCTGGTGAGGGCGCCGTAGTTCACGTCGGCGCCGCTGACGATGCGCGTGGCGGCGACGACCTGGTTGGGATCGCGGCCCTCCATGATGAGCGGCGCCCATTCGGCGATCTGCTTGTGATCCTGGCTGAACTCCATGCCGTGGTAGCAGTGATGGGCGCTCATCGCCGCGTGGCGCTTCTTCAGGAAGGCCGCGCGGTCCTCGCCGATCACGAAGCTCATGTGCGGCACGGGATGGATGAAGGAATCGGGCGAGGCGATCGCCCCCTTCCTGATCAGGTACGACCAGAACTGGCGCGACATGTCGAACTCGACATTGACCTCGAGCGCCTTGGCGATGTCGATGCTGCCATCCTTGCGCATCGGCGTGTAGTTCAGCTCGCAATTGGCGGCGTGCCCGGTGCCGGCGTTGTTCCAGGCGCCCGAACTCTCCTGCGCCTCGCCGGGCATGCGCTCAATGATCTCGACGCGCAGGTGCGGCTGCAGCTCCTTCAGGAACACCGCCAGCGTGGTGCTCATGATGCCGGCGCCGACCAGGGCGACATCGGCGCTCATGACCTCGTTGCTCTCGCTCATGCGATTCTCCTGGAAGACGTTAGCTGGCGCGTTTGAAGGGGACTTTGACGCCCTCTTCGAGCACGACATAGAGGCGCCGCCACGGCTCGTCATTGACCAGCTTCCAGCTGTGGCCGCCGCCCGTCGTATCCTCAGCCAGCAGGATCTCGCCCGGTTCCAGGATGAAGTGCTGGCCGCCGCGCGTCTGGAAGTCGAGCTTGCCGCTCAGGGTGATGACCAGCTGGCGGACCGGCGCGGTGTGCCATTCGAAGGTGCCACCGGACCGGGTCTCCTGGAACGAGGCATGCGAGGTATCGAGCTTGCCGCTCAGAAAGTCGCCGCGCGCGCCGGCTTCGAGCTCGATCCAGCCCTCTTCGGCATGCGAATTCTGGTCGTCGCCGGTCCACAGACGCACACACCGGATCATCCTTCGCCCCTCGCTCGCCCCGACGGCCAACACGCCGGGCGACCGTAGTATGAGGCTCTCCGGCAGGCAAGAAAGCGGGCGGATGCCCTATCTCATGTGTTCCCAGAGGTCGCGTTCATCCTCGTGGCGGCCGTACTCGACGCCCTTGAAGTCGCCGCGAGACACCACACCCAGGATCTTGCCGTCACGAACCAGCGGCACGTGGCGGAAGCCGCCGTCCCACATCAACCGCAGGGCGTCGATGGCCGTTTCCTCGGCCTTGAGCGTCATGGGGTTACGGGTCATCACCTCGCTTAGTGGCGTCGCGGCGGCCGGCCGTCCTTCGGCGAGAACGCGGCAGACGGCGTCGCGGCCGGTGAAGATCCCGACGAGCCGGCCGGTGTCGCCGGTGACCAGCACCGAGCCGGCTTGGCTGTCGCGCATGGCAATGCAGGCGTCCTTCACCATGGCCGTCTCGTTCATGACCAGGGGCCGCTGCTGGAAGATGACGTCGGACAGTTTGCGCATGTTTGTTTCCGCATGGATTGTCCGCCGCGTCAGGGAATGGCGATCGGGGTAAGGACCTGGCTGCCAAACGTGAGGCTGACGGTGTTGTTGGTGTTCAGCACTGCGCTGACCACTGGGTTGCCGACCGAGTCGCTGCCGGCGGGCTTGTTGATGGCCACCGCCTTGAGGATGGCGCCGCTCGTGGCCTTGTCGAAATAGGTGGCCGTGACGTGTCCGGTAGCGTTCTCCCGCGCCGCGGTTATGGCAAGGATGATAGTGCCGTCCGGGCTACGGAAGAAACGCGGATCATAGGTCTGAGCAATCGGGGGCGTGAGACGAGGCACCTGGATCGCGATCGGATAGGGCGACCCCTTGAAGGTGGCGCCGTTGTCGAGGTCCTGCAGCAGGAGTCGGGGGCCCGCTGAATTGCCCGGGTCGAACACCAGCCCGACGTCGCAGCCGCTGAACCCGGCGCCTCCGTAGGACTGGAAGATGCGCGTGGTGCCGGCGACGATGAACGTGTAGCTGTCGTGGAAGGTGGTCGGCGAGCCGATCGGCGCGTTTCCCGGCAGGCGTTGATAGGCGGCGCGGTAGGCATCGCCGCCACTCGCCGTGATCTCGACCCTTGCCGTGCCGCCGCTGCAGCTGTGGCTCGAATGCCGATGCAGCACCTGGCTGGTGATCTCGCTGAATCCCCCGGGTTGGCGGGCGACGGAAAAGGCGACGTCGTTGCTCTCCTTGCCGCCGCTCGTCACCTTGAGACGCGTCGGTCCGAAGGCCGCCTGGGACGGCAGCACGGCCGTCAGCGTACCGGCGCTGCAGGTGGTCGGCGTGACGCTGATCCCGGCAAAGGTCAGGACGTTGGCGGAGCATGTCGGGTCGAAGCGGGCGCCCGACACGGTGATCGTCCCGCCTTTCGCTTGCAGCGTGGGGCTGACGCCGGTGATCTGCGCCGGTCCGGAAGCGGCCGCGACGCTCACGCGGAAATCGTCATGCGCCGGTTCGATGCCGCTCGCCGCGCCGCTCGCCGTCGCCGTGAAGTTGCCGGTCGTGGCGGTAGGCGCTGCCTTGAAGGTGGCCGTGGCGCTGGCGCCCGGCACGACCAGTGACGACGGTGATGCGGTTACGCCGTTTGGCAGCGTGAATGTCACGGTGACGGATCCGCTGAAGCCGCCCTGGCGCGCAACGCTGACCGTCGCCTGATGCGAGCCGCCCTGGACGAGGGGAACCGGATCCGGCGTCACGTTCATCGAGAAGGCACGGCAGGTCGCCTTGCCATAGGTCTTGAAGACATAGTCCCGGTTGGCATTGCCGGTGCCGGCGAAGATGTAGAAGCCGCCGGGATAGGGGTCGCCTTCCTCATACCGCCACCAGAAGACGTTCTTGCCCGAGTCCCTCAGGTCGAGAACGATGCTGCTGCGGGGCACCTCGACGCCGCCCGCGGGCATGTCGAACCGCCAGTAGCCGTCGAAGCCTTCGGGAACGGCTGCCGTCACCTTGGCGTAGACGCGCGCGTTGTAGAGATCGCTGACCGTCAGCGTCACCTGGTCGCCGCCACGGCCGCGATTGCCGGTCGTCAGGCCGACATCGACCCGCGTCAGGCAGCCGAGCGTCGGCATCACGGTCTGCGCCGACTGCACGGTGATGTGATGGGCGCCGCCCCCTGGTTGGGCGGGAGCGTTCGATTGGTCGACCACGTCCGCAACGGCAATCCTTGCCGCCGGCAGCAACAGCACCAGACACGCGACGAGCGTCCGTGCCCAGCATCGGAGCGAATGCGGCGAGGGTTGTGCGCCCGTTGCGACGTCACGAGCACGGAACCAGTCGTTGGGAGCCATGTGCGCCTCTCGAAGCCAGCCAGGTTGCAGGCTACGTCGGGGTACCCGTCCCGCCCTTGAGGCAGGTCAAAAAGTTGCGGCCTGGCGAGGCGATCGGGAGAAACTTCGGCTCGGGCACCGCGGGCACTGAGCGCGGCGCCGGGCTCGAGATCGATGAAGCTCTCCTAGGCGTGCGATTTATCCTCACGCCCCTGTCGATGGACCTCGTCTCGGATGACCATACTATGGGGCCAACTCGACAACCACGAATACGCAGGCGAGGCGACGATGAACGGACAGGCAACGGTGCTGGTGACCGGCGGTTCGGGCTTCATCGGCAGCTGGTGCGCGATCAGGTTGCTTCAGCAGGGTTACGCCGTGCGCACGACGGTCCGCAGCCTCGCCCGCGAAAGCGCGGTACGCGCCGCCATCGGCAAGCAGGTCGATGCGCAGGAGCGCCTGAGCTTCCACGCCGCCGAGCTCACCTCGGATGCCGGCTGGAGCGCGGCCGCGGCCGGCTGCGATTACATGCTCCACGTCGCCTCGCCGGTCGTCATCGCCGAGCCGAAGAACCCCGACGACGTCGTCATTCCCGCCCGCGACGGCACGCGCCGCGCCGTGCGCGCCGCCCTCGAGGCGGGGGTGAAGCGCGTGGTCCTGACCTCATCCGTGGCGGCGGCGACGCCGCGCGGCGGCGGACGCGCGAGCCTGACCGACGAGACGGTCTGGACCGACCTCGACGATCCTGAGGTCAGCGCCTATTCGCGCTCCAAGACCGTGGCCGAGCGCGCCGCGTGGGATTTGGTCCGCAGCTCGGATGGGGCCACGACGCTTGCGACGGTCAATCCCTCGGTGGTGCTGGGGCCGGTTCTCAGCCCGGATTATTCGCCCTCGGTCGAGCTCATCGAGCGTTTGTTGTCCGGCAAGGTGCCCGGCCTGCCGCGGCTCGGCTTCTGCCTCGTCGATGTGCGCGACGTTGCCGACCTCCATATCGCGGCGATGATCGCGCCGCAGGCGGCCGGTGAGCGTTTCATCGCCGCCGGCGACTTCGCGTGGATGGTCGATGTCGCCGCCCTGCTGCGCGCCCGGCTCGGCGCCGCGGCCGGCAAGGTGCCGACGCGCAAGGTCCCCGACTTCGTCCTCCGCTTCGCTGCGCTGTTCGACAGGAGCCTGGCGTCCGTGGCGCCGCGTCTCGGGCGGCAGCGCGTCTTCAGCTCAGCCAAAGCGCAGAAGCTGCTGGGCTGGCGGCCGCGGTCGACAGAGGAGACGGTCATCGACTGTGCCCGGAGCCTGATCTCGACTGGCTAGCCGCACCTTTGCAGCCTGCAGGTTTTCGAGTACATCACGCCTACGTCCCCGTAGCTCAGCTGGATAGAGCAGCGGTTTCCTAAACCGGAGGTCGGAGGTTCGAATCCTCTCGGGGACGCCATTCTTACTGCGGGAGTAGGGTCGGGCACTCAGCCTCCGCTCGGGTCCCTAAGCCGCCTAAGAAAGTCTACAAAGTTGCGTCGATTTTCTTGATTCTCGTTGACCGCAGCGTACGCGATCCCTAGATATCCGCCCGAGCGATCGTCAGTCTGAAGTAGCGCCGTATGGCAGCGCTCAGACAGCCATCAAGCACTTCGGCGGTCGATACTCGATACACCATAACGTCGTCGTTTCAGCAACTCGTGTCCCAGCGATGGGGCATGTGCGTGACGGAGTGGTGTGTGGTGTCGAGCAACCGGATTACAGATTTTGTCGAAGAGTTCGCCCGTCTTCAGGGCCTGCTTGTCGACGCCAAGAAGGCGGCGAGAGAAGCTGGACTCGATTCGGCTGCCTTGCAGCGAGCGGCGCGTTCAACGCCAGCCAGTGTGCTTAAGCGGCAGGTGCAGATCGCCATTGAACACCAGGTTCGTCATTTGGCTGGCCGGGAGTCGAAGCCGGCAGAGATTCCGCCAGGAAGTGATCTGGAAAAAGTGGCCGCGCTTTGCGCCAAGGGCATGTCGGCACGCGAGATCGGGGCAGAACTGGGCTTCGGAAACGCCAGGGGCAACGGAGGAGAGTCGCGCGAGGAATGCTGAATGAGCTTTTTCGCCGCTCTTAGCTAACGCAGACAACCCGCTACTACGGCTCGCGCCGTGGTAGCGGGCTAGGGTACCCCGTGTAAGCGAGGTGTCCCAATATAAACGTCCCTTTCAGAGCGGACCGCGATCAGGCCAAGAGGCGCCGGCAAGCGGCAAGTGTAGCAGGCGCATAGATCACGGAGATCGTCGTTCAGACGGTCCCACAGGACGCAGAAGTAGGCAGGAAGAAAGGAAGGAGGGTCCACACAAACCGGGCCGGAGGTGTTGTCGCACCTGGCCGGCCCAAAGGGTAGTACCATGTCTACGCGTTTGTATAGCGCCGCGCGTTCCGGCTGTAAATTGCACGCATCGGTTCCGCATCCTTCTTGCGTAGGGAGGGTGTGATGGCGACAGACAATGAAGCGGATCGAAAGATAGCGCCGCACGATTTTCTCGGTCGCCTGTTTCCCACTAGCCCGTGGGCATTGACCTCGATCCTCGACGGAAAAATCGGAACTTGTAACGATCGAACGACGGCCGAGAGCTGGATTTCCAGGGAGAACGGCCACGCAAATCTGTACTTCAATGTGAACGAGGTACGGCCGGACCTGATTGGCCGCCCTTCCAAAGAAGACATCGTCGCGGCCCGTGGTGTTCACGTCGATATCGATCCGAGACAAGGAATCGACATCGTCAGCGAACAGCAGCGCCTTCTGTCGCTGCTCAATGCCTTCCCAATCCCAGCTCCGATCATCATCTTTAGTGGTGGTGGTTATCCTTGTGATTGCGGTCTTTGGAATTGCTGTTTTCCCCTTCACTAACGTCGCGTGTCCTCCGATAGGTTGTTCGGGTGTTCGAATAGTTGACACACTGGTCTTTAGCCTCAACACCTTCGTTGGGCTGACATATAGCCCAGCGGCGCCTCAAGATTGGCTCAGCGCACTCATCGCCGGCCTCGATTCCCTACTCGGAAGCATTCTGCTGTCACTCTTTCTTGTCGCATTGGCAGGAAACAGCCACTTTCATAACCGAATCAGCACGGCGCTGGAAAGCCGCGAACGCGTCTTGGTTCTTCCAAGAATGTACTTCGTTGTCAGCCCCTTCGAGCTTCGTCCGCACCTTGA
>Ga0209909_100312_pt1 | contig 43457 bp, 60 predicted proteins | sample FECB22metaG_FD_188302 | JGI IMG/M metagenome (GOLD analysis project Ga0209909, IMG submission 188302) | Cyanobacterial communities from the Joint Genome Institute, California, USA - FECB-22 (SPAdes) (version 3) | ecosystem: Environmental > Aquatic > Thermal springs > Hot (42-90C) > Microbial mats... | reverse complement strand
GATCCGCCGCAACCCCGGGCCCTTCTGGGATCACCCGCCGGGTTCACCGCAGCGCCTGATCCGTCTGGCGATCGAACGGCACCACAAGGCGACCTGGGAACGCACCAAAGCCGAGGTGATCGAGGTCGCGATGGGGGTGACGGCATGATCATGCACGTTCCACAGCTCGAGCAGTACGGCTGCGCCATCGCCTGCTGCGCCATGATCCGCGGCGTCAGCTACGAGGAAGCGGCTGAGACCTTTGGGCCGCCGGGTCGCGGCCTCACGCACGATGTCTGGGGGGAATACCTTGCCCGGCACGGCTTCGCGGTTCAGCATCTCTACCGGTACGACCAGATCGCTAACGGGCCGCGCTCGCCGTGGCCGCTGTCTCCGTGGGCCCCGGCGCACATATGCGCCGTGGATGCAGGACACGGCATCGGCTCCCATCTGATCGTCCTGCTAGCTGATGGCGCCGTTCTGGATCCGGCGACGGACGCGCCACGCTGCCTCTCCGACTATGGCCGCATCAGCTTTATGGCCGGCATCTTCCGGGTGGGCGCGCATCCGTTCATCCGGGGCGCTACGCTCGACATCGCGGGGGCTGCATGAACCGGCTTTCTGAATGAACCGGCTTTCTGATCCGGCCCGTCTCCACCACCTCGAGCACATGCCTCTCGGCCTCGTCGGCCCGGAATGGGAGCCGGGCGGCGCCGAGTTCGAGGCGGCGCGCGTTTCGACCGCCAGAGCGCTGACCAGGCTGGCGAAGGTGGATTGGCCGGCGGATCAGGTCATGGACTGGGAGGTCCGGTCCTGGCTCCGGGAGCAGCACTACGGCGATCCGGGGATGGGTGGTCTGCGGAGGGCGGCCGAGACCGAAACGGCCGGTCTGGTGGGGCGAGGAGGGGGCAGTGCCGCGTAGCGCCAGGATTCCCGCCCCGAACGAGGTCACGGACGAGACCATGATGCCGCTCAGCGTGGCGGCAGAGGTCGTGGTTGCGCATGGCATCATCTCCAGCGCGTCGACGAAGGCGTTAAGGCGCGAGGCGGATCAAGGCCGCTTGGTCGTCTATGAGGTGTTCGGTCGCCTGCACACGACGCTGGGTGACATCAAGACGATGATGCGCCAGGGCGTCGTTCTGCCGAGGGCATCCGCGTCCGCAAGGCCGCCGACGACCACTGGATCATCAGAGACACCGGCGGCATCGAACGCAGGACTGGCTGCGCTTTTGCAGACCGTGAAGGAGCAGAAAGAGCGCTGCAAGCCGCCCCCGAAATAGGTTCGTAAATGGAACGTCGGGTTCGATGGGTGGGCATATCGGAGATCGTCGAGGAGTTCGGCTTCACCGCCAGACATTGGAACCGCATGGCTGCTGCTGGCCGCGTACCCGGTGCGCGACAACCCTTCGGACCGCGATCAAGCTGGGTGTTCGACCTTGATGCGGTCCGTGCATGGTGGGCGGCTTCCGAGAAAGCCTCGGAGACCGCGGCCGTACCGGCTCAGACGAAGATGCCCCGTCGCCATACGAGGATGCGCTTCGAGCGGATCGACCTGAAGAAGACGTTGGCCAAGGTGCTGGCTGACCACCCGCAGAACCGGAAACGCTGATCGCACGCTATCCCATATTCGGTCAGCTATGACGCCCGGGACAGCCGTTCGGCCACGTGCATGGGATCCTGCAGTTCGCGGTTTAATCGGTCCTTCATGGCCTTGGCTGGCTTGAACCGGACGGCCGCGCCCGGCGCCTTCTCCACCCTCGCCTGGCTCCGCGGGTTGCGCCTGACACGCGCCGGTCGCTGCCGAGCCTCGAACATGCCGAAGCCACGCAGCTCCACGCGGTCGCCTCTGATCAGGGCGTCCCCCATCGTGTCCAGGATGGTGGCGACGACCGCCTCGACGTCCTTCGCGTAGAGGTGCGGGTTCTGCGCCGCGATGCGGGCGATAAGCTCGGACCGGATCATGGCGGCAGAGTTGCCGCGCCGTTCATCGGACCGCAACCTGCCGCGAGGCAGTGTCCCGCCCGAGCCGCGTTGCGTATCGGCTCGCGCTGGTGACGTCGGCCGCTCCCCCGCCCGTGATTTCAGGTCCTGGCGGGGTCGAGCGGCCGATGCATCGCGACGCGTGGCCCGGTCGCCATGCGCGGGACGGTCACGGGGTCAGCATCGCGGATGCGACCTGACACAGGGCCGCCACGCCCGCGAACAGCGCGGCGATGGCGCTGAGCTTCGATTGCTGGCGTTCCGCCTTCTCGCGCGGCGTCTCTACGGTCTTACCGGCCTCTCTGTCCCATGTGCGCATCGTCGCTCGCGGGAGGCGCATCGCGGCAGACCAGAACCAGAAGCCGGCGGCGGCGATCGCGAACACGCCTGACCCGATGGACGTGATCGTCACCAGAGTTGCCTGGGTCACGTTCGGATTCCCCAACGTTGACTTAACCGTGTGCGCCGGCCGACATGCCATGTCCGGCTACGCATCGCCTCGCGCGAGTCGCCGGAAGCATCAGGAGACCATGCCGCCGCAAGTCGACCCCTGAAAAGCCAACGGGCCCCCGGTCGCCAAACCGAGAGCCCGTCGAAATCGAGTTGGCCTGTGAGGCCCCTACCACCCCTCACAAGCCATGCCGACGCCCCGGGCGTCAAGCGGGAACGCCAATTCCCGCGACGATGAGGCTTTGCCTGTGGACCGGATCGCCCTCACGGCGGCCCGGAACGGCTCGTTGCGGCCCGATGAGGGCCGAGACACGTGTTCGCAGACGAAATCCGCCGCGCGATCGAGGCGGCAGACCGAATCACCCTGCCTCGGGTGACGGCCGCGCTGTGGCGCGCGTTCGGGGATGGGCAGGTCTCGGAAGCTGAGGCCGAGGCGCTGTCCGGGTTGATCGAGGCGCGCACGGACGCGCCGGCTCTACGGCGGGGTTTGCACGCCGCCCGTGCAAATTCCCCCTCCCCTGATCCGACAGCCGGCACCGGGGGCCATGCCGACCGGCCTACCCCTCAGAACCCGCAGAGCATCATGAGAAGGGCCAGCGTCGGCTCACGCCCGCGCACGGATGCCTCGCTGGAGCGCCGCCGCCGCTGGGCGGCCTCTGGGCGGTTGCCGCCGGGGCTCGCGGCCCGGTTCACGCTGGCCGAACAGGCGGTCCTCGCCCTCGTGGCAGCCGAGACCGCCAGGCGGAAGGACTGCCGGTTGTCGATCGAGGGCATGGCCGCGGTGACAGGGGTGTGCCGCTCGACGGTGAAGAACGCCGTCCGCGAGGCGCGCCGGCTCGGCCTGCTGACGGTCGAGGAGCGCCAGATCACCGGGTTCCGCAACGACACGAACGTGCTCCGGATCGTCTCGGCCGAGTGGCTGGCGTGGCTCCGGCTGGCGCGGCGCGGCGACCCTCCCCCGAACGGAAAAGGGCAGGCTGCTCCTAGCTCTCCTCAGGGGAGAGGGGTCAAAACCGCAACCGGCACGCCTACTGAGGTTCTAACCTTGTTGGAATCGGGGAAAACGGAACCGTCGAAGGGCTGCCGGAGGGCAGCGGGCGACCTCGAACGAAGCGCGCACGCCGGAATCCGCGCGGGTGGTGGCGCCGGTCGAGCCATGAGGTGAGGGCATGATGCCGGACGACAAACCGAACGCGCCGATGACGCCGCGGGAGTACGTCGAGCTGATCGCGCGGCCGACGCTGCGTGAGTTCCTGACCGATCGCGGCGATCGCCGTCGCGCCTACCTCGCGTGCCTCGTGGTCTGCCACGTCGCCGATTCCATCGGGTTCGCTGAGGCCGCGCGAGATCCTGAATTCGCGACGCTGAGCAGGGGGAAGCGCAAGGATGCGGCCGACGCTGCCACGAAGGACGTCCAGGCTGAAGCTCGGCGCCGTTGCGGCGAGGCCTTCACGGTGGTGCAAGGCATCGCCAACGGAACGAAGCACCCGGCCCGGCTGCCCCTTCTCCCGGGCACTGAGGAATCGGTGCCGGCATTCGATTGGGACACGCATACGGGCGAGCCCGATGAGGTCACTCGCTGGGAGGCGCCCGGTCTCGCGCTCGACGTCGACGGCGGGGCGGTGTTCCTCGACGTCTGCGCCCAGCAGGTGCTCGGCACGCTCGTCTGCGCCTACCCGCAGCACCTCGGCGGGATCGCCTTGGGGTCGTTCATGGATCCGGGCCTCGAAGTGCTGGGGCTCGCCATCGAACCGGCGTGGCTCATGGGAATCGTCGCCTGGGCGGCCGGTAGGCCGGAGGTGGCAGAGCTGTGGCTGTTCGAGGCCAGCCCGGATGTACCGCCGGGGAAGGCTCCTGCCTTGAGCGTCGGCCTCACGCTGTCGGATGTGGAACTCGCGGCGGCCGGCGGTCTCGTCCCGGCATGGGCCGCCGGGGACTATGCCACGTTCCATGAGGGATGGCGGTCGGAATTGGCCGCGCTCGTCGGCAGCGACGTCGACCTCGTGTTCATCTCCAGGGATGGGGAATCGGGGGCTCAGACCGCAGCCGAGGGCCAGCCACGTGCGATCCTGCTGTGGACGAGGCCGGCGCCGACGGCGGCCGACCCGTTATCCTTGTCGACGCCGTAACCATGTCGGTTCTACCAGCCCCGCCCCTGAGGGTGCGATGTGGGTGCTGGCATGGGTGACGACGTGGCCGCGATCCTGCTGACCCTGGCGGCCGAGAACGCCGAGCTGCGCCAGCAACTGGCCGCCGCGCAGGACCTGCTTATGGAGACCGCGATCGATGCCGGGCAGATGCATGCTCGCGTCGAGGCGATCCAGGCCGAGCGTGATGCGTGGCGGGCCGAAGCCGAACGTCTGCAGATCGGATCCCGGCGGAGGGCCTGAGGCCTGCTCGGCGCCCCATACCTCGCCATGACGGCGTCGCAACTCGCCAGACCGCCATGGCGAGTTGGATCCCTAACGCCTTGAACGTCAGCGGCTGACCGGGCCGGCATCAGCCGATGACGTTGCCGGGTCAGCCGATGGTGCGGCCAAAGACCTGCCGCAGCTCGGCCGTTTGTGTCTTGCGTCGATCCGGTATGGATAGGGGGCCTCTCATATGGAGGCGCACCTATGTCGGACGAGAACAAGACCCCCGAACCAACCCCGAGACGTCCCGGTTGGACACCCGCCGCCCGGAAGTCCCGCAAGGGCATGTCGAAGCGGCAGAAGCACAGCCTCGACGCCCATGCCGAGACCGAGGGCGAGCGCCGTGAGAACCGCCTGAAGACCGGCACGCCGAAGCGGGACGACGTGGGTAGGGCGATGCTGCACGCGGTGCTGCGGGTCCTGCAACGGCGACCGGACCTCAAGGAGCCGCAGGCCCTGCGGCGTCATACGATCCGACTGCTCGAGCTGGCGCTCTTCAACAAGGACGAGGCCGAGCGGGTGATCGCCGACATGATCGTCCGAGCCGATCACGACCGAAGGGAGTGGGTCTACGCCCGCAAGTTCCGGGCGTGGCGCGACGGCAGGTACCAGGGGCCTCGCCCCGAACGGAAGGGCGACCTGAAGGGCAAAGTCCGGTCGATGCCCCGCCGGCCGGACGGCACGATGCCCTGGACGAACACGACGCCTAGGGCGCCGGGATCGAAGCGCCGGAAGCCGTCATCGGATGACGCCGCCTGACCGGTCATCGGCTGACTTCTACTAACGGGGGGCCGAGGTGAATCGTCGGTCCACCCGCGGGCATCACGGATCGGTATGGCGCTCGGACGTACGGACCGGCGCCGGCGTCTTTTAGAACACGTGCCCGATCCTGACGCGGCGCCATGAGAACGTGACGGGTCGTGCTCCGCGCGCCGCTATCGGTGGAACTCAGGACCCTATCCAGGGCCCCTGGATGTTGAGCGCGCGTCGGGCGATCCGGGCATAGGACTCCACGAGATCGCGACTGGCGGACGCGAAAACGGTGCTGGCCAGCGCGACGGTGAGGTTGAACTTCCGGACTCCCTCACGGTCGATATCGAAGCGCTCGCTGTAGCCGACTGGCCCGACAGACCCGATCGCGACGTCCGACGCCACCGGGAGCCATAGCTGTGTGCCTGGGTGGCCCAGATCCTGCCGCCGCGTGCCGTGGGCCATGAACCGCGCGACCGGGCTGCTACCCAAGAGGAAGGAGCAACGCGAGGCCACAATCCGGCCCACAGAGAACCCGCGCTGCATCATGGTCGGCGTAGCCACGTCGAACGGCAGGGCGGCGCCTTCGGCGATCACGTCGTGGCGCAGCTGCTCAATGAAATCAGGGGCCATGACCGAGGCGAGCTCTTCGGGTGTCGCCGGGCCGTGCAGCGCCTCCCTTCGGGCCATTCTGTCGGCAACAATGTCGGTGACTGTCTGCTTGAGCAGGACGTGGCGGCGCAGATCAGGCGAGCGTCGGTGCTGGGCGATGAACAGGTCGACCAGGGCGCGCCTGTCGGCTTCTGCGAAGGTCACTACCCGTCCGGCCTTCGCGTCCGAGATCACGCGAGCGATCACTGGTTCGGCGCGCCCCTCGATCTTTGAGAGGTCGGTCTCCGTCGAAGTGTCCCGGGAGCCGTCGCGGCGGCGGATCGTGTAGAGATGGTCTACCCGGAACAGGCGCTTGATCGGCTTGCGCTCGACGCCTCGCTCGGGGTGGCGTTTGTCGAACGACCACAGATGAAGGTTCGCGTCGGCGAAGCGCCGCTGCATCATCTGGGGGATGTAGTGGTGCTTGCGCGGCCCTGACGCTCCCTGGCGCCGGTCGCGAGGCGCCGCCGGGCCGCTTCCGTCCACCGTCCTACGCCGCGCCGGGCTTGAAGCCGAGCGGCCCTCGGGCGGCGGCCTTCCGGATCGGCAGGAACATGACGTTGCACTGGCTGGCGTGCTGCACGACCTCGACGGCTTCGCCATCGTCATCGAGCCCGCGGAAGCTGATCAACTCGGCGGAGATCTCTTGCATCTCGGCGACGTAGAAGCATGCGCCGCCCGGGGCCGAAGCGATCACCACGGCAACTTCACGATCCTCTGGCAGTCCCGCCGCGAACGCTTCTCGTCGCTCCTGGATCTTCCGGAGCGTCACCTCGGCCGGGCGCGGCTTGGGTGGTGGGACCACCGACCGCGCCAACTCGGCGGGCATGGCGCGCGCGATGGCGGCCGACGTACCGGGGGCGAGTAGGCGCGCGCCGGCCGCGTGCACCGCGGTGGCGGCCAAGCGGTCCTTGAACGCCCCGATGTTACCCATGATGGGCCCCGTGGGCTGGGCGAGCGGGCCAACGTAAGGCTCCGTCAGTCCCCGCAAGCTGTTGAGCAGGACGAGGGTGGCAGGCTCGGTGGGTGAATGCGGTTCGGGCTGCCACCCCATGTCCGCGCGAACTGCCCGGTCCGCGAAGTCCTCGATCTCCTCCGGCGTCAGAGCGCTGGCCTCTGCGTCGCTGATCTTTGACCCGTCTGCCTTCGCGACGGCGGCTTGCAGGAGTGCGCGGGCGGCTTGGTCTGGGGAGATTGACCGCGCATCGCCGGCGATCCTCATGAACCGCATCAGGTGGCCTGCCGTGATGCGGGGGCAGGCAAGGGTGCCGAGCGAGGCCGTCTCGAACTCGAACTCGACGGCCTCAGGCGGGTCTTCGATGTCTGCCAGGTCCAGAGGCGGTTTCGCGTCGTTCTCGGGCATGACAGTCCCTTCGTGTGGAAGTCTCAGGCGCTCCGCGCGTCCGATGGCGAAGAACCTGGACGGGCTCGAACGGCCGCACCGCCCGGCTGCCACATGTGCCAATGGCGCATATACGCCATTGACGCAAGTACGCCATTGGTGTAGTAAGGGGCATGCCGAAGCCCCTGCACACCGTGGTCGAGACCCCCGACTTCCTCGCGGATGCGAAGCGGGCCGGCATGACGGATGCCGAGCGCGAGGCGGCCGTGCAGCTCTACGCGAGCCAGCCCGACGCGGGGGAGGAGATCGTCGGGTCCGGCGGCGTGCGCAAGGCTCGTCTGGCCGGGCGCGGCAAGGGCAAGTCGGGCGGCTACCGGGTCGTCTCGATCTTCCTGGACGCGACGATCCCGGTCCTTCTCATCGCGGTGCTCAGCAAGGGTGACCGCAGCAACTTCACCGCCGAGGAGGTCGGCCAGTTCAAGAAGGTCACCACGGCCATCAAGGCCGCGTTCCGCAGCCGGAAGCGGCGCTGAGCCGCCAGCCGGTCGCACACACCACCCGGGCGCATGGGCGCCAGGGAAGTCTGGGCGCCTCCCGCGCCCATCACGCACAGGCAGCCAAGGAGGGCAGCCTACACATGACCGACAGCTTCGACCGCATCATGAGCGGCCTCGGGAGCGCGCTCGCGTTCGCCGAAGGCAACCCGCCCGAGGGCACCCGCGTCCACGTCCCCACGACCCTGGACGTGGCGGCGATCCGGGAGCGCACCGGTCTCGCACAGCCGGCATTCGCCGCGACGATCGGCGTGAAGGTCGGCACGCTCCGGAACTGGGAGCAGAGGCGCCGGGAGCCGGAAGGGCCCGCGCGGGTGCTCCTCGCGCTCGTCGACAAGCGCCCGCAGATCGTGACCGAGCTGCTCGGGCAGGCCGCCTGATGGACCCTCGAAAGGATGAGCCGATGGACGAAATCGCGGATCTGAAGGGCCGTCTGGTCGCGCTGGAGGCGTTCGCCCTCACCTCGCTCGGCCTCTACCTCTCCAACAGCCGGAACGATCCCGGCTTCGAGAAGGCGCGAGCGCTCCTCGACTTCATCCGGCAGACGGCTGCGCAGGAGGCGGAAGCGCTGGACCCCGACGCTCGCCGTGCCGCTCTCCATCACTCCGACGACCTCGCAAGTCGGGTGCTCGAAAATCTGCGCCTGCTTCACGGTGGAAGCGATCCGTCGCGGTCATGATGGCGGCGACGGCGCGTGCGCGCGCGGCGGCGATGGGCGTGCTCAACGATCCGTCCTTTCGTCTCACGGTTGCCTGATACCACATCGGCAACTTGGACAGGGCGGGGATCGCTTCAGTGCGTGTGGTGTGATGCCCTCGTTCCTGCCGTAGCCGCTGCCGTACCGTTGCCGTCGGCTACCGGCCTTGCTGTGCTCTGCCGTTACTCGGCGCCGTCGTGCACAAGCCATGCAGGATCGCGCATAGCTGGGCGACGCGGCCGTGGCTGCCGCGCGGGCGATGCAGATCAGTCCAGGGCCTCGGGGTGCCGCTTCGGCGTACCGGCGTAGTGCTTCGGGATCCTGGAGCAGCCATCGTGCGCCCGCTGGTGCATCATCGCGACGCCGCCTTCCCCCGAGTAGAGCCCCTGGGTGCGTGCCCTGCCATGGCATTCCGGACACCGCTTCTCGGCGGCGCGGTACCGCGCATGCACCTCGGCCAGCGACACGAGCCGCCACGCGCCGTCGATCCGCACCTCGCATCCGGTCTTGTCGGGAGTCGCCATGGTGGACGGGTGCCACGGGGACGCGGCGATCACCAGGGCGTGAACGGCACGGCAGGCTCGCCACTACGCGTCTGGCCACTCCACCACGTGAAGGGCTGCGTTATGCGTGATGCCGACCGGTCGTGGCAGACGACAGCAGGAGAGACGACATGCTGAGCGAAGAGCAGATGCTGGCTGGGGCCGGCCTGGATCTGTGGTTCTCGGACTTCATCGCGAGCCTTGTCGGCACGATCCGGCAGGCGGCGCGGTCGGGCGGCTCCATGCAGATCGCGCCGCAGAATGCCCGCGCCTTCCTGATGCAGATCCGGGAGAACGCGGCGGAGAACTCGGCCGAGTTGGACAAGGCCCTGTCCGACTGCATCCGCTCCGTCATCGACCTGGAGAAGCTGACCGGCGACCTGTTCGTCCCGGCGGCTGACCACGATCGGAAGGTCGAGACCGCGCGTGCGGAGGCTATCGACGCGGCCGGGAGGCTCGTCGAGGTGCTGAGGTCCGCGAAGCCGAGCAAGCGGGCGCAGGCCCTGTATCCGCAGCCGGGCGAGCCCGACTATCACCCGCCGCGGCCGGTCTAGGTCGGCTCGCCGCGGCCGTCGGGACGGTGTGCGCCTGTGGCCGCCGCGTGATTGTCGGCGGGGCTCCGGGCAGGCATCCTGAGACCATGCCCGGACAGCACGGCCAGACCTACGATCCGACCGAGGAGCCCGCACCCCGCGGCGGGTGGTTCGCCTTCGTCGAGCGCCCCTATCCCGAGCGCCTGGATAAGGCGTTTCGGGTCCTGGCAACGGCGATCGGGATTGGCACGCTCGTGGCAGGCACCGTGCTCGCCGCCTATGCCGGATGGAAGGCGGCGGACGCACAAGGGGCAGCCATTATGGGTGCCCTCGTCCTCACAGGCGCGGGCCTCGCCTACGGGTTCGCTCGCGCCGTCGGCATGATCCTGGTCGGGATCTACGGCACCCTGCGGGACGGCTCCGAGTTTGTGGTCGACTGGCGTGCGCTCCGGCATGATCTGCCGCTACGCCGGACCCGCATCGTGCTCCTCGAAGCGGCTCTGCTGCTCGCGGCGCAGGGCGGCGCTCTCTGGAGCCTCGCCCTCCTGGTGCGCGAGGGCTCGGTCTACGGCGGGGCGATGTTCGTCCTGATCCAGCTCATGACGTACTGGCCGTTCATTCGGCGCTGGATCGCCACCGGCCAATCGCCGACGTGAACCCGGTAGACCGGCAGATTTGCCGGTCTCCGGTACGTCGCTTCAGCGTCCGGACGGCAGCAGCGCTGAGCCGATGAGACCCGCCGCTCGGGCGCTCAGTCGTCCGGCCTCGTCCGCGTAGCCCGGTCTCGGCGCTGCAGCTCGGGGAGCCCCGCCCTCGAACGAGCGCCGGGCCGCCGAGGCAGCGAGACCGCCGCGGGCCGCATCCTGCGCCGTCTTCGCCCCGTAGGCCGCGAGCACGGCCGGCACGCCCCCGAGCTTCGCGCCGGCGAGACCCGCCAGGACGTTGAGGACTTGGCCGCCGATCTTCGCGGCTCGGCCGCCGTCGGGCAGGACCTGCCCGCGCTGCTCGGTCAGCGCCAGCGTGTCGGCGTAGCGGCCCATCAGCGCCCGCTCGGTCGACGTGAACATCGTCTCGGCCAGCCCCTTACCCTCGCCCGTGAGGAAAGCGCGGACCCGCTCGGCCTCGCGCTTCGGCGTGAGGGTCGGCCCGGTCTCGTGCCGCTGGGTGAGGCGCAGCCACGCCGCCTGCCGGAGTGCCGACCATTCCGGGCTGCCCTCGCCGAGGTACTGCCGGAGACCCTTGCCGTAGGCGGCCTGTCCCGGCCGAGCGCCGGGGATGCCGGCCCCGAACAGGTCGGAGAGAACGCGGTTGGGGTCGTACCCGCTCCGCGCCACCTCCGAGACCCAACCCGGCACCGAAGCGCGAGCATCCTCGGCCTGCCGGATCCCGGTGCGGAAACTGTTGAGGCCGGAGATCTGCTCGCGGGTGAGGACGCGGTTCGCGAGATGCCGCCCCTCGCCGTTGAGCAGGTAATCCAGCGACCGGCTGACGTCTCGGCCCTCCAGGTACTTCCCCATCACGGCCTGCTGGGTCGCGCGCCACGCGTCGCTGTCGGCACCGACGGCGGCCTTGAGCCGATCCAGGGTTTCGAGCTGCCGGCCGGTGACGCGCCCCGTGGCCCCGCCGAACAGCATCCCCGCCACCTCGTTCGGTGTGGCGTCCGCCTCCACGATCCGCTGGAGGTTGCGGCCGGCCACGTCGCCTGGCGCACGCTGGGCGAAGGCTTGCTTGTAGTCTCGGAACAGACCGCGGGCCTGCCGCATCGCGTCCGAGGCCGAGGCGTCGCCGGCCGGGAAGCCGCCAGCCATGGCGCCGGCACCCGCGCCACCGTCCAGCGGGGCACTCTCGACAGGAGCCGCCGGGCCGCGCGGGGCCGGATGCAGGTCGTCCGCCAGATCCCGGCCCATCACGGCCGCCTCGTATGCGTCCGCACCGGTGTCGTGCTCGCCTCGCATCAGGCGCGCCGCCGCGTCGTCCAGGTGGGCCGGGTCGACGTCGCGCGGTCGCATCCCGACGTCGGCGAGATCGTCCGCGACCTGCTGGCGGAAGTGGCCGAGCCGTTCGGCGTAGGCGGCGGACTGGTCCGCGATCCGGCCGCCGGCATCGCGCTGCTCGGCCGCGCCGCGGCTGATGTCCGTGAGCCGGTACACCGGATTCCCGGACCGCTCGATGCCGATGAGGTCGTGCACCTCGTCCCCGATCCGGCGCGAGATCATGCCGTCCGGCGTGTCCGGCCTGATGAAGCCCTCGGCGGCGAGCTCGTCGCGGAAGTCCTCAATCGGACGGCCGCCCCGGCGCCCGAGGGGGCCGTGCGGGGTCATGATCCGTCCAAGGTCGGCGGCGCGCGCATCTCCATCGAGAGCGACGCCGCCCATCCGGGCCATGTAGTGGATCATGGTCTCGGACTTGCCGGGCGCCGCACTGGCGGCCGAGCGCGCCCCGCCGGCAGCCGCCGGAGCCGTCTCGGGAATGGTTGCCGCGGCCGGAGCTGCCGTCGGCGCCGGTTGATGGCCGAACAGCCCGACTTCCATGGCGTCGTGGATGTGGTTGTCGAACTCGCCGAGGATGTGGTCCATCGCCCGCCGGTCGGTCGGGTTCTGCCCGGTACCGCCCCGGTAGGCGACGAGACGCTTCCGGAGTTGATCGACCTGCTGGAGGTTCGGCCCCTCGCCTGGAGCGAGACCGAACAGGCCGGGCAGGGCGTCGAGGTCGCCGATCGCGCGGTTGGCTGCCGGGGTCAGCACGTCGTCAATCGGCACGGCCGCGCCGAGGCGGTCTCGGACCCGCGAGCCCATCCGGTCGAGCGCGCCGGGGGCAAAGCTGCCGGGGATCTGGGCGACTTCGCCGTAGGCCTGCCGATAGGCGTCCTTCGCCACCGCCGCCGCGTCGCGGACACCCTGCGAGGCCTGCCCGGCGGCATCGAGCGTGTCGGCCGGGATGCCGGGCCCGCGCACCGCTTCGAGGGCCTGATCCGCGCGACGCTGGGCGACTGAACCCCGGAACGCGGCATCGTCGGCGATCCGGCGCGCCGCGTCGGCAACGCCCTCGCCCGCCGCCTGCGGAGTTTCGATCACGGGATGCGCGCCGGCGAACTGTGCCCCGATCCGGTCGCGGGCCGTTCCGATGGCTTCGGCCTGGCGCCCGGCGAAGTCCTGCGCGGCGGCCTGCGCCCCGCGCCCGCTACCGCCGCCGGCCGCCCGTGCCTCCAGGGCGAGCGTGGCGGGATCGCTGGTGGCCTGCCCCCGAGACAGCGGGATCGCGAACTCGCCGGCCCCGGCCTCGCGGATCGCGCCGGGCGAGACACCCTTGGCCGTGAAGGTGGCCTGCAAGCTGTCGGCGAGCGCAGGCGGCAGGGCGTCTGCGTCGAGCCCGGCGGCCTGGAGCGCCTGTCTCGCCTCGGGTGTGAAGGCCCCCTGCGCCGTCCGGACGCCGCCGACGCCGAACCGCTCCAGGATCGGGGTGAGCACCTTGCTGGCCGCGTTCACCACCGGTGGCGCCAGCTTCTCGATCGCAGGGCCGAGGGTGCCGCCGGCGACAGCGCCGATGGCGCCGCCTCCGAGGGCCTTCATGGGATCGTGGCTGTCCAGCGCCTCGGCGACCGTGCCGTACAGGCCGCCCGTCACGCCATACTGGACAGCTCGACGCGCCAGCGTCGCCGCGGGTGCGCCGGCTAGCCCGGGCATCACGGGCGCAGAGGCGACGATGCCCGCGACGGTACCTGCGGTCGATGCGGCCGGGCTCTGCCGGCCGTGCGCGTCGCGGAGGTCCTGGAAGCGCCGGAAATTGTCGTCGAAGCTACGCGAGCCGTCGCCGTAGCCTGGGATCTTGCCCAGAACGTCAGAGACAGCGCTCCCGTTGTACTTCCCAAGCGCAGTCGCCACGCCCGCCGCGACGTTCCCGGCCGCATTCAGGCTCGCGGCCTGCCCTGCCCCGATCAATGCCGCGATGGCATCGTTGGCCGCCGACGGCTTGCCGATCACCTCCTCGTCCGCCCGGGCCCGCAGGCCACGGCCGAGAGGCGTGTCCACCTGCTGATCCGAGAACCGCTGCGGGGCGGTGCCGTCGCCGCGCACCCTCTCCTCGAATGAAGCGGGCCCGGCGTCGGGGATTGGCTGACGGCCCCCGACGCGGATCTGCAAGGCTCCCGGCTCGGCGCCCTGGATGCGGGCAGCGGCCGGCGCGCTTGGTGCGGGAGTCGGGTCGAACTGGTCGAAGAAGTTGGCGCTTCCGCCTCCCGCCGCGGCAGGTGCCGGAGCCTTGGGCGCGCCCTGCCCGGCCGGGTCGAACTGATCGAAGAAGTTCGCCATCATCGTCCCCCGAGGAAGCGGCTCGCCGAGCCCTGACCGTACTTCGCCTCGAACTGGTCCCGCAGGTTGGGATCACGCTGCAGCGCCTGGACGGCCAGTCCCGGGATCGGGATCGCGGCGCCCGTCGTCGGACCCTGGCCTTGGCCGGCACCCGGCCGCGTGGGCAGGCCGTCGGCGCTCATCGTCCGGCCGAACTGGTCTCGGATGCCCCGCAGGGTGTTGAGGCCGGTATCGGCCGATGCCGCATCGAGGCGGGGCAGGGTGTAGCCGAGGAGGCGACGCTCGCTGTCCGAGATCGCGCCCTGCCCCTTCATGCTGATCTGCGCCTTGAGCAGCTCCAGGTCCTTCGCCGCCGCCTCGTATTCCTGGCGGTCGATCTCGTTCTGACGGCCTGCCATGCCGCCGATCGCGCGGTTGAGACCGGACGCCTGATAAGGACCGATGCCGCCGTTCTGGGCGAGGCGACCGTAGGCCTGCTCGGCGCGGTCGAGGATCGGCATGGCCGCGTGGGCCTGCTGCGTCCGCTGGGTCGCGCCCTTCTGCTCGCTGACCGTCGCCTTCGCTAACTCCTTCCGGTAGGTCGCCGGATCGACGCCGGCCGGAATGCCGGTGGTGTCCACCGCGGGCGGCGCGGCTCCGGGGATCTCCTCGGCCTGCCCGGTGGCGGGGTTGTAGCGCTTCGTCACCGTCTCGCCGCTCGGCCCCTTCACGGTGAACAGGCGTGGGGTCTGCCCGTCGTCGAACGTGACCTTCCCGTTCGGATCGATCCAGGCCTGCCGGGTATCGTTCTGCGCGATGCCGGCTTTCAGGCGCGCGGTCGGATCGGACAGCGGCGTGATCGTCTTGTCCTCCTGACGCGCCTCCGCCTGGGCCTTGATCGTGGCCGGATCCTGCGGCCCTCCGGGAATGAAGCTCGCCCGCCCGGTCGCGGGATCCATCGTGAAGCCCGAGCCGGGATCCTTCTTCGGGGACAGTTCGGAGAAGTACGACTGCAGCAGCTCCGGCCGGCCCGAGATGCTGCCGAGCACCGCGGCCTGGGCGTCCGCGGGGCTCTTCCCCTTCTGGATCAGCCAGTTGTAGGTCGCGTTCTGGCCGAGGTTCTTCATCGCGGCCTCGCGCTGCTCTAGGCCGAACTTGCGCGAGGCGAGGTCCGTGACAGCGCGCCTGTCCTCGCCCTCCTGGAAGGTCTTGAGCCCTGAGGCGACGCCGGCCCCGAAGCCCTTGTTGCTGAGGAGCCCGATGCCGAGCGAGGTCAGCATGCTCGACACCTTGGGGTCGGCCAGCTTGGCGAAGATGCGATCCCCGATCGAAGGCTCGGCCGGCGCGGACGGGTCCGGTGCTGCAGCCGGCTGTCCGGCAGCGATCGGCGGGGCCGCGACACTGCCCGTGGTCGCAGGTACTGGCGCAGCTGCGGCGGGAGCCCGAGGCGCGACGGTGGATGGGAGCTCGCCGAAGGTCCGGAGGCGCGGCGCGGCGGCAACTGATGCGGCCGGGATGCCCTGTAGCTGGGGCAGACCAGGGGCAGGACCGCCAGAAGGGCCGTCCGCCGCATCACCGCCCGGGACCGCCGCCGGCGGGACGATCGTGCCCGACGTGCCAGCGAACGACTGCGGTGCGCCCATTGGTGCTCGGTCGAACAGCGGCGTGAGATCACCGAACCGACGGATCGGGCTTGGTGCTGGAGCATCCTGCGAACCGGCTCCTGCGCCGCCGGGCACCATGCCGGTCTGACGCTCCAGCGCCTGCACGGCAGCCTCGTCCTGGGCCACGCCAACGGGCGCACCATCGGGACCGGCCCCACGTAGGCCGGGCTGATGGATGAGAGCGCCGGCCGGCCCATTCAGATCCAGCGACGCGATACGCTGTGCCAGATCGCTCCCCGATGCGTCCGGCCCTCCCTGGGTGGACAGGCCCCGCACGAGGGTCGCGATCTCGCTGGGATCGAACGGGATCCGCCGCACCATCGTGCGGGGATCGTCGGGCGACGCGTTCGGGATAGGCGTCGGGGCCAGGCTGCCGAAGGGGAGGCCGAAGGACACGGGCGAGGCTCCTCGAGGAGTGGACGGGGCTGAGGGGGCGGTGGCGGCCTGGGCGTCGCCGGGCTGGGCGAGAGCGAGAGCAGCTGCGCCGAGGCCGAGACCGGCGCCGCTGTAGAGGAGCTGATCGGGCGCGTAGGCCGAGCGGACCCGGTTCGGTGTCAGCGCCACCACCTGATCGGCCCCGCCATGCTCGGCGAGGCCGCGGATCACCGCCGTGTCGAGGCCCTGCTCCTTCGCCATCTGGATCACGGCGCCGAGGTAGCCGTGGCCGTACGTGGCACCGGTCGAGGCCGAGGGCGGCAGGCCCATCTCGGCGAGCTGGCGGTTGATGTCCCGGTCCTGCGCGCGTGATGCGAGGAGGTCCTCGCGGTAGGCGTTGCGCAGCGCGTCTGCTCGGGCGGTCTCGGCGGCCGTCGCCGGGGTGCCTCGCTCGCCGAGGAGCGCGGCCCGGGCCCGGTCGCCGAGCGTCGGATCCCCCTCGATCATCTCGGGCAGGTCGAACACGCGGGTGCGGCCGGGGTCGACCGTCGTCCGGTAGACGCGAGGCCCCGCCTCGGCACCGGCACCGGTCCCGCCGGCGTAGAAGCTCGCGGCGTCCGGGTCGGGGGTGAGGAACAGGGCCCCGCGCTCGCTGTGGCCGACCGCCTTGCCGACGTTCGGGTCGAACCGCTGGAAATCCGGCCCGGCGGTCGAGCCATGGTAGAGGTCCCATGACGGCGCGCCGGGATCCACGCGGGCGGGGCCGGCCGGCACGTGGGCGTCGAGACTGAGCCCGGCGAGACCGCTCTCCAGGGCCGCGAGCGGATCGGCCGGCGCCGTCTCGCCGAGCTTCAGCTGCGCCCCGTCGCCCGTCACGCCCTCCCCGCGACCGGCCGGGATCCACTGCCGGTCGGTCGGCACGTCCTGGGTCGCCCATGGTGGTGAGGCGGCGCGCTCGGCCGGCGTCATGGGGCGGCGGCCCTCGACGTTGCGCGCCTCCACCTCGCCTGCGGCCGTCCGGTACGCGTCCAGGCGCACGGCCTGGTCCGTCCGGTCCGCGAGCGCCAGAGCGGCCGGATCGTCTCGGCCGGCGAGACGCTGGCGGAGCGCGGCCACCTCGGCGACCTGCGGGTGAGCGGCGAGCGCGGGATCGATCGGCGAGGCACCGGGCGCGAACCCCTCGCGGCGCTGGACGAGGTGCTGTCCCTCGTGGAGCAGGCTCTCCAGGGCCTGCGGGTCCGAGAGGTTCAGCGCGACCCAGTTCCGCGACGGGTTGGCGGCGGCGTTCGGCCCGAGGTCCGGACGGTGGAACACGTCCACGTCCCGCAGTCCGGGGTAGGCCGCGAACAAGGCGGGGTGGTCGAGGGCCTGCCCCAGCGTGGTCGCGGGCGATCCGTCATGCGGGCGCAGACGCGCGGCATCGTCCGGGATCTCGAACCGGGCCGCGCCGTCGCGCCCGAGACCCCAGCCGGTGTCCCGCCAGATCGCGTCGGGTGCGGCGCCCGAGGCCTGCATCCCCGCGGCGCGGTCCAGCGCGGCATGGTCGGCCGTCGCCGCCGCCCGGCCGCCGAAGGTGCGCAGCGCGCCGGACGGGACCGCGAACGGCATCGAGCCCGTCATCGCGAGACCCGCGGCGGTGCCGGCGGCGCCCATGGCCTCGTCCGAGACATGCCCGGTGGCGGGGTCGAACACGCCCTTCCGGCCGGAGGCGACGTCGCCGAAGAACCGGACCGCATCCACGGCCTGCTGGAGCGCGTCGGGCAAGCCCTCGATCGCCTTGCCGAGGGCGTGGATCGGGCCCTGCGAGGCGAGCACGGTCTCGCCGCTGCGGGTGCGACCGAGCGGCAGGACCATCCCGCGGCTGACCACCTCGTCCGGATCAGGCGCCAGGGCCAGGGCGTCGGCCGAGAGGCTGGCGGCTCCGGTCTCGGGATCGATCACGCTCCGACGCAACCCGCTGTACGCGCCGAGCGCGCCGAGGCCGGGCATGGGGGCGCCATCCGGCAGCACCGGCGCGGCGAGTTGGCCGAAGGTGAAGGGCGAGCCGCGGGTCATCGCGGGCGGTAGCCGGGCAGGAGCGAGAAAAACCGCTGCGAGTCGAAGCCGGTCGCGGGGCGTGAAGCATCGAGCGCGGTCCGGGCGGCGGCAGGCGCCGGTGCCGCCTGGGCCGGGGCGGCCGATGCCTGTCCCTGTCCACCGGCCGAGCCGGGGGCTGTCACCGCCTTCAGCAGGGACGCGAGGTCCAGGTCGCTTCCCTTCTGCGGCGCCTGCATCGCCGCACCGCCGGCCGGCAGGCTGGTGCCAAGGCCTGCGCCCTGCGTCGGGCCCGCCATGCCGAACGAGGCCGGAGCTGACGAGGCCCCCGGCATCTTCATCGTCGGCGCGGCCCCCCCGACCTTCCCGTTCGCCCATTCGACGAGCTGGCCCGCCGTCATGGGGCGGACGAACGGATTGGCCGAGACCTGCCCGGGCTGGAGGACTTGGACGACGGGCGTGGACGGATCCGCCGAGAGCACCGCCTTCGCCCCGCCCGGACCGGCGAAGTGCGAGAGGTAGCGGGTGCCGTCGTTGTCCGGCAGGCCGGCGGCGCGGAGCTTGGCCCCGTTCTCGTCCGCGTAGTGCCCAACCATCTCCTTCGAGATATCCGGGTCGTTGCGCAGGGCGAGGATCTGGTCCCGCGGCAGACCGGCGAGGTCGGGGCGGTACTTCGCGACCTGATCCAGCCATGTGGAGTCGATGAATTGGCCGGCGCCCGTCGCCGAGGAGCGCGGGTTCTTGGCCGTGGGATTGCCGCCCGACTCCGCTCCGACGATCCGGTCCGAGAGGCCGCCGCTCATCGCCCGCCCCCGAACGCCAAGCCCTGTCCAGCCGCCCCGCGGCGCGGATCCTCGAACGCGAGACCCATTTCGGCCAAGCCGCGGCGGCGCTCGCCGAGGGCAGCCGAGGGGGCTGTCGCGCGGGCGTAATCGACCATCAGGAGGCCGTCCGGGGTCAGGGCGACCGCGCTGGGATCGCGCTGCGCCACCTCCTGCGCCATGAGGCCGATCTGCGGGGTGGCGTCGCCCTTATAGTTGTACGAGTAGAGCGGCTGACCGTCGTGGGTCGCGCCGATCTCGGAGATGTTCTCCTTCGCGCGGGCATCCGAGAGGGCGAACAGGGACGAGAGCCAGCCAGCGCCCCCTGCCCCTGCGGCTCCTGCACCGGCCGCGCCCGCCGCGGCAGGAGCCCCGAATGCACCGGTCTGGCCGAGCATGCCGACGCCGGCCGAGGCGGTGCCCATGATCTGCTGGAGGAGCGACGGCGTGTTGTTCTGCTGGGCGACTTCGGTACCGGACGAGGTGCCTCCGAGCTGCGCGATCGGGTCGACGATGCCGCTGTAGAGGCCGAGCGCGCGCCAGGGGGAGGCCTGCTGCTCGCTGAACTGCTGCTGGTTCGCGTCGAGCTGGGCCTGTCTGGCTTGGTCCTGGACGGATCCGACCTGGGCGAGGGTTCGGCCCGGCTGCTGCAAATTCGCGATGTTCTCGCCGACCATCCCGAGCCCCGCCATCGCCGCAGCGCGGTCCGACTGCGCCGCGCTCAGCTTGAGCGAGGACTTCTGCATCTCGTTGGCGATGTTCTGACCATCGACGCCGGCCAGTGCCGTCGCGCCGCCGAGCGCCGTCGTGTTCGTCGAGTTGAAGAGCCCTGCGCCGGAGAGGGCGAGGCCGGCATTCGCCTGCTCCGCGTTGTTGATGCTCCCATACAAGCCCTGCTGGAGGCTGGTGCGGGCGTTGCGCGAGCTGTCGATCGCCGTGGCCGCCTGCGCCTGCCGGGTCCGCTCGGCGTCATAGTCCTTGTACCGCGCCTCGGTCCCGATCGCGCCGAGGCTGTCGGCGATCGTCGCGGCGTACCGACCCGAGCCGCTGCGGCCCGCAGCGCCCATGGACTGGGCGATCTTCGAGGCGGCCTCGCCCTGGCTCCGCCCGATCACCGCGTCCATGTAGGGGTTGGCGCCTCCGAGGAACTTGCCGTCGGCGGCGTCCTGGAGGGACCTCTCGGTCTGCGTCTGGCCCTTCAGGCCGTCGAGCAGGCCGGTGTAGCCCGAGGTCGACAGGTTATAGTCGCCCCGGGTCAGCGCCCGCGCCGTCGAGTAGGCGAGGTTGTTCGGGTCGGCCATGTTGTCGGCGATCGACGTGATGCGCGACGTGTCGATCTTGCCGATGCTGTCGAGGCCCGAGAGCGCGGACTGGATGCCCGAGGTCGTGCCGCCGTTCTGGAGCAGGCCGGTCAGATAGCTGTCGCCGGCCTTCGCCGCGCCCTGCCCGGCGCTGGCGCTGCCGGCCAGCATGTCGAGACCGGCCTGGGACGTGTCGCCCAGCCCGGCGACCCGCGGGCCCGTGTAGACGCCCGAACCGGCCCCCGAGTTGTAGGCGTTCGTCGCCCCGGTGACGATGTTCTGAAGCGCCGGAGCAGCGGGAGCGTACGGATCCTTGGTCGCGCTGCTGTTCGTGATCTTCGTCGTCTTGCTCGAACCCATCTCGGCACCCTCGTGTCCGGCTGCAGGGCGCCGTCGGCCGAGTGGTCGACGGCGCTAATTGCCCTCAGGCGGCGGCGCGGGCCCGCATCAGCATCCCGATGCCGAGGAGCGCACCGTTGGCCGCGTTGAAGTTCTCCGTCATGGAGCGGCCGATCGCGATGAGGGTCGGGGTGTCGTCCGGCATCTTCGCGAGCACCTCGGCGTGGCTCCGGGCACAGGCCGCGAGGTCGAGCAGGTGCGCGTAGGCCATGGCCCGGATCTGTTCGAGCTCGGCCCCGATGACGTCCGGGGTCGGCACGGGTGCCGGACGGTCGATGTCCTCGCCGAGGGCGGACAGCGCGTCGGCGGCTCGCTCCTCCCATGAGCGCATCCCGCTCAAGGCGTTGGCGAGGAAGGCCGGATCGTGAGACCCGTACCGAAGCGCGATTGCAGCGTTCTGGGAGAGGAACGAGCTGATCGTGAACGCCTCCACGGCACGCTGACGGGTCTCGGCCGAGGCCTCAAGAGCCTGTCGCGCGAGGTCCGCCTCGGTCGGCCGCGGAGCATCGCCCTGCCCGGCAGCATCCCCGGTCTGCCCGGCCTGATCCACCTGCTCTGCCGTGCCGGCGTCCGTCACGCCGTCACCCGCGGCGCCGCGCAAATCGGTACCCTGGTCCGTCACCTGGTCCGCCACGGTACCCACGTCGGCCGCGGTGCCGCCCTGCATGTCGGTCATCTCGTCTCTCCACTCTCACAGGTCTCGATGTCCCGGGTGCCGCCCGGGGCGGTGCTGCGCTGGAGCCGTTCGGCAATGGCCCGGCGTGCGAAGTCCGGAGGGGCGATGCCCTCGGCCACCGCGGCGGCGCGGATCCTGTCGACGAAGCCCGCGGGGAGGCGGACCGTGAGGACCTCGGGGAACCGCGTGCCGCCATCCAGTACGGGGCTGTCGGACATCATCGCTCCGGACGTTGCGTGCTAGCAACGTACGCTTATCCGTTACAAGCGGCTTACGGAACTGCCGACGTGGTGACGCAGCGCTGTAATCACCAGCCCGTTGCCGCTAATTCCGGAACCGATGCCTCAAGGTGAGGGGCGACCTCTCGAACGGCCGTTCGTGCGGTGGCCTGGTTCAGCGCGTCCGCGATCCGCTGGCAGGCCCGCTTGTGCCGTCGGGTGAAGGTGTTCAGGCTCAAGCCATGCTCGGCGCAGTACTGGCGGATCGAACCGCCGACGTCGCCGCCGGTCGCCTTCGCTCGTGCCCATACGAGGAGCGCGCGTCGCTCTGGAGCGTCGTACCCGAGCACGGTCTCCGAGAACGACAGGATCGCCAGCGGGCCGGCATCCTGCTCGGGGAGGACCGCGGCCAGGCCGCCGCGGCGCGGAGCATAGACCGGCATCGTCGGTAGCAGCCGGAACGCCTGGATCGCCGCCGTGCACACCCGCTCGGCCGTCCATGCCGATGCGCCCCCGGAAACCACCGTCATCCTGCCCTCGAACGCAGCACACCAGCGCCGCAGTCCGGCACCGCAGCACGTCAGTAGCGTGCTAGCTCCGTATATGGCTTGCGACGTGCCCCGCTCGCCATAACGATGAACAGGCTTCCTCGCGCACGCGTGCGCGCGCGGTCATCTATCCCCTTGACCATGGCGACGGCGGCGCCGGATCCGGATCGTGCCCCTTCCGGCCAGAGCTCGACCGCCCGACCCATGGACACCCGCGAGATCTCCCTCCGCCTGCACGACGTCCTGCGCGCCGCTTGCCGCGTGCGCCTGCCCGGCCCGGGATGCACGGCCGGCGCGGCGGTCGACGGCATCGACGACGTGAAAGCGCAGGTCCGTGCGCTGATCGCGGATCTCGGCAGTGCCGAGCCGCCGCGCCTTCCTCCTCGCATCCGCGCCAGCGCTGCCGCTTTCCCCGAGGGGCGGATCGCCGGCACCCGAGCGACGGTGCAGCATCGGCGGCGGACGCGATGCGGCGGCTTGCTGGCCACCGAGCCGAACCGTCGACCTCGGCAAGCGGCGGACCTGTCCCGATCCGAGGCCGAGACCCGACCGTTCGGAAACCGCGCGGTGGCCGAAGCCTTCTTCACCGCCCCGACCGCCTGACGCGCTGCCAGTGCGGCATGGCTCCACGTCGCTGCTGGACAATCGGGACAGCGCGCCATGGAAGCATCGCGCCGCGGCCGTAGCGTGCTAGCGCGCTGTCGGCGTTCGGTGCTGCTGCCGTGGAATCCTGCCGCGGTTGAGCCGTGTCTCAGGCGACCGGCGGCTTGCCGTGCTTGGACAGCATGTCGTTGATGGCCTCGGTCATCACGTCCTGGAGCGTGCGCTCGCCATCGAGGGCGATCAGCTTGAGCCCCTTCCAGGCCTCGGGCCGGGCGCGGACCAGGATGCCCTTGCGCCCGTCCGGCTGACGCGGCGCCCGCCCCGAGACCGCCGCGGCCTCCGATCGGTTCGTGGCCTCGACCGCTTCGGGGGCATCCCCGCTCGTCTCGGTCGGCGCACCCGCCGGCTTCGTGGCCAACCGGGATCCGAGGTTGGCGAATGACGGACGCTTGCTCAACGACGGGTCCCTTCCTTCATGCCGAGCGCGCGCCGCACCTCGGCCCATAGCTCGACCATCTCTCCGGCCGCGGCGCTGCCGGGCTCGAACTCGCCGACCGCCTGCCCGCTCGCGAGCGCGTGAGCGTAGGCGGCCCGGGTGGTGATCTGCCCGGCCCACGGCGTGGCGTTCATGCCGAACAGCGCCTCGCGCGCCTCGGTCACGACATGGGCGGGTTGGACACCGCGTCGAGGCGGGGCCGAGTTGATCACCGGTAGGGTCGGCTTGTTCAGAGCTCGCGCCATTTCGAGGGTCGCTGCGACGGCGGCGATATCGAACACGGCCGGCCGGAACGGGACCACGGCCAGGTCGGCCACCCGCATGGCGGCGGCGATGTCGGCCGTGTTGTGCGGCGGCGTGTCGATCATCAGCCAGCGGACCCCATCGCTTCGGGCCGCGGCGACGGTCTCTTCGAGCTGGCGCGCCTCGCACTTCACCAGGACAGGCGTCTCGGCGCGGCGCAACTCGTGCCAGAGCGCGAGGGATCCCTGCGGGTCGCAGTCGACGAGAACGGCGGGCGCATCCCGCTCGTCGGCGAACACGGACAGGTGGGCGGCAAGGGTCGATTTGCCGGAGCCGCCCTTCCGGCTGGTGAACGCGATGACGCGCAACGGGCGTGCTCCGATGGCGCGACGGCGACGTGCCGGCGCAGGGACGAATGGGCGTGAGGACGGAGCGCCGAAGGGTGCTATCAGCGTAGCGCCCTGCCTCGCTTCGAGGCTCGCAAACTCGCCAGAAACCGAATGTCTCACAAGTGCCCTTATCGGACATTCACCATTCTGGCCTAGGAGTGTGGCTTCGCCGCCCCGCTCCGGCGGCCCGAAAAGGAGACCCGGCACGTGGGGACCGACCTCGCAACGCTCGCCGAACCGATCGCCGAACCGATCCTCGACGCCGAGTTCGAGGAGCTGCCGCTCGAGCGGGCGGCGCGCGGTGAAGCGCTGCCGGCGATCCCGCAAGCCGATGGCGACGAGCACCTCATCGAGATGTGGCTGGCCAAGCACACGAGCCCGCACACCCGCCGGAACTACCGGCTCCAGACGGCCCGCTTCCGCGCGCTGATCGGGAAGCCGCTCCGGCTCGTCCGCATCGACGACATGCAGGCCTTCTCGGCGAGCCTGGAAGGGAAAGCGCCGGCGACGCGGGCCACCGCGCTTGCGGCCGTGAAGTCGCTGCTCACGTTCGGCCAGGAGGTCGGCTACCTCCAGTTCAACGTCGGCAAGGCGGTGAAGGCGCCCCCGGTCAAGAACACGCTCGCCGAGCGGATCATGTCCGAGACCGAGGCGATGCGCATGGTGGCGCTGATCGACTCCCCCCGCGATCGGGCCTTCCTCACCATCCTGTACGGCGCGGGCCTTCGGATCTCGGAAGGCTGCTCGCTCTGCTGGCGGGACCTGCGGGAGCGCGACGGCGAGACGGGACAGGTCACCGTGTTCGGGAAAGGCGGCAAGACCCGCATCGTCCTGCTCTCGAAGAACACCTGGAAGACGGTCCAGGCGATCCGCGGCGAGGCCGGCCCCGACGACCCGGTGTTCCGGTCGCGGAAGAAGGGGCTCGCGATCACGCGGCGACAGGCCGACCGGCTCGTGAAGGCGGCCGCCGCCCGGGCCGGTCTGTCGGCGGAGGTCTCGGCGCACTGGCTCCGGCACGCCCACGCCAGCCACGCGCTCGACCGCGGCGCGCCGATCCACCTGGTGCAAGCGACCCTCGGGCACGCGAGCCTCGCGACCACGAGCAAATACACCCACGCCCGGCCGAGCGAGAGCAGCTCGCGCTTCCTCGGGATCTGATCCTCCCGGCGGCTTGCCAAGGGCCTGCGCCTACGCTGATTTTTGGCAGTCGGGAGCGGCCCGGGTTGCTTCCGACAAATCTTGTTGTCGGAAGTGATCGGATGCCATGACCGCGAGCCCGTTCAACCCCGTCTCCGGCCTCTGGGCCTTCCGGATCGTGGAGGGGTACGCCGCCCGCGCCCGGCCGGAAATGAGCGACGGCGCCCGTTCCGTCCTGCTCGACCACCTCGCGGGCCGGCTCGATGCGGTCATGCCGGCGGCGCCGGTCGGCGACTGGCCCGACGCCGCGAACGCCGCCCTCGACACGTGGGAGGACGAGGCCCGAACGGACGGCCCGCGCGTGCAAGCCTTCGACGATGTGGCCGGAGTCGTGCGGTTTCGAGCGGTCGGGTGAGCCGAGAGTTATGCGCCGGGCGTGAGGCTCTGCGTTGGTAACAGGCACCAAACAGGACCCGACGCGCGCCGGAACGCATGGCTCGCAGGCCTCGGGCGATGACACGATGTCCGGCTGCGCCCGCGATGTGACGCGGGACCGGGTTTCCGGACCAGTACGCGCACGCGCGCGGAGAGCCTGTTAGAGGATGTTAGCCTCCGGGCTAAATTTAGAGGCCGCACGCAGTCGGCCGCGACGGCAGCCCCACCTGACCGGATCCTGACGCTACCTTGACCCAGCATTGACGGATTTCGGTCCCACCGCCTCACTCACGGTGCCGAAAACCGCAGATCAGAGAAGAGGTTGTGCCGTTACGTGGCCCTCTTCCGCAGAGGCGCAGTCCAACTAATGCGGGAGGGTACGTCAGGGAACGGCGGGATGCGATGGCACCGTCTTGTCCGCCCGCTCGGATGGCCTCGCCGCCCAACTTGGACACCCGGCCGGACCTGTCAAAACCTGACATCGGGCGCATCTCTCACGGTTCGCCAGCGGCCTCGGTGAGCTGCCCCCTGCCCAACTTGGACACCCCGCGGCGAACTGTTTCTACAGTCGGTTTACAGTTCCCCGGGAGGCTGGCTGTCCGCTCCAAAAGCGGAACATCGGTCGGCGGTCGAGAGCACTCCCCGCCCCTGATAATACAGGGCGGAAACAGGGGCTCGGCCGGGCGCTCCCCGCTGTTTTTACAGCGCGAAACAGCGGCGCGGGCGGACGGCCATGGCCTGCATCAGCAGGGGATCAGCAGGGATCTGGCAACGCTGCGGATGGCCGGTTCTTACCGGGGAATAGCGGCGGCCAAGCGTGTCCAGATTGGGCCGGCGGCCGGGTGCAGCGCCGCGACAACCATCAGCGCGGACGCGCGCCTCGTGCCAGCCGGCGGAGCGCGGGCTCGATCGCATCCCGCTCGACGTGGAAGCTCTCCGGATCTCGGTGCGACGGCAGAAGGCGCCGGACCCGATCAGCCAGGGCATCGAGCTCCGGCGATAGGATTGCCCGGGCGTCGGGCCGGCCGGCATCGCGGGGCAGGCGAGAGCGGTACATGCTCACGCCTGCCTGCGGTCGTGCGGCGGTCGCTTCACCGAGCCTCGATCCGACGGCCGCCATAGAGCTGCTCGGCCTGCGCGCGTCGCTCGCCGAGGTACCGCTCCAGATCGGGGATGGCGGCGCTGGCAGGGACGGACCGGCGGAGGTGGCGAAGCTCTTTGTCGAGCTCGACGACGCCGTAGCCGGACCAGCGGCGTAGGCGGGTATCGGTCTCGGTCGACATGCTCAACCTCCTCTGGCGTGACAGGCTGCGATGATCCGGCCGTGCGGGGTGTGGCTCTGCGCAAGTACGGCCCGGTCCCGGGCCAGCTGCTTCACGAAGTGGGTGCCGAGCTCGCAGGGCGCGGCGGCGTAATCCGGCAGCACGCGGGCCCAGCCGCGGCGGCCGACGAACTCGACGGTGGAGCAGCCGAGCCGGGCGGCGCCGCGCTCGACGGCAGCGATCACCGCACCCCACGGGCCGGCCGCGCTGCCGCCGAGGGACAGGACCCAGCAGGCGAGGCGCCCGCCGGCATGCTGGCGGACCTGCGTCACACCGGCGGCCACGAACCGGTCGCCGTCGAAAATCCCGACGAGCTGAGCCTGCCCGGCCGCGCACATGGTCAGCAACTCGTCCACCGCGAGGTCGCTGTCGAGCCGGGCGCAGGCGGCGGCGAGACACGCTGCGACGCGCCCTGCCAGATCGGGCGCGAGGGGTATCTGCAGGGGCTGGAGGCGCATGCGAGCCCGTTCGTCATGACGCGCCTGTTTCGGGTTCGTCATCTGGCAACGGCTCGCCGTGCTGCAGCGCCTGCATGACGTTACGCACCGCATTGAGGGAGGAGGCGTCGGCGTCCTCGGCGATGGTCGCGGCCATCAGCTCGGCGGCGATGCGGGCACCGCGTGTGGCTTCCTCCCGGGTCAGTCCCGGCCAGCGCCGCCGCAACTCGTGCCAGAGCGCGTTGGGCCCGGCGTCATCGTCCCGGCGCTCGACGAGGTAGGCGGCGACCTGGGGCGCGCGGTCGGTCATGACAGCTTCTCGCCGTCGGGCATGGATGGGCTCCACTTAGTCGGGGCAGGGGCAGCATCAGCTCCGCGCATACGCAACAGTGCGTCGACCTCGCAGGCGATCCGCAGGGCCTCGGGGTGGAGATCCGGCCGGGCAGAGGACAGCCCGGCGAGATAGTCGAGCGAGACGCCGAAAGCGCGTGCGATGCTGACCGTGGTGGCGATCGTCGGGTTCCGCGCGCGACCCTGCTCGATCTCCCAGACGTGGGACTTCGCGATCCCGGCCCGCGAGGCCACATCCTGGAGGCTGAGGCCGCGCTCCTCGCGAAGCGCGCGCATCCGGGCGGCGATGGCGGAAACGACGGCCTCAGCACCTCCGCCGCTGCTGCACGTGTCAGCCATCGGCCTGCCCCTCTGTCGTGGCCACCAGGGCAGACGCGGCGCGAGCGACCTCGACCCGGCCGGCTGGGGTGATGAACCAACGCTGATCGTTGGCCGGGTGCCGCTCCACGAGACCGATGCTGGCCAGAACTAGGCATGGTCGGCGCACGCGGGCCGACAACGCGATAGGCCCGAACAGCCGACGGGCGAGGTTGCCGGTGAGGCCGCCACTGCCGGCGAGCCGGTCGAGCTCCCGAAGGATCGCGGCTTCGGTCACGGTGAGCCTACGCATCGGCGTCCCCCTACTCGGACAGGGCCGCGCGGCGGACGGCCGCGACGGTGGAGGGCGAGACGCCAACGCGGCGGGCGATCTCGCGGTCGGTGAGCGGTTCGCCGAGAAGCGCACGCACGGCCGCGCGAGCCTCCTCGCGGGTGCGGGCCGGCTGTCCAGATTGGACGGTCTCGGTCTCGGCCTCGGCACCGGTCCCCGGTTCGGGGGAGCGGGCCGGTTGGTCGACGGGCGGCTCGCCGTCCGATCCGGTGGCGGCCTCCTCGACGGGCGGATTCCCCGGATCCGTGGCGGCGGCGGGAGCCCCATCCGACGGCGATGCGTCGGCGATCGGCGCGCTATCGAGCGGCGCCGGGGGCGGTGGGACGGCGGTTTCGGCCTCCTGCGCGGCGGCGGCCGGCGGTGATGATGCGGGCGGCTGCTCGGCTATGGCCATCGGCGGCAGCACACCTTCGGCCTGCCGGTGCCACGCCTCGCGCGCGGCCGGATCCGCCGGCAGCATCGAGAACAGCGTGTCGAGGCGCGTCTCCAGGAAGGCGCGGCGGGCGCGCACCCACAGCGGCAGCCCGGGCCCGTCGAACAGGGCGTGCACCTCGGCGCGCTCCGCCCAGTAGTGGTGCTCGGCCCAAGCCGCCTCGGCGGTGGCGGGCGCGGGGATCGCCGTCGAGACCGCCTGCCTCACCACGGGCGGCAGGACCTCGCCCGGCGCGCCACGCCAGCCCATGAGGCTCTGACCGGTCTCGAGCGAGCCGGGTACGATGAGCCGCCACAGGCCATGGGACAGGTCGTTCTCGCGTCGACACGGGTAGAGCGCGTTCGCGGCGGTACCGTACCGGGCAAGGAGCCCGGTACGGCGGGTCTCGCGATCGACGCGCGCGGCATCCTCGGCGGCACGGTCGCGATCGACGGCTCGGTTGAAGGCGGCGGCCAGGGCCTGGCGGCCGGGATCGGCAGTCACGCGGCGCTCTCCGGGATGGTCCATTCGGCATGGCGGAGGGCTCGTAAGACGGAGACGGCCACCTTGTCGGCCTGCCATCGCCCGCCCGTGGTGCTGTGGAACGAGCCGAGCACCTCCAGCCCGATCGGATCCGGGCCCACGGTGGCGAGCCTCAGCGGCAGGTGCGCGCCCTCGTCCGTGTCGAGCATCAGCACCAGGTCGAGGCCGGCCGCGGAGCCGTAGCTGTGCAGCTCCTGCAGGCGCTCACGCGGCGCGACGGGGAGGATGAGGACGTCGCCCATGGCGGCCGGCTCCGATCAGGTCTCGTGACCGGGCAGGCCGGCCCACGCCGCGGTGATGACGGCCTCGCGCGCGTCGGCCCGGGCGGGGTCGGCGGCACGGAGCCGTGCCAGCATGTCGGCCAGCGCCGCCGTGCCGCCGGCGTCGGCGAGGTCCTGGCCCTTGCGGCGGACCGCTGACCGGAAGGCGAGGGCGGCCGGCGCGCCCACGTCGTGGCGCTCGATGCCGGCGAGCAGCACCAGGATCGACGCGGCGAGCTGCTCGGGGGTCGAGGCCTCGGCCTTAGCAGCCGGGCGACGGGCGGTGCGGGCGGCGGCCATCAGGCGACCCACACGGCGCGCTCGCCGCCGACGAGATCCCACGCCTTGTCGATGAGGTCTCGACGGATCTCGCCGCGGCGCGGGTCGAGGGCGGCGGCCTTCCAGGAGATCGCGCGCATGCCGCGGAGCGAGCCGGTGAGCCGGTAGGCCTCCTCGCCGAACGCCCGCAGATACGGCTTGGCCTCGTGCGACGAGATCTCCGCGACCACGAGGCGGCTCAGCTCGGCGCCGAGGGCCGCCACCAGGGCGGCGATCGGGCCCGACAGCGGCAGGGCGGCGGCGTCGCGCTCCATGCCGGCGGCATCCTCGCGACGGTTCTCCGGGCGCACCTCCGGGTGCGGGAAGGCGAACGGGGCGGCGATCTCAGGCGCAGTCGTGGACGTGGTCACAGGCGGTCTCCAGGTCAGTCGGCGCGAAGGAGGCGGGCGAACGACGCCAGCACGTGCCGGCGGTCGAGGGCGGCGAGGCGGTCCAGCGCCGCGACTGCGTTCGGCAGGTGCGCGAGGTCCCGCTCGGCGAGGCGCAACTCGCGGGCGAGCTCGTCGCCGCGCGGGCCGGTGGTCAGATGGACGATGGCCCGCATCGAGCGCAGCCGGGCCAGCCGCTCGGCAGGGTCGAGACCATCCGCGAAGGGGCCCCACTGGTCAGCGGCGGAGATCCGCTGAGAGGTGCCGTGGTTCATCTGACCACCTCCCCGTGAAGAAGCCGCCCCGAACTCTCGCAACTCTCGCAGCGCTCTAGCAGAGGGGCGCTCCGCTCAACTGCCTGATAAATATTGACTATTATCTCTCTCGCAACTCTAGCAGCTCTAGCAGCCCCACTTCCGAAAACAGTCGTGCGCTCGCTCATAAAAAAGAAAGAAAGAATAAAAATGGACTTTTCTTCTTTTATTTGCGCGTGACGCGCGGGACACGAAAATCCGAGGCCACCGCTGCTAGAGCTGCTAGACCTGCTAGAGTTCTCGTATCCATCTGATATATATAGCGTTTCTACTCTCGCAGCTTCTGCTAGAGCCTGCGAGAGCCTGCTAGAGCGCGCTCGGAAGGGCATGTCAGGCACCTCCCCGGTTGATGCAGTAGGTCTCCTTGAACCGCTCTCCGGCCACCTCACCCCGCCCCACCAAGGTCAGGGTGCCTAGGTTACAGAGGGCCATCACCCGTTCGCGCGTCCGCTTCGCATTGACCCGTAGGGACGCTGGCGCACGCTGCTGGATCTGCGTGGGGCTGATGCACGGCTCCGGCCACCGCTCCAGCCATTCGGCGAGTTCGCTGATCGCAACAGTCTCGGGATCGGCGACCTCGTGGCCAAGCAACCGTAGCCCCTCGGCGAGGTAGAAGCGCCCGACCTCGATGGCGGCCGCCATGCTGGCGCCCCCGATCTCCTCGGCCCTCTCGTTCTCGAACAGCGCCAGCACCCCCGCGATGCGGGCGACGTTCTCCGCCATCTTCAGGGCCGAGGCTTGGATCGGGTGACATGGACCGCCCTTCCCGGCGCCGCGCTCGACCTCGTTGGCGAAGGCCTGCCACAGGCGCCACGCCTCGGCATCGAAAGCGAGGGCAGGGAGTTCGAGCTCCATGCCTGCGCTGCCTTCCCGGGTCGGTGACGGCAGGTTCAGCATGGCGGTCAGCCGCCGGTGGAAGCGGATGATGCGGCTATCTTCGAGGGACTTTCCTGCCCGAACCTCACGGGTGCCGATGGTGCTCTCGGGCATCATCACCAGGAAGCGGGCGAGGAATCCCTGATCGCGTGCCAGCTCGTTTCCGAGGAACGTCGTGGCAATCTTCGGCTGGACAGCGAGGCTGACCGACACACGGCGACCGACGACACGTGTGACCTCACCGGCCCGGATGCGCTGTGCCGTGCCGCCGTCCCATAGCTCGGAGAGGCCGGTCATGGTTCGCATGCGGGTGTCATCCGTCATGCCGTGACCGCCGAGGAACTGTCCCCCCTCCGACGTGAACAGACCGACGCTGGTCAGCCCCTTCCGCAGCAGGTTCACGATGCCCTCGAATGTGGGCTCCTTGATCCGAACGATGGGCGGCACGGGCTCACGAGGCTCGGGGAGAGCTTCCAGCAGGAGGCGCTTGTCGTCCTTCGACGTCTTCTTGTCGGCGATGATTTTCTTGCGCTCGCTCTCCCAGAGCATGTGCTCGTTACGGAAGCGGCGCAGGTCCTCGTCGTAGCTCTCGCCGAGCCGGGCCTCGTATTCGCCGAACGGTCGCTGCACCACCCGGTCGAGGGCAGTTTTCCGCTCGCCCGAGAGGGCGATCGCGAAGAAGAACAGGGACAGCGGGATCGGTTCTGGGAGGTTCGGCACCTCGACGTTGGCGAGGCCCTGCGCGGCGAGAGCGAGGCCGCTCAACACCGCCTGGGCGCAAAGGCTCGTCGGCGCCTGCACGTGCTCGCTCGCCGCCTCGACCATATCGCGGAAGAGCGCAGGCATATGCTCCAGCGGGAAGGCGGGGGCGGCCGCCATCTCCATGACGATCTGCAGGCGGTCGCGCTCGACCGGCACGGGGATGCCCTGAAACGGTAGGGTCTTCGCCGCTTCACGCTCTCCGTTCTGTGCGGCCGAACCGTCCTCGAGATCCGAGGCGTGACGCCGATCCCGCCGGCGCGCCGGAAGGTGGCGGATATTCACGGGAAGGTCGGTTGCCGCCTCACCCATGGTGCCGACCCTTGAACACGTCGTTGAGGTCGGTGCGCTCGGCGTGAGGGGTCACCAGAAAGGCTTCGGCGCCTTCGGCGGTCCATCTCTCTGCGCAAGCCTGAGAGGCCCGGAGACCGGCCTCGTCGTGATCAACAGCGAGCCAGAGGGCTTCAACGCCAGCTAAGACCGGCAGGCGCTCGACACCGTTGGCCGAAATAAGTGACCACACCGGGGAGGCGCCGAATTCGGGCAGACGGCGGAGGCTGAGCGCGCTCTCCAAGCCTTCTCCGACGCCGAGACAGAGCGTCACCTCCTCGTCCGGAGTGAGCTTGATCGCACCGCCCGAGACCGGCCCGAGGGTGAGGCGGTCATAGCCCCCGACTTCAGCCTTGCGGCCATCAAGCGTCAGCGCGGTCCGGTGGATCGCGCGGGGCTCGTTCGTCCGGACGTCGCGCACCAGGGCGACCATGGCGGGCGTGCGGTGTGGACCGAAGGGGCAGGACGGATGGAAGCGGATCGCGCGGCCGAGCCCGTCGAAGGGCTGGAGCCCGCGCTCCCTCAGAAGGTAGGCCTCGACGGGCGAACCCCAGAACGTGTCGGCCTCGCGGTAGATCTCCAGGGCGCGAGTGGTGCGCTCGGTCTCGGCCGGGTCGGGTGTGCGGTTCGGGATCGCCTCGCGGGGCGGGCGCGTCAGCGCGGTGGAGCCCCGGAAGCTGCTCTGATCCCGGCGGATCAGACATGCCCGCTCCAGATGGTCGAGCACGAAGTCGCGCAGCGCGAGATCATCGCCGCCCGCGAGACTATGCACGAAGATCTCGAATGGCATGTGCGGGCTCGGCAGGACGCGACCGGAATCGTCGCGTTGCGAGTGCCCCGGGGCCGCGAAACTGACCCCTCCCGAGATAACTCGCCCGTTCGGGAGTGCCTGGGCGATGCTCCTCAGATCCATCAGGCGTTCCCTGCGATCGGAGTGACCAGGATCATTGCAAGGTCCTTGGGCACGAGACAGCAGGCGACGGCGTGCTCTCGGTCAGAGCTTTGTCGAGTGGAGGAAGTTGGGTTGGACCGGCCGTCACGGTGTCGAGACAAGCCACACAGCGGGTTAGACTTGCGGAGATCCGTTCAACATCGGCACGGCGCAGCTGAACGGCCTCGCCAACAGCGAGGTCGAGCTCTTCCACGAGCCAGTCGCGGAGCGAGAGGAGCCAGGAGGTCGAGCAGACAAGCGCCTGCGCATTGGTGAAGGGGGCAGAGGGTCGAGAGGACTCCGCCGTGGTAGAAGCGATGCGCGAGGCCGCCCGTACGCAAGCCTTCGCATCAGGCCCGGCTTCCGCGTGTCCCCGCGGTCGCTGGGCCGCCCTTCGGCGGCTCATTCAGGCCGCTGTAGCCTGGAGAACAGCCGCGTCCTCGACGTGCAGCATTCTCCGGAGGGGAGCCGTCGGGATGATGTAGCGCGCGCCGAGCTTCGTCGCTGCCAGTTCCTTGCGATCGATCGCAGCGACAATCGAAGGCCGAGAGAGGCCGAGCACCTCCCCGGCCTCGTCGACGCTGCAGGTCAACTTGCTCAGGATCGCCTTCGTCCGCTCGTTCAGCATCCTGCGGCCTGCCGTGGTTTAAAAATGCATCCATAAATTCATGGCAGCTTGCACGCGGCTTGGCAACCGTCTACGGATTTATAAACCCGTTCATAAATTCACACGGATGCGCATCGCATGGCAGATGATGTGGAACAGCCACGCCGAGGTCGGGGCCGTCCGCGCATGCCTGACGAGGACAAGAAGCGTCACAGCATGACGTTTCGGATGCGAACCGATTTGCGAGCAGCGGTCGAAGAGCTAGCGCATGACAACGGTCGCTCGATGTCGGAGCAGATCGAATACTACATTGAGAAAGGAGTTAGTGGCGAGGTTGGTTTAGCCTACCAGTACGGTATGGCGCCAATTTCTCCTACGCTGTTCAAATGCGTTACTGGCATAGATAAGAATGCTCCTGGTCTAGGTGCTGCCCTGTCCCGCGAGGTCGGTCCCAACGGGGAGATTTCAAAAGAAGATACTAAGCGGATGGACGCGCTCACTCGCGAGATGGGTGCGCGAATGTTTCCGATGATGGCAGACATATTCGAAGGTATGCTTGGAGCCGATGTTCCGCCTTGGATCAAACAGAGCGGTCAAGAAGGGCGGAAAGCGTTCGAGCAGATCCAATTGAGAGAGGCGGAACGCGAACTAGCTTTGCGGCGGACCGAACGAGAGCGAAGCTTAGAAGCTGAACTCATTCAGGCGAGGGCTGAGATTAGGGCGCTTAAGTCTCGCATCTCTGGCGATGAGCCTTGCTCAAGTGATGAGGAAGGCAGACCTCTGTCCATTGAAGGTATTGAGGCGGAATTTGCGCGCGCACTAGGCCGGCCAATCGCGAAATCGGACGAAAGTGCCGGCGGATCTGAGCCGATCACCGAGGATCAACTGCTCAGCCTCATGAAGAGGATGCGAGATCTCGCTGAGGGTCACGGTAGTGAGCAGGTCAATCAGCTGACGCAAAAACAGCCGCGCATGCCGCTGCCCGCCGACATGCCTTCGCCCGATCCGCATCGCGCTAATGATCTCTCCATCGCCGCCCTGCGCGACTTGGTAGTTCGGCTCACGACCGGCGAGCTCGATCTTGAAGCGATGCGCGCCGCTGGCTGGCCTGCTCCGTTCGGCCTCCTGCCTTCCGACACCCGGACCGCCCTCATCGGCGAGCTGCGCGATGACGCGCCCGATGTGTACGAAGCCCTGATGTCCCCTACCGGTCCACGTAGCGAAGCGCTCACCGCCCTGCGGCGGTTGCAGAGCGTCCTACTGCCTCACGGGGCAGACGCAGGGGACGAGGAGGTCAGCGACGTCGAGAGACGATCTGCTCAAGTGCGGCGGTAACCGGAGGACCAGTTCAGAACGGCACCTCATCGCGGCTCATCGCCGAGCCCGGGTCGATGCCGCTCTCGCGGAGCAGGTCGCCGGCCGCGCGGTCCGCCACCGTGTTCCTCGGGCGACCCTGCTGGGTCCCGCTCTCGTGAGGCTTCGGGGCGGACTGTGCCCGCGCTGGGGTCGCGGCAGGCCTCGCGGCGCGCCGGGCGTAGCGATCGCCGCGCGAGCGATCCTTGGCACCCGAGGAGGGGCCGTCACGACCCTCCCTTGGCTCCGGCTCCTCTAGGAGAACGCTCCAGCGCGCCACTTCCTTGCCGGTGATCTCGGCGCGATCGTCGCGGAGCATGACGACGCGCGCCTTGCCGAGGTAGCCCGAGAAGTACGTGTTGCCGGTGCGCTCGCTCCGGTACTCACGCAGCTCGGTCAGCTTCACGCGCGGTCCGTTCACTGGAGCTTCTCCCCAACCCGCAGTCCCGAGACCCGCAGCAGGTCCATCATCATCTGGCGGTACCGGCGCTCCATGGCCGTCCAGATCGTCCGCCAGTTCTCTCCGTCCGGATCGGAGCCCTTCGCCGCGAGGAGGTCGCGCGAGGCGATCTCCATGCGCCCGATCGCTCGCTCGGTCTCGGCCTCAACGTCGGCCATGGTCCAGCCCGGCCGGGCCGTGATGACCCGGAAGTTCGCCTCGGCCATCTGGCCGGCAAGCTGCTGACCGAGCGAGACGAAGGCTCTGAGCTCCTCCTCGGTGACGTGCTCGCCGTCCGGATCCGGTCGCTTGCTGCGCTGATCGCTCATGACGTGTCCCGCTTCCGATCACGCTCGGTGTCCAGACCGTCGGTTTGGGTGTCGTTGGCCCTCAGGGCGTCCTTCGTCGCGGCCGAGAGCGGTGCGGCGTCGAGGAAGGCCTCTAGGTCGCAGTGACGGATCACCGTGCTGTTGCCGATCTTCCGCGATGGGATCCGCCCGTCCTTGATGTACTCGAACAGCGTCGACCGGCCGATCCCGATGGCGGCTGCCGCGTCTTCGATCCGGTAGGCCAGCGGGATGGGGACGCCACGGCGCGCCCCGCTCATCGCGCGACCCACTCTTCATCAGGCCGGGCCTCGGTACCTTCGCCAGCCTCATGGATGCCGAGCCATTCCAGCGCGCGTGTGCATGTCGCGAAGGCATGCTGTTGGTCCGTGAAGGGTGCGGGCCGATCGGCCAGCGGCATCTCGTCGAGGAGCTCCACGAGCCATTCGCGTGTCACGTCGCTGCGGTCGACCTCGCGCACCAGGGACGCGACGACAGCGCCATCGAGAAGGACGTCGTAGCTGCCGGCGGCGAGCTGTTCGACGGTGTAGGTCACGGCTGATCCCCCTGAGGCAGCGCCATGCGCGGCGCGTCGTCGGCCTGCTCCGACCAGAGCACGCGCCCGGCCGCATCCGCGAGCGTCGCAGAGACCAGGGCCTCGCTCGGCAGGCCGGCCCGATAGAACTGCGCAAGCTCCACGGCCTCGCCCGTCGTCTCGGTGGCGATGGTCACCGTCTGCTGGGTGGTGCCCGCGTCCGAGCCGGCCACGCGAAGGACGAAGGTGAGGCGGTAGGCCTGGGTCGCCATCGCTACGCCTTGCGCTCCCGGAACCGGATGCCGGCCCCACCGCCGTTCTCGGGGATGAACTCCAAGCCGGCGGCTTCGAAGGTGCGACGGATATCCGCCAGGGTACGATCGTACGGTTGCCGCTTCTCGGTCTCGAAGTCGGCCAGCGTCATCTTCGACACCTTGGACTGAGCGGCGAGGTCCTCCCTGCGCCAGTTCAGGAGCGCCCGGGCAGCGCGACATTGAGCGGCTGAGATCATTTTTCAGATACAACTTCGTACATGGCTATTGACCTAAACCCAAGGTCGTACTTAATATCAGACATCGAGTTCAGAGCCAAGGGTGCTCCGATGTCCCGCCAGCGCCGCATCTCCTGGAACGCCGCCCTCCGCGACATGCGGGACGACCGCACCCGCGTCGCCCCCGGCGTCCTCTCGGCCCGCGCGCTGATCCAGGGCCTCGCCCGCATCCGCCGCACCCGTCTCGTCACCCCGACCGGCGCCTTCGACCGCGCCGCCATCATGGCCGCCGCCGTCGAGGCCGCGAAGGCCCATCAGGAGCGCACCGGCGCCGCCTGGGGCGCCGCCATGTCGGTCGGCCTCAAGGGCGCCTGGCAGGCCGCCCGCGCCGCTCGTTCCGCCCTCTCGCACTGAGGAAACACCCCATGGCCTTCGGAGACCGCACCTTCCGCACCACGTTCGCCCTGTCGCTGGCCGACGGGGGCGAGCACGAGCTGGATCTCGTGCTGACCTACCGGTTCGCGCCGGGCTACCCGGACAGCCGCGACGAGCCGGGCCAGCCGGACAGCGCCGAGATCGTCGGGGCGCGGATCGTCCCGCCGGGTGGCGTCGAGGTCGACGTGCCGGCCTGGCTGCCGCCGCTCATCGAGACGGACGAGGGCCTGCTCGCCGCCCTGGTCGAGGATGCCCGCGCCTACGATGCCGGCGAGCGCGATGACGCCGCCGACCGGCGCTGGGATGAGGACCGCCTCTCCGCCGCCTGATCCGAGCGCGCCACCGCGGCGCGCCTCCAACCCTTCGCCACCGCTGTCCCACCGCCACGAGCCCTCGCAGGAGCCCGACCGATGACGCACGCCCGCATCCCCGACTTCGCCACCGTCTATCCGCTGCCGGGCCCGCCGGCGTTCCCCCTGCCGATGCCGGCCGATCCGGTTCTCGCGGCGATCGACGTGCACGCCGAGGCCTGGGCGATGTTCCAGGTCGCGGAGGCGGGACGCCCGGCCGAGAAGGCCGAGGACGCGCTCTGCCTCGCCCTCGAAGAGTTGCTCGCGACGCCGTGCCTGACCCGCCTCGGCGCGCTGGCCCTGGTCCGGCACCTGCGCTGGCTGATCCGCGAGGAGGCGATCACCGCCGAGTGCGATGACGTGCTCGGCCGCGTGGCGCTGGTCCGCGAGGCGGACCTGTCCCGGTTCGTCGGCTCGGACCTGCCGCCCGAGTGGCTGCCCCACGCGATGCCACTCGGCCGGCTCGCTGCGCAGGTCGTGCGGCACCTGCCGCCGGTCGCTCCGGTGCAGCCGGCATCCGCTGCCGCCCGGGCTCCGTCGTCGGGAGCTGTGGCTCGTGCGGCCGGTCTCGCTGGCGAGGTCCTGGCGGCCATCACGATCATCGGCGGCGGCATCGTCCTGACCGGTCTCGCTACCTTGCTCTGACGCCAGCGACACAGCGCGCAAGGCATCAACGGATCTACTGCGCTAGCAACATACGAACGCACGTCGGCACCGGCGTGCGGCCCTTCCCGTTCCCCTGCAACTCGAAGGCTCCCCCATGTCGAACGAGCCCCCTCCGTTCCGAGACCACCCGGCCGTGCGCGCCGTTATCGGGTTCGGCCGCGCCCCCGATCCGGTAGACGCCGCGATCGAGCGCCACCGTGCCGCGCGCGAGGAGCTGCAGCGCGCCGCTGGCGGCGTGGATGCCGCTTCGAACGCCGACGGCGCGGCCTGGGCGGACCTGCTCGCCACCCGGCCGGGCGACGTGCCGGGTGCGGTGCGGCTGCTGCGCTACGTCTCGGGCTCGCCGGCCTCCGAGGTCGTCGAGGATCCGCAGGACCTGCTCCGGCAGCTGCTGGCGGCCGTCGAGGCGGGTGAGACGAGCGAGCGACAGTGCGAGGGCGCGCCGGGCGGTGCCGAGCCTCAGGCGGTCTCGGAGCCGGATCCCGCGCTCGCCGTCGTAGCCGAGTTCCGGCGTGTCTGGGATGCCGCCAACGCCGCCGCTGGCGCCGCCCCTGATGGCGATGTGCCCGAGGCGCATGTCCGAGCCATCGACGAGGCCTATGAGGCCCTACGCGCGGCGCGTCCGACCACGGCCGATGGCTTCCGCTTGCTGGCCGAGACCTGGGCATATCGGCTCGATGGCGAGATCGCCGGCGGCACGGTCGAGGGGCACGCCGCCGCGTCGCTGATCGCTGCCGCTGGTGTGTGCCTGCCGGGCTCGACGGGGTCACAAGTCTCGCCTGCGCTCGCCGAGCTGATCGCGCGGCACCAGGACCTGGTGCGGCAGTCCGAGGCTCGCGGGTTGAGCGACGCGGTGGCTGATCCGCTGTTCGATGAGGCGTGGTCCGTGTTCCGGCAGGCCTGCTCGTTCCCGATCGCGGGCTCGGCGGATCTCGCTGCGAAGGTCGACCTCATGGCGGCCGAGATCACAGAGGGCGTCGAGCGCGGCGAGATCGACACGGCCATGCACGCGTGGAATTGCCTGCGCTCCGACCTGCTGCGCCTCAAGGGCGTTGAGCTGGCTGGGGCCGCCGAGAGCGTTAAGGCCACGAGCATCCGCGACTGGCAGGCCGAGGCGGCGATGCATCCCGGCTTCGTGCCCTACCCCGCCCACGCCCCGAGGATCCTGATCGATCTCGAAGGGGCGATCCGTGGGGAGACCGGGCGGCTGCTCGAGCTGGCCGAGGCGGAAATCGCGCGGCGGCGAGCGGCCTACGATGGCTTCCACGATCCATCCGTCTGGCCACAGGTCGAACGGGATCTCCGTCGCGAGATGCGCATGGACGCCCTGGCGGTGGCGGCAGGGAGCCTGCCCGCCGATGACGGCGCGGCCGATCCCCGCCTCTGCGCCCTGGTCACGGCCTGGGAAGCGGCCGAGCGAGCAGGGAATGCGCCGGATCGCTCCGATGAGGAGCGCGCGCCCCTTATCGACCACGCCAGCGGCCTGCTGCGGGACGTCTACGCCTTCCCCGCTCGCACCATGGCGGACATCTGCGCCAAGCTGCCAGCGTACCGCGATGAGGCTGCCAACACGGGCGACGCGCCCGACGCGCCCGACAGCGAGGTGACGCTCGAAGCGTGCGCGTTGCGCGGCCTCGTGGCGGACCTGGAGCGGCTGGCGGCAGAGCGCACGACAGGTCCAGAGCATCCCGACGCTGAGTTGCTGCGGCTGATTGCGTCCGTCGAGGCCGCGCAGGTGAGGTGCGATGCGGCGCACACCATCTGGGCCGAAGCGGAGAAGGCTGCCGCTGCAACCCGCCCGGTGCAGCCGGACGAGCTCCGCCGGGCAAACGATTTCCAGCACTTCTGGGGGGTGGCGGCGAACCCGCACTCCCCCGAATTCTACACCGCAGATGAGGTGGCCAAGTTCCGGCAGTACGAGCCGGTTGGACACGCGAACGTCAAGGCCGAGACGGCCGCCCGGGCTCGCGCCGCTGAGATCGTCGCAGCCTTTTGGGGATGGCAGGCTCAGATCAGGGCGCATGATGAGGCCTTCGGGGTCGCCGCCTTGGATCGTGCCCACGACGAGACCTGCGCTGACTACCAGACGGCGCTGAACGCGGTGATGAGCGCGCGGCCGGCGACACTCGCTGGCGTGCTGGCGAAGGCGCGCATCTCGCTGTCTGAGGACACGATAGAGTTCGATCGCCTCCTGCGGGACGACCTGCTCGCGATGTCGGGGAGCCTCGCGTGAGGCGCACCGCCCTCGCCCCATCGCTCGTGGCGGCCGTCCCCGTGCCGCCGCGGGCCCACCGCCGCGCCGAGGTCGAGGCGGCGATCGAAACCGCTCTCGACACGGTGCACCGGCTCATCGCCTATCTGGACACCCTGGACGGCGACGCGGATCTCGAACCCGAGGAGCCGGAGAGCGGCGCCCGCGAATGGTGCGGCTCCGGTGCCCAGCGCTTCGACGTCGGGGCTGCAGCGTGAGCCCACTGGATCGGATCCCGCTGTCGCTGCGCATGATGGTGCGCGGTCTCGTGTTCCTGGCGCGGATGCGGGCCTCGGAGCAGCGGTTTCAGCGTCACGCGCGCCGCCGCCGGCACCATGCGGCCGAGGCCGCGCGCCACCTCGCCGGGATGGAGGCCGAGGTGCGGCTCCGGACCTGGCTGTGCCAGCGGCGCGAGGCCGCCGCCGTCGCCGACGGCGTGTCCAGTTCGTCACCAGGTCGCTCGGACGTGTCGACGGATGGCGCGATCGTCGACACGTCATCGGTGCCCCAACCCGGCGCAACGGAGGCTGGCCATGGCTGATCTGATCACCCTGGACACCGTGCTCGCGGGTCGCCTGCGCGAGGCCGGGCATCTGAACTACGGGACGCGCGGCGGCGGTACGATCTGGCAGCACACGACGATCCGCCGCCTCAAGGCGATTGACCGGCCGGCGCTGACCGACGAGGAGCGGCGCGAGCATCGCGGTGGCCTACGCCAGTGGAGCGTCGACGGCGGCCACGCCGGCAGCCTGGAGGACGCGATCGCCGCGCTCAACGTCCCGGCTGTCCTGACGGAGGGCGAGACCGAGGTGATCGCCCACGTGCCGGCCGATTGGGTCCGGCTGCACGACTTCCGGACCGCCCTGTCGGAGACCCTCGGCCGGCAGGTCGGCATCGACCTGATGCTGTGCGGCGACAAGGGCTTCACCGAGACCGACATGCGGCCCGGCGAGACGCGCCGCGAGCCGTGGATCCGCAGGAAGGTGGAGGTACCCCATGGGTGAGCGCATCCCGCATCCTTTGGCCTGGAAGGTCGTGGCCTTCCTCGACGCCGGACGGCAGGTCGATGGCGCCTTCCGATACCGTCACGGCCCGCAGGCCTTCGTCGGTAGTCACCATGGCTGGATCCCCGTCCTGGATGCCGAAGGCAAGCATCTGACTTTCGAGACGCCGGAGGAAGCCCAGTCCTGGATTGATGAGAGGAAGGCACACCATGGGTGAGCAGAAGCGCCGCGCCGAGCGGATGACGCCCGCCGACCGGGCCGTGCAGGAGGTGACGCGCAAGCTCACCGACGAGGGCAAGCTGATTGAGGCCGGCTGGGCGGGGCTGGCCGCGATGTGGCTGCCGGCTGACGCCCCGCCGCGCCAGGTCGACGACCTCCGAAAAGCCTTCATGGCCGGCGCCCAGCACGCGTGGGCCAGCCTCATGACGATGCTGGAGCCCGGCGCGGATCCGACCACCGCCGATCTCTCGCGCATGGCGAAGATCCAGGCCGAGCTCGACGCGTTCGCGGCCGAGCTGGCGCGCGACCATTACCCGACCCGGGGGAGCGCATGACCACCACCACGCACGCGATGATCGAGGCCGCCGCCGCGGCGATCGCCAATGCCCGGGGCAGCCGGCGCGGCGTGCCGGCAGTCAGCAATATCCTCCCGATGCTGGCGCGCGTGCTGCCGAAGCTGCACGCCGAGGTGATGGAGGATGCCGAGGCCGCGCTGAGGGCCGCCGGCGCCGTCTCGCCCGGCTCGGAGTGCGCGTGGGACGATGCCACCCGGATCGCCATCAACACGGAAGCCGAGGCGCGCATCGCCGCGTTGGAGGCAAGCCTGCCGTTCGCGGTGAGCCGGCACCTCTCGACGATCTGCAGCCACCTGCTCGGGCTCCACGATGCGAGCGCGGATCCGAAGGTGCGAGAGCTCGCCGTCGCGATCCGGGCCTGTACCGCCGAGGCGGGCGAGGCCTTCGGCGATGCGCTGGCCGCCGAGGCCGCCCGGGTGGCGGCGCTCCCGGACGGTGCGATCCTCCGCGTCACCATCGCTGTGTGCTCGGAGACATCCTCGGCGCGGCTGAAGTTCGCCCCGCAGACACCCTTTGAGGCAGGGCTTGCGGCGGTGGATGCCGCCCTCAAGGCGCTCCAGTTGCAACGAGACGAGAGCATGAAGTGCCCCGCCAGGCGCGGCGGGCCCGCGGCAGTAGCCGTCCGCGAAGATGCCGAATGCCGTTGCGTCGGCACGCTCGGCCCCAACCCGGAATGCGGGGCGTGCGGCGGGTCGGGGTGTGTGGCGGGCGATGCTGATCCCATAGCGGGAGACGCATGATGAAGCCCGGCCGCGCCCGATGCGCCGTCCCGTTCTGCCGGCGCACCGCCGCCGAGGCGGCCGGCTACGTGGATCAGGGCTTCCTCTGCGGGGCGCACTGGCGGCTGCGGTCGCCGGCAACGAAGGCCAACTGGCGCGAGCTCAACCGCCTGATCCGCCGCAACCCCGGGCCCTTCTGGGATCACCCGCCGGGTTCACCGCAGCGCCTGATCCGTCTGGCGATCGAACGGCACCACAAGGCGACCTGGGAACGCACCAAAGCCGAGGTGATCGAGGTC
>Ga0209909_100311_pt1 | contig 43469 bp, 33 predicted proteins | sample FECB22metaG_FD_188302 | JGI IMG/M metagenome (GOLD analysis project Ga0209909, IMG submission 188302) | Cyanobacterial communities from the Joint Genome Institute, California, USA - FECB-22 (SPAdes) (version 3) | ecosystem: Environmental > Aquatic > Thermal springs > Hot (42-90C) > Microbial mats... | reverse complement strand
GTAAAGCACGGTGTTGCCGTCGGGATCGACACGCCCGCTCCACAGGTTCTCGTAGAGCTGGAAGTCGCCGTCCTCGGCCGCCTTGAGGCCGGTCGCCGCCTCGACCACGCGGATCTTCAGGTCGAAGCCGGCCTCGGCCACCATCGACTGCAGGACCTCGGCGGCCTGGCGCAGCTCGGGATTGTTGGCGACCATGAAATCGATGGTGAGCCGGCCGGTCACGCCCGCTTCCTTCATGAGCGCCTTGGCCTTCGCGATGTCCCGCTTGGGAATCGGGAACTCCTTCATGTACCACGGGCTCTGCGGATTGACCCACTGGTTGCCCGGCACGAACTCGCCGTTGAACACGACCTGGTTCAGGGCCTCGCGGTCGATCGAGAGATCGAACGCCTGGCGCACGCGGGCATCCTTGCCCAGCGGATTGTCGGCCTTGGGCCCGTTGGCGACGTTGACCAGCAGGGCCCAGAAGCCCAGCGACACCGCCGTGCTGAGCTTGAGCCTGGGATCGTCGCGCACGGTCTTGATGTCGGTGGCGAGCAGCCGCTCCATCAGGTCCAGCCCGCCCGAGCGCAGGTTGGCGAGGCGCACGGTGCTGTCGACGATCGGCAGGTAGGTGATCCTGTCGATGAAGACGTGGTCCTTGTTCCAGTAATCGGCGAACCTCTCGAGCACGATCTTGTCCTGCGGGATGCGCTCGACGAACTTGTAGGGGCCGGCGCACACCGGCTTCAGGGCGAGCTTGTCACCCGCCGCCTCGGCGGCCTTGGGCGAGACCAGCATGCCCGAGCGGTCGGTGAGCTGCGCCAGCAGCGGCGAGAACGGCTGCTTGAGGTTGAGCTTCACGGTCAGCGGATCGACGACCTCGACGGTGTCGACGGCGGCGAGCTCGGGCTTGCGGAACGAGCCCTTCATGTTCATGTGCCGATCGAGGCTGTACTTGGCCGCGGCCGCGTCGACCGGCTCGCCGTCATGGAACTTCACGCCGGGGCGGAGCTTGATCGTGACGGTCTTGCCGTCGGCCGAGGTGTCGGAGGAGAGCGCCAGTTGCGGCACGATCGCGCCCTTCTCGTCGATGTCGAAGAGCTTGTCGCAAAGCGCCGCGAAGACGATGCGCGTCGTGTAGAAGCGCGAGGTGGTGGGATCGAGGCCGTCGGGATCGTCGCCCAAACCGATGCGCAAATGGCTCTGCGCCGAAGCGGTCCCCGCGGCCAGGCAGAAAGCGAGGGCAAGAACCGCACTGCGGGCTGACAGTCTCATGAGGCCTCCGTCGCGGGCGTTGTCGTGACGGAGCAGGCGCTGCATGCCGCATGCCAGTCCAGCCTATTCACGCCGCCGAGGCGTAAATCCTGCGTGATGAGCGTCGCCGCCTGTTCAGTCGTATACGCTGCCGCGTGAGGCCAACTTGGTGAATCTCTCTAGCGGCGGGAGGCTACAAAGTCCGCACCGTGCCTGCCCCGCTGCTGGATATAGAATCCACACCGACAGTGCCATCGGCCGCCGATGCCGTGGTGATCGGCGGCGGCATCGTCGGTGCCTTTGCCGCCTACTACCTGGCGAAGCGAGGCCTCAGCGTCGCGTTGGTCGAGAAGGGCCGCATCGCCGCCGAGCAGTCGAGCCGCAATTGGGGTTGGTGCCGCCAGCAGAACCGCGATGCGCGCGAACTGCCGATCGCCATCGAGAGTATGGCGCTGTGGCAGCGCTTCTCGGCCGAGAGCGGCGAGGATACGGGCTTCCGGCGTTGCGGCTTGCTCTATCTCAGCGACGACGAATCGGAGATCGAGACCTGGGCACGCTGGCGCACCATCGCACAGCCATTCGGCCTGACGACTCACGTCTTCGGTGAGGCCGAGGCGGTCCGGCGCGGCAAGGCGACGGGGCGGCCCTGGAAGGGCGGAGTCTTCTCGCCGTCCGACGGTATCGCCGATCCGTCCCGCGCCGGTCCGGTCGTTGCACGCGCCATCTTGGCGATGGGCGGCAGCGTTCATCAGATGTGTGCGGCGCGCGGCCTGGAAACTGAGGGCGGCCGCGTCAGTGGCGTCATCACCGAGGCGGGGACGATCCGCACAAAGACGGTCGTGCTTGCCGCCGGCGCCTGGGCGTCGTCCTTCTGCCGCCAGCTTGGCGTCCGCTTCCCGCAGGCCTCGGTGCGGGCGTCCATCCTTGCGGTCGGACCGTCGAACCAGGACCTGCCCGATGCCTTGCATACCGCCGCCGTCTCGGTCACGCGTCGCGGCGATGGTGGCTTCACGCTCGCGATCAGCGGCCGCGGTCGCGTCGACCCGACGCCGCAGAAGCTCCGGTTCGCACGCGAGTTCCTGCCGATGTTTGCGCGGCGCTGGCGCGCGCTGGCGCCGGGTGGCCTCGAAGGCTGGCGTGCCGGCTTCGAGACCCTCGACCGCTGGCGCACCGATGCACCGTCGCCGATGGAGCGCATGCGCATCCTCGATCCCGCAGTCGATGGGTCCCAGGTCCGCGAGACGCACCGGCGTGCCTGCCAGCTCTTGCCGGTGCTGCAGGGCGTGCCGATCACCGCGGCATGGGCGGGCTACATCGACAGCACAACCGACGGCATCCCCGCCATCGGCGAGGTGCAGGGGCTGCTGGGTCTGATCCTGGCAGCGGGTTTCAGTGGCCACGGCTTCGGCATCGGCCCGGGCGCAGGCCACCTCGTTGCCGATTTGGCCACGGGCGCGCGGCCGCTGGTCGATCCCGCGCCTTACCGACCCGAGCGCCTCGCCGGCTCCGCCTGGGGCAAGGTCGCGGACTTCTGATTCAGTAGCCGCGGTCCGGGCAGTAAAGGTTGGGCAAGGCCTCGCCGCGTGCCTCAGCCTCGAGGGCGGCCACCACGGCGCGTGCCCGGGCGCGCCTCGAGGCGAAGCCCGCGACGTGCGAGGTGACGGTGATGCGCGGATGCCGCCACGCCGGATGGTCGCCCGGCAACGGCTCGGGCTCGAAGACGTCGAGATAGGCCGCGTCGAGATGGCCATCGTCGAGCGCGGCGATCAGATCGGGCATGACGATCAGCGAGCCGCGCCCGGCATTGACGATCCCCGCCCCTTGCGGAAGCTGGCGGATGCGGTCGCGATCGATCAGGCCACGCGTCTGCGGCGTCTCCGGCAGCAATCCGACAAGGATGTCGCTCTCGGCCAGCAGGCCATCGAGGCTTGAATGGACCTTTACCCCGTCAAGCGCGCGCGGCGTGCGCGCCCAGCCTGAAACCGTGAATCCAAGGCCGCGCAGCATGCGCGCCGCGACCTGTCCGATGTTGCCGAGCCCCATGACGCCGACCCGCTTGTCGAGCGCCGTGTGCGGCTGCTCGAACGAATCCCAGCGCCGGCTGGCCTGCGCGGCGGCGAGCCGGTTGCCGTCGCGCAGGATCGAGAGCGCCGCCAGGCAGACATACTCACCCATGGTCTGCGCCGTTTCTTCGGTCGCCATGCGCACGATCGGCACGTCGCGCGGCAGGTCGGGATCGCGGGTGATGTGGTCGACGCCGGCGGCACTGCTGAAGATGACGCGCAGATTCTTGTAGCGTGCCAGGCGCCCCAGCTCGGGCTCCCAAGCCAGCACGTAGCTGACGGCGTCGGGGTCCACCGTGGGATCATCCCACCAGCGCACCTCGAGTTGGGGCGCGAGCTCGGCAAAGCGCGCCTGCCATTCGGGCACGGCGGCCACGCCGCCGGATCTCACCAGCAACAGCTCGCCCATCATCGCGACTTCATGAATCGGGTTGGGCGACCAGCTCGGCCAGCGGATAGCCGGCGCTCTGCTTGACCTGCTTGATGGTGACGTAGCTGAAATACTTCTCGACCCCGAGATCGCGATCGAGCAGATCCTCGATCGTCGTCTGGTAGTCGTGGATGTCCTGGGCGATGAACTGCACCAGATAGTCGTAGCCGCCGGTGACCAGGAAACCGTTCAGGATCTGCGGGATCTCCTGGATGCCGCGCTCGAACTTCAGGAAGTCCTCGCGCCGGTGGTTGCTGAGCGTGATCTCGGTGAAGACGACGATGTTGCGGCATATGCGGTCGATAGCAAGTTGCGCGCCATAGCCGCTGATGTAGCCCGCCGCTTCCATGCGCCGTACACGCTGCATGCAGGGTGTCGCGGACAGCCCGACCTTCTCGGCGAGCTCGAGGTTGCTGATCCGGCCGGCAGTCTGCAGCGTCGCTAGGATTTTCAGGTCGAGCCTGTCGAGCCGGATCGCGCCGCCACGTGGTTTCATGCCTGCCCCCGTTTGGGTGGCGCAGGCGATCGCCCACGCTTCAGGCAGCTTCGCCACGAAGGTGGGCCTGATGCAAGACCACGAAATCGGCCATGCTGGCGACCTCGATGTCCGGCGTCGTCAACGCGCCCGCGTCCTTCGGCGCCGGCGTGGCGCCCCAGCCGCCGACCGACTTGCGCCGGTTGATCCACATCGTGGCGAGGCCGACGGTCCGCGCCGGCACCACGTCGTGGAAGATGCTCTGGGCGGTGTGCAGGATGTCGCCCTTCTTCGTCCCGAAGGTCTTCTCCAGGTCGGCCAGCGCATACTCGAAATTCTTGAGGCTGGGCTTGTAGGAGCCGATGTCCTGGGCGGTGAGGATGCGGTCGAAAGCGACGCCGAGCTTCTCGTTGCTGCGCGCGAACGAGGCGCGGTCGACGTTGGAGAGGATCACGAGCTTGTAGTAGCGCTTGAGGTATTGCAGCGAGGTGGCGCTGTCGGCGAAGGCGGGCCAGCGGCCGACCGACTGGCCGAACGCGGCAGCCTCGTCGGCGGTGGCCTTGATGCTCCATTTGTCGGCCAGCCGGCGATGCACCTCTGCCAGGATCTCGGGGTAGAGCCTTTTAGGCGTCTCGGCCTCGCACGCCGCCTCGATCGTGCCGAAGGCCTCCAGCAGAGCATTGTCGTCGAGGTCGCGGCGGCCGTTGCGATCCACCCACGGCCGCAGCTCGGCCAGGATCCCGCGCTCCCAGTCGATCAGCGTGCCGTAGCAGTCGAAGGTGAGCGTGTTGAACTTGGTGACGTCGGGCATGGCGGCTCTCCTGTGGCGCGGTGTTTGCCAGAGTAATGGCGATGGCGCGGGATCGGTCACCGAATCGGCGACGGCTGGTAGTGAGATTCACTGTTAGGACGCCGACAAACAGCGACCTTAAAGGCCGTCATCCCGACCGGAGCCGAGCGTAGCGAGGCGTAGTGGAGGGACCTGTTTTGTTGCTGCGTCAGCAAAAATAGGTCCCTCGACTACGCCGCCCTTCGGGCGGCTCCGCTCGGGATGACGGTTAGCCAATCAACGGCGCCACGCGTTCCATGTCCTGGCGCGTCTGGTCGAGCAGCCAGTCGCGGATCGCCACGACGATGTCGCGCAATGGCTTGCCGCGGGCGGCCAGCAGGTGGAAGTGCTTGCCCGTGCGCACGCGCAAGGGCGAGGCGGGGACCAGCGTGCCGTCGACCAGAGCCCGCGACACGACCGAGATCCAGCCTGGCGCCACGCCGGCGCCGCTCATCGCCGCCTGCACCACAACCGCGTAATCGCTGAACTCCAGCAGCGCATGACGGGCGACCGGTGCGCTCGTGGCGCCCCACAGCGTCTTGGGATCGAAATGCGCGTCCGAGAGGTGCAGCAGCGTGTGACCTGATTCGCCGCGCACGCCGAGCAGCGGCTTATGCTCGGCGAGGTAGCTCGGGCTGCAAACCGGGATGATCAGCTCGGGCGCGAAATGCCAGCTGTGATAGTCGGCGTCGTGCTCGCTCTTCATGCGCATGGCGAGGTCGACGGTGCCCGGGCCGCCGCGCAGGTTGCTGGAGATCAGCTGGAAGCGCAGGTCGACCGAGGGGAAGGCCTCGTGGAAGAGCGGCAGGCGCGGCACCAGCCAGTGGGTGACGAAGGCCGTCGACAGCGACAGCTCGACCACGTCCTTGCGATGACGTAGCGCTAGGAGGTCGTTCAGCGCGGCCTCGACCCGTTGGAAGCCGTCGCCCAGCGCCTGGTAGAGGATCTGGCCCTCGCGCGTCAGCTCCATGCCGGCAGCGCTGCGGATGAACAGCGGCACGCCGAGATGGGTTTCGAGCTGGGCGATGTTGCGGCTGGCCGAGGGCTGGGTGAGGTTGAATTCGCGCGCCGCCGCGCTGCAGCTGCCTGATCGTGCGACCGATTCGAAGATCAGGAGGCTGCGCAGCGAGGGCACAAGTCTGGCCAGCGCGACCATACGCCTACCGTATAGCTCTTTCGCGGAGAAAGGTAGCGGCCGGGCACTTGCAAGAATGGTGCCGCGGCCCCGGCCATCCGCACCCTTAGGGGGTCCATACGCTGGGCGTATAGCCCGTCTAGGAATTGCGCCCGTGATTTTTCCCTCGGCCTCGCGATCATGGCACGCATCAAGCACTGCGTACGACGGTGCAGCGAAGGGAACGAACAGGAGCAGGCAATGACCCTCAGGGACATGGCGGCCATCGAGGCAGCTTTGCGACAGGGCGCCAGCCGGCGCGACCTCATGCGGTGGCTCGGCGCCGCCGGCCTGTCGGCCGCGACCGCCGGCGTCATGATTGGCAACGCCAGGCGCGCGCTCGCCGAAACCCCCAGGCGTGGCGGCCGCATCAAGGTCGCCTCGCAGACCTCCTCGACCGCCGACACGGTCGATCCGGCGAAGCAGAACAACCAGACCGACTACACGCGCTGCTTCACCTTCTACAACGGGCTGACGCGGCTCGACGCCAGCCTGACGCCACAACTCGAGCTTGCGGAGGCAATCGAGAGCGACGCCAGCGCCACGGTGTGGACCATCAAGCTGCGCCGCGACGTGAAGTTCCACGACGGCGCGCCGCTCACCGCCGACGACGTCGTCTTCTCACTGGCCCGCCACAAGGATCCGGCGACGGGCTCCGCCGCCAAGGCGCTGGCCGCGCCGATGAAGGAGATCGTCGCCAGCGGCAAGAACGAGGTGAAGATCACCCTCGAATCGCCCAACGCCGACCTGCCGGTGGTGCTGGGCACGCCGCACTTCCTGATCATCAAGAACGGCACCACCAGCTTCACGACGGCGATCGGCACCGGGCCCTACGCGTGCAAGGTGTTCGAGCCCGGCATCAAGTCGATCGGTGTGCGCAATGCCGAGTATTTCAAGCCTGGTCAGCCATACCTGGACGAGATCGAGCTGTTTGGCATTCCCGACTCGACGGCGCGCCTGAATGCGCTGCTGTCGGGTGACGTGCAGATCTCCGCCGCCATCAGCCCGCAGCTCGCAAAGCGCGTGCAGGCCACGCCCGGCTATGCCGTGTTCGAGACCAAGGCCGGCGGCTACAATGACTTGGTCGTCCGCCAGGATTCCGATCCCGGCAAGAACCCGGACCTGGTGCTGGCGCTGAAGTACCTGCTCAACCGCGAGCAGATGAAGAGCTCGGTTTTCCAGGGCTATGCCGTCCTCGCCAACGACCAGCCGATCGATCCGACCAACCGCTTCTACTTCCCCGGCCTGAAGCAGCGGCCGTTCGATCCGGACAAGGCGAAGTTCCATCTGCAGCGCTCGGGCATCGGCAATACCGCCGTCCCGCTGCATGCCATGGCGAGCAGCACCATGCTCGACCAGGCGGTGCTGATCCAGCAGGCCGCCCAGCAGATCGGCCTCAACGTCGACGTGAAGCGCATGCCGGCCGACGGCTACTGGTCGAACGTCTGGATGAAGCATCCCCTCACCATGGGCAGCATCAATCCCAGGCCCAGCGCTGACGTGCTGTTCACGCTGTTCTTCAAGTCCGATTCGACCTGGAACGAGAGCGCCTGGAAGAACGAGAAGTTCGACCAGCTGCTGGTTGCGGCGCGCGGCGAGCGCGACGAGGCCAAGCGCAAGGAGATGTACGGCGAGATGCAGGGTCTGGTGAACGAGCAGTGCGGCATCGGCCTGCCGGTGTTCATCAGCATCCTCGATGCCCATACGTCCAAGCTCAAGGGCCTGAAGCCGATCCCGACCGGCGGCCTGATGGGCTACGCCTACGCCGAGAACGTCTGGCTCGAAGGGTGAGCGGGTGGTGGTGGACGGGCCCCTCATTGCTGGGAGCGCGCCACTCCGTGGCGCCTCGTTGTTTCAACAACACATGAGCGCCACGGAGTGGCGCGCTCCCAGCAATGAGCGCCCACCATGCTGATGCTGGGAATGATCGCCCGGCGTGTGCTGGGCGGCGTTTTAACCTTGCTGATCGTGTCGGTCGTCGTCTTCGCCGGCACGAATATCTTGCCGGGCGATGCCACCGAGGCGATCCTCGGCCAATCGGCATCGCCCGAGGCGGTGGCCGGCCTGCGCAAGGCGCTCGGCCTCGACCTACCGGCGCACGAGCGCTATCTGCGCTGGCTCGCCGGCCTCCTGTCCGGCGATCCCGGCGTGTCGCTGGTCAACCGCCTGCCGGTCGCCCAGCTGATCGGGCCGCGCTTTGCCAACTCGTTGCTGCTGACCGGGCTCACGGCTGCGGTCGCCGTGCCGCTGGCGCTGCTGATCGGCATCACCACGGCGATCTGGCGCGGCACGCTCTACGACCGCGTCGCCAACGTCACCGCGGTGTCGCTGGTGGCCGTCCCGGAGTTCCTGCTGGCGACGGTGGGCGTGATCGTGTTCGCCGTTCAGCTGCACTGGGTCTCGGCGCTGGCCAAGCCGTCGATCGGTTCTCTGGGCGAGGCCCTGCAGAACTTCACTTTGCCGGTGCTGACGCTCTGTTTCGCCGTCATCGCTCAGATGGCGCGCATGACCCGCGCCGCCCTGCTCGGCGTCCTCGATTCCTCCTATATCGAAATGGCGCGCCTGAAGGGCGTGCGGCCGGCGCGGCTGTTGCTGCATCACGCGCTGCGCAACGCCGCGGGACCGATCGCCAACGCCGTGGCGCTCAACCTGTCGTCGCTGCTGGGCGGCGTGATCATCGTCGAGGTGATCTTCAGCTACCCCGGCCTCGCCAAGCTCGCGGTCGATGCGGTCGAGACGCGCGACATGCCGCTGGTCCAGGCCTGCGCCATGATCTTCTGCACGACCTTCATGCTGCTGGTGCTGGTCGCCGACATCTGCTCGATCCTGTCCAATCCGCGGCTGCGCACCCGATGAGCGACAGCGCTGCCATCACCTCACCACGGCGGCGCCGTCTGTCGGCAGCCGCGCGGGTTGGCATCGCCGTGGTGCTGGCCTGGGCAGGCCTGGCCGTGTTCGGCCCCTACCTGGCGCCTTATCGCGCGGGCGATGTGACCAATGCCGGGGTGTTTGGGTCGATGAGCGCGGCCCATCCCTTCGGCACCGACTATCTCGGCCGTGACATGCTGAGCCGCATCCTCTACGGCGCGCGCTACACCGTGGGCGTCGCCATGGTGGCGACGGTGCTGGCCTGCCTGGGCGGCGTCACGCTCGGCATCCTGTCGGCGGTCCGGCGAGGCTGGACGGATTCGCTGCTGGGCCGCGCCGCCGATGCACTGATCTCCATTCCGCACCTGATGTTCGCCCTGGTCGTCGTCGCCGCCTTCGGCACGTCTCTGCCGGTGCTGATCCTGATGGCGGCGCTGAGTTACGTGCCGGGCTCCTACCGGTTCGCGCGAGCGCTGGCGATCGACGTCAACGCCATGGACTTCATCGAAGTCGCGCGCGCCCGCGGCGAGCGGACCGCCTACGTCGTGTGGGCGGAGATCCTGCCCAACATGATCGTGCCGCTGCTGACCGACTTCGGCCTGCGCTTCGTGTTCGTGGTGCTGCTGCTGAGCGGCTTAAGCTTCCTCGGCCTCGGCATCCAGCCGCCCAACGCCGACTGGGGCGCGCTGGTGCGCGAGAACATCACCGGCATCTACGAGGCCGCACCCGCAGTGCTGATGCCCGCCGTGGCGATTGCGGCGCTGACCATCAGCATCACCCTGCTGATCGACGGCTTCTCTGGCCGCGGTTCTGGCCGCGGTTCTGGCCACGGTTCTGGCCGCGGTCGCGTCATGGTCCGTTAGATGGCGCCCCTGGTCGAAGTCTCCGGCCTGCATGTCACCGCCACGGGCGAGAGTGGTGAGAGCGACATCGTGCGCGACATCGGCTTCTCCATCGAGCGCGGCGAAGTCCTGGCGCTGATCGGCGAATCGGGCTCGGGCAAGACCACCATCGCGCTCAGCCTGCTGGCCTATGCCCGGCATGGCTGTCGCATCGCCGGCGGCAGCGTACGCATCGGCAGCGACGAGGTGACGGCGATGTCGTCCGGCGAGCTGTCGCAGCTGCGCGGGCGCCGCGTCGCCTATGTGGCGCAAAGCGCGGCCGCGGCGTTCAATCCTTCGCTGCGCCTGATGGACCAGGTGACGGAGGGCGTGCGCATGCGCAGACTGATGTCGCGCGCCGCCGCCGAGGCCAAGGCGCGCGACCTGTTCCGCGCGCTCGCGCTGCCCGACCCGGACCGCATTGGCGCGCGCTACCCGCACCAGGTCTCGGGTGGCCAGCTGCAGCGGCTGATGGCGGCGATGGCGCTGATGACCGATCCCGAGCTGGTGATCTTCGATGAGCCGACGACCGCGCTCGACGTCACGACCCAGGTCGAGGTGCTGCGCGCCTTCCGCGAGGCCGTGCGCGAGCGCCACACGACAGCCGTCTACGTCAGCCACGATCTCGCCGTGGTAGCGCAGATCGCCGATCGCATCGTCGTGCTGCGTGACGGCACGATGCGCGAGGTCGGCTCGACGCCGCAGATCCTGTCGCAGCCCGCCGACCCCTATACCAGGAGCCTTCTCGCCGCTGCCGCCCCCAAGCCGCAACAGGCAGGTGGGCCCTTGCCCGCGGCTGATGCGCCGCTGCTGGAAGTACGCGGGCTGACGGCGGGCTATGGCCCGAGCACGCCCGTGCTGAGCGACGTCAGCCTGAAGATCCGCACCGGTTCGGCGCTGGGGGTCATCGGCGAGTCCGGCTCAGGCAAGAGCACCCTGGCGCGCGTCATTGCGGGGCTGCTGCCCGCCGCTGCTGGCACCCTGATGCTCGATGGCGTGGCGCTGGCGCCGTCGCTGGAGGCGCGTGGCCTGGAGGAGCTGCGGCGTATCCAGATCGTCTTCCAGGCGGCCGACACCGCCCTGAACCCGTCGCACAGCGTCGAGCGCATCCTGAGCCGGCCGCTCGCCTTCTATCACCGCCTGTCGCGTGGCGAGCAGCGACGGCGGGTGCGGCGCCTGCTCGACCTGGTGAAGCTGCCAATGGCGCTGCTCGATCGCCGGCCCGGCGAGCTCTCGGGCGGCCAGAAGCAGCGCGTCAATCTCGCCCGCGCGCTCGCGGCCGAGCCGGCGCTGGTGCTGTGCGACGAGGTCACCTCGTCGCTCGACACCGTCGTCGGCGCGGCGATCCTGGAATTGCTGGCCGAGCTGCGCCGCGAACTCGGCTTGGCGTTGATGTTCATCAGCCACGATCTCGCGACCGTGCGGGCCGTCTGCGATGAGGTGATGATCCTCTATGCCGGCCAGGTCATGGAGCGGGGGCCCGGACACGCCGTGATGCAGGCGCCCCAGCACCCCTATGCCGACCTGCTGGCCGCCTCGATGCCGGAGCTGAGGCCGGGCTGGCTCGACGGCATCGACGCCGTGCGCCTTGCCGAAGCGCGCGGCGAAGCAGCACGTCCCGGCCAATCCGACCGTTGCGCCTTCGTCGCGCGCTGCCCCGTGCGCGACGAGCAGTGCCTCACCGAGGCGCCACCGATCCGCCGCTTCGCCAAGGGCTCCAACGTGCGATGTCATCGCACCGAGCAGGAGCTTCTGGCGCGGCAATCCGTTCGCGCCGGGGAGGCCATCGTCGTCCCCCTTCGCCGCCTGAATCAGTGATCCTCAACACCGCCCCAAGCAGAGAGCGTAACATGCCCAGCACCAACACATTGGACGTCCTGGAGACCCGCCCGCCGCGGCTCAGCGATCCGCTACTGCAGCCCTTCCACCTGAAGGGCCTCAGCCTGCGCAACCGCATCATGAGCACCAGCCACGCCGCGACCATCGACGAGGGCGGGCTGCCCAAGGAGCGCTACCAGCGCTATCACGAGGAGAAGGCCAAGGGCGGCATTGCGCTCACCATGTTCGGCGGCTCCTCGATGGTGGCGCGCGATTCGAGCTGGGGCGGCGGCCAGATCGACATGTCGAGCGACGCCATCATCCCCGACCTGGAAGCCTTCTCGTCGCGCATCCACGGCCACGGTGCTGCGATCATGTGCCAGATCTCCCATCTTGGCCGGCGCGCCACCTCGGCGGCGATGAACTGGTTGCCGAGTCTGGCGCCGAGCCCGATCCGCGAACGCCGCCATCGCGACATCCCGCGCGAGATGGACCGCAGCGACATCGACCGTATCGTCGCCGACTACGCCGCTGCCGCGCTGCGCTGCAAGGAGGGCGGTCTCGACGGCTGCGAGACCGTGACCGGCGGCCATCTGATCGGCCAGTTCCTGTCGCCGCGTACCAACCGGCGCACCGACGGCTTCGGCGGCTCGCTGGAGAACCGCGCCCGCTTCGGACTGATGGTGCACGAGGCAATGCGCCGGAAGGTCGGCGACGACTACATCCTCGGCATCCGCTTCGTGGTCGACGAGGATATCGAGGAGGGCATCGGCTTCGAGGAGTGCGTGAGGATTGCGCAGCTGTTCGAGCGCGAGGGCCATATCGACTTCTTTAACGCCATCTTCGGCCGCATGGACACCGACCTGGCCCTGGCCGAGCACAACATGCCGGGCATGTCGCAGCCGCTGGCGCCGTTCCTGGCGACGGTCGGCGCGTTCAAGCGCGAGGTCGGCCTGCCCGTCTTTCACGCCGCGCGCATCCCCGACATCGCCACCGCCCGCCACGCCATCGCCGAGGGCCTTCTCGACATGGTGGCGATGACGCGCGCCCACATGGCCGATCCGCAGATCGTCAACAAGCTGATGCGCGGCGAGGAGGAGCGCATTCGCCCTTGCGTCGGCGCTTCGCATTGCATGTACAAGAAGCTTGCCTGCATCCACAATCCGGCGACGGGTCGCGAGCAGATCCTGCCGCAGATCGTGCAGCCTTCGCCCCAGCCCGGCCGCAAGGTCGTCGTCGTTGGGGGCGGGCCCGCCGGGCTGGAGGCGGCGCGGGTTGCCGCCGAGCGTGGGCACAAGGTGGTGCTGTTCGAGGCGGCCAACCGCCTGGGCGGCCAGCTGCTGCTGGCGGTGCGCGCCACGTGGCGGCGCGACCTCATAGCCATCGTCGACTGGCGGGTGGCCGAGCTGGCGCGGCTCGGTGTCGACGTCCGGCTCAACACCTACGCGCAGGCCGGCGACGTGCTGGCCGAGAAACCCGACGCGGTGATCGTCGCCACCGGCGGCGTCCCCGACACGGTCTGGCTCGACGGCTGGGAGCACTGCACCACGGTGTGGAGCCTCCTGTCGGGCGACGTTGCCGCCAAGGACGAGGTCATCGTGTATGACGGGACCGGCCGCCACCAGGCGGTGTCCTGCGCGCTGCACCTCGCCGAGCAGGGCCGCGCCGTGCAGTTCGTCACCCTGGACGACAATGTCGGCCTGGAGATGGAATACAACGCCCGCGTCGTCTACCGGAAGCGCTTCGCCGAGCACGGCGTGCGCACCACCATCGACCATCAGCTCGAGCGCGTACGGCCGTCGGGCAACGGACTGGTCGCGACCTTCCGCCACGAGCTCACGGGCGAGACCATGGAGCTGCGCGCGCCGCAGGTCGTGATCGAGAACGGCACGGCGCCGATGACCGAGACCTTCGACGCCCTGCGCACCGGCTCGGTCAACGGTGGCATCACCGACATAGACGCGCTGCTCGACGGCCGGCCGCAGCAGCCAAGGCCGCCGGACGACGGCGCTTTTGAGCTGCACCGCATCGGTGACGCCATTAGCAGCCGCAGCGTCCATGCCGCCATCTACGATGCGCTGCGGCTCTGCATGGCCCTGTAGAAGCCGTCGCATCATGAACAACGATCTGAAAGTGCGCTCGACGAGCGCGAAGACGACACTGCGGCCGATGCACGCCGGCGATCTTGCGGCGATGCACCGCCTGGCCCGGCAGATGTCGTGGCCGCATCGGCCGGAGGATTGCGCGCAACTCTTTGCGCTGGGCGCCGGCATCGTCGCCGTCGACGCAGCAGGGCTCACGATCGGCGTCGGCCTGCGCTGGAGCTTCGGCGACGTCGGCACCATCGGCCTGGTCCTGGTCGCGCCGGATCGGCAGGGCAGGGGCATCGGCCGCGCCCTGATGACGGCGCTGATCGCCGATTCGGGCTCGCACGCGCTGATGCTGAACGCGACAGCCGAAGGGCTGCCGCTCTACGAGAAGCTGGGCTTCGTCTCGACCGGACTCGTCCGCCAGCACCAGGGACGGCTGACGGCAGAGGGGGCCCTGCCGCCCGCGCCGGACGTCCCGCTGCGGCGCGCCGAGCCGGCGGATTGCGCCGCAATATGCGCCCTCGACGCCGCCGTCTTCGGCGCCGACCGCTCGGCGCTCATCCGCCGCCTGGTGGCGAGCGGCGACGCCTGGCTGGTCGATCGCGCCGGACAGCCGGCGGCGTTTGCCATCCTGCGCCCTTTTGGCCGCGGCACGATCATCGGCCCGATCGTGGCGCCGAGCGAAGACGACGCCATCGCTCTCGCAGCTGCGGCGGCCAAGGCCGCACCACCCGGCGTGGTGCGCGCCGACATCCCGGCTGAAGCCGAGCGCCTCGCGGGCTGGCTGACGGCGTCAGGCCTGACCGCCATCGACACTGTCACGGTCATGCTGCGCGGCAGCTGGCCCGTGACACGGACGGGGCTGCAGCGGTACGGCCTCGCGCTTCAAGCGTGGGGTTGAGGCCATTTCCCGTCATCCCGAGCGAAGCCGCCCCCATAACGAAGTGGAGGGGGTGGCGCAGTCGAGGGACCTCTTTTTGCTGATGTATCAACAAAAATAGGTCCCTCCACTACGCCTCGCTGCGCGAGGCTCCGGTCGGGATGACGGGTTTTGATTCAGTCGATCGCGACGTTCAGCGGACTGTGTCAGCTGAAGTCCACGGTCGACAGCGCGCGATCCAAGGTTTCGACGATGCGGTCGCACTCGGCGCGGGTGATCACTAGTGGCGGCGACATGCTGATGGTGTTGCCGTAGCGCCGCCCGCCAACCGACCGGCCGATCAGAAGGCCGTTGTCACGACAGAAGTCCTGAACGGCGGTGATGGCCTTGGCGTCGACCGGCTCCTTGCTGGCGCGGTCCTTCACCAGCTCGACGCCGATCAACAGGCCCTTGCCGCGGACGTCGCCCACGACCTTGTGCTTCTTCATCAAGGTGCGCAGTCCGTCCTGCAGATAGGCGCCGACGTCGGCGGCGCGCTCGGCGAGCTTCTCGCCTTCCAGGATCTCGATGTTGCGGACGGCGACCGCGGCCGAGACCGGGTGCCCGCCGTAGGTATTGACCTGGCCGACCTGGCGGTTGTCCGCGACCTCGCCGTAGAAGCTGTCGAACACGCTGTTCTTCACCACCGTCGCGGCGATCGGCAGGTAGGCGCTCGAGATGCCCTTGGCGATCGCGACGATGTCGGGCGCCACGTCATAGTGCTGGTGGGCGAACATCTTGCCGGTGCGGCCGAAGCCGTTGATCACCTCGTCGACGTGCAGAAGGATGCCGTACTTGCGGCAAAGCTTCTCGACCTCGGGCAGGTATTCGTCCGGCGGCACGGCGACGCCGACGCCGCTCATGATCGGCTCGACCAGCACCTCGGCGACCGTCTCGGGACCCTCGCCCAGGATGGCGGTCTCCATGTTCTTCACGCAGGCCAGGCCGCAGCTCGGATAGTCGAGCCCGAACGGGCAGCGATAGCAGTGGGGATGGGCGACGTGCACGAAGTCGCCCGAATAGGGTTCGAACTTCGCCTTGCGCTCGCCCATGCCGCCGGCGTCCAGGGTCGCCATGGTCGTGCCGTGATAGGAGAAGTAGCGGCTGATCGTCTTGAAGCGATAGTGCCCGGGATGTTCGTGCTTCATGTACTGGCGGGCGATCTTGAAGCCGGCCTCGTTGGCCTCGGAGCCGGAGTTGACGAAGTAGGTGTGATAGCCGCCGCCCATCAGCTCGTTGATCTTCTCGGCCAGCGCCGCGGCCGGCACATTCATCGCGGTGTGCGGGAAATACGCCAGCTGCCGCAACTGCTCCGCCGCAACGTTGGCGAGCTCGGCGCGGCCGTAGCCGATATTGACGCACCACAGTCCGGCCATGGCGTCGAGATAGGCGGTGCCGTCGGCATCGTAGATCGTCGAGCCCTCGGCGCCGGTCACCACGATCTGCTTCGCCTCCAGCGCCTTGTGCTGGACGATCGGATGCAGGACGTTCTCCAGGTCCTGCTTCACGACGGCTTGGCGGATCTCGGGATCGGGTGCGTTGGTGAGCGACATCACGGCCTCTTGCGGTTGCGGTGGGCAGCACCGGGGGATCGGCGCCCGTCCCGGCTACGATATAGACGTGCCGCGTCAGCCGAAAGGGCGGGGAGGCCTCCGAATGCCGGGCGGCCCTGCATCGGCTATCGGACATTGATCGACGATCGCCGGTCTGGCGAATATTTCCGCAGCGCCGGCGCTATCGCAAGCACCTTGAAGCGGAATGGAGGAAACTCGCGCCTGTTCTGATCGCGCCAGTCACCGGCGCCGAAGACGCACGATCGCGACCAGGTGGTGGGAGAACGTGACCCGGTCGCCGTCGTTCAGCCGCTGCGGCGTGCGAGCGACGCGGCGGCCATTCACGAACGTCCCGGTCATCGAACCGACGTCGCGGACGAAGAGGATCTCCTTTTCCAGGTAAACCTCGGCGTGACGCCCGGGCCCGGATCCAGATTGGTGGTGTGCCACACGAACCGCGATCGGTGAATGCTCCGAGTCGCCGCCGATGACCAGGCTGTCGGTGACGTGGACCGAGCCCCAATCGAAGCTCAGCGTCGCCCTCACCGATGGCGCCGGATGGTGCCGCGACGGCCGCTCGAGATGCCGCTTGTGTGGCAGACGTGTCATGACACGTGCGCCTGCATCATGCCTCCCCAATCGCCCCAATCGCGTCGTGCCCCCGCCCGACGCTTGCGCCGGCTGCTCATTGAACGCGGCGGTGCCTGACCATCCGCGTACGATAAAGTCAGGCCCAGGACAAGGCCTCGGTGCACTGCAAAAATCGCCGGCCGTGGTCGCAAGCGGACTGGGCGTCCTGCTGGCTCAGCAAGCAAGCCCCGATGGTGAAAAATGAATAATCGATCAATACTTAAGTGCTTGTAAATCACTTTAGTTATTGACAAGATGTTGCGCGTCCTTCATCATGGCTCATTCACCTCAGGCTCTTGCGCAAATGCGTGCTGCATTGTCATGCCGTGGCGACCTCGATGCCGCGCCCTTGTGTTGTCCCGTTGGGCGCCACCTCGTCGGCGACAATTACTGCGCGTCGCCCTCCGGAGGGGGGTAGCGCAAAATGCGGGAAATGCGGAAACCTATGCCGCCGAGGCGTAGATCCGGTCGAGGTCGCGGTCGTCGTAGGCGTATTCGGTCGAGCAGAACTCGCACTTCACCGCGACGCGTCCGCTGGTGTCGCGCAGGTCGTCGAGCTCCTCGCGTTTGATCGAGCGCAGCACGCGGTCGATGCGCTGGCGGCTGCAGCGGCAGCGCGCGACGAACGGCCGGCGGGCGAACAGGCGGGCCTGCTCGGCATGGAACAGCCGGTGCAGCAGAGTCTGGGCCGGCAGCTTCGGGTCGAGCATCTCGGACTCGGTCGCCGAGGCCATCAGGATCACCGACTTGCGCCAGTCATCCTCGCGCTGCTCGCGATCGATATCGATGCGGCCGGCATCGAACTCCGGCATCTGCTGGACCATCAGGGCGGCGGCGCGCCAGTGGCCGGCGCCGTCGACGGTGTCGCGGCGGGCGGCAATCTTGATGCCGGTCGGCAACTGCTCGGACTGCCGGAAATAGGTGTGGGCGCAGTCGGCCAAGGTCGCGCCCTCGAGCGGCACCACGCCCTGATAACGCTGGGTATGCTGGCCCTGATCGACGGTGAAGGCGAGACGGCCGCGGCCGAACAGTTTCGGCACATAGCCTTCCGGCGCTTCCCCGTTGTTGCCGGCGCCCAGCGCCACGGCGAGCTTCCAGGAATCGAACTGGGCATAGCCGCGCAACGCGCCGTCGGTGGTGAGGTCGGTGACCAGGAGCCGAATCGGCCCATCGCCCGAGATCTGCAGGGTGAAGATGCCGTCGTACTTCAAGGATGTTGCCAGCGCCGCACACAACACCATCGCTTCGGCGAGCGGCCGCGCCACGGCCAGCGGGTAGCCGTGGCGCTCGATGATGGCGTCCAATGAGGCTCCGAGCCGGACCAGCCGGCCTCGCACGCCCAAGGCATCGAGCTGAAAGGGCAGGGCGGCGTCGGAAGATGGGTCTTCCGACGAGGCCATCAGGACAGGCACCAGGCGAGGATGGACTTCTGCGCGTGCAGGCGGTTCTCCGCCTCGTCGAACACGACCGACTGCGGCCCGTCGATCACGTCTTCCGTGACCTCCTCGCCGCGATGCGCCGGCAGGCAGTGCATGAAGATGGCGTCCTTCTTGGCCTGCGCCATCAGCCGCTTGTCGACCTGATAGCCGCGCAGCAGGTTGTGTCGTCGTGCCGCGCCGGGGCTGTCGGGGTCCTCATCGCCCATCGACACCCAGGTGTCGGTGACGACGCAGTCGGCGCCGCGCACGATCTTCTCGGGGTCGTGACCGATGGTGATCTGGCCCTTCGACTTCTCGGCCCACGCCAGCACGTCGGCCGGCGGCTTGAGCTCGGGCGGGCAGGCGACACGCAGCTCGAAGTCGAACTGGACCGCGGCATGGATCCAGCTGGTCGCCATGTTGTTGCCGTCGCCCGACCAGGCGATCGCCTTGCCCTGGATGTTGCCGCGATGCTCCTCGAAGGTCATCACGTCGGCCATCAGCTGGCAGGGATGCGTCTTGTCGGTCAGGCCGTTGATCACCGGCACGGTGGCATACTTGGCCATCTCGAGGAGTTTCTCCTCGACCGTCGTGCGCATCATGATGATGTCGACGTAGCGGCTGAGCACGCGCGCGGTGTCGGCGATGGTCTCGCCGCGCCCGAGCTGGGTGTCGGTGCGGCCCAGCATGATCGTCTGGCCGCCGAGCTCGCGCATGCCGACCTCGAACGACACGCGGGTGCGTGTGGACGGCTTCTCGAAGATCATGGCGAGCGTCTTGCCGCCCAACGGCTTGTCATGTCCGCCGTTGAGCCGCGCCTTCTTCATCGCCTTGCCGTGATCGAGGATCTGGCGAAGCGTCTTGGGATCGACCTGGTCGAGGTCGAGGAAATGTTTCGGTGCTGCCATGGCCGCCTACTCGGCTGCCTTGGCGGCCGCCTCGAAGGACTGAGCGGCCTTGCTCAGGATGTCCATGCCCTCGTCGATGACCGCCTTGTCGGCAATCAGCGCCGGGAAGATACGGATCACGTTCTCTCCGGCCGGCGGCACCAGAAGCCCAAGCGACTGCAGGCGGTTCACCATGTCGCCCGCCGGGACGGCGGCCGTGCACTGGATGCCCTGCAGGAAGCCCATGCCGCGCTGCTCGACATAGACCTTGGGATGCTTCTTCACGAGCGCTTCGAGCTGGCCCTTGAGGTACTCGCCCTTCTCACGCACGGCGTCGATGAAGCCGGGCTTGAGCAGCTCGTCGAGCACCGCGTTGGCGACGCCCGTGGCCAGCGGATTGCCGCCATACGTCGAGCCGTGCGTGCCCGGCACCATGCCGACCGCCGCCTTCTCGGTCGCCATGAAGGCGCCGATCGGGAAGCCGCCGCCCATGCCCTTGGCGATCGCCGCGACATCGGGCTTCACGCCCGACCAATCGTAGCCCCACATCTTGCCGGTCCGGCCGAAACCGGTGTGGATCTCGTCGTAGAACAAGAGCAGGCCGAACTCGTCGCAGATCGCGCGCAGGTCCTTGAGGAACTGCGTGGTCGTGGCGCGGATGCCGCCTTCGCCCTGGATCGGCTCGACCAGGATGCCGGCGGTCTCGTCGTCGATCATGTCGCGCACGACGTTGGTGTTGTTGAGCGGCGCGTGCTTGTAACCGGGCGCCGGCGGGCCGAAGCCTTCGAGGTACTTCTCGTTGCCGGTGGCGGCGAGCGCGTTCAGGAGGCGGCCGTGAAACGCCGCCTGGAAGCAGATGATCTTGTAGCGCTGGGGCTTGCCGTTCATGAACTGATACTTGCGGATCAGCTTGATGCCGCCCTCGATCGCCTCCGCGCCCGAGTTGCAGAAGAACATCGTGTCGGCGAACGACACCTCGGTCAGCCGCTTGGCCAGCTTCTCGCCGTTGCCGACGCGGAACAGGTTGGAGGTGTGCCACAGCTTCTGGCCCTGCTCGGTCAGAGCCTTGACCAGGGTCGGATGGCAGTGGCCCAGCGCGTTCACGGCGATGCCCGAGGTAAAGTCCAAGTAACGTCGGCCGTCCGCCGCGTAGAGATAGTTGCCCTCTCCGCGTTCGAACACGACGTCCTTGCGACCGTACGTCGGCATCACAGCCGTAATCACTGGACCCTCCTACAAATGAAAGACCCCGCTCTTCGACCTCGGCTCCGGGACGGATTTACCGGGGTTGAGCGGGGGCGGGCACTATCTTACCGGGGTCGGGGGTGTGTCAACTTGGCCCACAGCTGGGGGTTCGCGCCTTGAGGGTGCCCCACCCCTCTGCTAGGACGGCCCCGCTTCCGATGACCCCCCTGCCAACCCGCAATTCCAAGCTCACTCTGCGCCGCGCCGATTTCCGCTCGGTGCCGGAGATGCTGGACTACGCCGCTCAAGGGGAGACCGGGGTCACCTTTTATAGTGTCCGGGGCGAGATTCTCTCGGCCTTGAGCTGGCGCCAGATCCGCGAGCGCGCCCACGTCACCGCCCGGCGCCTGATCGGCGCCGGGTTTGCACGCGGCGAGCGCATTCTCATCACCGCCGACACCTGGCCGGGCTTCTTCGACGCCTTCTTCGGCGCCCAGTATGCTGGGCTATTGCCCGTGCCGGTCTCGGTTCCAGTCGGGATCGGCGGCAAGGACGCCTATCTCGAGCAACTCAAGCGCCAGCTCGCGGCGTCGGGTGCGGTCGCGGCGGTCGGCATCGAGGACCTCGCCGGTTTCCTGGCCGATGCGGCCGCCGAGTTCCCGGCCGTGCGCCTGCATGGCGGGGTGTCGGTGCTCGAGGCGCTGCCCGAGAAGCCGGTCGATCTGCGGCCGCTCGGTCCCGCCGACCTCTGCTACATCCAGTTCTCCTCGGGCAGCACGCGCCATCCGCATGGCGTGCAGATCACGCAGGCCGCCTTGATGGCCAATCTTGCCGGCATGACCGGACCGGCGGGCCTGGAGGTCGTGCCGGGCGATCGCGCCGTGAGCTGGCTGCCGCTCTATCACGACATGGGCCTGATCGGTTTCACCATGGCGCCGCTCAGCACCCAGATCTCGCTCGACTATTTGACGCCGCGCGACTTCGCGCGCCGGCCGACGCAGTGGCTGAACCTGATCTCGCGCAATCGCGGCACCATCGCCTACAGCCCGAGCTTCGGTTACGACCTCGCCGCCCGCCGCGCCGCCAACCAGCCCGACGATCTCGACCTCTCGTCGTGGCGCCATGCCGGCATCGGCGGCGACATGATCCGGCCCGACGTGCTCGACCGCTTCTCTGCCGCTTACGAGAAGGCGGGCTTCAGCGCCAAGGCCTTCATCCCGAGCTACGGCATGGCCGAGGTCTGCCTCGCCATCACCTTCAGCCCGCACGGCGTCGGCGTGCGCACCGACACGATCGATCGCGTCGCACTCGCCGAGGGCCACCGTGCGCAGCCTGCGCTCGATGCCCAGGACGAGCGGCGCGCGCGTAGCTTCGTGCTCTGCGGCAAGGTGCTGCCGGGCCATCGCCTCGAAGTGCGCGACGAAGAGGGCAAGGCGCTGGGCGATCGCGAGATCGGCCGCATCTTCGTGGCCGGCCCCAGCATCATGCCGGGCTACTACGGCGAGCCCGAAGCCACGCGCGAGGTACTGTCCGAGGACGGTTGGCTCGACACCGGCGATCTTGGCTACACGCTCAAGGCCGAGATCGTCGTCACCGGCCGCGCCAAGGACCTGATCATCGTCAATGGCCGCAACATCTGGCCGCAGGACATCGAATGGGCGATCGAATCGCGCAAGGTCGTGAAGAACGGCGATTCGGTGGCCTTCTCCGTCGATGCGGGTGAAGGCGAGCGCGTCGTCGTCGCCGTGCTGGCGCGCGTGTCGGGCGAGGAGGGGCGCAAGACTTTGGCGAGCGACGTGGCGCTCGCGGTCCGCGAAGCCATCGCCGTCGATTGCGAGGTTGTGCTGGTGCCGCCGTCGATGGGCCTGCCCACGACCTCGTCTGGCAAGCTCTCGCGCGCACGCGCCAAGGCCAATTACCTTGCCGGCCTCTACACTCCCAAGACCGCCGCAGCCTAAGCTCGTCGCCGTCACCGGCGTCACGGGCTTCGTCGGTCCCCATCTCGTTTCGGCGTTGGCGCGCCGCGGCTTCCGGCTGCGGCTCCTGATCCGGCGCTGGTCGCCGCTGCCCTCGCTGGCGGGCGTCGAGGCCGACATGGTGCTGGGCGACCTTTCAGACGAGGCCGCGCTGAAGCGCCTGGTCGCGGGCGCCGATGCGGTGGTCCATGCCGCCGGCCTCATCAAGGCGCGCCGGCCGGACGACTTCATGCGGGTCAATCGCGATGGCACAGCGCTGCTTTCGGCCTTGGCGCCCGATGCCCTCTTTGTCCTGTTGTCGTCGCTGGCGGCCCGCGAGCCGCAGCTCTCGCCCTATGCCGCCAGCAAGCGTGCCGCCGAGGAAGTCGTCTCGACCCGCTCGGGCCCCCGCCTGACGGTCCGCGCCCCGGCCGTCTATGGTCCGGGCGACCGCGAGACCCTGGCCTATTTCCAGACGGTCGCGGGCGGCCTCGCGGTGCGGCCCATGCTGCGCGACGCCCGGCTGTCGCTGATCCATGTCGCCGACCTCGCGGAGGCCGTGGCGCGAGCCGTCGACCGGCCGCCGCCGCCATCGATCTACGAGATCGATGACGGAAAGCCGGATGGCTACACCTACCGTGAGATGGCGGCGGCCGCCGCCGTCGCGCTCGGCCGCCGCCGGGTGCGCTCGCTTGCCGTGCCCCGGCCGGTCATGGCGACCCTCGCCAGGGTCAATGCGCTCAACAACGCGCTGGGAGGTCAGGTCCAGATTCTGACCCCGGCCAAGGTTGCAGAAATTTTTCACCGCGATTGGACGGTCCATGACCGGCGGCTGGTGGCAGCCCTGGACTGGCGGCCGGGCCACGACTTGGCGTCCGGCTTCCGCGAGACGATCTTGTGGTACCGTCAGGCCGGATGGCTCTAGACCTTGTGAAATACCCCGTAACAAATTGTCATTTCACAAGGAATCGCCCTTTCTGGCACTGATACGTTGTCTTACCCCGAGACCTCTGGAGCCGCTTTTGCGCACTGCCCACGAATTGACCGTCGAAAACGACGGCATCGCCGACACGATGATCTTGACGCGCAGCGTTTCGCGCGCCGAGGTCGTTCGTGAAATCTGCGCCCATCTCGAACCCTACCAGGTCGGCGAGAAGCCGATCACGGGTGAGACGGTGATCGCCAAGGATCTCACCATCGATTCGCTGGCCATCATGGACATGGTCATGGAACTCGAGGACCGCTTCGACGTGTCCATCCCGATGAGCGTCATCGCCGAGATCCATACGGTCGACCAGCTGGCCGACACGATTGGCGACCTGCGCGCCAGGGCCTAGTTCCGACTCGATCACCACGGCTCGATCACAATAGGGAGGCCTGGGCATCATGGGCCTTTTCGACCGCCACGCCGGCCTGCTCGACGCGTACCGCGACGTGCGCACGACCGGGTACGACCCGTTCCAGATCCGCATGGAGCGGGTGCTGTCGCCCACCAAGGCGATCATCAACGGCCGCGAGACCCTGCTGGTCGGCACCAACAACTATTTCGGGCTGACCTTTGACCCCTCCTGCATGGAAGCGGCCATCGAGGCGATCCGCGCCGAGGGAACCGGCACGACGGGTTCCCGTATCGCCAACGGCAGCTACTCCGAGCACGTGGCGCTCGAGAAGGAGATCGCCGAGTTCTACGGCAAGAAGCACTGCATGGTCTTCACGACCGGCTACCAGGCCAATCTCGGCGTGATCTCGACGCTGGCCGGTCAGGGCGACTTCCTGCTGATCGACGCCGACAGCCACGCCTCGATCTACGACGCCTGCAAGATGACCCAGGCCGAGGTCGTGCGCTTCAAGCACAACGACCCGTCGAGCCTGGAGGCCCGCCTGCGCCGGCTCGGCGACAAGCCGGGCAACCGCGTCGTCGTGCTGGAGGGCATCTATTCGATGCTGGGCGACAGCGCGCCGCTGCGCGAGTTCGTCGATGTCTGCAAGAAGTACGGCGCCTATGTGCTGATCGACGAGGCCCATTCGCTGGGGGCTCTGGGCGAGCATGGCCGCGGGCTCTGCGAATCGACGGGCGTGATCGACGATTGCCATTTCATCGTCGGCACCTTCTCCAAGACCCTGGGGGCGATCGGCGGCTACTGCGTGTCGGACGATCCCGATTTCGACATCCTGCGCGTCACCGTGCGTTCCTACATGTTCACGGCCTCGCTGCCGCCTTCGATCGTGGCCTCGGTCCGCCAGGCGCTGCGCGTGGTCAAGGCCCGCCCCGAGCTCCGCCGCCAGCTGTGGGACAACGTCGCCACGCTCTACGACGGCCTGAAGGCGCAGGGCTTCACCCTGGGGCCCGAGCATGGGCCGGTCGTCGGGGTGCACCTGCCGGATCGCATGACCGCCATCGGCTTCTGGCGCGCCATGCTGGATGCCGGCATCTACGTCAACGTCGCCGTGCCGCCGGCCACGCCGAACGGCGTTTCGCTGCTGCGCTGCTCGCTCTGTGCGGTGCACACCAAGGAACAGCTCGACCATATGGTCGAGGTCATGACCGGCATCGGCCGCCAGTTCGGCGTCCTTCCCGACAAGCAGCTGCGCGCCGCCGGCGCGCGTTAAGCCTCACTGCAGCTTGCGGGCGAACAGCCAGGTGGCGTAGCTCAGCGTCACCGCCGCGATCACCATCATCGGCCACAGCATCGGCCAGGCCAGCGACCAGCTGAGGTCCTGCAGGAACACGCCGCGCGACAGGGCGACCATGTAGCGGATGGGGTTCAGGTAGGTCAGGGCCTGGCACCATTGCGGCATGTTGGCGATCGGCGTCGTGAAGCCCGACAGAACCGTGAAGGGCGACAGCAGCAGGAACACGCCCAGGATTGCCTGCTGCTGGGTCTTGGCGATCGAGGAGATCACCAGGCCGATGCCGATGGCCGACAGCACGAACACCACGATGCCGGCGTTGAACACGAGGATGTTGCCGACGAACGGCACGCCGTAGGCCGCCACCGCGATGGCGGCGATGACGTTGGCTTCGATGAAGCCCACGCACAGCGCCGGCGCCGTCTTGCCGATCAGGATCTCCATGGGCCGGAGCGGCGTCACCAGCAGCTGGTCGAAGGTGCCGAGCTCGCGCTCGCGGGCGACCGACAGGGCGGTGATCAGCAGCGTGGCGACGGTGGTCAGGAGCACGGCGAGCCCGGGCAGGATGAACCAGCGGCTCTCGAAGTTGGGGTTGAACCAGGCGCGGGTCTCGATCTCCAGGCCCGCACCGCGCGCCGCTTGCGGGGCGTGCTCGAGGTTGAAGCGCTCGAGGATGGTGGCAGCGTAGTTCTGGATGATCAGCGCCGTATTCGACCGCCGGCCGTCGAGCAGGAGCTGCAGGCGCGCCGGCCGCCCGGCGGCGATGTCCGCGGAGAAACCCTGGCCAATATGCAGCACGGCCTTCACACGCTGCGCCGCGATGTCCTCGGCAACGTCGCGCGGATTGTCGTAGGCGGCGACGATGTGGAAGGTGCCCGAGCCGACGAAGCGGCTGACCAACTCGGTCGCCGGCCTCGACCGGTCCTCCTGCCACAGGCCGAGCGCGACGTCGCGCACCTCGAAGGTCGCGGCATTGGCGAACAGAACGAGCTGGACGATGGGCGGGACCATGAGCACGAAGCGGCTCTTGCGGTCCTTCCACAGCATCAGGAATTCCTTGGCGATCAGCGAGCGGATGCGGCGCCACATGCCGGCTACTCCAGGCTGCGGCGCGTGCGCAGGATCGCCACCGCCAGGAACAGGGTGGCGAAGCCCAGGAGCGCCAGCAGGTTGGGCAGCAGCACCGGCCACACCGTGCCCGCAAGGAACAGCGTCTGCAGGCTCGACACGTAGTAGCGGGCGGCGAACAGGGCGGTCACCGCCTGCAGCCAGCGCGGCATGCTCGCGATGTCGAACATCAGGCCCGACAGGATCAGCGCCGGCATGAAGGTGATCAGGAAGGCGAGCTGGGCGGCCACGAACTGGCTGCGGGCGATCGTCGAGATCACCAGGCCCATCGCCAGCGAGACGACGAGGAACACCGAAGAGAGCACGAGCAGAACCAGGAAGGAGCCGCGGAACGGAACCTCGAAAACGAAGATGCCGAGCCCGACCGACACGGCGAGGCCGCCCAGGCCCAGGACGAAATAGGCCACCAGCTTGCCCAGCATGATCTCCGGCATGGTGGCCGGCGACACCATCATCGCTTCCATGGTGCCGCGCTCCCATTCACGGGCGACGACCAGCGCCGTCAGCAACGCACCGATCATGGTCATGACCATGGCGATCAGGCCGGGCACGATGAAATTGGCGCTGCGGATCTCGGGGTTGAACCAGTAGCGATGCTCGACCGCGACGGCGGGCATGGTCCTCTGGCCGCGTTGGCGCCGATAGGCCTCCGCCCAGTTGGCGATGGTGCCCAGGGCATAGCCGACCACGATGCGGGCGTTGTTGGCGTCGACGCCGTTCACGAAGATGCCGATCTCGGCCGGCTGCAGTGGGTCGGCGACCTTGCGCGAGAAGTCACCGCGCAGGACGGCAAAGCCCGCTATGTCGCCGCGCATCAGGGCGGCGTCGGCCTGTCGCGCATCGGCGAACCGGGTCGGCTTGAAGTACTGCGTGCTGGCGAAGCTCTGGTAGAGCCCGGCCGATTCGACGCTGGGGTTCTCGTCGACCAGGCCGAACGCCACGTTGCGCGCATCGAGCGAGATGCCAAAGCCGATCAGCAGCAGCAGCACGACCGGCATCACCAGGGCGATGGCGATCGAGGAGGGATCGCGCACGATCTGCAAGAATTCCTTGCGGAGCAGGCCGCGGAACCGGCGCCCGCCCGTCATGGCGAGCCCGCCGCCGCCTGCGGATCGTGGGCGTGGATCAGCGCCACGAACGCGTCCTCGAGCGTCGCCTCGGTCCCGCCTTCGCCGGCGAAGCGCTGCTTGAGCTCTTCCGGTCGGCCGGTCGCGATCAGCCTGCCGGAATAGACGATGCCCAGCCGGTCGCAATACTCGGCCTCGTCCATGAAGTGCGAGGTCACCAGGATGGTGACGCCGCGGTCGGCCAACGCGCCGATGCGACGCCAGAAGGCGCGGCGCATCAGCGGATCAACGCCCGAGGTCGGCTCGTCGAGGAACAGGACGCGCGGCTCGTGCAGCAGGGCGCAGGCCAGCGCCAAGCGCTGCTTGAAGCCGAGCGGCAGGCTGCCCGCTTCGCTGTCGACGACGGGATTAAGCTCGAAGCTCTGCAGCGCCCAGTCGATACGGCGGGCGCGTTGTGCGCCGGAAAGACCGTAGACGCCGCTGAAGAACTTGAGATTGTCGCGCACCGACAGGTTGCCGTAGAGCGAGAAACGTTGCGACATGTAGCCGATGCGCTCGCGGGCGGCGGCGCGCGCCCGGCCGAGATCGATGCCGGCGACGCGCGCGCTGCCTTGGCTCGGCTGCAGGAGGCCGCACAGCATGCGGAAGGTCGTCGACTTGCCGGCGCCGTTGGGTCCCAGCAGTCCGAAGATCTCGCCCGGCGCCACGCTGAAGCTGACATTGTCGACCGCACGGAACCGTCCGAAGTCGCGAGTGAGATCCTGCGCCACGATGCCCGCGCCGTCGGCGGGCAATGCCGGGCCGTCGGCCTCGTCCGCCGACGGCGATGCATCGCCCTGCAACAGGCTGACGAAAGAGTCCTCGAAGCGCGGCTGCACCGGCCGCAGCTGTGCCGAGCCTCCCAGCTCGTCGGGCCGTGGCGCAGCAGCGCCCTCGCGCAGCACCAGCCGCAGGCTGCCGCCCTGGATGGTGGCGTCGGCCACGGCGGGATGACGGATGGCCAGGCGTTGGGCGCGATGGCGTTCGCCATCGGGCAGGTCGAGCAGGAAGGTGCGGTCGCGCAGTCGGCCGGTGAAGGAGGCCGGCGCTCCGGAGGCGAGCAGCCGGCCATTCTGCAGCAGCAGAAAACGGTCGCAGCGTTCGGCTTCGTCGAGATAGGCGGTGCTCCAGACGACGGCGACACCTTCGCCCGCCATCTCCTTGACGATGCGCCAGAGCTCCCGCCGCGACGCCGGATCGACGCCGGCACTGGGCTCGTCGAGCAGCAGCAGCCGCGGCCGGGCGAGCAGCGCGACGGCGAGCGCCAACTTCTGTTTCATGCCGCCCGAGAGCTGACCGGTCAGCCGGTCGACGAACGGGGCGAGCCGCGTGAAGCCCAGCAGGGCCGCGAAGCGTTCGCGCTGAGCCTCCCCGTCAAGCTCATGCAGGTCGGCATGGAGCCTGAGGTTCTCGGCCACGGTGAGGTCGTCGTAGAGGCCGGAGCGCTGGGGCATGTAGCCGATGTCGCGCTGGAAATGCGCGATGCCGGTCACGCTGTCGTGGCCCAGAACGGCAATGCTGCCCTCGTCGGGACGGAGCAGCCCCGCGATGAGGCGAAGCAAGGTGGTCTTGCCCGCGCCGTCCGGTCCGACCAGACCGGTGATCGCACCCGGCGCGATCTCGGCGGAGACGTGATCCAGCGCCGCGATTTGGTCGAAGCGCTTGACGACCCCGTCCAGCACGACGGCAGGAGGTGGCGCGGGCATTCGCTATCGCCCGAGCGGAACGCGAACCGTCACCGGCATGCCCTGGCGCAGCCGATCGTCGGGATCGCGCACGAAGACCCGCAGCCGGTAGACGAGTTGGGTGCGAAGCTCCGTCGTCTCGACGGTCTTGGGCGTGAACTCGGCGGTCGGCGAGATGAAGCCGATCCAGCCGTCGTAGGTGCGCGCGGGATCGGTGTCGGTGGCGATCTTCACGGCCATGCCGGGCCTGATGCGCCCAAGGTCCGGCTCGGAGATATAGGTACGCACCCACACCTTGTCGGTGAGGGCGAGTGTGTAGACCGGCGTGTTCGGCCCAACCATGGCGCCCGGCTCGACGATGCGGCTCAGCACGATGGCGTTGGACGGGGCCTTGAGCTGGGTATCGTTCAGGCGTTGCTCGGCCATCGAGAGTGTCGACTGCTGGGCCTTGAGCAGCGCCTTGGCCTGGTCGATGTCCTCCTGCCGCGGGCCGATCTCGGTCAGGCGCGAGACCTGATTCGCCACGTCGAGGCGTGCCCGGGCGGTGTCGTAGGCGTTCTTGGCCTCGTCGTAGAGCTCGCGTGACACGTTGCCGGTCTTGAGCAGCTCGGTTCGCCGTTTGAGCAGCAGCTCGGTATCGACGACGGCGGCTCGTGCGGCCTCGACCGAGGCCTTCTCGCGGGCGATCTCCTCGGGCCGGCTGCCGGTCAGGAGCCTTTGCAGGGCGACCCTCTGCGCTTCCACCCGCGCCCGCGCAAGGTCGGCGAGATCCCGATAGGTGTCGGCGTCGAGCACGGCAAGCGTCTCGCCTGCCTTGACCGGGTCGCCTTCCTCGAAGCGCAGCTCCTGGACGCGACCGATCGCCTGGAAGGCCATGTCGACCTGCCGGATGTCGACGTTGCCGTAGAGCGTGAGCTGGTCGGAGGCCGGTGGGGACCACGGCCAGGACGACAGCGCCTTGGTGGCGGCCAGAATGATCAGCGCCGCCACGCCTGCCGCCAGCACGATCAGCACGTGCCGCTTCGAAATGGTCATCCGTTGCTCCCGTTGGGCTCGGTTGGGACCATAGTCCGGCACAGCCGTCGCCGACTTTGACATCCATCAAGTCATGTACTGGCCGCCATTTGCCGTGATGGTGGAGCCGGTGATGAAACCGGCTCCGTCGTCGACCAGGAAGCGCACGACATCGGCAACTTCCGTGTCGTGGCCGAGCCGGCCGACGGGTATCCGGGCAACGATGCCTTCCAGCACCTTGGGCGCCACGGCGGCGACCATCTCGGTGGCGATGTAGCCCGGCGCCACGGCGTTGACCGTGATCCCCTTGGCCGCCGATTCAAGCGCCAGCGCCTTGGTGAAGCCCAGCATGCCGGCCTTAGCCGCCGCATAGTTGGTCTGGCCGAACTGTCCCTTCTGGCCATTGATCGAGGAGATGTTGACGATCCGCCCGAAGCCGCGGGCGCGCATCCCTTCGATGACCAGCCGGCAAGTGTTGAAGCAGGAGCCGAGATCGATGGCGATCACCTCCTGCCATTGCGCCGGCGTCATCTTGTGCAGCATGACGTCCCGGGTCACCCCGGCATTGTTCACCAGGATATCGACCGGGCCCAGCTCCTGCTCGACGCGCTTGATGCCGCTCTCGCAAGCATGGAAGTCGGCGACGTCGAACTTGAAGACGGCGATGCCGGTCTCGGCCGCGAACTTCGTGGCGGCCTGATCGTTGCCGGCATAATTCGCCGCCACCTTGTGCCCGGCCTCCTTGAGCGCGATGGAGATGGCATGGCCGATGCCGCGGGTGCCGCCCGTCACCAGTGCAACACGTTGCATTACTTTCCTCCGAAGCAGATGCGCACTATGGCGCGGCCCGCCGTGCCGGCCTTGATCCTCGTCAAGGATGCGGCGCGGGCCGCTGTGGACGCGTGATGGCAAGCGGCTTCATCAACTCGGCCGCAACGAGGTAGACGACGAGCAAGCCGGCGATCGCGGCCAACACCGCTGGCGGCGGCGATTCGAAACCGAACCACGCTCCAACGGCCGAGAAAGGGAGCACCATTGCGACCGCCAGTGCCACCAGCGAGGAGACGGTCAGCGCCGGATGCGGCCGGTTGCTCCAGGGACGGCCGTTGGTGCGGATGATGAAGATCACCAGGATCTGGGTCGCCATCGATTCCAGGAACCAGGCGGTGCGGAAGATCTCTGGCGTCGCATGGAAGATCATCAGCAGGCCGGCGAAGGTCAGGAGATCGAACAGCGAGGACAGCGGGCCCATCACGCCGGCGAACCGCATCAGGGCGCGCAGGTCCCAGACCTGTGGTGAGGCGGTCGCCTCCGGCCGGACGGTGTCGAACGGGATGCCGATCTCGGAGAAATCGTACAGGAGATTGTTGAGCAGGATCTGCGTTGGCAGCATGGGCAGGAACGGCAGGAACAGCGACGCCGTCGCCATCGACAGCATGTTGCCGAAGTTCGAGCTCGCCCCCATGCGCAGGTACTTCAGGATGTTGGCGAAGGTGCGCCGGCCTTCCTCGACGCCGTCGGCCACGACCTCTAGGTCGGGCGCCAGCAGGATCATGTCGGCCGCGGCCTGGGCCACGCCGGTCGCGCCGTCGACGGAAAGACCGATGTCGGCCGCCTTCAGCGCCGGCGCATCGTTGATGCCGTCGCCGAGGAAGCCCACCGCTTCGCCATTCGCCTGCAGCGCCTTGATCAGCCGCGATTTCTGATCCGGCGTCAGGCGCCCGAAGGCGTGGACGCTGCGCACCCGTACCGCCAGCGCCTCGTCGCTCAACTGCGCGAGTTCCGAGCCCGACAGCACGCTCGTGACGTCGAGGCCGACCACGCCGGCGAGGCGGCGCACCACGACGGGATCGTCGCCCGACAGGATCTTGACCTGCACCCCCGCCGCCGCCAGCCGCGCGATGGCCGCGCCCGCCGTCGCCTTTGGTGGATCGGCGAAGGTGCACAATCCCACGAAGGTGAGCTCGGTCTCGTCGGCCGCACTGATGTCGCGGGCGGCGCCGGGCCACGGGCGCGAGGCGACGGCGACTGCCCGCAGGCCCTGCTCGGCGAGCGTGCGCACGCGCTGCAGCGCCTCGGCGCGGCCCTCGTCGTCCATCGTCGTCACGCCCGCCGCGCCGCGCCGCGACGTGCACAGCGCCAGCACCGCCTCCGGCGCGCCCTTGACGATCAACAGGTGACCTTCCCCCGGGCCATCCGCCAGGACCGCGCCCAGACGGCGCGTGAAGTCGAAGGCAAGGCGCGCCCGCAATGTCCAGCCCTCGTGGGCGACGTCGGTGCAGGCGACAAGGGCGGCGTCGAGCGAGCCGCGGTCGCCGCCCAGGGCCGCCGAAACGGCGCCTAGCCGCGCCGCGCGTGGATCGTCACGGCCGTCGCCATCGAGGCTGCCGGCCAGGGTGATCTTGGCTGAGGTGAGCGTGCCGGTCTTGTCCGTGCACAGCACGGTCATGGCGCCGAGATCGTGGATCGAGGCCAGGCGTTTGACGATCACCTTGCGCGCGGCCATGCGCAGTGCACCGCGCGTTAAGGTGACCGTGGTGATCATGGGCAGCAGCTCCGGCGTCAGGCCGACCGCCAGGGCGACAGAGAACATCAGCGATTCCAGCACCGGCCGGCCGAACAGGACGTGCGTTGCCAGCACCACGACGATCAGGGCGATGGACAGGCGCGCGACCAGCAGCCCGAAGGCATGCAGGTCGCGCTGGAACGGCGAAGGCGTAGGAGATTCGGCAAGCGCAGCCGCCGCCGCGCCGAACAGGGTCCGCGTCCCGGTCGCGACCACCAGCGCCATCGCCTCGCCGGTCTGGGCGACGGAGCCGCGAAATACCGCATTGGCCGCGTCGGCGGCGTCGTGCGAGCTCACCGGTCCGCAGCGCTTCTCGACCGGATAGGGCTCGCCCGTGAGGGCGGCTTCGCTGGTCGTGAAGGCGGTCGTCTCGAGAAGGAGCCCATCGGCGGGCACGATGTCGCCAGCCCGGATGCGCACGACGTCGCCGGGCACGATGTCGTCCACGGCGCTCTCGACGAAGGCGCCGTCACGGCGGACTTCGGCCTTGAGCGCCACCGAGCGGCGCAGCAGGTCAGCCGCCCGGGCGGCGCGTCCTTCCTGGAAGGTATCGAGGCCGATCGACAAGACCAGGATGGCAACGATGATCGCGCCGCCGACCGTGTCGCCGGTCAGTGCCGAGACGATGGCGGCGACCAGCAGGATCAGGCACAGCGGCTCGAGCAGGCGGCGCGCGATGGCGATCGCTATGCCGGCGCGGCGCGCTGGTTTGTCGGTATTCGGCCCATAGCGATCGAGGCGCCGGGCGGCCTCGTCCGCGGTCAGCCCCTCCGCGCTGCAACCGAGTTCGTCGAGGACAGAGTCCTTCTCGCGTGTCCAGAAGGGCGCCTTGGCCGTATGCCGGTCAGTGTCCGGCAAAGGCCACGCTGTCGGCCGGCGCGGCCGGCGGGGCGGCGCAACGCCGGACGGCTGCAATGGCCGCGGGCGCCAGCTCGATCTTCGCCTCGGCATCGAAGGCCGCCGCCTGGCCCGGCGGCTCGGCCGCCAGGTCGAAGCGCAGCACCATCCGCTTGCCCGTCATCATGGCGTCGAGCAGACGGTCGGAAAGAAGCGGAAAGTGCTCATGCTCGTCGTCGGCCAGCACCGCGAACTCGTCGGCAAACAGGATGGCGACGGGAAAGACCTTGCCGTCGACCGAGATCTCGGCGCGCGGATCGGCCTTGAGCTTTTCAGGCGCCACGCCGTTGGGTCGCAGCGGACCGTCATCGGTGAGATAGACCTTGAGCTGCAGCACGCGCTCACCGCCCGTCGCCTCGCACATCAGCACCACACTGTCGATATTGAGATTGCTGCTGGTCGGCTCGGTCACGGCGTAGCTCGGCGTCCCGACATTCTCCTCCAGCTTCCAGGCGGCGCTGCACTCGGCGCCGATCAGGAGGGCGACTAGCGCCAGGGTGACTGCAAGAATATGGTTCCGGCCGGATCGCATGTCCGATGTCATGGAAAGCTCCCGTTCACCTCTACAGGTTAGGGGTGCGGTGTCCCGCAGAGCATGATCTGGATCAAACCGCCTCCAGGATCGCCGGTTGCCGTGCTTGCGCTGGATCAATCGAACTGCAACCAAGCGCCCCTAGACTGCTTGCCATGGACAATCTTGTGGTACCGGCGGTCGCCCCGCCGGAGAAGGTCGATACGGGCCTGCCGACCCGCGATTCCTACGTCGTGACGGCGCTGGCCGACGTCACCGATCGTGCTCTCCACGCCGCGCTTGCGCGCTTCACGATGGGCCTGTCGCCGGCGGCGCTGGCGGCGGCCCATCTCGACTGGCTGGTCCATCTGATGGCCGCACCCGGCAAGCGCCTGCAGCTCATTGACAAGATGACCCGCAAGATGGTGCGCTTTCAGTCCTACGCTTGGCAGGCGCTGCTGCATCCCGGCGGCACGCCGCCCGTGATCGAGCCCCTGCCACAGGACAAGCGGTTTGGCGGCGACGCATGGCAGGCTTGGCCCTTCAACGTCATCTACCAGGGGTTCCTGCTGCAGCAGCAATGGTGGCACAACGCCACCAGCGACGTGCGCGGCGTGGCACGGCACCACGAGGAGATGGTGAAGTTCGGCGCCCGCCAGGCCCTCGACATGGTCTCGCCGGCCAATTTCCTCGCGACCAATCCGGAACTCATGCGGCGCACCCTGGAATGCGGCGGCCGCAATTTCGTCGATGGCCTGCAGCACCTGCTGGAGGACTGGGAGCGCGGTGCGAGCGGCAAGAAGCCGGTCGGCAGCGAGGCCTACAAGGTCGGCCACGACGTCGCCGCCAGTCCCGGCAAGGTCGTGTTTCGCAATCGCCTGATCGAGCTCATCCAGTACGCGCCGACGACCGAGAGCGTGCGTCCGGAGCCGCTGCTGATCGTGCCGGCCTGGATCATGAAGTACTACATCCTCGATCTCTCGGCGCGCAATTCGCTGGTCCGCTATCTCACCGACCGCGGCTTCACCGTGTTCATGATCTCGTGGAAGAATCCCTCGGCGGCCGACCGCGACATCGGCATGGAGGACTATCGCGCCCAGGGCGTCATGGCGGCACTCGACGCGATCGGCGCCATCGTGCCCGCCAGGCGCATCCACGCTCTCGGCTACTGCCTCGGCGGCACCCTGCTGTCGATCGCCGCCGCCGCCATGGCGCGCGACGGCGACGACAGGCTGGCCACGGTCACCCTGCTGGCGGCGCAGGCCGACTTCACGGAAGCAGGCGAGCTGATGCTGTTCATCGACGAAAGCCAGATTGCCTTCCTCGAGGACATGATGTGGGAGCAGGGCTTCCTCGACGCCAAGCAAATGGCCGGCGCCTTCCAGATCCTGAGGTCCAACGACCTGGTGTGGTCCCTGCTGCTGCGGCGTTACCTGATGGGGCAGCGCGAGCCGCTGAGCGACCTGATGGCGTGGAATGCCGACGCGACCCGGCTGCCGTACCGAATGCATTCGGAGTACCTGCGCCACCTCTTTCTCGAAAACGATCTGGCGGAAGGCCGCTATGTCGCCGGCGGCCGTCCGGTGACGCTGACCGACATCCACATACCGGTCTTCGCTGTCGGCACGGTGTGGGACCACGTGGCGCCGTGGCGTTCGACCTACAAGATCCACCTGCTGGTCGACGCGCCGGTGACCTACGTCCTGGCGAGCGGCGGCCACAATGCCGGGATCGTCTCGGAGGTCGGCCGGTCTGGCCTGTTCCATCAGGTCATGACCCGCCACGCCGACGACCGCCACGTCGATGCCGAGACATGGCTGGCGACCGCGCCTCACCGTGAGGGATCCTGGTGGCCGACCTACCTCGGCTGGCTTGTCGACCATTCGGGCGAGCCGATCGACCCGCCGCCGATGGGCAACATCGCGGCCGGGTACGTGACTCTCTGCGACGCGCCAGGGACCTACGTGCTGGAGGACTGACGGAGCCAGCTGGCGATCTTCGTCCAGCTGCCCGCGAGGCTGCGCGCACCGATGAACAAAGCAAGGTGGCTGCACGGCTCGACGGCGCTCTCGATCCGATCGGCCGGTGTGCCGAGCAGGCGGCGCGTTGCCATGAGCTGCTCGACGGCCACCAATTCGTCGTCGCGCGCTGCCAACAGGAACGTGGGTTGGCGTACGGCGCCAAGATCGATGCGTTGGCCAAGCGCCGTCAGTCGTCCTGTCGCCAATCGGTTCTCCTTGAAAAGCCAGAGCACGGTCTGGTGGTAGTAGGCGCCAGGCAGGTCGACGGTCCATTCCAACCAGTCGCGAAAGCGCTGCCGAAGCTCGGCGGCCCGGCCTGCGTTGCTGCAATCGTGCTGCAGGGTTGCGTCGCTATCCGTGCCATTCAACGCCGGCCGCCACAGGTCGATGATGCGCTGGCCGAGAACCCGGCCATCGCCCAGCCGCACGACCTCGTCGAAGAGGGCGACCGGCAGGTGCTGCGCCGTCAGGGCGAGCAGTGATGTCTCGGCCTCGACATCGATGGGAGCACCGGCCAGCACCAGCTTGCGGACCTTTTCCGGAAAGCGCGCGGCATAGATCAGCGCCATGACGCCGCCCTGGCACAGCCCCACCAGATCGACCGGCGCGCCGATCTCGTCGACCGCGACGTTGAGCTCGGCGAGGTAGCTGTCGATCGTGAGCAGGCGCATTTCACGCGTGGCCGAGCGCCAGTCGGAGACGAAGACCCGCGCGCAGCCGTGGCCGGTCAATGTCTGCACCAGGCTGTGTCCAGGGGCAAAATCGGCAAGCGTGGCGCTGTGCAGCGCGAACGGGGCGCAAACCAGCGTCGGCACGCCGTCGGCGGACGTCGAGAAATCGCGCAGCTCCATGGTCGAGAGGTCGAGGCGCACGCGATTAGGCGTCGTCCAGGCGGGCTTGTCGGAGCGAGCCGGCGTGCCATAGGTCGCTGCCATGAGCTGGGCAAATCCACCGGCCTGCGCCGCTGCCGCCTCGCTTGCCGCGCGCAGGGGCCACAGGAAGAGGTCCAGGCCAAAAGCAGGTGCCTGCCGCTCGGGCGGTTTCTCGGTCATTCGGGCGTTCCGTGGGGCTGGCATGAAGCCTCCTTCGTCGCCGGGCGGATTACTTTGATCTAGCGCAAGCTGCTGTGGCGATACGGCCTTGGCTTGACAAGCCGGCGCTATCTTGCGTTCTGGATCCAGCAAGCGCCGACATGTTCAAGCTCGCCCATCTCTCCGATCCGCATCTGCCGATGCCGACGGCGCGCGCCAGCGAGCTGCTCGGCAAGCGGATGACGGGCTATGTGAACTGGTGGCGGCGACGCGCCAAACTGCACGTCCCCGAAGCATTGGCAGGGATCGTGTCCGACATCAAGGCGGAGAAGCCGGACCATGTCGCCCTCACCGGCGATCTGGTGAACATCTCCCTGCCGACCGAGTTCGACCGCGCTGCCGAGTGGCTCGCAAAGCTCGGGAGGCCGCATGACGTGACGGTCATTCCGGGCAATCACGACGTCTATGTCGCGACGGCCTGGCCGCAAAGCCTCGGTCGATGGGGTGCCTATATCGCGGGTGACGGCCAGCCGCCGGCTACGGACTTCGAGATTTTCCCGACCGTGCGCCGTCGGGGCCCCATCGCTCTGGTCGGCCTGTCCAGCGGGGTTCCGAAGCCGCCCTTCTACGCCACCGGCACCCTCGGTGCGGCACAGATTTCCCGGGCAGAGCGACTCCTGGGCGAACTCGGTCGCGAGGGTCTTTGCCGCGTCGTGCTGATCCACCATCCGCCGCTCACCACGGAGAAGCACTTCAAGCGCCTGACCGATGCGGCCGCCTTCCAGGCCATGATCCGCCGCGCTGGCTGCGAGCTCGTCCTTCACGGCCACAATCATCGCAGCGAGGTGGCGCAGATCGCCGGGCCCGGCGGCACCATTCCGGTGATCGGTGTCACGTCCGCCTCGGCAGCGCCCGGCAGCAAGTACGGTCGCGCGCGCTGGCACCTCATTCGCATCACGCGTGAAGCAACGGGCTGGCAATTCGACGTCGAGCTGCGCGCCCTGCGCGCCGATGGCGCAGGCTGCGAGACCGATGGGCGCCTCACCTTCCACAGTGGCGGTCCGCTTGCCATGGTAGCTTGAGCGGAAATGGCCTCTTCCGACATCGTCGTGACGCCGGTTGCCGGCAAGTCCGACCTCAAAGCCTTCATCAACCTGCCCAAGCGCCTCTATGCCGGCCACAAGGGCTACATCCCGCACCTCGACTCCGAGCGGCGTGAGGCCTTCACGCCCGGCAAGAACCCGCTGTTCGGCCATGTCGAGGTGCAATTCTTCCTGGCGCGCCGCGGCGGCCGCGTCGTCGGCCGCATCACCGCCCAGATCGACCGCGCCTACCTCGAGCGCTACCACGACGACACCGGCCATTTCGGCTGCCTGGTGGCCGAGGACGATCCGGCGATCTTCGCCGCCCTGTTCAAGGCCGCCGAGGATTGGCTCCGCTCAAAGGGCATGAAGCGGGCGACCGGTCCGTTCAGCCTCTCGGTCAACGAGGAGGTCGGGCTGCTGGTCTGGGGCTTCGAAAGTCGTCCCATGCTGCTGGTGCCCTACGATCCGCCCTACTCGGGCCCGCGCGTGGAAGCCTGCGGCTATGCCAAGGTCAAGGACGTGTTCTCCTACGACTACGACGTCCAGAACGCGCCCGAGACGATCGGCGCGAAGCTGATGGCGCGCGCCGGCTTTGAGGGGCGGGTCAAGGTCCGCACCGCCAACATGAAGATGTTCGACGCCGAGGTGCGCACCCTGGTGGGCATCTTCAACGACGCCTGGAGCGACAATTGGGGCTTCGTGCCTTTCACCCAGGCCGAGATCGACCACGCCTCCAAGGCCTTCGGCCCTGTGATCGTGCCCGACCTCGCGGTCTTCGTGGAGGTCGACGACGAGGCGGTGGCCTTCATCGTGGCGCTGACCAACCTCAACGAGGCGATCGAGGAGTTCAACGGCAGCCTCGGCCCGGTCAACCTGGTGAAGCTCCTGTGGCGGCTCAAGATTGCCGGTGTGGGCAGCACGCGCGTGCCGCTGATGGGGGTGAAGAAGAAGTATCGCCACCATCCGCTGATGGGCGCGGGGCTCGCCATGATGGCGATCGACCATCTCAGGGCCAACGGCAAGCGGCTGGGCAAGACCAGCGCCGAGCTGGGCTGGATCCTCGAGGACAACAAGGCCACCAACAACATCATCCGCTCGGTCGGCGGGGTGCACTACAAGACCCATCGGATCTACGAGAAGGCGTTGTGAGCCAACCCACGGCGTTCGCCCCACTCGCCAATCGCGCCTTCCTGGCCCTCTGGATCGCCAATCTCCTGTCGAACACCGGCGGCTGGATGCAGAGCACGGGTGCCGCCTGGGAGATGACCAGCCTGACATCCGAGCCGATCTTCGTCGCCCTGCTGGCGGCGTCCGGCACGCTGCCGATGTTCCTGTTCTGCTTCCCGGCCGGCGTGCTGGCCGACCGCTTCGACCGCCGCCTGTACATCATGGCCTGCCAGATCTGGATGATGGGCGTGGCGGCGACCCTGGCCGGCCTCGCCTTCTTCGGCCAGCTCACCCACTGGAACCTGCTGGCGCTCACCTTCTGCATGGGGCTGGGCAACGCCATGAACGCGCCGGCCTGGCACGCCATCGTGCCGGAGATCGTCACCGGTCCGCAGCTGCGGCCGGCGATCGCGCTCAACAGCGCGGGCTTCAATCTCGCCCGCACCGTGGGGCCGGTGATCGGCCAGATCCTGCTCGGCCTGGTCGGCGTCTTCCTTCTTTTCGCCATCAACGCCTGCACCTACGTCGGCGTGCTCTTCGCCATGTCGCGGTGGAAGCGATCGGCCGAGGCGCGGGCCAGCCAGCGCCGCGAGGGCTTCGCCGAGGCGGCCCGCACCGGCATCGCCTTCGTGCGCAACTCGGCCGAGCTGAAGGCCGTGTTCGCCCGGGGCCTCTGCTTCTTCACCCCAGGCATCGCCATCAGCACGCTGCTGCCGGTCATCGGCCGCTTCGAGCTGGGGCTCGACGAGTTCTCCTTCGGCGTCCTCTACGCCGTATTCGGTGTCGGCGCGGTGGCGGCTGCCATGTTGATGCCACTGATCAACCGCCTGCTCGGCCCCGATCGCGCCAACATCTGGGCGATGGGCATCCACGCGCTGGCCACACTGGTCGCCGCGCTCGCCATGACGCCCTACGTCGTGGGCGCGTGCATCGCCCTCTCCGGCGCCTGCTGGATCATCGTCATCGCCAACAACGGCGCGTCGGTGCAGATGATCCTCCCCAACTTCATGCGTGCGCGAGGCATGGCGGTACACCAGATGGTGTTTTTCGGCGCGATGGTCGTGGGCTCGTTGATGTGGGGCAAGATTGCGACGCTGCTCGGCACACAGGCCGCGCTGATCATCTCGGCGGGCTCGCTGGTTCCCTTCACCATGCTTGCCGCATCGATCCGGTTGCCGAGATCGTCGCTGCCGCGCGCGTGACCTTTCGAACACAAGACACACAAAAATTTGCCAGCCGGGGCAGATTCTCCTTGTAACCGCGTCGATTAGTTGTATCTACGCATTGAAGACGCCCACGCACGTGCCGCTGGCCCATAGTGGTTAAGCAACGACGGAAAGCGTCCTTTTTGGCAGTGCCGGCGAAAGCCGGGTCCGGGAAGGAGCTTCTGAGATGGTTGCACACCGCGCGGGGCGCGTTCCCCGCTATTCCGTCATTAGCCCGGTAAGTTCTGACCGGGCCGCTTCGTTCGATTGTCCGCTCCTGCGGACTACAGAGACCCCGTCGAGTATCGGCTGACGCGACCGCGCCGTTTTGCGCCGTCCGTCCCGTTCGACGTTTTCCACGACAACAAGCCTGATTGACGGGGAACCCCCCAGCGATGACTGAGCGTATTTTTCGTTATCTCCGAGAGCAGCAGCCCGAGACGCCGTGCCTGTTGATCGACCTCGACGTGGTCGAGAACAACTACCGGCGCATGCGCGAGCTGCTGCCTGCGGCCCACATCTTCTACGCCGTGAAGGCCAACCCGGCCGCGCAGATCCTGTCGCGTCTCAGCAACCTCGGCTCCAAGTTCGACACCGCGAGCCGCGGCGAGATCGAGTTGATCCAGCAGACCGGTGTCGCCATGGACCGCGTCTCCTTCGGTAACACCATCAAGAAGGAGAAGGACATCGCCTGGGCCTACCAGCAGGGCGTGCGGCTGTTCGCCTTCGACAGCGAGGCCGAGCTGCAGAAGCTCGTCCGCGTGGCGCCGGGCGCGCGCGTGTTCTGCCGGGTGCTGGTCGATTGTGGCGGCGCCGAATGGCCGCTCAGCAAGAAGTTCGGCTGCGCGCCGGAGATGGCCAAGGACCTGCTGCGCAAGGCCAAGGAGTGGGGGCTCGATCCCTACGGCATCTCCTTCCATGTCGGCAGCCAGCAGACCGACCTCGAGCAGTGGGACAAGGCGCTGGGCCAGGTCTCGCAGATGTTCTTCGCCCTCGCCGAAGCGGGTGTCGACCTGCGCATGGTCAACCTGGGCGGCGGCTTCCCGGCGCGCTATCGCGCCGAGGTCAACCCGATCGAGGCCTACTGCGAGGCGGTGACCCGAGCGCTGGTGCGCCACTTCGGCAACCGCATGCCCGAGGTGATCATCGAGCCGGGCCGCTCCATGGTGGGCGACGCGGGCGTGATCCAGAGCGAGGTCGTGCTCGTCTCGCGCAAGGCCGCCAACGACCGCAAGCGCTGGGTCTACCTCGACATCGGCAAGTTCTCGGGGCTGGCCGAGACCATGGGCGAGAGCATCAAGTATCGCCTGCGCACGGCCCGCGACGGCACGCGCGTGGGACCGGTGGTGCTGGCCGGCCCGACCTGCGATTCGGCCGACATTCTCTATGAGAAGACCGAGTACAAGCTGCCGCTGTCGCTGAAGCCCGGTGACAAGGTCGAGATCCTGGCCACCGGCGCCTATACGACCACGTACTCATCGGTCGCCTTCAACGGCTTCGCGCCCCTCAAGGCGATCTGCATCTAGTATTTCCTCCCCAGCGACGCTGGGGAGGTGTCGGCCTCATTGGCCGACGGAGGGGTCAAAAGCCTCACTATGACTCATGACCCCTCCGTCGCCGTATGACGGCGACACCTCCCCTTGCTGACGCAAGGGGAGGAGGACTTGAGACGGGGCCTTGAGAAAGGCCCCGTTGCCGTTTATCGACCACACTCAGACAAGACAGGGACGCTGAAATGGCGAAGAAAGTCGCGCGCAAGGGCAAGAAGAAGCTCTCGAAGAAGTACGCTTCGTTTTCCGGCCGCATGGTCATGATCGGCTTCGGCTCGATCGGCCAGGGCGTGATGCCGCTGATCTTCCGGCACATCGACATCAAGCCCGAGCAGATCACGGTGATCTCGGCCGAGGACCGTGGCGGCCTGAAGGAGCTGAAGAAGTTCGGCGTCACCTTCATCAGGAAGCGCATCACCCAGGACAACCTGCGCCAGACGCTCGACAAGCGCGTGGGCAAGGGCGACTTCGTCGTCAACCTGTCGGTCGAGGTCGCCTCGACCGCCCTGGTCGAGTTCTGCCAGGAGAAGGGCGCGCTCTACATCGACACCTGCATCGAGCCCTGGCCGGGCGGCTACACCGATCCCAACCTGTCGGTCTCGCTGCGCTCCAACTATGCGCTGCGCGAGAACATGCTGAAGCTCGCGCCCAAGTACCGTGGCGGCCCGACGGCGGTGATCGCCCACGGCGCCAATCCGGGCCTGGTCTCGCACTTCGTGAAGAAGGCGCTGGTCAATCTCGCCAAGGACACCGGCATGGGCGTGGTCAAGCCGACCAGCCGCGAGGGCTGGGGCGAGCTGGCGCGCGACCTCGGCGTCAAGGTGATCCACATTGCGGAGCGCGATACCCAGGTCTCCAAGAAGCCCAAGAAGGTGGGCGAGTTCGTCAACACCTGGTCGATCGACGGCTTCGTCTCCGAGGGCAGCCAGCCGGCCGAGATGGGCTGGGGCACCCACGAGAAGGGCCTGCCGTTCGACGGCGCGCGCCACGAGTTCGGCTGCGACGCGGCGATCTACCTCAATCGCCCGGGCCTCACCACGCGCGTGCGCACCTGGACGCCGCTCGAGGGCCCGTTCCACGGCTTCATCATCACCCACAACGAATCGATCTCGATCGCCGACTACTACACGCTGCGCCAGGGCCAGCACGTCACCTATCGGCCCACGGTGCATTACGCCTACCATCCGTGCGACCAGGCGATCATGTCGATGCACGAATGCGCCGGAAAGAACCTGCACCAGCAGAAGAAGCAGCGCCTGATCGTCGACGAGATCACCGACGGCCGCGACGAACTCGGCGTGCTGCTGCTGGGCCACCAGAAGGGCGCCTACTGGTACGGCTCCCAGCTCGACATCCACGAGGCGCGCGAGATCACGCCCTACAACAACGCGACCTCGATCCAGGTCTGCGCGCCGGTGCTCTCGGGCATCATCTGGGCGCTGGAGAATCCCGACCGCGGCA
>Ga0209909_100310_pt1 | contig 43829 bp, 42 predicted proteins | sample FECB22metaG_FD_188302 | JGI IMG/M metagenome (GOLD analysis project Ga0209909, IMG submission 188302) | Cyanobacterial communities from the Joint Genome Institute, California, USA - FECB-22 (SPAdes) (version 3) | ecosystem: Environmental > Aquatic > Thermal springs > Hot (42-90C) > Microbial mats... | reverse complement strand
GGCGGCGATCGGGACGATCACGGCGCGGATCCGCGACATCGACGGCGTCGCGACCTCCATCGCGGCGGCGGTCGAGCAGCAGGGCGCGGCCACCCACGAGATCGTCCGCAACGTCGGGCAGGCGGCGGCCGGCACCGGCGAGGTCACCAGCAACATCGTCAGCGTCGCGAGCGCCGCCGAGAAGACCGGGGGCGCCGCCGGGCTGGTCCTGGCCGAGGCGTCGCGGCTCTCGGAGCAGTCCGAGCACCTGAACGCCGAAGTGGCGCGCTTCCTGGACCGGGTTCGCGCGGCCTGACGCGGGCCCCCGACGCGCTCCCGACGGCGTCCGGGCCGTTTCGCCCGGACGCCGTCGTCTCGAGGACTCAGACCGAGCGGCTGCCGCCCTCGTTCCGGCGCTTGGCCATGAACGCGTCGAACTGCTCGCGATCCCGGGCGCGCTTCAGCTCCTCGACGAAGTCCGAGAAGGCGCGGCTCTCTTCCTCGAGAGCGCGGCGCTGCGCTTCCAGGCGGTCGAGCTCGGCCCGGCGATACTCGTCGAACGCGGCGTTCCCGGTGCCGCCGCGGCGGTTGGCGGCCTCGAAGGCGCGGGCGAAGCGGGACGCGGGACGCCCACCGTCGAACTCGGAGACCGTCCGGCGCGCGGCGTCCCGCAGCTCGGCGAAGGCCGGGTAGCCGGCGAACTTCCAGGCGACCAGCGCGAGGCCGATCGGCCACCAGTAGATGAAGCCGACCACGATCGCGCCGATCTCGAGCGACCGACGCGGGAACGGGCCGGACCGGCAGAGCCTGCCGGTCGCCCAGGGAGAGGAGGATTGAGAGGTCACGGCTGTGCTCCGCTGTTCATGTGAACGCGGTTAACATGCGGGTCCGGCGCGGGCCTTTCAAGGCCGCCCGGCGCCGTCGTCGCGCTCGCCGGGGCGCCCAGCTCCGTGGACGAGGGCGAGCACTCCGGCCCGCAGGAGCTCGTACTTGTCGGGGAAGCCGGGGCCGCGCGGCAGATGTCCGGCGGCCGAGAGGGTCGCGAGGCCGTGGGCCAGGGCCCAGACTTCCAGGGCGATGAAGCGCGGCGCCACGCCACCGAATCCGTCCGCGAAGGTCGACTGCAGCGCTTCCACCAGGAGATCGAAGGGGCTCGGCCGCGCCTCCGCGCCGGCGGCTCCGGCGGGCGTATCCGGTTCGGCCCCGCCCGCGGGCGCGCCGCGGGTCTCGAAGATCGCCGCGTAGTAGGCCGGCTCCTCCTCGGCGAAGGCGAGGTAGGTCTCACCCATCCGGGTGAACCGCTCCAGGGGCGTCCCGCGCGACGTCAGGGCCCGCGCCAGGCGCGCGGCGAGCTCGGCGAAGCCGCGCCCGGCGAGTTCCTCCAGAAGCGCCTCGCGGCCCCGGAAATGGCGGTACAGCGCGGCCGGCGTCACGCCCACGAGGCGCGCAGCGTCGACAAGGGTGAAGCCGCCGATCCCGCGCTCGGCGATGAACCGGCGCGCGGCCTCCAGGAGGGCCTCCTTCAGATTGCCGTGATGGTAGCTCCGCCGGTCGTCCGGCCCGTCCCGCCAGGGTCGCAAGATCTCATATCCTTCACGCGCCTATTACACCTCACCGAACCTCTGCACCGCTGTCGAGTCCGAAGACCAACGACCGCGGATTTTCGAGGTCGGCCTCTACATGACAGCCGAAGACGACGGTTGTTTCGGGCGCATGGGGCGACGCTTGACCGCCCCCGGGCCGGCGTAACACTATTACACGCGGGCCGTTGGGGCTTCCATCGCAGGACGACGAGCATCGCGCATGGCCTTCGTGAGCCTCAAGGCGTGGCGGGCCCGCTCGGCGGAGCGCGCCGCGATCGCGGCGCGCCTGAAGCAGGACCTGCGGGCGGCCCTCGGCCTCGGCGAGGCCGACACGCTGGCGGTCAACGAGATCGCCTGCGCCGATCCGGGCTGCCCCGACATGGAGACCATCGTGCTGGTAATGCGCGCCGGCGCGCCCACGCGAGCCCTGCGAATCAGGCGCCCGATCGACGCCGTCGACCCCGACGACATCGCGGCGGTCGTGGCGGAAGACCGGTCATCCGAAGCGCGGCCGGGCGACGTCTCGACAATGTGATCCCGCGCGGGGGCAATCGGTCTCCGCGGCGCTCAGGTCACAGGGACGGGCCCGCGCGCGCGACGTAGCATCCCTCCAACAGCAGCGCGCCCCGCTCGGACGGGGTCGCGGGAGGAACGCACGCCATGAAGAGCCGCCGCCACGTCCTCGCGCTCGTCGGCCTCGCCCTCGCCGGTTCGAGCCTGCTCGGGGCTTCTGCCCGGGCGGGCGAGACCAGACCGTTCTCGGACGCCGCCTTCGAGGCCGCGCAGAGGAGCGGGAAGCCCGTGCTGATCGCGGTCAGCGCACCCTGGTGCCCGATTTGCCGGACGCAGAAGCCGATCCTCGCGAGGCTCTCGGCCGAGCCGCGCTTCAAGGACCTCCAGATCTTCGATATCGATTTCGACAGCCAGAAGGACCTGCTGCGGCGCCTGAACGTGCGGATGCAGAGCACGCTGATCGCCTACAAGGGCGCGACCGAGGTCGGCCGGTCGGTCGGTGAGACGCAGCCGGAATGGATCGAGGGGCTCGTCGAGAAGACGCTCTGACCGGGGGCGCTTCGCCCGTACCCCCTGTCCGGTCCCGTTCAGGGAAGCTCCGGCATAAGCCCGGACCAGGCCCGCGCGACGGGTCCGGCGGAGAATGTCACCGGTGTCGAGCACCCCTTTGTCAGACGTCCCGGGTCCCGACGCGATCGTGGCCGTACCCGTGCGCAACGAGGAGGAGCGGATCGCCGCCTGCCTGCGGGCGATCGACGCCCAGGCCGGTGCCGAACCGGGGCGGGTCGGGCTCGTGCTGTTCCTGAACAACTGCACGGACGGCACCGAGGCGCTCGTGGCCGCGCTGGTGCCGACGCTGTCGATCCCGGTCCGCGTGCTGGTCGAGAATTTCTCCGGCGCCCATGCCGGATGGGCCCGCCGGCGGGCGATGGACGCCGCCGCCGCGTGGCTGGGTGATGCGGGGAATGCGGGGATCATCCTGTCGACCGACGCCGACAGCCGCGTCCCGCCCGACTGGGTGGCGCGCAACCGCGCGGCGATCGAGGCGGGCGCCGACGCGGTGGCCGGCCGGGTCGAGCTCGACGCGGCCGAGGCGGCGCTGCTGCCGCCCTCGCTCCCCGCCCGCGGCCGTCTGGAGGACGCTTACGACGCCCTGATCACCGAGGCCGAGGCGCGGATCGACCCCGATCCGAACGACCCCTGGCCCTGCCACCGGACCGCGATCGGCGCGACCCTCGCGGTGACCCGCCGCGCCTACCTCGCGGTCGGCGGCATGCCCGAGATCCCGCTGGGCGAGGACGGCGCCTTCGTCGCGCGGCTGCTGGAGCACGGTCTGCGGGTCCGGCACGCCACCGACGTGTGCGTGACCATCTCGGCCCGCCTCGCCGGGCGCGCTCCGGGCGGCGTCGCCGACACGATACGCTCTCGCTGCGAGGAGCCCGACGCGCTCTGCGACGCCCGCATGGAGACCTTCCCGCGCGCCGTGCGGCGCTACCTCTGGCGCCGGCGCTTCCGCCAGATGCACGGGCGCGGGGCGCTCGCGCGGGGCGACGGTTGGGCGCGGGCGATCGGGATCGCCCCGACGGAGGCGCGGCGCATCGCGGCCCTCCCCCTCGGGCAGGCCATCGCGGAGGCGGAGCGCGCCAGCCCGCGCCTGGCCTACCGCCCGATCGGCCCGCGCCAGCTCCCGGCGCAGATCCGGATCGCGCGAGTAGGCGTGGTCGCGATCCGCCTCGGCCTGGGGCTCGCCGGCGCGGCGCAGCGGATCGCGGGTGCGGCCGCGCCCGAGCGGCCGGTCACCGACCCGCGCGGCAGCCGGGTCTGATCTCGTCAGGGGCGGCGTTCCAGCACGTCCCGGGGCGCCACGCCGAACCGGCGGCGGAAGGCGCGGCTGAAGGTGGCCGCGTCGGTGAATCCGCAGCTGGTCATCACCGACGCGATGCGGGTACCGCCGCGGAGCCGCCGGTAGGCCCGGTCGAGCCGGGCGTCGCGGATCTTCGCCGCCACCCCCTCGTCGCCCGTGAAGGCCGCGTAGAGCCGGCTCCGCGAGACCCGCAGGGCGGCCGGCAGCGATTCCGGCCCGAAGGCGGGATCGTGCAGCCGGCGCTCGATATGGGCGAGCGCCAGGGCCCGCACGGCGTCGCCGGACAGGTCATCGCCGGCCTTCTCGCCCTGCCCGTCCGCGAGAGCCCGCAGCAGATGCAGAACGCCCTCGAGAGCGATGCCGGCCTCCGCCTCCGACAGGCCGCCGATCGTCTCGGAGAAGGAGCGGAGATAGGTCGCGAACAGGCCGCTGAGCGGCGTCGCGCGGAGCCTGCGCCCGGCGAAGGCCTGCACGCTGCCGACCTGGCTCAGGAAGGCGGCGCGCGGCACCTGGAGGCGGATCTCCTCGTAGGAATCGCGGCTCCCGATCGCGAAGGGCTGGTCCATGGCGTGGACGGTGACGTCGCCGGCGCTCAGTAAGGCACCGCCATTGCCCTGCTCGACGTAGCCGCTGCCCTGCAGAAGGAGCACGATCGCGATGTCGTCCCGCCCGTCGCGCCGCACGTGCTGCGCCGTGCGCTCCACGCCGATCGGGTTGCTGAGGGTGTGGAGGACCGCGCCGTGACGGGTGATCGCGAGGCGGCGGCCCGCCGCGAACGGCACGTCGGGCGCCAGCGGCGTCGCGTGGACGCGCGCCAGCACCGTACTGCGCCAGTAGTCGAAGGCGTGCTTCTGCTCGACCGCGTCGGTCGTCTCGACGAGGATGGGAACGGTCTCGCGAACACTCACAGCATGGCGGTCCCGGGCGCCGACGACGGGCGCCGCTCACATCCGCGCCGCGGGCCTGTTGGGAAGGTTGCAGATCCGACCATCAGCCGCAACCTGAACGAAGTGCTGAGGCGGCCCCGCCTCAACGCTCCGCGGCCGCAACCCGCGGCTCCGGGCGGGTCGCGGCCGCGTCGGCGAAATGCACGATCACGGCGCGCCCTGCGGCCGGCGGCGCGAGCAGGCTCGCGCGGAACCGCGCGGTCTCGGTCGCGGCGAGGACCGTCCGGGGCGGCGGGACCGACACTGTCTTGATCGTCCGACCGCCGGCGTCGCGGATCTCGACGCTCAGCGGCCCCACGGGCGCGTCGGAGCGGGCGACGCCGACCAGGTCGCCCTCGATGACGAGTTCGGCGGGACTGTCGTCCTCCGCCGGGTTGTTGAAGGCGACGACGTCGCGGATCTCGATGCCGCGCACGTTCACCGGCAGGCCGATGCGGGCGAACAGGGAGGCGGTCTGCGGGACGGCCCGGACCACGGCGGTGCGGGCGAGGCAGACCAGCGGGATCGCCGCCAGGAGCGTCAGGCCGAACGCCAGCGAGGGTGTCAGGCCCGGGATCGCGCGGCGGGGCTGTCCGGCGGCCTTCCTGGGCTTGGCTGACCGTCGGGCCTTGGGAGCCGGGACCTCGGTCGCGTTCCGCACCGAGGCGGTCGCCTCCTCCCAGGCCGCGTCCGCGACGGGATCGGTCTCGGTCTGCGCGGCGAGTTCGGCCTCGTGGCCGGCGAGGACGTCGGCCGGCGAGATGAACCACGTCTCGCGGCAGGCGGCACAGCGGACCGAGCGGCCCTCCATGCCGACCTTGCTGGCGTCGATGCGATATTCGCTCGCGCAGCTCGGGCAGGCGATCAGCATCCGCGCCATACTCGCATCGATCGGCCGCAACCGGGCCGGACAGTGAATTGCTTGAAGAAGTGTCGCCGAACAGGGTTAAGGGGCCGTGAAATCCCCGAGGCCTTGAAAACGCCCGCCGCTCCGGCGATTCCCGAGGGATGGACAGACGAGATACGGCACGGCCTTGAACCTACAGGCGAGCATGAAGAGCCTGCTGCCCGGCGCGGAGCGGCCGGTGGTGCAGTTCGAGAATGTCGGCATGCGCTACGGCCTCGGGCCGGAGGTGCTGTCCGACGTGAGCTTCCGCATCGCGCCGCGCTCCTTCCAGTTCCTGACCGGCCCGTCCGGGGCCGGGAAGACGACGCTGCTGCGCCTCATCCTGCTGTCGGTGCGCCCGACCCGCGGGCTCGTCTCGATCTTCGGCGAGGAGGTGAGCGACATCTCCGCGAAGGCGCTGACCGGGCTCCGGCGCCGGATGGGCGTGGTGTTCCAGGACTTCCGGCTCCTCGACCACCTGACCACCTACGAGAACGTCGCCCTGCCCCTGCGCGTCCAGGGCCGGGCCGAGGCGAGCTACCGGGCCGAGGTGGTGGAGCTGCTGCGCTGGGTCGGCCTCGGCGAGCGCATGCACGCCCTGCCCCCGCTGCTCTCGGGCGGCGAGAAGCAGCGCGCCGCCATCGCCCGCGCCCTGATCGCGCGGCCCGACCTGCTGCTCGCGGACGAGCCCACCGGCAACGTCGATCCGGGCCTGGGGCGGCGGCTGCTCCGCCTGTTCCTGGAGCTGAACAAACTCGGGACCTCGGTCATCATCGCCACCCACGATTTCGGCATCATGGACGCCGTCGATGCCCGCCGGATGGTCCTGGGCGAAGGCCGGCTGCGGATCGAGGAATGAGCACTCAGGCGATGCCGCGGACGAAGGCCGGTGGACCGGCCGTGCCGCCCGACCCGTCGGTGCCGGCCAACCTGCGCCGCAACGCGCCGCTGGTGCCCACCGACACGGCCGCCGGCCGCTCCCTGGCCGCGGTCATCGCGATCCTGACCTTCCTCGCCGGCCTCTGCGCGGGCGCGGCCGAGATGGTCGCGACGAACGCCGCTCAGTGGCAGGGCGACGTGGCCCGCGAGGTCACGATCCAGGTCCGGCCCGGACCCGGCCGGGACGTCGACGCCGACGTCGGCCGCGCCGACGCCATCGCCAAGGCCGAACCGGGGATCGCGGAGACGCGGGTGTTCAGCAAGGCCGAGGCCGAGCGCCTGCTCGAGCCGTGGCTCGGCACCGGGCTCGACCTCTCCGACCTTCCGGTGCCGCGCCTGATCGCCCTCAAGCTCTCCAGCGGCCAGGCGGCGGACCTGAAGCGTCTGCGATCACGCCTCGTCGAGGCGCTGCCGGGCGTCGCCAGTCTCGACGACCACGCCCTCTGGCTCCAGCGGCTCTCGACCGCCGCCAACGCCTTCGTGGGGATCGGGATCGGGCTGGTGCTGCTCGTCCTGATCGCCACCGGCCTCGCCGTGACCTTCGCGACCCGTGGCGCCATGGCGAGCAACCGCGAGGTCGTGGAGGTGCTGCATTTCGTCGGCGCCGACGACGACTACATCGCCCGGGCGTTCCAGCGGCGCTTCTTCGGCCTGGGTCTCCGCGGCGGCGCGATCGGGGCCGGTCTGGCGCTCGTCGCCTTCGTGATCGCCGGCGTCCTCGCGCGGGCCGCGCGCTCCGGACCGGCCGGTCAGGAGGTCGAGGCGCTGTTCGGCGCGTTCCAGATCGGCCTGCGCGGCTACGCCAGCGTGATCCTGATCGGCGTGATCGCGTCCCTCGTCACGGGCGTCGTCTCGCGCGTGACCGTGCGGCGCTTCCTGGCTTAACGCCCGGCTGCGTCACGAAGACGTGGAAATAGGGGGTCTAGCCGGCACGTTTACCATCTGGAAACTTTATGGTTGCGGTGTGGAAACAGCCGACAGCGCCGGCCTCCGAGCCGCCGCAATCGGCGCTGATTCTCCGGAGGATGACCACGCGTATGCTGCGCGCATCGGATCCGCCCTCGACCGACGCCGTCGGCTGGGCCTGGCACGAGTGGGGTCTCCCGCGCCGCGCCGTCGTGCGCCCGCGCGAACGGCGGCGGATCGCTCTCTGGACCTGCAGCCTCGGCGCCGGACTCGGGATGCTGGCCCTGTTCGCCGGGTTTCTGGTGTTCGTGAGCGCCCTCGCCCGCCACGAGCGGACGCCCACCGACCGGGCCGACGGGATCGTCGCGCTGACCGGCGGCGCCCAGCGGATCGGTGACGCGATCGACCTCCTCGCGGGCGGCTACGGCCGGCGCCTGCTCATCACCGGCGTCAACGAGCGGACCAGCCGCGACGAGATCGCCCGGCTGAACCCGACCCAGCGCGCCCTGATCGCCTGCTGCGTGGACCTCGACTACCGCGCGCGCAACACGATCGGCAACGCCATCGAGACGCGCCGCTGGATGCGCGCGCACCGGTTCAGCACGGTCGCGGTCGTGACCTCGAACTACCACATGCCGCGGACGCTGGTGGAACTCGACCACGCCCTGCAGGACAGCGACCGCGTGCTGCCGCATCCCGTCGTGACCGAGGCGTTCGACGCCGACCGCTGGTGGCAGAACCCGCCGGCCGCGCGACTCCTGGCCTCCGAGTACATGAAGTTCCTGGTCAGCTGGGTGCGCACGCGCTTCGAGGCCGATCCCGAGCGCTCCCGCGCCGCGATCCTGATCGGCCGCGGCAAGCCCGTGAAGATGGTGGCCGAGCCGCTGATGCTGCGCGGCGTCGATTGAGGGCGCGGCGCGCCCTCCGCCCTCGCCCTACTGCCCCTTGCAGCGGGCCTTGATCGCCGCCGAGAACTCGCGGTCCGATCCCTGGACCTGGGCGAGGCGCTCGCTGCGCTCCGAGCCGGACAGGCAGCGCCCGTAGACGCTCGCCACGCGCCGCATCGTCTCCACGTGTCGCCGCCAGACGCGGCAGTTCTTGGCATCGTCGCCGTCGGCCTGCTCCAGCTGCTCGAGGGCCTGCCGCTGCATCGACTGCGCCACCAGGACGTCGCGGGCGCAGGTGGTCTCGCCCTGGGCGGCGGCGCCGGAGACGCCGGCCGCGAGGATCAGGGCGGCGATGCGGAAGCTCGGGATCATCAGGCGGCCTGCGGTGCCGTCGAGCGCGTCAGGAGCGCGTAGAGCGCCCCGGCGTCCCGGGCGGCGCGGATATGCGCGAGCATGCCCGGCTCGCGCAGGATACGGGCCACCTGCGCCAGGGCCTTCAGGTGGTCGGCGCCGGCACCCTCGGGCGCGAGCAGCAGGAAGGCGATGTCCACGGGCTGGCCATCCAGGGCCTCGAAATCCACCGGGCGGTCGAAGCGCGCGAACAGCCCGAAGAGACGGTCCAGGCCGGGCAGCTTGCCGTGCGGGATCGCCACCCCGTCGCCGATGCCGGTCGAGCCGAGCCGCTCGCGCTGGAGAAGGGTGTCGAAGACGGGGCGCTCGCCGAGGGCGGGCAGGCGCCGCGCCGCCTGCGCGGCGAGATCCTGCAGCACCTGCTTCTTGGCGCGGGCGCGCAGGGCCGGCACGACCGACTCGGGGTCGAGGAATTCCAGAACTGGCATCGAACGACCGTTGCCCCGTCGCCCGCTCGCGAGGAAGCGGGCCTCGTCGCAGGGGCGTCGACGACCGTTCCGGCCGCGCCCCCGCTGGATTCAATGGGCGGGGAAACCAGCCGGTTCCGGCTCCGTTCCACCCGACCCGCAGCGTCACTCGGTGGCGTTCGGCGGGTCCACCCAGCCGATCGCTCCGTCGCTCCGCCGGTATACGACGTTGACGCGGCCGGTGCCAGCGTGGACGAACACAACCACTGGGGATCCCGTCATATCGAGGGCGGTCACCGCCTCGCCGATGGTGCGGCGCTGGAGGGTCTTGGTGCTCTCGGCGACGATCGGCGGGTGGGCGTCGCCCTCGGCGGCGTCGTCCTCCTCCACCTCCGGGGCGGCGAACACCGCGTAGGCAGCCTCGATGGCCGCGGCGTCGCCCGGGCCGGTCGCGTGCTGCTTCAGCTTGTGCTTGTAGCGCCGCAGTCGGGTCTCCAGGCGCTCGGCGGTCTGCTCGAAGCTCGAGCGCGCGTCGTGCGCGAAGCCGTTCGCCTCGATGGTCAGACCGGAGACGAGATGCAGCACGCAATCCGTCCGGAAGGCGGTGCCGTCGCGCCGGAGCGTGACGTGGCCGTTGCAGGAATCGTGCATGTGCGAGTCGAGATACTTGGCCTGGATCGCGGACATCCGCTCCTCGACGCGGCCGCGCAGACTCTCGCCGAGATCCACGCCGTGGCCAGTCACCCGCAACGATCCCATGCTGCCTCCCCCGTTCTGATGCAGTCGGCCGAATTAGAGAGCCGGCTCGGGTTAAGTCAACGGAGCCCCTTGCGGTTCAAGCAGTTGCTTAACCCTGGGTTCAGCCGGCGTGTCCGTATAGACGGGGCCGCCCGAACCCCAGCCCGCGACGTGAGACCACCGCCTGCATGACGATCGACCCCGGATTCTCCGCCACCGCGACACGCCGCGCCGTCCTGGGCGGCACACTCGGTGCTGCCGCGGGACTGCTCCCGGCGGCCGCGCGGGCAGCCGACCCGGAGAAGGTCCCGGCTCTGCCCGGAAGCGGTGAGGCGTTCGAGGCGAACACGCTGACAGACCTCGCTCGCGCCCGCGCCGCCGCCCCCTACGCGGCGCCGAAGACCGGCGACGTGCCGGCCGTTCTCAAGAACCTCTCCCGCGAGGCCTACGAGGCCATCCGGCCCGCGGAGGGCCGCGCGGTCTGGGCCGACCGGAACGCCGGCTACGTCCTGGAGCCGCTGCTGCGGGGCTCGATCTTCGAGACGCCGGTCTCGCTGTTCGTCGTGGAGAACGGCCTCGTTCAGCCGGTCGGGTACGACAAGTCCGCCATCGCGGCGCCTGGCCTCGACCTGCCCGACCTGGCCGCCGACACGGCCTTCTCGGGCTTCCGCCTGCGCGCCCGGTTCGACGGCGCCGACGGGCTCTCGAACTTCGCCCTGTTCCAGGGCGGCTCGTTCTTCCGCCTCGTCGCCGAGGGCCAGGATTTCGGCATCAACGCCCGGGCCCTCGCCCTGCGTCCGGCCGATTCCCGCGGCGAGGAGTTCCCGCTGTTCCGGGCCCTGTTCATCGAGACGCCGCGCGCGGGTCAGCCGGTCGTCGTCCACGCCCTCGCGGAATCGGAATCCGCGACCGCGGCGTTCAGGATCACGCTGACGCCGGGCCGCGACGTCTCCACGGCGCAGATCGACGGAACGGTCTTCGCCCGCACCGAGCTGGACCATATCGGGCTCGGCGGCATGCAGGGCAGCTACCTGTTCGGCGCCCTCGACCGGAACCGCGTGGACGACCTGCGCGCTGCGGCCTTCTCGGTGGAGGGCTTGGCGATCCACAACGGCTACGGCGAGCCGATCTGGCGCCCCGTTCACAATCCCGAGGCGCTGCAGGTCTCGGCCTTCGTGGATCGCGGGCCCAAGGGCTTCGGCCTCATGCAGCGGGCCCGCGCCTACGACGATTTCGAGGACGACCGCCGCCACTGGGAGCAGCGCCCGTCCCTCTGGCTGGAGCCGCTCGACGACTGGAACGAGGGCGCGGTCACCTTGCTGGAGATCCCGAGCGATTCCGAGTTGAACGAGAATGTCTTCGCCTATTGGCGGCCCAAGGCGAAGCTGGCGAAGGGCGCGGAGATGCGATTCCAGTGCCGTCAGCACTGGTCGAAGGGCTGGCCGGACCCGCTGCCGCCGGAGATCGCCCGGGTGCGCGACAGCCGCTGCGGCCGCGGCAGCTCGGGCAATCGCCGGCTCTTCGCGGTGGATTTCGAGGGCGACGCGCTGTTCCAGCCCGGCGACATCGACGTCGACCTCGCGGCCTCGGCCGGGACGATCACGCGCCAGGAACGGTTTCGGTATTCCGATCGTAAGACCCTGCGGATCCTGTTCGAACTCGATCCGGGGAGCGAGCGCGCGAGCGAGTTGCGCCTCGCGCTCCGGCGCGGTCAGGCCCGGGCGAGCGAGACATGGCTGTTTCGCTGGACGCCTTGACCCGTCATCACGACAGCTGAGGACCGGCCTACCCCGTGCGATTGGACGAGACGATGACCCTGCCGCCAGCGACGGACGCCGGGTCCGGGCGCGACACCGCGACCGACGGCGGCCGCCACCTGCCGCCCGAGGCGCCCCTGTCCATGCCGGTTCAGGACCTGGCGCGCTGGGATCCGGGGCTCGGGCACCGATGGGTGCGCCGGGCCCGGACGCCCTGGCCGGAGCGGCTCCTGGTGTTCGGTGGCGCCGTGGCCCTGACGGCCTACGGCGGCTGGCAGATGGTCGAGACCGTGTCGGTCTCCGGCAGCCCGACCGCGCTCCAGCTCGTCTTGGTCGTCCTGTTCTGCCTGACCTTCTCGTGGATCGCGCTCGCCTTCACCAGCGCGGTGCTGGGTTTCGGGACGCTCCTGCGCCGACCGCGGCCGACGCCGGACCCGACGGCGCTGCGCACGCGGACCGCGGTCCTGATGCCGGTCTACAACGAGGCCACGGCCCGCACCTTCGCGGGGATCGAGGCCATGCGCGAGGCGGTCGAGGCCACCGGGCTCGGAGACCATTTCGACTGGTTCGTGCTGTCGGATTCGACCCAGCCCGACGCCTGGATCGCCGAGGAGCGCGCCTATCTCGACCTGCGCGGCCGGCTCGGTCCCGAGGCCCGGCTCTACTACCGGCACCGGCCGAAGAATCATCACCGCAAAGCAGGCAACATCGGCGATTTCGTCACCCGCTGGGGCGGCCGCTACGACCACATGCTCGTCCTGGACGCCGACAGTCTGATGAGCGGATCGGCGGTCGTGGCGCTCGCCGCCGCCATGGAGGCGGACCCGGATGCCGGCATCATCCAGACGCTGCCGCTGATCATCAACCGCAACACCCTGTTCGCCCGCCTCCAGCAATTCGCCGCCCGGATCTACGGTCCGGTGATCGCGGCCGGCCTCGCCGCGTGGTCCGGTCGGGACGGCAACTACTGGGGGCACAACGCGATCATCCGGACCCGCGCCTTCGCGGATTCCTGCGGCCTGCCCGACCTGCCCGGGAAGCCGCCCTTCGGTGGACACATCCTGTCCCACGACTTCGTCGAGGCGGCCCTGATCCGTCGCGCCGGCTGGGCGGTGTACATGCTCCATCGCCTGCCGGGCTCGTACGAGGAGAGCCCGCCGTCGCTGATCGACGTGGCGGTGCGCGACCGGCGCTGGGCGCAGGGCAATCTCCAGCACGCGCGCGTCATCGGCGCCGCGGGGCTGCATCCGGCCACCCGGCAGCACTTCGCCACCGGCATCGCCGGCTACCTGGCCTCGCCGCTCTGGCTGCTGCAGCTGGTGGTCGGTATCCTGCTGGTTCTGCAGACGGCCACGGAGCGGCCGGACTATTTCGGCGGCGCCGGCTTCTCGCCGGTCTTCCCGCGCTTCGATCCGGTCCGCGCGCTCCAGCTGTTCGGCCTCACCATGGCGGTCCTGCTGGCACCCAAGCTCCTCGGCCTGATCCTGGCCCTGCTGGACGGCCCGGTGCGGCGCGCCTGCGGGGGCGCCGGGCGGCTGGTCCTGTCCAGCCTCGTCGAGATCCTGCTGTCCGCCCTCGTGGCGCCGGTGGCGATGGTGATCCAGTCGGGCTCCGTGATGGGCATCCTGCTCGGACGGGACACGGGTTGGAATCCGCAGCGGCGGGACGACGGCTCGATACCGCTGCGCGACATCGTCGTCCGCCATCGGTGGCACACGCTGCTGGGGCTGGTGGCGGGCGTCGCCGCCTTCGCGATCGCCACCTCGCTGTTCCTCTGGATGAGCCCGACGATCTTGGGTCTGGTGCTCGCGATCCCGATCTCCTGGGCGAGCGGCCAGCTCGGGCTCGGCCTGGCGCTCAAGCGCCGCCTGCTCCTCGCCACTCCCGAAGAGGCGGCGCCGCCTGAGATCGCCGTCCGCGCCGCCGCCCTCGCGGCGCGCAACGCGGAGCGCGGGTTCGACGATGCGGAAGCCCTCGCGGCCGTCCACGCCGACCCCGACCTCGCGCGCGCCCACGGCCAGATGCTCCCCCCGGGACATCGCCGCCCAAGGGGCGCGATCGACCCGGACCACACGCTGGCGACCGCCAAGATCTGCGAGGCCGAGACCGTCGCGGAGGCCCAGGCTTGGCTGTCGCCGAAGGAGCGCATGGCGCTCCTGCACGATCGCGCGCTCGTCGATCGCCTCGTCCGCCTCGACGCGAGCGGACGGTGATCGCGGTCCGGCAGCCTGCCGGGTGACGGCGCGCCCGCGCCGGGCGCCGAGCTCGGGATCGCTCCGAGCGGCTCACGGAGACGTGCCGTCCCGGTCCGACAGGAGGGCGCACCGAGGCCGCGGACAGGGTTGGATCGTGACAAGTGATTAACCATTCGGATCCTAGTCTCGATCATCGTCACTCGGATCCGGTCATGACCCTGCTGTTCGTGTTCCTGCTCCTGCCGCTCGCGGTCGCCATCGTGCTCGCCCGCGGCGAGCCGATCCGCACCATCAGCTGCCTCGGCGCGATGGGTGTGGGCTGCGTTATCGCCGCCACGAGCGTGGTCAGCCTCGTGCGCCACCGGATCCGGACGACCTGACGCCGGCGCGGCAAGCGGCGTCAGAGAAACCCGACCTGTCGCGGGCCGCCGCCGAGGCTTCGCCCGGCGCGGGCGACGAGCTGGGAGAAGGCCAGGGCCGCCGCCGTGGCCTGGGCGCGGGACGGGAAGCTGCGCCGCGACTCGACAACGGGCTCGTCAGTCTCGTTGACGAGGACCCAGGACCAGAGCGACCGGCTACGCTCTCGGATCTCGAATTGCACGAGCGCCTCCCTTTGCGGGACATGCGAAGCGGAAGTTTTGCATCGACGGGTGACATCCCGATGACGGTGCGTCTCGATCATCGAGACGTGCCGACCGTCCAGGAATCCGTGCGAAGACTTCTGTTTCCGTGAACGGATCGCCGGGACATCGATAGTTCGGCATCGCGCCAGCTATCCATCGTGATCTGATCGACCCAGGCATCTGCGAATCCCGTGCCAGGATAACCCAGCGGCCGGCCAGCTATCCCGAGAATCTGTGCTGGTCCCGCTGGGTCCGGCTCAGCTCCGCCGACCCCAAGCTGCATCGGGACTGCAACAGGATTGCGGCGCGCGGACTTGACTGGATTGTCTGGATCTCGATGCTCTGGCCCGTTGCGGGCGGGGTCGAGGGCATTCTGGCGCCAGCACCCGGTGGCGCTGCGACGCGGATCGACGTGATGACAGATCACAGCAGAGTCCCGAACGCGCGGTCGCGCCGCATCCTCGGCGATCTGGCCGAGACACTCGGATGTTCGGTCGACGTCTTCTTCGATCCGAGCCAGAACGACGACTTGTCGATGACCGAAGAGCTGCTGAACCTGTGGTTCTCCATCGAGGATCCAGCAGCCCGGCACCGCATCCTGGACTGTGCCCGGGCCCAGAAGGCGGAGGCTCAGCCGCACGCCTGACCGGTGCCTTGTTTCCGGCGGCTTGGCGCTCCACGCAGGCAGCCCGTCCGTCGCCGCGACCCCAGTCGGAGAAGCCATGAAAGCCGTGAACGCTCTGATCGCCGAGGAGCTCGGTGTCGGGGAGGCGCAGGTTGCCGCCACCGTCGCGCTCCTCGACGGCGGCTCGACCGTGCCGTTCATCGCGCGCTACCGGAAGGAGAATACTGGCGGCCTCGACGACACGCAGCTGCGCAGGCTGGAGGAGCGGCTGTCCTACCTGCGCGATCTCAACGAGCGGCGCGCCGCGATCGTCGCGAGCATCACGGCGCAGGGCAAGATGTCCCCATCCCTGGCGGCGGCCCTCGACGCCGCCGACACCAAGGCGCGGCTGGAAGACCTGTACCTGCCCTTCCGGCCCAAGCGGCGCTCGAAGGCGCAATCCGCCCGCGAAGCCGGCCTCGAACCGCTCGCCCAGACCCTGCTGAGCCGGCCCGACCGCGCGCCCGCGTCGGTCGCGGCCGATTACGTGTCGGACGCGCGCGGCGTGCCGGACGTCGAGGCCGCGCTCGACGGCGCCCGCGCCATCCTGATCGAACGCTTCGCTGAGGACGCCGACCTCGTGGGACGATTGCGGGCGGATTACTGGCGGTCCGGGCAGCTTGTCTCGCGGGTGCGCAAGGGCAAGGCGAGCGAGGGGGCGAAGTTCTCGGACTACTTCGACTGGAGCGAGCGGCTGGAGCGGATGCCCTCGCACCGGATCCTGGCAATCTTTCGCGGTGAGCGGGAAGAGGTGCTCGACGTCGGCTTCGACGCGGAGGGCGAGGATTCGCCGCCGGGTCTACCCGGGCCGTTCGAGACGGCGATCTGCCGCCGCTTCGAGATCGCGTCGCGGGGGCGCCCCGGCGATGCCTGGCTCCTCGACACGGTCCGCACGGCGTGGCGGATGAAGATCCGGACCGGAATCAAGCAGGACCTGCGCGGCCGTCTGTTCGAGCGGGCCGAGGACGAGGCCGTGACAGTCTTCGCCGGGAACCTGAAGGACCTGCTGCTCGCTGCCCCGGCGGGCGGGCGGGCGACGATGGGGCTCGATCCGGGCTACCGGAACGGCGTGAAGGTCGCCGTGGCGGATCGAACCGGGCGGGTCGTCGCGGTGGAGACGACCTACCCGCACGAGCCGCAACGGCGCTGGCGCGAGGCCGTCGCGACGCTCGGCCGGCTGTGCCGGCTGCACGGCGTGGAGCTTCTCGCCGTCGGCAACGGCACCGCTTCCCGCGAGACCGAGCGCCTCGCCGCGGAGATCATCGCGGCCAACCCGGACCTGCCGCTCGCGAAGGTGATGGTCTCCGAGGCCGGCGCCTCGGTCTACTCGGCCTCTGAGATCGCCGCCAAGGAATTGCCCGACCTCGACGTGTCCCATCGCGGCGCGGCGTCGATCGCCCGCCGTCTCCAGGATCCCCTGGCGGAACTGGTCAAGATCGACCCCAAGTCGATCGGCGTCGGGCAGTACCAGCACGACGTGAGCGAGGCGAAGCTGTCGCGGTCGCTCGCGGCGGTGGTGGAGGACGCGGTCAACGCCGTGGGGGTGGACGTCAACACGGCCTCCCCGGCCCTCCTCGCGCAGGTCTCGGGTCTCGGCGGCGCGATGGCGGCGCGGATCGTCGCCCATCGCGACGCCCAGGGCCCGTTCCGGACGCGCGCGGCGCTCAAGAAGGTCCCGGGGCTCGGCCCGAAGACTTTCGAGCTGGCCGCGGGCTTCCTCCGCATCCAGGGCGGCGACGACCCGCTCGACGGGTCGGGAGTCCACCCGGAAGCCTATCCGGTGGTCCGCCGCATCCTCCAGGCGTTGAAGAGCGACATCCACGTCCTGCTCGGCAACGCCGCCCTGCTCGGCCGCCTCGTGCCGGAGCCGTTCGTCGACGCGCGCTTCGGCCTGCCGACCGTGCGCGACATCATCGCCGAGCTCGAGAAGCCGGGGCGGGACCCGCGGCCGGAGTTCAAGACGGCGCGCTTCCAAGAAGGCGTCGAGACGATCGGCGACCTCAAGCCCGGCATGCAGCTGGAGGGTGTCGTCACCAACGTCGCCGCCTTCGGGGCTTTCGTGGATATCGGCGTCCATCAGGACGGCCTCGTCCACATCTCGGCGATGGCCCGGCGACGGATCGCCTCGCCCACCGAGGTGGTCCGGATCGGTGAGGTCGTCCGGGTGCTGGTCCTCAACGTCGACGTCCCGCGCAAGCGCATCGCGCTGTCGATGCGGCTCGACGATCCCGTCGAGCCGGGCCAGCCGGCGCGGCGGACGGGCGAGCCGAAGCAGGACGCGCCGCGGAGCCGACCGAGCCCGGTGCCGGATCCCGCTCCGGGCGGGGCGCTGGCCGAGGCGCTCCGGCGCGCGGGCGCGGCGCCGCGGCGCGACTGAGCGGCGACCGCCCCGCGGACCGGGAACATGGTTAGCGCTTCGTAAACCTCCGTGCCGTCAGAGTGTGGGCGTCGTGCCGCGGTGCGCGATTCCAAACACCTGATCGCGATTCCGGGATCGCCGCGGCGGCCCCACGGCTCGGAGGCTCTGATGCAAGCGCACGTTGCGGGGATCGACAACCCGAACCCGATGATCGGCCCGGCACGCCTCATCCGGGCCGCCTTCGAGGGGGCCGACATGGCCGCCCTGGCCGCCGAGATCCTCGCGGAAGGCGGCGACTCCGCTCTCGACGCGGGAACGGCGCTGGACATGGCGACGATCCTGCTGCTGAAGCACCGCTTCACGGAAGGCCTCGCGCTCCAGAACGAGGTCTTGGACGGGCAGCGGCTCTTCTCGCTGCGCTCGAACCCGGATCAGGCGCGGGTCCGCGTCCTCGTCCTGGTGACCGCCGGCGATCTGATGGCCAACACGCCGATCGACTTCCTGCTCAACGACGGCGATTTCGGCCTCACCTACCTCTATCTTCGGCCCGGTGAGCCGGTGCCGCGCGATCTGCCCGCGCACGACGTGATCGTCACCGGCATCGCCTACGCGCGGACCGCCGAGCCGCTGCTGGAAGCCCTCGCGGCGGCGGCCGACCACTGGACGCGGCCGATCGTCAATCACCCGCGCCACGTGCTCAAGACCTCTCGGCACGGCATCGCGGACGCGCTGCGCGGTGCGGAGGGAGTCCTGGCACCCGACGTCGTCCGCGTGAGCCGGTCCGTTCTGAGCGCGGCCGCGTCCCGCCAGACGGAGGGCCCGACCTACCCGCTGCTGGTGCGCCCCCTCGACACGCATGCCGGCAACGAGCTCCAGAAGGTCGATCGGGCGGAGGACCTGCAACTCTACCTCGCGCACACGGCCGCCGAGGCGTTCTACGTCACGCAGTACTGCGACTATCGCGGTCCCGACGGCCTCTTCCGGAAGCTCCGCGTCGTCCTGATCGACGGTGTGCCTTACCTCTGCCACATGGCCATCCGCGATCACTGGATGATCCACTACCTCAACGCCGGCATGCTGGAGGATCCGGTGAAGCGGCAGGTCGAGGCCGCGGCCATGGCCGCGTTCGACACCGACTTCGCCGAGCGCCACCGCGCCGCGTTCGCCGAGATCCACCGCAGGATCGGTCTCGATTACCTGGTCATCGACTGCGCCGAGAGCGCGGACGGCCGGCTGCTGATCTTCGAGGCGGATACCGGAATGGTCGTCCACGACATGGATCCGGTGGACCTGTTTCCCTACAAGGCGCCGCAGATGCGCCGGGTCTTCGCGGCGTTCCAGGACGCCTTGCGCGGGCGCGCTCGCGGGCGGGCCGCCTAGGGCGCGCGCCTCCGGGGCATCAGGGTGCCGGCGCCGGGTGATCCGCCCGGCGCCTCACCAGGGGATGCGGCCGAAGCGGTCGACCAGCCGCTGGTACTCGGCGTTGCTCTCGGCCTTGGACGTGCCGCCCTGGCCGACATCCGAGGTCCCGGAGCCCGGATGCACGAGGCGGCACACCAGCGGCAGGACGAAGCCGTGGCGCACGAGCTGCACGTTGGGCCCGCCGTTGCGCAGGACGTTGGCGAGCCACGGACGGACTTGGATCGCGTCCTGCAGCGTGACCGGCGCCGTCGCCTCGACGAGGTGGGCGCGGCGCAGGCCGGTCTCGGCGAGGCGGCCGAGCCACTCGTTGTCGTAGTGCCACTTCGAGGCCGGGCTGATCGCGCCGACCTGCGCGAAGGTGGCCCGCCGCATCAGCCAGCCCGACGGCGTCGCGAAGTCGTTGATCCGGACCACCTCGCCGGCCTCGTCCACCTCGAGCTGCGTCGAGGAGACGAAATCGAAGCTGTCCAGGGCTCGGACGGCGACGCCCAGATAGGGCGGCAGCCAGCGATCGTCGTCCTCGAGGAAGCCGACGAGGTCCCAGCTGTCGTCGACGGCGCCGATGGCCGCGTTCAGCGCGGGGATCTGCCCCTTGCGCGCGCCGCGCGCGAAGGTGACCTGCGGGTGCGCGGCGAGCCGCGCCGGGATCTCGGTCTCCGGATCGGTCCCGACGAAGAAGTGGATCGTCGCCGGCCGGTCGAGCTCCTGGGCGTTGGCGCTCTCGATCGCGTGTTCCAGGAAGTACTGACCGGCCTTTCCGGCCAGGGTCGAGGGTTTGAGCCTCGACGGCGTGATGATCGCGATCCTCATTCCCAGGCCTCACCGTGTCGGGCGACGCGCGCCTCGGCACGCGTCGCGGTCAGAGCTTGAAGGACTGCTCGCCGATGTGGCCGAGCTCCTTGCTGAGATACGGATCACACCAGATCCGGAAGCCGGCGGCGCGGACCCGATCGCTGAAGTCGAAGTCCTCGCCGATGTTCACGCCGGCTTCCTCGTCGACGCGGAAGCGGAAATAGGGCTTCCTCAGCTTGTCGAAGACCGTGGCCTTGATCAGCAGAAAGCCGGTCGGGATCCGGGACATCTCCAGCAGACCCTTCGGCGCGTCGGCCGGCTGCTCCGGCAGAATGTCGCCCAGGAAGTGGAACGGGGCGGTGCGGCGCGAATAGGTCGCGCCGATGATGTCGACTTGCCGCACGAGGAGCTTGAGCAGCGCGTCCTTCGGAAACGTCATGTCGCTGTCGATGAACAGGACGTACTCCGCCCCGTACTTCTGCGCGTATTCGAGGCCGAGGTTGCGGGCGTCGGCGACGATCGACGACTTCCCGACGACGATCGACATCGGCATCTCGCCGAGCGAGTGCATCATCGATCCGAGGCTCACGGCGAAGTCCGCGTGGACCATGGTCCCACAGGGGATCGCGATCGCCACATGGGGTAACTTCGGCGACGCGGAAGGGGTCGCGGCGCCAACATCACTGGACGCTTGAGCGATCACATCTGAGCTCCCTGCAAGGTTCGCCCCGTCCTCTCCGCGCCGGCCGAACCGGAGCGGCCCCGGTCGGGCAGGCGCGACAGAATTGGTCTGCGTCACAGCTTATGGCTGCGGATGGTTAATGGATCTTGAAGACGGCCCGGAATCCATAAATACTGAGCCTCTCAAGGATCGATTCATTAACGATCACTTCGGACGCACCGGGAGTCGGCAATTGATTTAACCCCTGCGAAACGTTTGGCGGACGATTACTGCCGTACCCGAGAAACGGGTGCATCAAATCAGAAAGATAAGACCCATGTCCTCGATCACCCTGTCGGCCGCCACGCGTCAGAACCTGCTCTCGCTGCAGGACACCGCCCAGCTGATGGCGACCACGCAGAACCGCCTCGCCACCGGCAAGACGGTCAACTCCGCTCTCGACAACCCGACCAACTTCTTCACCTCTCAGGCCCTCGACGGCCGCTCCTCGAGCCTGAACTCGCTCCTCGACGGCGTCTCCAACGGCATCCAGTCGATCCAGGCCGCCAACCAGGGCATCACCTCGATCCAGAAGCTCGTGGACCAGGCCAAGTCGATCGCCAACCAGGCGCTCTCGACCCAGCTCTCCACCACCGGCACCGCCGCCAACGCCTACAGCGCCAGCACCGCCTCCCAGACGGTCCTGCTGACGATCAACGGCAGCTCGGTCTCCGCAACGGTCGCCGCCTCCTCGAGCATCAGCGCCACCGTTGCGGCCCTGAACTCTGCGGTCAGCTCGGCCTCGACCGCGTCGAGCGGCTCGTTCGGCGCCGGCGCGATCTTCTCGGTCGACAGCACCGGCACCAAGATCGTCCTGAACGCCCAGGCGGACGTCGAATTCCAGAACTCCGGCAGCCAGACGGCGCTCGGCTTCACCGCCTCGGCCACCACCGCCTCGACCTACGGCACCGCCGCCAGCACCGTCGTCTCCAGCGACCTGTCGATCTCGGGCGTGACGCAGCGCGCCTCGCTGGCGAACCAGTACAACAACCTGCTCAACCAGATCACGCAGCTCGCCGGCGACGCCAGCTACAACGGCGTCAACCTCATTGCCGGCAAGGGCAATGACTTGAACATCAAGTTCAACAACACCGGCAGCTCGACCCTCAACGTCGCCTCGGTCGACGCCACGGCGAGCGGTCTCGGTCTGTCGTCGATCACCAGCTCGAACAACTCGTCGAGCCAGAACGGTCTCGGCAACTTCCTGCTGAACTCGGACGTCAACAAGACCCTGGCGACCCTGACCAGCGCCGGCAACACGCTGACCTCCGCGGCGAGCTCCCTGGGCTCGAACCTGTCGGTGGTTCAGAACCGCCAGGACTTCTCCAAGCAGCTGATCAACGTGCTGCAGACGGGTTCGGCCAACCTGACGAACGCCGACCTGAACCAGGAAGCGGCGAACTCGCAGGCGCTGTCGACCCGTCAGTCGATGGGCATCTCGGCCCTGTCGCTGGCCAACTCCGCCCAGCAGGGCGTCCTCCAGCTCCTGCGGTAAGCGCCACGCACGTCGAAGAGACGGGCCGGCCGGGTCTCCCCGGTCGGCCCTTCTCTTTGGTCGCGCTCGCACGAACGCGAGGAGCACGGCGCAGGGCCGACCCGGCAAGGCGTCTTGGCGCGAGCTCCCGTCCGCTCATGGCGGCGTGCGCGGCCGGGACGATCCAAAGGCCGTTCCGGCCCCGGGGTTGCAAAGCTTAACCGTATCGGCCAGCCTGTCCGTAGTTACTGCGTACCGATCCGAGCTGAGCCGGAGTGCCGATGCGAGTGAATCACGAGCGCCGCCTTCTCAACAAGGCTGCAGAGGCACGGGATTACCAGATCTCGATCCGCCAGAAAGCCGACGCCTCCTGGCCCAGCGATCACAGCCGGCTGACGGCGCTCGAGAGCACGGGGCATCTCCAGCGGATCGACCTGCACGATGGCCCGGATGGATCCGTGGCAGTCTGGCAGATCACCGCGGCCGGCCTCTCGCAGCTTCAGGCTCTGACGTCGGGAGCCGAATGATGGCGTCCGTGAAGATCCGCGCGACCGACGACGGGACCTTCGTGGTCTACCGCAACGGCGCGGCCGTCGCGTCGGGATTGACCCGCGAGCAGGCTGAGCGCTGCGCGACGGTTCTGGGCTGGATCGCGCAGGGGCGCTGACGGAACAGGAAGCCGTTTCCCGCCCCTCGGCACGGCCGAGCGAGCGGCGACGGCAAGACCTCTATTCCGCGGCCTCCGCGTGGATTGCCTCACCGAGAGCCTCGCGCCGCGCGCTGTTCAGAATGCGCTGCCGGGCTTGGGGCTCCTGTATCGCCTGCCAGAGGCGGAACAGCTCGGAGGTCATGCACAGCTCGCAGGCGTCGCCGTCCGGTGCGTAGAAGGCCTCGACCGGACAGCCAACGACGGCTGCGATCTCGCGCAGGCGCGCGACTGCTCGAACATCGATGGCCATCGGAGACGGAATTCCCACACGACACTCGCGCTCGGGCTACCATCGCGGAACCCGGGGCATCAAGGGATCGGTCTGTACCAGACCTGATCCGAACGTATCAGTTCGAACAGATCGGGGTATGTGGTCTCCACGTCGACCGCGACGGGTGCGCCTCTGCAAAAGCCGAAGACGTGATCAGGGGCGGTAAGGTCCCGTCACGACCGGCGTAGTCGCGGCCCGCGACCGCCCGGGTCTGGCAGTGAGCCGCGTCGGATCAGTCACCGCGATCGACCGGACCTGCTGGATCACCATCGCCTGTCGATCCGGATGCCGCCCGCGGCGTCGATCAGGATGTCAACGCCTGGCCGGTACGCGCCACACGACCCGAAAGACCGACGGCGGCGGGACAAACCTGGCCGCCGAGCTGTTCACGCGGCCTCGGAATCGCTGATTGTGCAGCAATCGGGGGGGCGTTCGACGAAAGATTATCGACCGGAAGCTTCCCGTTAACGAAGCGTAAACTTTTGTGACGTGATCCTGGGTCAGTGAGCGGGCGCAGGACCCGGCACGCAGATCGGGCGAGGTTCCGATGATCGTCTTGATTGCCGCAGCCATCGTCAGCGGCCTCGCGACAGCCGCGATCCTGGCGCCGGTGAGCGCCCTGGCGGCAATGATCATCGCGCCCCTCGCGGCTAGCGCGTCCGCCATCCTCGCCTGCATCTTCATCGCGTGGCGCAACACCCGCGACGATGTCGGGCCGCCCGATCTCGAGGCGCAGGCCGACGCGATGGTGGCCGTCCTCTGCGAAGTCGCGCAACAGGGCAAGATCGTCCCGGTCGCCGCACCGGTCCGGGTCCGCGGTCCCCGGTCGGCCTGATCCCGCCGCACGCCGGCCGCAATACCGGTGTTGCGGCCGGCCCCGTTGCCAGCAGCGCCGGTCGCGGCCCATTCTACCCGCGATGAGGCCGCCCGTACCCCTCTCCGCCGTCCGGATCTTCGAGGCTGCCGCGCGGCGGCGGTCGTTCAAGGCCGCGGCCGGTGAACTCAACCTGTCCCCGAGCGCGGTCAGCCATGCCCTGCGCAAGATGGAAGAGACCCTGGGCGTCGCGCTGTTCGAGCGGGTGGGCCAGGGCATCGCGCCGACACCGGCCGGGGAGGCGCTCCGCGACCATGTCGGCCGCGCCTTCGCGGAACTGGACCGCGGCTTCGATCTCGTGGCCAATCGCGGGCCGCAATTGCTCAGGCTGCACTGCGCGCCGAGCTTCGCCGCGCAGTGGCTGGCGCCGCGGCTGGCCCGGTTCCTGAGCGCCCATCCGGGCGTCGAAGTGCGGCTCGCCGCGGGCATGGACTACGCCCGGTTCATTACCGACGAGTTCGATGCCGACATCGTGTACGGACCGCCCCGCGGCGAAGGTCTGGTGCGGCTGCCGCTGGGCCCGGAGACCGTCACGCCGCTCTGCGACCCGGCGCGGGCGGCCCGGATCCGCGAGCCGTCCGATCTGCTGGCGCAGACCCTGATCCAGAGCGACAACAAGCAGGTGCGCTGGACACACTGGTTCGAGCGGAACCGACTCGCGACGCAGCCGAGCGCGGGCATCCGCTTCGACCGGAGCTTCCTGGCCCTGGCGGCCGCCGCGGACGGCCTCGGCGTCGCCCTGGAATCCACCCGCCTCGCCGAGCGGGAACTTGCGACCGGGCGCCTCGTCGCCCCGTTGTCCGGGCGCTCGCAGGACCTCAGCTACGTCGGCCACCACTTCGTCTGTCCGGCCGACGCGCGCCGGCGGGCGCCGCTCCGGGTCTTCGCGCGATGGCTGACCGAGGAGCTCGGGGTACCGCTGGGTCCCGACCTCGCCTGAACGCGGACAAAGATGACCGGGATTCACCTGCGGGTGCAAATTCCGCGTTTGTCGCGGGCGCGCCGCGCCGGCACTCTCCTCCCGACAAGACAGGCGCGAGAAGACGACGCCGCAGAGTGCTCGATCCGCGGCCTCAGGACTCGACGCGCGGCTGACGGCCCGGTGTCTCCCGTCGCGACGACAGGTTCGATCCCGCGCAGTCGCGGATCGGCGGGAGGACTCTTCCATGCTGTTGAACGACCGGGTGTGCGTGATCACCGGCGCAGCCTCCGCCCGCGGCATCGGCAAGGCCACCGCGCGGCTCTTCGCGCGCCACGGCGCCCGCGTCGCCGTCCTCGATCTCGACGTCGGCCAGGCCGAGGCCGCCGCCCGCGACATCGGGCCGGGCCATGTCGGCTTGGCCTGCGACGTCACCGACCGGGCGGCCTGCTCTGCGGCGGCGGATGAGATCGTCGGCCGCCTCGGGCGCATCGACGTGCTCGTCAACAACGCCGGCATCACCCAGCCTCTCAGGATCATGGAGATCGAGCCGGAGGACTACGACGCGGTCACCGACGTGAATCTGCGCGGCACGCTCTACATGAGCCAGGCGGTGATCCCGACGATGCGCGGCCGGGGCTCAGGCGCGATCGTGTGCATGTCGTCGGTCTCGGCCCAGCGGGGCGGCGGCATCTTCGGCGGGCCCCATTACAGCGCCGCCAAAGGTGGCGTCCTCGGCTTGTCGAAAGCGATGGCCCGGGAGTTGGGGCCCGACGGGGTGCGGGTGAATTCCGTGACCCCTGGCCTGATCCAGACCGACATCACGGGCGGCAAGCTCACGCCCGAGCTGACAGCCGAGATCGCCAGCGGCATCCCGCTCGGGCGCCTCGGTGTGGCGGACGACGTCGCCAACGCCTGCCTGTTCCTCGCCTCCGACCTGTCCACGTACATCACCGGCGCGGTGATCGACGTGAACGGCGGCATGCTGATCCACTGAGGAGGCCGACGTGGCGATCGACGTCCCGACCGAGCGGCCGCGCGCCGGCTCCAACGTGCCGCTCGCCGAGCGCGCCTATCGCATCCGCCGCCACGCCCTGCGCATGGGCGAGGTTCAGGGCCAGGGCTATATCGCCCAGGCGCTCGGCATCGCCGACGTGCTGGCGGTGAGCTACTTCCACGCCCTCACCTACCGGCCCGCGGATCCCGAATGGGAGGGTCGCGACCGCTTCCTGCTGTCGATCGGCCACTACGCCATCGCCCTCTACGCGGCCCTGATCGAGGCCGAGATCCTCCCCGAGGACGAGCTGGCGAGCTACGGCGGCGACGACAGCCGCCTGCCGATGTCCGGCATGGCCGCCTACACGCCCGGCATGGAGATCACCGGCGGCTCGCTGGGCCACGGGCTCGGCATCGCGGTCGGCATGGCGCTCGGGCTGAAGCGGAAGCGCTCCCGGAGCTTCGTCTACAACCTGTTCTCCGACGGCGAGCTGAACGAGGGCTCGACCTGGGAGGCCGCGATGTCGGCCGGCTCGTTCAGGCTCGACAACCTGATCGGCCTCGTCGACGTGAACGGCATGCAGGCGGACGGCGCCTCGACCGGGGTGCTCGACTTCGAGCCGCTCGCACCGAAATTCGAGGCCTTCAACTGGTTCGTGCAGCGGGTCGACGGCAACGACATCGACACGCTGGTCCGGGCCTTCGACGCCGCCCGCGACCACCCTGGCCCGCGGCCCCGGATCATCATCTGCGACACCCTCATGGCGAAGGGCGTGCCGTTCCTGGAGACGCGCGAGCGCAACCACTTCCTGCGGGTCGAGCCGGACGAGTGGCAGCGGGCCCTGGCGATCCTGGACGAGGGGAGAGTGCGGTGAGACGCTCCAAGTACGAGAGGCCCTCCCCCCGCGCGGCCGGCGGCGCCACGACCTCGGCGATGATCGCCTCACTCGCTGCGCCCGGGCAGCGCACGAAGGCCGCGCCCTTCGGCCACGCCCTCGTCGCGCTCGCCGAGACGCGCCCCGACATCGTCGGCCTCTCGGCCGACCTGTCGAAATACACGGACCTGCACATCTTCGCGCAGGCCCATCCAGAGCGCTTCTACCAGATGGGGATGGCCGAGCAGCTGCTGATGAGCGCGGCCGCGGGCCTCGCCCGGGAGGGGTTCACGCCCTTCGCCACCACCTACGCGGTGTTCGCGGCGCGGCGCGCCTACGACTTCATCTGCCTCGCGATCGCGGAGGAGAATCTCGACGTCAAGATCGCCTGCGCCCTGCCCGGCCTGACCACGGGCTACGGCCCGAGCCACCAGGCGACGGAGGATCTCGCGATCTTCCGCGGGATGCCGAACCTCACGATCATCGACCCCTGCGACGCCCACGAGATCGAGCAGGTCGTCCCCGCCATGGCGGCCCACAGGGGGCCGGTCTACCTGCGGCTCCTGCGCGGCAACGTCCCCCTCGTGCTCGATGCGTACGGCTACCGGTTCGAGCTCGGCAAGGCCAAGACGATCCGCGACGGCCGCGACGTCCTCGTGATCTCTTCGGGCCTCATGACCATGCGCGCCCTGGAGGTCGCCGAGGCCCTGCGCGACGACCGGGTCGACGTGGCGGTGCTGCACGTGCCGACGATCAAGCCCCTCGACGCGGCGACGATCCTCCACGAGGCCGGGCGCGGCGGCCGGCTCGTGGTGGTCGCCGAGAATCACAGCGTGATCGGCGGGCTCGGCGAGGCGGTGGCCGGTCTCCTCATGCGCGCGGGCGTCGGACCAGGCCGCGGCTTCCGCCAGATCGGGCTGCCGGACGAGTTCCTCGACGCCGGCGCCCTGCCGACGCTCCACGACCGCTACGGTATCTCGGCCACCGCGATGGCACGGAGCATCCGCGCATGGCTCTGAGCCAGATCGCCCTCGTCGGCCTCGGCGCCATGGGCCTGCCGATGGCGACCAACCTGGTCGCGGCGGGATTCGCCGTCCGCGGCTACGACCTGCGGCCCGAGAGCCGGGGCGCCTTCGCGGCGGCCGGCGGGGCCGCGGCCGACACGCCGGCCGCAGCCGCCGCGGGCGCCGACGCGCTCCTCCTCATGGTGGTGAACGCCGCGCAGGCCGAGGACGTGCTGTTCGCGCAGGGCGCCCTCGAAGCCCTCGCGCCGGACGGCATCGCGGTCCTGATGGCGACCTGCCCGCCGCGATCGGTGGAGCACCTCGCCGAGCGCGTCGCGGCGTCCGGCCGCCACTTCGTCGACGCGCCGGTCTCGGGCGGGGTCGTCGGCGCGCAGGCCGGCACCCTCACCGTCATGGCGGCGGCGCCCGCGGGGACCCTCGCCGCGCTGAGGCCGGTTCTCGACGCCTTGGGCGACCGGATCTTCCACGTCGGCGAGCGACCCGGACAGGGCGCCACCGTGAAGGCCGTCAACCAGCTCCTGTGCGGCGTGCACATCGCTGCCGCCGCCGAGGCGCTGGCGCTCGCCGGGCGGGTCGGCGTCGACCTCGACGTGTGTCTGGAGATCCTCTCGGGTTCCTCGGCCGCCAGCTGGATGCTGCGTGACCGCGGTCCCCGGATGCTGGAGGACGCGCCCCGGGTCACGAGCGCGGTCGACATCTTCGTCAAGGACCTCGGCATCGTGCTCGAAGCCGGCCGCGGCGCCGGGGCGGCGCTGCCGCTCGCGGCGCTCGCCCACCAGCTCTTCGTCTCGAGCGCGGGGCGCGGCGACGGCGCCGCCGACGACAGCCAGGTGATCCGCGCCTACCGCCTGCTCAACGGCGCGGGGGCCTGACGCGGCACGGGCCATGCGACGACGGGCCCGGATCCGCCGGAAGTCGACGGCGGAACTCGCGCGGACCGAAGCCCTGACGCGCCGTCCGACGCCCGAGACGCGCCTCGGCCTCCAGCGTCTGCTACCGCCGGCGCTCGCCCTGTCGGCCTGCGCATCTTCGCCCGGCGCCGCACCGGACCCGACCTTACGGTCGCTCGCGGCGCTCGACACGTTTCGCGAGGAGACCGACGGCTTCCGGGAGACGGAGCCGTGACCCGCCCATGGGCAGGGCTCGGACACCGAACCGCTGGCGCGATCCCGAGCGGCGCCGGGGCGGCCACACGTAGGGACTGGAGAAGGAAGTACGGCGGCGCGGCACGCCCGCATCCTGAGGACGGATCGCGCGGACCGACCGGAAGTGTTTGCCGGCGGACCGGATAACGGTATCGGAGAGCGAAGGCGCGCCGAGACGCACCACGAGAAACACGCGAAGACGCATGTGGGCCGATCCCGCCGCCAGCGGCGTCGGGAGCGGCTCCGACGGAGGGGCGCCATGCAGATCGATGTTGCGGCCGTCGAGTCGACGGCTGGGATTGGGTTGTCGGGACCGCCACTGCGCGCCCGGGGCTGGCTGCGCCGGCTGGATGCCGGGCTCGGCTACCTCGTGGAGATCCCGGCGGCGCTGCTCGTCCTGGCCGAGATCGCGGTGCTGCTCGGCGGTGTCGTCAGCCGTTACGTGTTCCGTGACCCCATCATCTGGTCGGACGAACTCGCCTCGATCCTGTTCCTGTGGCTCGCCATGCTGGGCGCCGTGGTCGCCTTCCGGCGCGCCGAGCACATGCGCATGACCGCCTTCGTGGCCATGAGCGGCCCGCGTCTGCGCGCCTTCCTGGAGACCGTTGCTCTGGTCGCCGGCCTGATCTTCGTGGCCCTGCTGCTGGAGCCGGCCTTCGAGTTCGCCAGCGAGGAGACCTTCGTCCAGACGCCGGCTCTGGAACTCAACAACGCCTGGCGCGCCGCCGCCCTGCCGATCGGCCTCGGCCTCATGCTGATCGTGGCCCTCATCCGCCTCCTCGAGACCGCCGACTGGAAGCTGACCGCGGGGGCGCTGGTCCTCGGCGGCGGCGTTGCCGCGGGCCTGCTGGCGCTGCAGCCGTGGCTCGCCAACCTCGGCAATCTCAACCTGCTGCTGTTCTTCGTCGTCGGCGTCGGCGCGCTGGTCTTCTCCGGTGTGCCGATCGCCTTCGCGTTCGGCCTCTCGACCTTCACCTACATCGCGCTCACCACCGACGCGCCCTCCATGGTGGTGGTCGGCCGCATGGACGAGGGCATGAGCCACCTCATCCTGCTCGCTGTGCCGCTCTTCGTGTTCCTCGGCCTGCTGATCGAGATGACCGGCATGGCCCGCGCCATGGTCGGGTTCCTGGCCTCGTTGCTGGGCCACGTGCGCGGCGGCCTGCACTACGTTCTGGTCGGGGCGATGTACCTCGTCTCGGGCATCTCCGGCTCGAAGGCCGCCGACATGGCGGCCGTGGCGCCGGTGCTGTTCCCCGAGATGAAGGCCCGGGGCGCCAAGGAAGGCGATCTCGTCGCTCTGCTCGCCACTACCGGTGCGCAGACCGAGACAATCCCGCCCTCGATCGTGCTGATCACCATCGGCTCGGTCACCGGCGTGTCGATCACCGCCCTGTTCACCGGCGGCCTGCTCCCGGGCCTCGTTCTGGCCGCCACGCTGTGCGCGCTGGTCTGGTGGCGCTACCGCCGCGAGGACCTGAGCCACGTGGCCCGTCCGTCGGGCCGCGTCATCGGCCGCGCCTTCCTGGTCGCGATCCCGGCGCTCGCCCTGCCCTTCGTGATCCGCTTCGCTGTCGTCGAGGGAATCGCCACCGCCACCGAGGTCTCGACCATCGGCATCGTCTACGCGGCTCTGGCAGGTCTGCTGATCTACCGCCAGTTCGAGTGGCGGCGGCTCTACCCGATGCTGGTGACCACAGCGACCCTGTCCGGCGCGATCCTCCTGATCATCGGCGCGGCCACCGGGATGGCGTGGGCGCTGACGCAGTCGGGCTTCTCTCAGACGCTCGCCGAGGTGATGAAGAGCCTGCCGGGCGGCGCGCTCGGCTTCCTGTTCGTCTCGGCCTTCGCCTTCATCATCCTGGGCTCGGTGCTGGAGGGCATCCCGGCGATCGTGCTGTTCGGGCCGCTCCTGTTCCCGATCGCGCGGGCGGTCGGCGTCCACGAGGTCCACTACGCGATGGTGGTGATCCTCGCGATGGGCATCGGCCTGTTCGCCCCGCCCTTCGGCGTCGGCTACTACGCGGCCTGCGCCATCAGCCGGATCCATCCCGATGCCGGGATGCGCCCGATCGTCGGCTACATCGTGGCCCTGCTGATCGGCCTCCTCGTCATCATCCTCGTCCCCTGGTTCTCGATCGGCTTCCTCTGACGACCGCGACCAAGGCGTAGGCGCCGAGCGCGGTCAGATCATGCCGGCGCCGCCGGTGCGAACGATCCGCTCGCGCTGCTCGGCGTAGCGTTCGGCCGCGGCGCGTCGCACTGCATCCTCGAGACGGCTGACGAGGTTCGCGAGGACTGTCATCGGATTCGGATCCCGCTCAGGGCCGGGCGGCGCGCCCGGATTGCTGCAATGCAATATGCGCGGGCCGTGGGGACATGTCAGGGGCTCCGCATCTCCGAGCTGTCATGCAGCGGGATCATGATGCGCGCGGAGCGAAGCGGACCGGGCCGTTCGCCTCGGACGTATGTCCGCCGTCGGTCGGAGCAGTGCGGCGGCGACGCGCGCTCGGATCCTCGTACCGAGCCGGTGCCGGCTTGGACACAGCCGGCCTCGCGAGGGGATCAGATCCGTTCGGCGGCGCGAGGACAGAGGGCGCCGCATCGACCGGACGGGATCGCCGAGAGCCTCATCGGCTCTGTCGGACCGTCCGCCCGTCGAGGGGCAGGTCGCCCCGCGCTTCCAGTCCCTCGCGGATCGCGCGCTTCGTCACCTTGCCGTAGCCGGACTTCGGCAGAGAGTCCCAGAAGAACACGCGCCGCGGCAGCTTGTAGCGGGCGACGTCGGCCGACAGCCACGCGATCAGCTCGCCCTCCTCCACCGCGGTTCCGGGACGCGCGACGCAGACCGCGACGCCGACCTCGCCCCAGGCGGGATCCGGCACGCCGAGGATCGCGGCCTCGGTGATTGCCGGATGGGTCAGGAGCTTCTCCTCGATCTCGCGCGGATACACGTTCGAGCCGCCGGAGATGTACATGTCCGAGGCGCGGCCGGTGATGAACAGGAAGCCCTCCGCGTCCAGGTGGCCGAGATCGCCGGTCCGGAACCAACCGTCGCGGAAGGCCGCCGCGTTGGCCTCCGGATTGTCGTAATAGCCCGCGAACACGGCCGGGCCGCAGACGCAGATCTCCCCGGTGGCGCCGGGCGGGCACTCGCGGCCCTCCGTGTCCTGGATCTGGACCTGCATGCCGGTGCGCTCGAACCCGCAGGTTCCGACCTTCACGTCCGGTCCGTCCTCGGCCGCGTGCAGGCGAGGCGGCAGCACCGTGATGTTGCCGGTCACCTCGCCCAGGCCGAAATACTGCACCAGCACCGGGCCGAGCACCCGCAGCGCGTGCTGCTGGTCCGCCCGGTACATCGGCGCGCCCGCGTAGATGACGTGGCGCAGGCTCGAATGATCGTACGCCGCCACGGCCGGATGCTCGGTCAGTAGCTTCACGATGGTCGGCACGGTGAAGAGGTTCGTGACGCGCCACGCCTCGACGAGCGCCCAGACCTCCGCGGGGTCCAGCCGCTCGCCGGCGGTCAGCACTGTCTTGGTGCCGGCCGCGACCTGTGCGAGCTGGTGGATGCCGGCCCCGTGCGACAGCGGCGCGACGACCAGGGACGCGTCGGCCTCCGTCGTGCCCGGCATCAGGTCGCAGAGGTGGTTGGTGATGACGAAGGCCATCTGGCCGTGCGTCAGGACCGCCGCCTTCGGGCGGCCCGTCGTCCCCGAGGTGAAGAAGAACCAGCACGGATCGTCGTGCTCGACATCGGCGACAGGAGCGGCCGCGCCCCGATGGTCGGCGACGAGCGTGTCGTAATCGGCTCCGAAGGTTGCGCCCCCGATCTCGACGACGCGGTCCAGGTCGGGGCAGGCCTCGCGCACGGCGGCGGCGTGGTCCGGAAACCCCGCGCCGCAGATCAGCGCGGAGGCGCCGCTGGCGCGCGCCAGATAGGTGATCTCCGCGGGTGTCTGCCGGAAATTGGCCGGCACCCAGACCGCCCCCAGCCGGAAGCAGACGAACATCGACTCGAAGAGCTGGTTGCTGTTGCGCGCCTGGACCAGCACGCGGTCACCCTTGGTCACGCCGCGGGCGGCGAGCGCCGCCGCCATCGCGTCGACACGGGCGTCGAGCTCGGCCCAGGTCCAGTGCCGCGCACCCCAGGCGAGCCCTATCGCGTCCGGAAACCGGCGCGCGGCCCTCCGCAGGAAATGGGCGAGATTCATCACCCGCCGGGAGCACGGCGCGACCCCGCCGCGCGGCGCCCCCGCGGCGACCATCAGGTGAGCTTCCCGCAGGCCTTCTCGAGCAGCGACCAGCCCTCCTCGCCGTACCGGCCCTTCCACTCGGCGTAGAAACCGGCCTTCCGCAGCTTGTCGCGGAAGGGCTCAGGGTCGGGCTTGTTGAAGACCATGCCGTTCTTCGAGAGTTCCGCCTGCAGGTTGGCGTTGAGCTGGGCGACATCGGCCCGCTCCTTCATCCCGGCGGCGTTGATGTGGCGGGCGACCGTCTCGCGCAGGTCCGGCGGGAGGCGCTCCCAGGCGCGGCGGTTCGCCAGGAACCAGTACCCATCCCACATGTGGTTCGTGAGCGAGCAGTACTTCTGCACCTCGTAGAACTTCGTCGTGGAGATGACCGCGAGCGGGTTCTCCTGGCCTTCGACGATCTTGGTCTGCAGGGCCGAGTAGGTCTCGTTCAGGTTGATCGAGGCGGGTGCCGCGTCGAAGGCCTTGAACATCGAGGTCCAGAGCGGCGAGACCGGGACGCGGATCCGGAAGCCCTTGAAGTCGTCGGGCGTGGCGATCGGCCGGGTGGACGAGGTGGTCTGCCGGTAGCCGTTGTCCCAGATCTTCTCCATGGCGACGAGGCCGGCCTTGGCGATCTGCTGGCGGACCCAGGCGCCGAGCTCGCCGTCCATGGCCGGCCAGACGGCATCATAGCTCGGGAACGCGTAGCCGATGCCGTTGATCGACGCGTTGGGCACCAGGGTCGAGAGAATCAGCGGCGACATCGTGAAGAACTCGACGCTGCCCGAGCGCAGCTGGCTCAGCGTGTCGGTGTCGGAGCCGAGCTGACTCGTCGGGAAGATCTTGAGGTCAAACCGGCCGCCGGTCTCAGTGCGGAGCGCCTCCGCCATCTCGCGGGCGCGGATGTTCATCGGGTGCGTGTCGGGCAGGTTGTTGGCGTATTTGTAGGTGAACTCTGCCTTCTGCGCCCGCGCCACGTGCGGGGCCGCCAGCGTGCCGGCGACGAGGGCCGTCGAGCCGGTCACCAGGAATCGGCGGCGGGACAGGGGCGTGCGGTCCAGTGACATGGCGGCCTTTCCGGTGCGGGCCTGCCGGCCCGGCGTTTCCTCGGGTCCGCGTTGGTGCGGACTCTCTGGTTGCGGCCTCGATAGCCGCTGACCGGTGCCAGTCAACGGACTTTCGCAGCCTCGCCCCCGGGAATGATTGCATCCGGGCGCCCCCTGACACGCTCTGCACCGCGCGTGGCGGTCCCGCACGCGCGTGACCGAGGTCGCGCGGCGACGGCGCGGATGGCGCGATCCGCGCCGGCCTTCAGTCCTGGCCGGGCAGATGCACCGTCCAGGGCTCGGCGAAGGTGTGTTCCTCGAGGTTCGCGCCCGGGCCGCCGCGGTCGACCACGACGAAGTCCTGCGGCTGGCCGTAGGGCGTCAGCACGCCGTGCCACGTGTTGCGCGCGTAGCAGATCCCCTGCCCCGGCGCCGTCACGAAGGCGCGCGGCGGCCCGGGACGCCCGCTCGCGTCCGGGCAGACCACCACCAGGAACGGCGCCGCGCTCAGTGGCAGGAATGCCTGCGCGCCCAGCGGATGCCGTTCAACGAGGTCGAGCCGCAGCGGCATCGGGTAGGGCTGCGCCTCCACGAGCCCGATCACCACGCGCGAGCCCTCGCCCACGACCTCGACCGCCGCCAGGTCGTGGAAGCGGCGCGCCATCCCGCCGTTCATCGGCCGCGGCGCCACCGCGGCCGCGTCGATCACCGTGCCGAATGGCGCGAACGCCTCGGCCGTGAGCGGCCGGGCGACGAGCGTGCGGGGGTGCGCGCTCACCGGCCGAGCCCGCGCGGCGCCAGCGCCGGGTGCCGGTTGACGTCCTTGTACAGCAGGTACCGGAACGGGCCCGGGCCACCCGCGTAGCAGGCCTGCGGGCAGAAGGCGCGCAGCCACATGAAGTCGCCCGCCTCGACCTCGACCCAGTCGCGGTTCAGCCGGTAGACCGCCTTGCCCTCCAGCACGAACAGCCCGTGCTCCATGACGTGGGTCTCCTCGAACGGGATCGAGGCGCCCGGCCGCAGGCTGACGATGTTGACATGCATGTCGTGGCGCAGGTCGTCGGAGGCGACGAAGCGCGTGGTCGCCCAGGCACCGTCGGTGCCGACCATGCCGGCCGGCTCGACCGCCGACTCGTGCGTGACGAAGGAGCTCGGCGCGTCCAGGCCGGCGGCGGGCTGGTAGGCCTTGCGGACCCAGTGGAAGCGCACGGGTTCGTGGCCGTCGTTGCGCAGGGCCCAGGCGGCGCCGGGGGCGAGGTAGGCGTAGCTGCCCGGCCGCAGGGGGTGGCGCGCGCCGTCCAGCGTGAGGCTGGCCGTGCCGGCGACCACGAACAGGACGCCCTGCGCCTGCGGCTCCGGCTCGGGGGCCCGGCTGCCGCCGCCGGGGGCGACCTCCATGAGGTACTGGGCGAAGGTCTCAGCGAAGCCCGAGAGCGGCCGGGCCAGGATCCAGGCCTGGGCATCGTCCCAACCCGGCAGGCGGCTGGTGACGATGTCGCTCATCACGCCGTGGGGGATCACCGCGTAGGCCTCGGTGAACACCGCCCGGCCCGTCATCAGCCGCGTCTGGCCGGGCAGGCCTCCGCAGGGGGGATTGTAGGCTCCAGCGCTCATGGTCGGTCTCCGCGATTCGACTTCAAGCTGTAAACGTCGGGCAGGGGATCGGTCACGCGGTGTGCGGCTCCGCGACCGGTGCGTCGAGGATCTCCGCCGTGTCGGTGGTGTCCTCGCCGTTCAGGACGCGGTTGGCCTGCGCCCGGTCGATGTCGCCTTCCCAGGCGGCGATGACGACGGTCGCCACGCAATTGCCGATCAGGTTCCCGAGCGCGCGGGCGATGCCGACGAACCAGTCGACCGACAGGACGAGGACCAGCCCGATCACCGGGATCTCGGGAACCGCCGAGAGCGTCGCGGCGAGGACGACGATCGCCGAGCCTGGCACGCCGTGGGCGCCCTTCGAGGTCAGGAGCGCGATGCCGAGGATCAGCATCAGGTGGCCGAACGACAGGTCGGTGTTGGTCGCCTGGGCGATGAACACCGTGGCGAGGGTCAGGTAGAGGGAGAAGGCGTCGAGGTTGAAAGAGTAGCCGGTCGGAACCACGAGGCCGACGGTCGATTCCTTGATGCCGAGTCGCTCCATCTTGCGCATGACCTGCGGGAGCACGCAGTCGGAGGAGGCGGTTCCGGCCACGACGGTCAGTTCCTCGCGCAGGTAGACGAGCAGCTTGAACAGGCTAAAGCCGGCGAGCCGCATGATGCCGCCGAGCACCAGGACCACGAAGAGCGCCACCCCCGCGTAGAACAGCACCACCAGCATGCTGAGCTGCTTGAGGGAGCCGACGCCGTATTTGCCGACCGTGAAGGCGACCGCGCCGAGCACGCCGAGCGGCGCCAGCCGCACGATGAAGCCGATGATCCGGAACAGGACCTCGGTGATGCGCTCCAGGCTGTCGGCCAGGGGCTTGCCGCGCTCGCCGAGGAGCGAGAGGCCGGAGCCGAACAGGAGCGCGAGGAGGAGGACCTGGAGGATGTCGCCCTTGGCGAAGGCGTCGACGAAGGTCGTCGGCACCAGCTTCATCAGGAAGTCGACGGTGCCCGTCACCTGACCGACCCGGTCGGTGTAGCTGGCGAGCGACTTGGCATCCAGCGTCGCCAGATCGACGTTCATCCCGTGACCGGGCGCGACGACGTAGGCGAGGACGAGGCCCAGCGTGAGCGCGATGGTCGTCACCACCTCGAAATAGATCAGAGATTTGAGGCCGACGCGGCCGACTTTCCGAAGGTCGCCCGCACCGACGATGCCGTGCACGACGACGCCGAAGACCAGCGGCGCGACAACCATCTTGATGAGCTTGATGAAGACGTCGCCCAGCGGCTTCAGGGTGACGGCAAAGTCGGGCCAGAGCCGGCCGACGAGGATGCCGATCATCAGGGCGGCGACAACCTGCCCGAACAGCGACCCGAACAAGCGCTTCAACGCAACCTCCCTGGAACGGCTAGCCCGGACCCGGCCGCGAACGCCCCGCCTCTCGTGGGCGGGTTCGATCGACGCGATCGCGGCGCGCGGCGGCCTGAGGCGGCGCAGTGCCGGGCCGGCCTTCCGGGGGGCAAAATCGTGCCGGACGATCTAGACGTCAAATATCTATTTCGTTTAGATTGAAACTTTGAGAGTTCTAATGACGCGATGGAACTGCGCCATCTCCGCTACTTCGTCGCCGTCGCCAAGCACCTGAGCTTCACCGCCGCGGCGGAGAGCCTCGGCGTCGCGCAGCCGCCGCTCAGCCAGCAGATCCGCGATCTGGAGGACGAGATCGGGACGGCCCTCTTCGAGCGGACGACCCGGCGCGTGGCGCTGACACGGGCCGGTCAGGACTTTCACATGCAGGCCATCAACCTGTTGGAGCGGGCCGCCGAGGCCGTCGAGCGGGCTCGGGCCATCGGCGCGGGCACCGCCGGCATCATCAATGTCGGGTTGACGGGCTCGATGCTGGCCGGGCCGCTCGGTCACGCGATCCGCAGCTTCGCGCAGGCCTACCCGGCCGTGGATCTGCGGATCCACGAGATGTCGCCGGACCGTCAGATCGCGATGCTGAAGGCCGGCCAGACCGACGTGAGCTTCCTGCGGGCCCCACCGCAGGATGCCGATCTGGTCCGAGTCCGCGCGTGGAGCGAGACCGTGAAGGCCGTCCTGCCGAACGGGCACCGCCTCGCGCGGGGCAGGCTGCGGCTCGCTGACCTGCGCGACGAGCGGTTCGTGTTCCTGCGCATGTCCGACTCGCTGTTCGCCAAATACCTCTGGGATTGCTGCGTCGAGGCCGGGTTCGTCCCCACCATCACCCATCAGGCCGTCGAGGCGGCCTCGCTGACGAGCCTCGTCGCGTCCGGCCTGGGCATCGCCATCATCCCGGAATACGTCGCCCGGCTGGCGCACGCCGGCGTGGTCTACAGGCCGCTGGACGGGCCCCGCATCCGCGCCGACGTCTTCGCGCTGTGGACCCCTGCGAAAGCCGCTCTGGTCGGCAACTTCGTCGATCTGGTCCGCGACAGTCAGAAGACCGCCGACTAGGCGGAGCACCGGACCCTACGACACAGGCCGAGAGCCGCGGGAATACGGGCTCCTCGGAGCGCCCACCGCAGGCCAGAAGCCCGATGTTTTTCCGTTAATGGATATCTTATATCCGCCTTCTTTTTTGGCCGCCATATTCCCGAAACGAATCTGATACGCTATTGCTGCTCTAGGTTCGGAGCGCTTGCAGCCACAATGACTTCCCAGTTCATCCGCTCCGCGGCCTGGGCGCCCACGATTGCTTTGTCGTGGTTCTGGGGGCTCGGGTTCTTCTACGCGATCCATGTGACGCTCACCTACGGCTGGCTCGGGTTTCTTGCCTTCGCGCTGCCGAACGCGACGGGGCTCGGCCTGTTCGGCTGGGTCCTCGGCGCGCCCCGCCGGAACCTCGACACGATCGTGGCCGCCGTTCAGGGGCCGTACGCCCTGCTGTTCATGGGGGCACAGTTCTTCGCCGTCGCGATCACGATCTTCGGATTCGCCGCCTACGCGTGGATCCCGCTGTTCGGCCACGAGGCCGCCGTCGGCGTGGTCGCGCTGGTCCTCGTCGCCTGCTCGATCGGCCACGCGGTCCCGCTGCGCGGCATCCGGGTCATCCACGGCGGGGCGCTGGTTGTGGGGCTCGCGGCGGGCGCGGTCCTGCTCGGAGGGCTGCCCGGGGACGGGAGCGGCTGGGAGGTCCCGCTCCAGGCCTTCGACGAGCGCTTCTACGGGCTCGTCATCCCCTCGCTCGTCGGCTTCCTGCTCGGGCCCTGGATGGACATCCAGCAGTGGCAGCGCGCCGTGGAGATCCGGCGGTCGGGAGGATCGGTGCGCGCGGCGTACGTCACCGGCGCGCTCCTGTTCCTCGGCCTCCTGACGATCAACGCGCTGCTCGCCGCGCGGGCGGGACTCGGCACGCCGATCATCTCGTCGGACGGTCTTCCGGGAGCCTACGCGGCCGTGGCGCAGGCGATCGGTCGCGACCCCGCGGCCGGCGCTGTTGCGGCCTTCGTCATCTGGACGGCGATCGCCGCCGCGACCACGATCGACAGTTTCTACACCGCCACGCGCTGGCTCGGGACATCGATCACGGCGCGCAGCAACTCGCCGCTCCTCGCTTTCGTGCCGGCGGGACTGGTGGCGTCGCCGGTCTGGATCCTCGGTGCCGCGCTCGCCACCGCGGCGGCGGCGATCTGGGCGAACCTCTCGCTCCTCTACCTGATGATGCCCTTCGCCACGCTCCTCGTCGGGGCGGCGGCGTGTCTCGTATGCGAGACGCTCGGCGCGACGCGCCGGTACGACTCGGTCCTCGCGTCCATGATCGGAGCGACGGCGTGCCTGATCTTCGCGACGGGCTACCTGGCGCCGAGTTGGGCGCTGCTCGCCATCGCGCCGCTGATCGGCCTGATCGGCGCCCTCCCGATGATCGCGGAGATCCTCGGCTGGCGCGCGGCGCCGCCGGTCGCTGAGCTGATCCCGGCGGCGGAGCGGGCGCCGCGGGCGGCGCCGGTACCCGTCGCGGTGGACCAGACGGATGCCGTGGCGTCACACGGGTTCGATGGCCACTGGTTCGTCCTACGCCTGATCCCGACCTACGACGACACCAATTCGGTCGGGAACGTCTATTTCGCCAACTACGTCCGCTGGGTCGGCAAGGCGCGCGAGCTGTTCTTCAACATCTGCATGCCGAATTTCGACCTGAAATCGACGGACTTCTTCATCCTGACAAAGTCCTTCCATCACGATTTTCGCCGAGAGGCGATGGAGTTCGAGCCTGTCACGGTCCGGATCTCGATCGCGAGCCACAACCGGAAATTCGTGACGCTGGCGCACGAGATCCACAGCGAGGTCAACGGGCTGCTCGGGCGGGGTGAACAGTCGCTGATGTTCGTGGACACCGTCCACTATCGGCCCCTCGATATCCCGCGGACCATCATCGAGGGCTTCCTGCCGTACTGGCCGAAGACGTCTCCGCACGCCGTCGCGGGAGGGGACGGCCCGACCGAGGTCGCGCCCTTCGGCGTCTGAGGCCGTCTCACGCCGCCCGGACCGCCGCCGGGAGGAGCTGACGGCTGCGCGCCAGCGCCGCGGCCTGCTCGGCCGGCAGCGGCTTGCTGAACAGGTAGCCCTGGAATTCGTGGCAGCCTTGCTCGAGCAGGCAGGCGCGCTGCGCGTCCGTCTCCACGCCCTCGGCGGTGATGGTCATGTCGAGGCTCGTCGCCATGTCGATGATCGCGCTCACGATCGCCGCCGCGCCGCGCTCCTGCGGCAGGTCCCGGACGAAGCTCTGGTCGATCTTGATCTTGTCGAAGGCGATCCGGCGCAGGTAACTCAAGCTCGAATAGCCGGTTCCGAAATCGTCGAGCGACAGCCGCACGCCCATCTCGCGCAGCTTCGAGAGCGTGGCGTTGATCGCCGGCGTGGCCTCCAGGAACACGGACTCGGTCACCTCGAGTTCCAGGCGCGCGGCGGCCAGCCCGCTCGTGCGCAGGGCGGACCGGACGAGCTGGGTCAGGTCCGAGTGCCGGAACTGCCGCGGGGACAGGTTGACGGCGATGCGGACATCCCCCGGCCAGCCGGACGCGATCTGGCATGCCTCCCGCAGGATCCACTCGCCCAGCGGTATGATCACCCCGGTCTCCTCGGCGAGGGGGATGAACTCGCCGGGCGAGACGAAGCCGCGCACCGGGTGCTTCCACCGGATCAGCGCCTCGAAGCCGCGCACGCGGCACTCCTTGGCCGCCACGATCGGCTGGAAGTAGAGGACGAACTCGTCCCGATCGAGGGCGCCCCGCAGATCGGCCGTCAGGGCGCGGCGGGCCTCGATCCGCTCGTCCATCTCGGCCTCGTAGAAGCGGTAGCCGTTCCGGCCCTCGCTCTTCATGCGGTAGAGCGCGAGATCGGCGCGCCGCATGATCTCCTGGCAACCGTCCTGCGGAGCGATCGCGATCCCGATGCTGACGCTGACGGTCAGCCGGATGCCGTCGATGGTGAACGGCGACGCGAGCGCCTCCACGATGCCGTTGGCGAGCGCCTCGATCGCGTGCAGGTCCCGGGCGCTCCGGCCGGTGGCGAGGACCGCGAACTCGTCGCCCGCGAGGCGGGCGAGCTGGACATCGGAGGCCTCGAAGCTCCGGAGCCGCTCGGCGACCGACTTCAGGAGCTTGTCGCCGGCCGCGTGGCCGAACGTGTCGTTGACGCTCTTGAACTCGTCGAGGTCGAGGGCCAGCACGGCGAACCGATCGCCCTGCGCGAGCCGTTCCCGCGCCGCTTCCTGGAGCTGGTGGAACAGGACCCGGTTGGGCAGATCCGTCAGGGAATCGTGCAGGGCGAGATAGGACAGGCGCTCCTCGGAGCGCCGCTTCTCCGTCACGTCCGAGCCGACGCCGCGGTAACCCGAGAAGGCGCCGGCCCGGTCGAAGGTCGGCTTCCCGCTGAGGCACCAGGTCCGCCGCTCGCCGGCGATATCGAGCTGCAGGTGCAGGTTCCGGAAAGCCCGCCGCTCGGCGATGCAGCTCCAGAGGGTGGTGCTCGAGTGGCTCCTGGGCGGCGCCACCGGCGGTAGCAGCAGCCGCTCCAGCGGCAGGCCCATCAGCTGGCGCTCGGAGGAGCCGGCGACCTCGATCAGGCGCGGCGAGACGTGCTGGAGGCGCAGGTCGGCATCGGTCTCCCAGAGCCAGTCGCTGGCGCTCTCCTCGAACTCGTTGAGCAGGAGGTGGGTGAACTCCTGCTGCCGTTCCAGCTCGATCTGCGCGATGACCCGCATCGTCAGGAGCCGGCTCAGATGCAGAATCGTGAAGCAGATGAAGATCGCGTAGAAGAACAGCAGGACCGCGACGTAGATGTAGAAGGCCTCCCCGGTCGTCGCGAGGGCGATGAACGAGCCGAGGATGATCAGGCCGGAATAGCCGATGGCGACCCGCGGCAGCACCGCCGCGCTCATGCCGGTCGCGATCAGGCCCGCGATGCTGGAGGCGATCAGCAGCCGCCCGTGCGCGTCGGCGCCGGAGAAGAGCATGACCGGGATGGAGGCCAGGAGAAATCCGTAGGCCTGCGCGGCCAGCACGACGCCCTGCACGAACGACGACGGCACCTGGAGCGGCTTGGGACGGGAGCGCCAGCGCCAGCACTGCTGGAGCGAGACCACCGCCAGCGGCAGGATGAGCGTTTCGAGACCGGCGAGATAGGCGCGATTGGCCGGGTTCCAGAACAGGTAGACGATGACCTGTACGACGCTGAGACTCACAAGAATCGTGAAGGGTACCAAGCGCAGCGCGACGTCCAGCTGCTCGACGCGGGCGCGCGCGCGAAGGTTCGCGTCGAGTGGATCCGCCTTGCGATCGGTATCGATCAGGAAAGAAATCAACATCTCGCGCGACGCAAACGCCTTCTGAAAAGCCTTTACGATCGAAAACTGGGGCTAAGGCTGTTTAGATGCATACACGATCGCTCGCTTGCACAAGTACAAGTCGCTTGTAGGTTTATAACTCGTAAATATCGGGGCGGAGCCGGACGATGCGGCTCGCGTCGGCCGGTCGGCGGCGCTAAGAGGCGAGCGTGTACGGGTCGCGGCCCAGCCAGAGCCGTCCGCAGGGCCGAGCAGGATGAAGCAGACCATGCCGCGAACGCTGGGACTAAACCGCATCTTGGGCGGCGCGATCGGTGTCATCGCCCTGGTGTCGGTCCTCACCAGCGGCGCGGTCCTGATCACGGCCGATCAGCTGCGGGACGCGACCGATGCCCGGAGCCGGTCGAATCAGCTGATCCGCGCCCTCGACGGCTTCCGCGCGGCCATGCTCAATCAGGAGACCGGACTGCGCGGCTACCTGATCACCGGCCGCGACGGCAGCCTGGAGCCATATCGCCTGGGTCGCCAGACGCTCGACGAGGCAATCGACAGGCTCAGAACTTTGATCGGCGAGGATCCCGAGCGGACGCGCCTTCTGGCCGACGCCGTGGCGGCGGCGCGCAGCTGGCAGACCGAGGTGGGCGAGGTCGCCGTCCGGATCGCGGCCGATCCGGCAAAGAGGGACGAGGCTGTCCACATCGAGGCGGACGGTCAGGGCAAGCGGCTGTTCGATACCTTCCGCGAGAAGCTCGCGGCCATCGAGGGCCTCGAAGGGGCGGTGCGGGCCGGGCTGGCCGAGCGCGTCGCGCGCGGCGAGCGCAACGAGGGCCTGGCCCTCTGGGGCGGCACGCTGATCACGCTGCTGATCTGCCTGGGCATCGGGGTCGCCATCAACCGCCTCGTCGTCCGGCCGCTGGTGGGGGTGATGGGCTTCGTGGGACGGGTCGGCGAGGGGGACCTGTCGAGCAAGCTCGATGTCCGCGCTGGCGGCGAAGTCGGCCGTCTGAGCACGACGCTGAACACGATGGTTGCGGGGCTGTCGGACCTGGCACGGACGAACCGCGCGGCGACGGCGGACCTGAACGCGGCGGCGGCGGAGATCCGGGCCTCGGCGCAGGAGCAGGCCGCCTCGGTCGAGCAGCAGTTCGCCGCGGTTCAGGAGACGGCCGCCACGGTCGACGAGATCACCCACTCGGGCGCGCAGATCTCCAAGCGCGCCACGGAGGTGATCGCCACCGCCCAGGCGACCGCGCAGACCTCGCGCCAGGGCCTGCGCGCGGTGTCGGACACCG
>Ga0209909_100309_pt1 | contig 44071 bp, 45 predicted proteins | sample FECB22metaG_FD_188302 | JGI IMG/M metagenome (GOLD analysis project Ga0209909, IMG submission 188302) | Cyanobacterial communities from the Joint Genome Institute, California, USA - FECB-22 (SPAdes) (version 3) | ecosystem: Environmental > Aquatic > Thermal springs > Hot (42-90C) > Microbial mats... | reverse complement strand
CCAGCAGGGTCGTGATCCTGCCCTCGCCGACGTCGATCGACACGCCCTTGAGGACGAGGATGACGCGGTCGTAGACGACCTCGATGTTGTTGATCTGCAGCATGGGGATCTCTGCAGGGAACCGGGCGGCGATCTCCCGCCGCCCGCCCTTCTCAGATGGTCAGGACTTCGAAGCGTCGGCCGCGAGGTGCTTTTCGATTAGCGGGCGATTGCCCTGGAACCATTCCTTTGTGCGCACCAGCTTGCCGCCCTTGACGGTCCAGATCTCGACCCAGCCGCCGCCTTCATGGTCGGTTGGCGTGATCGCCATCGGCGGCACCAGTCCGCCCAGCGTGAAGCCCTTGACCGCTTCCATGCCCTTCTTGACCTCTTCCGAGGTCGGCAGGGCGCCGCCCTTGGCCTTGATGGCGTTGCGCAGGGCCTCGACATGCAGCGCCGCGACGAGGACGCCGCGATTGTAGAGCACCGTCGAGTCCATCTCCTTGGGCGGCTGCTTGCCCTGGGCCTTGTACATGGCCTCGATGTCCTTGATCACCGGGAAGTCCTTGCCGACGCCCGCGAACTGGATGGTGTTGTAGCCTTCGGCGGTGCCCATGCCGCCGGCCGCGATGATGTCGGCTTCGGAGCTGCCCCAGACGAAGGCGACCACTTTGCTGAGCGGGAAGCCTTTGCCCTTCAGCTCCTTGATGGAGACCGACGGCGCCCGCCCAAACAGGTGGGTGATGATGAAGTCCGGCTTGTAGCGGCCGGTGATATCGAGGATCTGCGCGCCCATCTCGAGGCCGGGCGGTGGCACCGCAAAGGTGCGCAGCTCGAAGCCCTCGGACTTGGCGAGGTCCTCGAGGATCGGCAGCGGTTCCTTGCCCGCCGGATTGTCATAGAAGAGGTAGGCGATCTTCTTGCCCTTGAGGCTGCCGCCCAGTTTCTCCTTGGCAAATTCCACCGCCGCTCCGCCCTGCGACCAGTAGCTGGCCGCGATCGGGAAGGTGTACGGGAAGCGCTTGCCGTCGGCGGCCGGCGAGGTGCCGAAACCCGGCGACGTGCCGAGGATCTTGTCCTCCTCGAGCTTCTTGTTCAGCGCCGCGGTCTGCGGCGTGCCATAGAGGCCTTCCAGCAACGCGCCTTCCTTCTTGAAGCGCTCGTGGGCCTCGATGGCGGGCGGCACCTTGTACTCGTTGTCAATCTCGAGGACCTTGATCTTGTAGCCCTCGACGCCGCCCTTGCTGTTCACCAGGGCGATGTAGTCTTGGTAGCCCGGGCACAGCACGGTGCCGACATTTGCCGTCGGCCCCGTGCGATCGCACTGCAACCCGAACACCACCTCTTTCTGGGCGAAGGCGTGACCTGCGCCCAGCGCCAGGGTCGCGGTCGTTGCCACCACTCCCAGCATGCTCCTAACGAACCTCGTCATGGGTTCCTCCCTTTTAGACGACACCCCGCTCCTTAGTAGGAGAAGGGCCAAACCCGGAAGTAGCTCCGGATATTCCTCCACAGTCGATTGAGTCCCTCGGGCTCGACGATCAGAAAGAAGATGATGAGCGCGCCGAACACCCCGAGCCGCAGCCCCGAGATGACATTCGCCATCTCCGCCGCACTGAAGAACAAGCCGCCGACATTCTCCATGAAGATGCGGATCACGATAGGCAACAATGTGACGAAGCCGGCGCCCAGGATGGACCCCAGTACCGAGCCGAGGCCGCCGATGATGATCATGGCGAGGTAGTCGATCGAGACGATGAGCTGGAACTGTTCGTAGTTGGCGATACCGAAATAGTAGGTGTAGAGCACGCCGCAGACGCCGGCGTAGAAGGACGAGATCGCGAAGGCGAGCAGCTTGTAGCGATAGATGTTGATGCCGATGATCTCGGCTGCGATGTCCTGGTCGCGCACCGCCACGAACGCGCGCCCGATGCGGCTGCGCACCAGGTTGAGCGTCGCCACGATGGCCAGCACCGCAAAGAACAGCAGGAAGAAATAGAGGCTGCCCTGGGTATTGAAGCTGAAGCCGAACAGGCTCGGTCGGTCGACCTCAATCGAGGCCTGGGTGCCGCCGGAGATCGCCGGCACGCGATTGATCGTCCATTCGATGATGAGCTGACCGGCCAGGGTGGCGATCGCAAGGTAGAGACCTTTGATGCGCAGGCTCGGCATGCCGACGACCACGCCGATCAACGCTGCCATCAGGCCCCCAGCCGGCAGGGTCAGCCAGAACGGCAGGCCGAGCTTCACCGCGAGGTTGGCCGCGGTGTACGCGCCGACCGACATGAAGGCGCCGTGGCCGATCGAGATCTGGCCGGTGTAACCCACCAGGATGTTGAGCCCGAGCGCGCCGACGATGGCGATGAAGATGAGGTTCAGGATCGACAGGTAATACTCGTGCACGACCATTGGCACGATCAGCACGAAGATCACGGCGAGCGAGATCACCGTCCATTTGGCGATCGGCAGCGGATACAGCGCCATGTCGGCGGCGTAGGTCGTCTTGAACACTCCGGATTCGCGGTGGAACATGGTTACACTCGCTCGATCTGGCGCCGGCCGAAGATGCCGTAGGGCCTGACCATCAGGACCAGGATCATCAACACATAAGGTGCGAAGTCCTTGGTGCCGCCGCCGACATAAGGGTCGAGGTAGCCCGCCGCCAGGCTCTCGACGATGCCGATGATGAGGCCGCCGACCAGGGCGCCGCCGATGGAGTCGAGGCCGCCCAGGATCACCACCGGGAACACCTTGAGGCCGACCAGGGCGAGTTGCACGTCGACGCCCAGCATGGCGCCCCAGACGATGCCGCCCAGCGCCGAGACGATGCCGGCCATCGCCCAGGCGAGTGCGAAGTAGCGCTCGACATTGATGCCCATGGCCTGCGCCACCTGCTGGTTGTCGGCGACAGCGCGCATGGCGACGCCCATGCGGCTCTTCTTGAAGAACCAATTGAAGATAATGAAGAAGACGACCGCGACCGCCGCGCCCAGCACCTGGATGGGCGGCAAGGTGGCCGGACCGATATTGATCGGCTCGTCGCCGATCGGCAGCGGCAACGCGCGCGTCTCGATGCCCAGGATCAGCGGCCCCCATCCGCGCAGCACCGCGGCCACGCCGATTGTCGCCATGATGACCGCCACCACCGGCCGACCCAGCAGAGGCCGCAGCACGACCCTCTCCAGCCCGAAGCCGAAGCCGATCATGACGACCAGGACGGCGACGATGGCGGCGATCAACGGCGCCTGCGCGCCCAGCACGGTCACGACGACCATGCCGGCCAGCATGACGAACTCGCCCTGGGCGAAATTGATGGCGTCGGTCGCCTTGTAGACCAGCACGAAGCCCAGCGCGATCAGGGAGTACATCAGGCCGATCGAGGCGCCGCTGACCAGCAGGGCGAAGAAGAATTCGAGATCCTCGCCCATCACGCCGCCTTCCTTGCCGGCTCGGCCGCTACCTTGCCGTGGATGGCGATGGTCGAGCTCAGCGTCGACTTGCGGCCGTCCTCGAAGGTGATCTCCATGATGACGTCGGCCGAGTCCGCGCCGCCGTAGAAGGCGTCGATGACGCTGGCGTACTTCTCGGCGACGAAACGCCGGCGCACCTTTCGGGTGCGCGTCATCTCCGCGTCGTCGGCTTCCAGCTCCTTGTTCAAGAGGAGGTAGCGCTTGACCTGCTGGATGTCGGGCAGCGTCGCATTGGCCTTGGCGATCTCCGCACCGATCAGCTCGGCGACCTCGGGTTTGCGGCTGAGGTCCATGAAGCTCGTATAGGCGAGACCCTGCTTCTCCGCCCACGTCCCCACCGTCTGCATGTCGATGGCGATCATGGCGACCACGAAGGAGCGCTGGTCGCCGAACGCCACGGCCTCGCGGATGAACGGGCTGAACTTCAGCTTGTTCTCGATGTATTGCGGCGCGAAGGCCGAGCCGTCGGCCAGCTTCCCGACATCCTTGGCGCGATCGATGATCACGAGGTGCCCCTGCTTGTCGAAGAAGCCGGCATCGCCGGTCTTCAGCCAGCCGTCGGCCGTGACCGTGTCGCGCGTCACCTCATCCTGCTTGAAGTAGCCCTTGAAGACGTTGGAGCCCTTCAGCATGACCTCGCCGCGATCGTCGATCTTGACCTCGATGCGCGGGATCGGCCGGCCGACCGTGTTGGGATTGGCCTCGGCGTCGGCCTGGCAGGAGATCAGCGCCGACGCCTCGGTGGCGCCGTAGACCTGCTTGAGGTTGATGCCGAACGAGCGGAAGAAGCGATAGGTGTCGGGGCCCAGCGGCGCGCCGCCGGTGTAGCACCAGCGCGCCTTGCGCAGTCCAAGCTGGTCGCGCACCGGGCCGTAGACCAGGATCTCGCCGAGCGCGAGGCCGATACGCTCGCCGAGCGACAGGCCATGACCGTCGCTGCGCTTCAGCTCGCAGCGCTCGGCGAGCGCGCGGAAATGTTCGAACACACGGCGCTTCACCGGCGAGGCATCGGTGCCCTTGATCTGCATCTGGGTCAGCATGTTCTCCCAGATGCGCGGCGGCGCCAGCATGGCGTCGGGGCCGAGCTCGCGCAGGTCGCGCTGCACGGTCTCGGGATTCTCCGGGCAGTTGGCGGTGAGCCGCGCCACCAGGGCCATGCCGAGGCTGAAGGCGGCATCTCCCAGCCAGGCCATCGGCAGATACGACAGCCAGTTGTCGCCGGGCTTGACGTCGTTCACCTCGATGAACGCCTCGGCGGTCGCGATGAGGTTGCGATGGCTCAGCATCGCGCCCTTGGGATTGCCCGTGGTGCCCGACGTGTAGGCGATCATCGCCGTGTCGTCGGGCTCGCCCTTGCCGACCTCGGCCTGGTAGAAGCCGGGATTGGCCGCGTCGAACGTACGCCCTTCCACCAGCACGCTGTCGTACGAGCGCAGGATGGGATCATCGTAGAACGAAAGGCCGCGGGGATCGTCGTAGATGATCCAGCGCAGCCTCGGCAGCCTGTCCTTGAGCGACAGCGCCTTGTCGACCTGCTCCTGGTCCTCGGCGACGATGATCGACGTCTCGGCGTGGTTCAGCACATAGACCAGTTCGGACGCGATAGAGTCCTGATAGACGGGCACCGACACGCCGCCCAGCGCCTGGGCCGAGAGCTGGGCGATATAGAGCTGCGGGCGGTTGTCGCCGATCACCGAGAGCTTGTCGCCGCGCTTGAAGCCGATGGTGGCCAACCCCAGTGCGAAGTCGCGCACCTGGTCGCGATAGCCGGTCCAGGTGAGCGTCTGCCACACGCCGCGGGTCTTCTCGCGGATGCCCGGCCCCTTCGGATCCTGCTCGGCGTTGCGCTGCAGCAACTTGGGCAGCGTCGATGTCGCGGCGTGATCGACCAGACTCATGCGCGCTCTCCACTCTTGCCTGTGCCGAGATAGGCCTGGATGACGGCGGGATCGCGCTGCACCTCTTCCGGCGTGCCGGCGGCGATGCGCCGGCCGCGGTCGAGGACGACGACGCGGTCGGAGATGTCCATGACCACGCCCATGTCGTGCTCGATCAGCACGACCGTGACGCCGCGCTCCTGGTTCACGTCCAGGATGTAGCGCGCCATGTCCTCCTTTTCGTCCTGGTTCATGCCGCCCATGGGCTCGTCGAGCAGCAGCACACTCGGCTCCAGCGCCAGCGCGCGACCGAGCTCGACGCGCTTGCGCAGGCCGTAGGCCAATGCCGCCGTCGGCTGCTTACGCAGGTCCTGCAGCTTCAGGAAGTCGATGATCTCCTCGCACGCCTCGCGATGGGCGATGTCTTCCTTCTGCGCCATGCCCCAATAGACGACCGAGGCGATCACGCCCGCCTTCATGCGCACATGGCGGCCCAGCATCAGGTTGTCGAGCACGGTGAGCCCGCTGAACAGCGCGATGTTCTGGAAGGTCCGCGCAATGCCCAGGGCGGCGATGTCGCTTGGCTTCTTCTGGGTGATGTCGTGGCCTTCGAGGACAACGCGGCCGGTGTCGGGCTTGTAGAAGCCCGAGATCATGTTCAGGAGGGAAGTCTTGCCTGCGCCGTTGGGGCCGATAATGGAGACGATCGAGCCGCGCGGCACCTCGAGCGATACATCCTGCACGGCGACGACGCCGCCGAAACGCTTGGATACGCCTTCGACCACAAGCTGATTGTCGCCCTCTTGCGCAAGTTCGCGCCGGGCAGACGACCCCGCCATGAACCCTCCCTAATACACAGCCTTACCTTGTTTATAGTTGGGATCATCATGCAGGCTCGGAGCAGCCAAGGCAACCAGCCACCAGCCCCATGACATTCGCTGTGCGCTTCGACTCCAAGGCTTTGTAGGGCCAGTCCGCAGGTTGGGGTTATGATCGGCCGACCTTCAGAGGACTTTTCGCCATGCCGCGCCACATCGTCTGTCTCACCTTCGACCACGACCACCTGTCCGGCCTGATCGCGCGCGGGCTGACCACGCCCACCGCCATCTCGCGCGGCGAGTACGACGTCGTGGTGATCCCGCGCCTGGTCGCTCTGCTGGAGCGCTATGGCATCAAGGCGACGTTCTTCACGCCCGGCCACACCATCGACAGCACGCCGTCGGCGGTCACGCCCTATGTCGAAGCTGGCCACGAGCTTGCCCATCACGGCTGGACTCATCGCCTGCCCGTGACCATGTCGCGCGACGAGGAAGAAGAGGAGCTCGTGCGCGGCAACGAGTCGATCAAGCGCATCAGCGGCCGCACCGCGCGCGGCTACCGGTCACCCGCCTGGGATCTCTCGCCCAACTCGATCGAACTGCTGCTGAAGCACGGCATCCAATACGACAGCTCGCTGATGGGTCACGACTACGACTGCTACCTCGCCCGCCAGGGCGATGTCGCCGAGCTGATGAAGCCGTTCGTGCGCGGGCGCGAGACGACCCTGGTCGAGATGCCGATCAGCTGGTCGCTCGACGATTACCCGCACTTCGAATACATGCGCAATCCCAACGGCTCGATCCAGGCCGGGCTGATGAACGCCACCAACGTGCTCGAGAACTTCGTCGACGATTTCACCTACATGACGCGCGTGGCGCCCGACTTCGGCATCCTCACCTACACCTTCCATCCCCACGTCATCGGCCGCGGCCATCGCATGATGATGCTGGAGCGGCTGATCCAGAAGCTGATGGAAGGCGGTGCGGAGTTCATGACCATGGAAGCCGCCATGCACGAGTGGCTGACGCGGCAGCGCATGGGGCGAACGCAAGCTGCAGAGTAGGTTGAACTGGACGCTGTTAGCCAAGCAGCGATAGCTGGCTTTCTGCGCGTGCCTGCATAGGGGTTTTGACCGGCTGTCCTGCAAACGGGATCGCGTTCGCCGCCCGTCTCCGCAAGCGCCCGCTAGCCTTTGCTGCCTCTGCTTCTTCTCGAGGTCGCATTGGCTACGTCGAGTCCGCTGAATGCGGACACGAACGACATTGCGCGCGGCTCGGCGGCAACCGGAGATGCCAGCACTGCCGTCAGCGACGAGGATTTAGCGGTATTTCCGGTATTTCCGACAAGGGTGGTTGTGGTCCGTCGGCAGCCGACCCCCTATCGATTGGGGCCGCCGCCGAATTTGGATAGTTACGATAGTTTAGTTGTTGGTTCTCTGCGTAGCCGACCTCGTCGACCGGAGACAGCCACGCCCGTCCGGCCGGCCGGCCGGCAGCCGCAGGGATGCCGCGTGAGGGTATCGGATGAACGATGCATAGAACGGACGCCTGAATCGCGGGCGGCAAAAGACTATATATAACTTATGTGCTTGAACAAATCAATAACCAACGTCTGTTCGCCCAATTTCGTTTTCGCGAGTTTTTTCGCACCGTAGGGAGGGCGCGAGAGCTCGTGTGGTCGGCATCGCTGCCAGCAATGCCGTCATCCGCTGCAACCAGGTTGTCATGATCACTATGACGAGCCACTAGCGCTCGGCGTTCACGAGCTGATAGGCACCGCGCTCGAAAATGTCGTAGACGGCCAGCGCCTTGGCATCGGCGAACGGCAGGTACTGCATCATGATCACGCCCGTGATGCCGCGCGCGGGATCGATCCAGAAGAACGTGTTGTTGATGCCGCCCCAGCTCAGGCTGCCCGGCGAGCGCTTGCCGGCAACCTGATCGACCGTGATGAGGAAGCCCAGCCCCCACTTGTCTCGCCCGTCGGCAATGAAGGTGAAGTCGGCGCTGCGCGGCAGCGCGGACTTGAGCGCGGGGACCGAGATCGCGCCGATGTGGTTCTGGGCCATCAGCGCCACCGTCTCGGCCTTGAGCACGCGCACGCCGTCGAGCGTGCCGCCATTCAGCAGCATGCGCACAAAGCGCCCATAGTCGCTCGCGGTCGAGGCCAATCCGCCACCGCCGACCTGCGGCGGCGGTATGTTGAGCCCGAGCTGCGGCTCCTGCAGCACGATGGCGCCGTCCATGCGCTCGCCGGCACGTTGTTGCTGCGCGACGAGCCGCGGCCCCTTCGCCTCGGGCACGTTGTAGAACGTGTCGTCCATCTTGAGCGGCGCAAAGATATGCTGGCGGAAATAATCCTCGAGCTTCTGGCCGGACAGCACTTCGACCAGCCGGCCGACGACGTCGGTGCTGGTGCTGTAGTACCAGCGCTCGCCCGGATCGAACAGCAACGGCCCGCCAAACGGGTAGGATTCGCCGGCGCGCGGCTTGAAATCGCGCCAGATCGCGCTGGTGAATGGATAGGCCAATCCGGACGTGTGCGTCAGGAAGTGCCTGATGGTCGCCGGTCTCGATGCCGGGCGAAGCGTGTAAGCGCCGCTCGCGGCATCGAAGGATTCGAACACCTTCAGGCCGGCAAGTTCCGGCAGGTACTTCTCGGCCGGATCATCGAGGCCGATGCGCCCCTGCTCGACGAATTGCATCAACGCCACCGACGTGACGGGCTTGGTCATCGAGGCAATCCGGAACAAGGCGTCGACGGCGAGCGGGCGGCCGCTCTGGACGTCCGCCACCCCGAACACGCCCTGGTAGAGCACACGGTCGCGGTCGGTAACCAGCGCGACCACGCCCGGCACCTCCTTGCGCTCGATGGCGCCGCGCAAGCTTGCGTCGAGGGCCGCGCCGCCTGGCGAACCTTGTGCGCTTGCGCCGTCAGCCAGCGCGGCGATCGTGATACCCATGGTCAAGGCAACTCCGGCGATCTTGCTATTCATGGACGCCTCCGAGGCCAGGTTTCTGCCCTACAACGGCGACTTCAAAACGACGGCACAACGGCCGGTCATCGCGAGACTAGCACTGGCAATGCGCTACCGCACCAAGGCACCAGACCCGGACGCACGCCATCCGCTGAGGGGGTTGCGCAGTTCCCGCAATTTCCGCTACCCCCTCCGCCCACCTGTCCGCATTTATTCTGTCTCACTTTCGGGGTGCGCTGCCGGACACACGATCCCGTCAGCGAGAGGAGAACCGCCCGACGCAGCGGCGGCCGCCCTCCCTTAAGCACTTGTCAATAACTGACGTTGTGCCGTTGACCAGCAAATTCTGGCGACAGCAGTGCCGTCACTTTGTCTGGGCTATAGGCCGTAGAAGCGGATGGCGGTTCCGCCCAGGATCACGTCGTGCGTCTCTGGCGGCAGCAGGGTCGCCGCTGCATCGCGCCAGCGCCGATAGTTGCTGGCCAGGGTAACGACCGGCCAGTCGCTGCCCCACATCAGGCGATCGGGCCCGAAGGTCGCGAGCAGGTGATCGATGTAGGGGCGCAGATCGTCGATCTCCCATTCCGCCCGCGCTTCAGTGACCAGGCCCGACACCTTGCAATACCAGGGTGTCTCGCGGGCCAACCGCGCCATGTGATCCGCCCACGGCCTCAGGGCACCGTTCGCAATGTCAGGCTTCGCGGCATGATCGATCACGACGGGCAGATCGGGATAGCGCTGAGCAAGCTCGCCGATGATCGGCAGGTGGCGCGGCTTGATGAGCGCATCGAAGCGAAGACCATGGTGCGCCACGGCGGTGAGTGCGGGCTGGACGGCCGAACGCAGGATCCAGGCGGTGTCGTCGATATCCTGCAGCATCGGGCGCAGGCCCTTCAGCAAGGGCTCCGCGGCAAGCTCGGCAATTCGGTCGGCGGCGCCGGGTGAAGCGAGGTCCGTCCAGCCCACGACGCCGCGCACGAGCCCACGTGAGCCGCGAGCAACCTCGAGCATGAAGGCTGTTTCAGCTTCAGTATCGGCGGCCTGCACCAGCACGGTCGCCGTGATGTCCCCCAACAGTGGGCGCAGGTCGTCCAGCCCGAAGTCGCGGGCGATCGACAGGTCGGGCGTCAGCCAGCCGTAGTCGCCACGCGCGATGGTCCAGACGTGATGATGCGCGTCGACTCGCATCATCCTTCCGGAGTCGGAGCGTTCTGCGGCAACAGCCCGGCATGTCGCAGGTCATGCCAGAGCGCGCTGGGGATTTCGGCTTGCATGAGGGCCGCGTTCTGCCGCACCTCGGCGGCTGTGCGCGGGCCCGGTATGACGGCCGCCACGACAGGGTGCGCGGCGCAGAACTGCAGGGCCGCCGCCTTGATGTCGACGCCATGGCGTTCGCAGATGGCGCGGATGGCATCGGCTCGCGCCACCATGTCGGGCGTTGCCGGCACGTAGTTGAAGGTGGTGCCACCCGCCAGCAGGCCGGAATTGTAAGGTCCACCCAGCACGACCTTCACCCCCCTGGCCGCGCAGGCCGGAAACAGCCGTTCGAGCGCGGTGTGGTCGAGCAGCGTATAGCGTCCGGCGATCAGGAAGAGGTCCGGCCTCTCCGTCTCGAGGCAAGAGAGCGCGGGCTCGACGAGATTGAGCCCCATGCCCCAGGCCCTGATCTCGCCGCGGCCCCGCATGGCGCTCAAGACCTTTGCCGCGCCGGCCATGGCCTCGGCGAAACGCTCCTTGAAGGCGGCACCGTGCCAGTCCTCGGCGCAGTCGTGGATGTAGACGATGTCGAAGCGATTGAGGCCGAGGCGCTGATGGCTGTCCTCGAGGGACCGGACCGTTCCGGCAGCACTGTAGTCGAAGGTCCGGCGGAACGGCAGCGCCCGCACGAAGCCCTGGTTTACGTCCCGCGTCTCGGACGCGGCATGCAGCAACCGGCCGACCTTGGTGGAGAGGGTAAACTCCTCGCGCGGCCGGCTGCGCAGGGCGTTGCCCAATCGGTGCTCGGCCAGCCCGGCGCCATAGTGCGGTGCCGTATCGTAGTGACGGATGCCGACGTCCCAGGCCGCGGCGAGGCAGGCAACGGCATCCTCTTCAGGCACCACCGTGCCAAGGTTGCCCAACGGAGCGCTGCCGGCACCGAGCGGGCCGGGAGGAGAGTAGCCGGTCATGCCTGTTCCTCCGGCGCAACGACGCCCTTGGTGAGCAGGATGTTGCCATAGAAGCGGCGCTCACCGGTTTGCACGATGGCGTAGGCGGCCTCAGCGGCGGCATAGAAGGCGTTACGCTCGAGGCCGACGGCTGGCTTGGCGCCGCGTTTGGCCAGTTCAGCATTCATCTCGCCAACCACCGGCGGGGTGGCGTCGGGCTCGCCCACGACCTGCATCACCGCGCAGGGGTCGGCGATGAAGGTGTCGATCGGGAATACGGACAGCACGGCCTGCAGCACGCGCGGCGTGGACAGTCCCGGCAGATGGATCAGCCGCCGCCCGCGCGTTGCCGGGTAGTTGGCGTCGACGATTGCGATGCGATCGCCGTGGCCCATGGCGGCCAGGGCGTGCAGCAAGTCCGGGCCCAACACGGGGTCGAGGCCGAGCAGCATGTTTCCTCCGGTTTTGGATTAAGGTAGCAGCGGCTTCCATTGCTGTCGTCCTTCGCTACGCTCAGGATGACAGAGTGCCCCGTGCGACGCGAATTGCGCGACAGATCGTAACCATCTTGCCGATGGCGTGCTCGACGAATGCCGAGACGGACGCCTCGATCTTGTCGGCGAGCCGTGGTCGATCGGCGGGGATCGCCCGTGCCAATACGCGCGCGCGACGATGGGCCATCTGCCGGTTGGCGACGATTGCGCGATCGAGCGACCCGTCGGCCTGCGCCGGCGCCAACGCCGCCTCCAGACGCTGCAGGAAGTCCGGCGCGTGCGCGAGATGACGATACATGCTGGCAAGGATCAGCGGCTCGGGCCGGTCGCCGAAGCAGTTCAGGCGAAGCACGCGCTGCCAGACCTCAGGCAGGACATCTCCTTCGGATGCAAGCGGCGGCAACTCGGCATTCGGAGCGGGCAAGCGAGGCCCCTGCTCCGGTGCGGCGCCGTCCGCTACGTTCCCGCGCAATCGCGCCGCCAGGGCACCGAGCGTGAAGAGATTGACGGTGTTGGAATGGTCGTAACTCGCTAGCACCGCTTCGACGGTTGCAGGCTCGGGGCCTGCGAGCGAACCGATCGCCGGGAAGATCATCTGGCGCCGGAAGTCGATGACGGCGCGATCGGCCATCCCCTGCAGGTACAAAGGCTTCACCGCCCGCCAGGCCCAGGGCAAGGCGCCATCGATGGTCGCCAGGTGACGCCACACCAAGTTGACCACACGCACGCCCACGGTGGCCCGGATGTCCGCAAACAACGCCGCTGTCTCTCCCGCAGCTGCGGACTCCGCGACAGCCGGAAACGGCTCACTCACTCAGCAGCCTGCTTGGACTCCTGGCCGAGCACGGTGAAGAACGACGCCGACTTGGGTTGCTTGGGCAGTTCGACCAGGCCTTCGGTCAGGCGGGCAAAGCGCGCTTCCTTGCCGCGCACGATGCGGCCCTCGTTGAGGCTCGGCATGGGATTGCGCGCAATGGGCACGGCATCGGCCGCCGTGTAGACGCAGATATAGAGGCCGCGCGGCTTGTCGGCGCCGTTGGCGGCCGAGCCGTGCAGCAGCTTCGTGTGCATCAAACAGACGCTGCCTGCCTTGCCAAGGCACGGCACCGACTTCGCGAGCGCCGCCTTCTCCTCGTCGGCCGCGACCCCGCCGGTGAAGCGCTCGCCGTCGAACAGCGACAGCATCGGCCCCTTGTGCGAGCCCGGCACCACGGTGAGGCAGCCGTTGCTCTCTTCGATGTCGTCGAGGAACAGCAGCGCCGTCACCACGTCGGAATTGGTGTGAGACGTGTAGGCGAAGTCCTGGTGGTAGGCGACCTCGGTCCTGGCGCCCGAGAGCTTCAGGTTGATCTTGCAGTGGTGGAACTTGACGTCCGGCCCGATCAGGTCGGCCACCATGTCGACGGTGCGCGCATCGAGCATCACGTCGCGATAGGCGTCGGAAATGTCGGATGGATTGTTGACGCGGCGTAGCGCCGGTTTCTCGGCCGTGTGCTCGCCGCCCATGTCGAAGCGCGGCCGTCCGTCGATCGTCGGCGGTCCGAACGGGGCGGTGTGTGCCCGGCTCTCTTCGACCCATTTGTCGATCTCGGCCCTCAGCGCGCCGAGCTGAGCCAGCGTCACCGCGTCCTCGACCATGAGATAGCCGTCGCGCCAGAAGGCGTCGATCTGCTCGCGGCTGAGTACGGGCATGGTATCCGCGCTCCCTCAACGTCCCTTGAACTGCGGCTTGCGCTTTTCCATGAAGGCGGTGCGGCCCTCGATATAGTCCTCGGAGGCGAAGCACTCCTTCACCAACCCCGTCAGGCGACCGAAGTCGGGCTTGCCGTCGAGCCGGGCCAGCTCCTCGATCGTGCGCTTGGCGGCATGCATGGTGAGCGGCGCGTTCTCGCCGATCAGCTTGCAGTAGTTATCGACGTAGGAATCGAGCTCGGCATCCGGTACGACGCGGTTCAGCAGCCCCATGCCGAGCGCTTCCTCGGCGCTGAAATGGCGGGCGGTGAAGAAGATCTCCTTGGCATAGGCGGGCCCGACCAGGTCCATCAGGTTCTTCAGCCCCGCGGCGCGGTAACCGAGCCCGAGCCGGGCAGCCGGCACGCCGAACTTCGACTTTTCCGAAGCGATCCGGATGTCGCAGGTCAGCGACACCGCGAGCCCGCCGCCGATGCAGTAGCCGCGGATGCGGGCGATCGTCGGCTTGGAGCACTTGGTGAGCCGCGCGTTGGCGACCTCGCCGATCTTGTCGTAGTACGCGACCTGCTCGGGCGTCGAGCGCGCCTTCTCGAACTCCGAGATGTCCGCGCCCGACACGAACGCCTTGTCGCCAGCCCCGGTCACCACGACGACGCGGATGGCCGGATCCTTCTCGAAGTCGTCGAGGATGACGGGTATCGCCTCCCACATGTCGGTCGAGGTGGCGTTGTGCTTGGCCGGCTTGTTGAAGATGAGCTTGCCGACCGGCCCATGCTTCTCGGCGATCATGTTCGGGGTGGGACTGAGCATGTTCTTCTCCTTCTTGCCGGACCGCGGGCCTCCAGGCCCGCAATCATGATTCATGAGCGGGCCTGGAGGCCCGCGGTCCGGCGAGACTAGATGACACCGCGCTGCTTGAAGCTCGCGATCTGCTGGGCGTCGTAGCCCGCCTCTTTGAGCACCGCCTCGGTATGCTCGCCCTGCTCGGGCGTGGCGCTGCGCATCTCGAAGGGCGTGCGGCTCATGTTGATGGCCTGGCCGATCAGCTCGATCGGGCCAAGCTTGGGCGAGTTCACGGGATGCGCCATCTTGAGGTGCTTGACCTGCGGATCAGCGAACATCTCGTCCATCTTGTAGATCGGGCCCGCCGGGACGCCGGCCTTGTTGAGCTTCTCGACGAGCTCGGCGCTGCCGTAGGCGCCGACCCGTTTCTCGATCTCGGCGTTCAACAGATCGCGGTTGGCGCGCCGCGCCTTGTCGGTCGAGAACTTCTCGTCGGTCATGAGCTCGGGCGCGTTGATGCTCTCGCAAAAGCGCTTGTAGATGTGGCCGCCCGACGCTGCGATGTTGATGTAGCCGTCCTTGGTCTTGAACACGCCGGTCGGGATCGAGGTCGGATGGTTGTTGCCGGCCTGCCCCGGAACGTCCTTGGCGATGGTCCAACGCGCGGCCTGGAAGTCGCACATCGAGATCATGGCCTGCAGCAGCGAGCTCGACACCCACTGGCCCTGCCCCGAGGTCTCGCGCTCGAGCAGCGCGATCAGGATACCGATGGCGCAGTGCAGGCCCGCGCCGACGTCGGCCACGGCGATGCCGGCGCGCACCGGTCCCTGCCCCTCCATGCCGGTCACCCACATCAGGCCGCCCATGCCCTGGGCGATCTGGTCGAAGCCGGCGCGCTCGGCATAGGGGCCGTCCTGCCCGAAGCCCGAGATCGAGCCCAGGATGATGCGTGGGTTCACCTTCTTCAGGCTTTCGTAGTCGATGCCGAGGCGAAACTTCACGTCGGCGCGGTAGTTCTCGACCACGACGTCGGCCTTCTCGACCAGCTTCTTGAAGACCGCGAGGCCGTCCGGCTCCTTGAGGTTGAGCGTGATCGACTTCTTGTTGCGGTGCAGGTTCTGGAAATCAGGTCCATGGCGCGGCCCGCCCATGTCCATGTCGCCGGCCGATGGCGGCATCTCGACCTTGATGCAGTTGGCGCCCCAGTCGGCGAGGTAGCGGACAGCCGTGGGGCCGGCGCGGACCCGGGTCAGGTCGAGGACGGTGAAGCGCGCAAGCGGACCGGATGTCATGATGGGACTTTCGTTGAGGTTGACCGCAGAAGGTCGCTAGATTCGATGGCTGGCCGCTCGCGGTCAAGCGAGCCGCGCCGCGCGTTGCGCATTCCGGGAATTCACGGACAGACGTCGCCTGTCGACCTTCATTTCCGCTTCTATCCAGTCGGCGAAGAGCTTGACGGCCCGGCGCGACCGGTCGCCGGACCGGTAGACCACGAAATAGGCTCCGGCGCTGACGCGCGGTGCCTTGAAAGGGATGACGAGCCGCGACGCCACCGGCGCATCCCAGACCAGCGGATCGACGCCAAGCGTGATCCCCCTTCCCGCCGCGGCGGCTTCCAGGGCGGCCGGCACGGTATCGACCGACAGGTTCCGACGTCCTCGAATGTGGCCGACGCCACAGGCATCGAGCCAACGTTGCCATCCATCCCGCCGGCCGGAGATGTGGATCAAGGTCGAGCCCGCCAGGTCTTCGGGTCCGACGAGCCGTTCTGCCACGGCAGCCGCGCAAAGCGGAACGGCGTTGAGATCCAGAAGCTTGCGGGCCACGAGGTTCGCCGTCGGTCGGCGCACGTTGCGGATCGCCACGTCGATCGTGTCGCCATCGAAATCGGCGAGCGCGCTGGTGGTGTCGAGATCGATGGAAATCTCGGCTCCCGCCTTCTCGCAAACCCGGTGAAAGCGCTCGAGGCGCGGGATCAACCAGACGCTGGTGAAGAGCGGCAGCGCACTCACCCGGAGAGAAGTGTCGCGGGCGCCGTGGCGTGCGGCAACAACCGCCCGGGCGATGGTCTCAAATCCTGTATTCACCTTTGCGAACAGCGTTCGGCCAAGCGGCGTCAGCCGGATGCGCCGGGGCGCGCGCACGAAAAGCGCGGCGCCCACCCAGGTTTCGAGGATCCTGATCTGGTGGCTGACGGCGGACGGCGTCACGCCGAGTTCGTCGGCTGCCTGCCGCACGCTCTCGTGGCGGCCCGCGGCGGCGAAGGCGCGCAGGGTGGAAAGGGCGGGCTGATCCGGACGAGCCACGCCATAGCTGAGCACAGCTCACCCATGACGAAAAGTCCTCATGAAGGCCGTCCCGGCGCGTCCTGATAAGCCAATCGTGAAATCCTAGCGAAGGAGAGTTCCTTGACGAATGTGCGCCGCGCTCTCGCCGTCCTCCTGATAGCCGCCACCGGCTACGCCGCCCCGGCCGCAGCCCAGACCGTCAACGCCGAGAAGCTTGTCACCACGGTAGTGATCGCCAAGATCCCGGCCGGCGTGCCGCGCGCCAAGATCGACGAGGGCATCGTCGCCTCGGTGCCGACCTATCAGAAGATCCCCGGCCTGATCCGCAAGATCTTCACCGTCAACGACGACACATATGGTGGCCTGTATCTGTGGACCGATCGTGCGGCCGCGCAAGCGTGGTTCACGCCGGAGCTCATCGCCAAGATAAAGGCACGATCGGGCGTCGACCCGCAGATCATTTACTTCGACTCGCCGATCCAGATCGACAACCGCCCTCTCGGGAAGTGACCCGGATCAGGCTTGGTCCGTCGTTCGGTAGATCACGACCAAGGCGCGCGATTCACCCTTCAGGCTGCGGCCGCGATGAGGAATCTCGGAGTCGAAATAGGCGCTGTCGCCCGGTGACAGGATCCAGGTCTTGGTGCGGCCATCGATCTCCGCCTCGAACTCGACCTTGCCGGCCAGGATGAACATGAACTCCTCGCCCTTGTGCTCGAAGCGGATGTCCTTGTCGACCTTCGAGGGAAACACCATGACGAACGGCTCCATCTGCTTGTGGTGCCGCTTATGGGCAAGCGCCACATAGTCGTAGCCGAACGAACTGCCGCCCCGGATCACCGCTTCGCGCTCCCAGGAGCGCACGATGCTGATGGCGTCGTTGGCGGGCTCCGCCGAGCCGCTGGCGAACAGGTCGGCGAGGTCGGTGTGCAAGACCTTCGCCAGCTTCACCAACGTACCGATCGGCGGGATGACCTTGGAGTTCTCGATCTTGGAGAGGTAGCCCTTGGTGAAGCCCGTCTCGCCGGCCAGCCGCTCCAGGGTGAACCCGACGGCGGCGCGCAACGCCGCAATGCGTTCGCCCAGCTGCAGCTCCACTTTCGTCGCCCTGACTGGCGTCGCCCTGACTGGCGTCGCCCTGGCTGGCGTCGCCCTGGCTGGCGTCGCCCTGGCCGGCGTCGCCCTGGCCGGCTGGCGTCCGGCCGACGCTTTCAGGACGCGCTTCTGAGGAGCGGCGGAAACTCTTTTAGATTTGCGGACCATGCGCGGCTGTATTCCAGGATGCGGGCGGTTTCGGCGGCCACGTCGCCGCCGTACAGCCTCTTGAGAAGGTGCAACATGGCGTCGATGCAAAGCGCGACGCCGCCGCCCGTTATTACACGATCTTCTTCCACCAGGCTCGCCTCGCGCACCTCGATCCGAGGATAAAGCGCGCGCAGGCGATCGATCGGCGGCTCCTCCGGCGGCACGACCTCGCGCTTGGTGGTGGCGCGCTTGCCATCCAGGACGCCGCTGGCGCCCAGGATCATGCCACCGGTGCAGACCGACACCAGCAGCGTGTCGGCGGCCCGCTCCCGCAAGGCCGACAAGGTTTCGGGCCGCCTGCTCTCCTCGACCCAGCCCGGCCCACCGGTCACGATCAGCACGTCGAGCGGCGGCGCCTCCTTGAGCGCGTGCTCGGCCATCACCACCAGGCCGTTGGCGAGCTTCACCGGCCCGGCCACGGGCGCGAGCGTGGTGATCTCGATGTCGGGTCGAATGCGCCGCGCCATCGACAGGACGCCGAACGTCGCGAGATCGATCGGCTCGACGCCGTCATAGATGAAAACCCCGAATTTCATGGCAAATCCTGTTAGGAAACTTCTACGCCAAAAAGTTGAATGGCATGAAACATGCAGGATACACGGCGACAAGCCGTACCGGCGCCCGGTGTGCCGCCATTTTGGGCATCCGGTGCGGCCTGCGAGAGCAACATCGTCGCAAAAGGAACACTGGCATGACTTCGACCACTGCGGCCATGCCCGCCCAATCCGCCAGCCGGAGCATGGCGACCATCGCCTTCGCCGGTACCTTCGGCACCATCATCGAGTGGTACGATTTCCTGATCTACGGCACGGCGGCTGCCCTGGTGTTCAACAAGCTGTTCTTTCCCACGGTCGATCCGCTGACCGGCACGCTCGCCTCGCTTGCGACCTATGCCGTCGGCTTCGTCGCCCGGCCCGTCGGCGGCGCGTTGTTCGGCTACTTCGGAGACCGCATAGGGCGCAAGTCCATGCTCATGCTCACCATGTTCGTCATGGGCCTTGGCACCTTCCTGATCGGCCTGCTGCCGACCTACAGCCAGATCGGTGTCATGGCGCCGGTGCTGCTGGTCGTGCTGCGCTTCGTGCAGGGGATCGGGTTGGGCGGCGAGTGGGGCGGCGCTTCCCTGATGGTGCTGGAGCACGCGCCGGCCGGGCAACGCGGCTTCTATGGCAGCCTGGTTCAGGTCGGCTTCCCCCTCGGCCTCGTCACTTCATCCGGCGTCTTCGCCCTGGTGACCATGATGCCGGAGGCGCAGTTCCTTGCCTGGGGCTGGCGCATCCCGTTCCTGATCAGCGTCCTCCTGGTGGCTCTGGGCGCCTTCATTCGCGCTCGCGTGCCCGAGACGCCGGTGTTCGAGGAGATCAAGGCGCGGCGCGAGCTCTCGGCCAATCCCTTCGTCGAAGCCGTCTTCGGAAACCCCCGCGCCTTCCTGGTGGCGATGGGATTGAAGATATCGGAAGTCTCCTGGGTCTACATGCTGACCGTGTTCGTTGTGGTCTATGCCACGACCAAACTCGGACTGCCGCGGACCCTGATGCTCGACGCCATCTTCTGGGCGGCCTTGATCGAGGTCGCCTCGATCCCCCTGTTCGGCTACCTGACGGACCGGCTGGGCCGCCGGCCGTTCTATTTCGCCGGCGTGCTGTTCACCGTCCTGTTCGCGTTCCCGCTCTTCTGGATGATCGACACCAAGATCGCCTGGGTCGTGACGGTGGCGGTCATCATCGCGCTGAACTTCGGCCACGGCTTGATGTTCGCACCGGAGTCTGCCTACTTCCCCGAACTGTTCGGCGCCCGCGTGCGCTACAGCGGCGCTTCCTTCGGCTTCCAGGCCTCGGCGGCGATCGGCGGCGGCTTCGCGCCCATCATCGCCACGGCATTGGCCGCCGCGATGGGCGGAACCGCGGGCGTTTCGGTGATGCTCATCCTGCTCGCCCTTGTTACCCTCGCCGCCACCTTCTTCGCCCGCGAAACCAAGAACGACCCTCTGATCAAATGACCACGATTCGCTATTTCGGATGGTCGGCGCTCTCGATCGAGACCGGCGACGGCGCGCTGTTCTTCGACCCGTTCTTCCGGCCGTATTGCGGCGCCGAATGGTTCCACCTCGACGACTTTCGCCACGCCAAATACATCTGCGTGACGCATGGGCACGAGGAGCATTTCCTTGACGTGCCCGTCATCGCCAAAGCGACGGACGCCGTCGTGGTCGGCTCGCCTTCCGTCTGCTCTTTCCTGAAATGGCGCCGCGGCATTCCAGCCGACCGCCTGCGGGTCGTCGACCCCAAGACCTTCGGCGAGATCTCGCTCCCCGGCTTCAAACTCACGGCTTTCCGCTGGAAGCACCGCGACATAAACCTGCCGCGCGCCCTCACCCGCGCGCTCTTCCACGGCAACGCCACCCAGCTTTCCTGGGCATGGAGCAGCGCCACGTCGGCACCTTTCTATTCGCCCTACACCGGCTTTCATGTCGAGCTTCCCGACGGGCTCACGGTCCTCAACTACAACGAAGGCTTCAACAGCAAGATGACCGACGCCGAGATCACCGAGCTCGGCCGGCGCGTGCGCACCGACGTGCTGCTGGCGGGGATGCAGCTCAATTTCATGGCCGACGTGGTGCGTGGCGTGGCGGCGCTCAAGCCCAAAATCGTCGTGCTCTACCCGCCGCACGAAAAGTTCCACGCCATGATGGGCGCGGTCTCCGAACCCTGGCCGTCCTTCGCAACCGCCGTCCGCGAGCGGTTTCCCGGGGTCACGGTCCATATCGCCGAGCCGGGATTCTCGCTCGACCTCGATGGCTATTCGACGCGCACCATCGACGCAGGATCGATCTCCAGCCAGACGCGGCTGCCGACCTCGAAGACGACGTTCGGTCCGGTGGAAACGCGCACCGGTTTGGCGGCTCCCAGCGGACGGACCTGATAGTCCCAGTATTCCCCGAGATAGGACCGCCCGGCGATTTCCGCTTCCACGGCAAGACTGCCGCCATTGGGTTTTTGGTTCGACACCCCGATCGCCTGTGGTCGCAAGGAATACAGCAGGTCGCCGGTGCCGTTCGCCCCTTCGAGCCGCGATGCCGGCGCCGAGAAACCGTCGAAGCGCACATCGCCGCCCTGCTGCCTCCCTTCCAGAAAGTTGGTGCGACCGATGAAGCCCGCGACGAAGCGGCTCTTCGGCCGGGCGTAGAGCCTGTGCGGCGCGTCGATCTGCTCGATACGGCCGTGGTTCATGACAACGATGCGGTCGGACGTGACCATCGCCTCCGACTGATCGTGCGTCACATAGACCGTCGTGATCTTGAACTCATCGTGCAGGCGGCGGATCTCGAACCGCATCTCCTCGCGCAGGTTGGCGTCGAGGTTCGACAGCGGCTCGTCGAGCAGCAGCACCTCGGGCTCGACGACGATCGCACGCGCCAGGGCGACGCGCTGCTGCTGGCCGCCCGACAGCTCGGCGGGATAGCGGCCCTTCAGGCCGCGCATCTGCACGACATCGAGGATGGCGTCGACCTTGCGGTCGATGTCGGCGCGGCTGAGCTTGCGCACCTGCAGGCCGAAGCCGACATTCTCGCCCACCGTCATGTTGGGCCAGATGGCATAGCTCTGGAAGATCATGGACATGCGCCGCTTCTCGGGCGGCATGACGGATGTCGGCGACGAGATCACCTGCCCATCCATCTCGATGGTGCCGGCCGAGGGCGGCACGAAGCCTGCGATCATGCGCAAGGTCGTGGTCTTGCCGCAGCCCGACGGCCCCAGCAGCGACACGAACTCACCTGGCGCCAGCTCCAGCGAGAAGTCGGCGACGGCATCCACCGCACCGTAACGGCGGGCGACGTTCCTGAGGGCGAGCTTGCTCATGTCGCGTTGCGCCTCAGCATGAAGTCGCGTCCCAAGGCCTTCTGGCCGATCCACAGCAACGGCAGCGTCAGGACCTGTAGGATCAGGGCGAGCGCGGCGAGGTACTCGAAGTTCCCCTCCTCGCTCATGTCGAAGATCATGACCGAGGCGACCTTTGTGTTGGGGCCGTAGAGGAAGATCGCTGCCGACAATTCGCGCGTCGCCGGAATGAAGATCAGTAGCCAGGCGCCGAGAAGGCTGCGCTTCAGCAGCGGGGCTACGACGCGACGCAGGGCGGTGAGCCGGCTGCCGCCCAGCACGCGCACCGCCTCCTCCATCTCGGGATTGAGGGCGCGCATGGCGGCGCTGGCGTTGACGTAGCCGATGGGCAGGAAGCGCGTGGTGAAGGCCAGGATCAGGATCAGCGCCGTGCCGTAGAGCGCGAGCGGCGGCGGGGCGTAGGCGGCGTAGAAGCCGATCGCCAGCACGACGCCCGGGATCACGAAAGGCGCGATGCAGAGGAAACCCAGGATGCCGCCGTACGGCACCAGGCGACGGGTCACGATATAGGCCACGCCCAGGGTCAGGATCATGACGGCGGTGGCGCTGACGCCGGCATAGAGGAAGCTGTTCAGCACCGACTTGGCTGCGGTGGCATGCTCGAACAGCACGAAGTGGAAGTTGCGCAGCGAGAGATTGTCGAGGCCGAAGCCGCGCCCCCACGCCTTGGCGAAGGCGGCCTGCAGCAGGAAGAGATAGGGCAGGAACACCGACAGGGCGGCGACCAGCATGGCGTAGCCGAACATCGCCCAGCGCCAGGCGCCCAGCCGGATCGGCCGGCGCTCGCCGCCTTTGCCCGTCAGCGCGACGAAGCCCTTGCGCCGGGTCATCATGCGCTGGATCAGGATCAACGCGACGGTGATGCCGAGCAGCGGCATGGCATAGGCGGCGGCGACCTCGACCCGCACGGGGTTGCCGAAGAACTGGAAGAGCTGGGTCGTCACCACGTTGAAGCGCGCCGGGATGGCGATCATGGCCGGCGAGCCGAAGAGCGCGATCGCTTCGAGGAAGCAGATGATCAGGCCGCCCAGGATCGCGGGCAACGCCAGCGGCAGGGTCACCCGGCGCATGGTGCGCCACGCGCCGGCCCCCAGGATGTTGGCGGCGTCCTCCATCTCCGACGACACCAGCTCGAGCGCGGCGCTGGTGAAGATGAAGATGTAGGGGAAGGAATAGAGGGCGATGACCAGCGCCAGCCCGGCGAAGCTGTAGATGTTGAACGGCCCCGCCTCGGCGCCGGTCAGCAGCGTGTAGAAACGGTTGAGCCAGCCGGCGTTGGGTCCGGCCAGCAGGATCCAGGCGACGGCGCCGGTGTAGGGCGGCGTAATGAAGGTCGCCAGAACCAGCATGCGCGTCAGCCCGCGGCCCGGCATGTCGGTGCGCGCCACCGCCCAGGCGAGCGGGATGGCGAAGACTCCGGCAAGGGCGGCCGCGGCGGCGCCGAGCTTCAGCGAGTTTATGAGCGCATCGACGTAGCGGGCGCGGCCGTAGGCGGTGGCGTAGTTGGCAAAGGTGAATTCGCCGGTGCGCTCGGCGGTGAAGCTGGTGATCACCAGGTAGATGAACGGGCTCACCACCAGGAACAGCAGGACGGCGATGATCGCGATCCAGATCAGCCAGGTGGAATCGAAGGAGAGACCGCGCGAGGTACGCGGCGCGGATGTCACGAGGCCGGGGGCGGCGACGGTCATTGTTTCATGTCGTCCTGAGCGAAGCGAAGGACCTCATCGCCGCTTGCAACCGGCATGAGGTCCTTCGCTTCGCTCAGGATGACAGCGATTGTGGCTCATCTACCTACCCTAGTTCCCGAAAGTATCGCGCCACTGCTCGATCACCTCAGGCACGCCCTTGTCGATCTGGGCCACGGTCGGACGGATGGTCTTGATCTCGGTGATCGGCTTGGCGCCGGCTGGCGACGGCACCTCGGGCCGGAGCGGGATGGCGAAGTGCTTGGCGTTGATCTTCGCCGCCTCGATCGAATAGAGGAACTCCATGAAGAGCTTGGCGGCATTGGGATGCTTGGTGCCCTTCATGATCGCCGAGGGCGCGATGATCAGCACCGATCCATCGGTGGGATAGGACACCGCCAGCGGATTGCCGCGCGCCGCACTGAACAGGGTCGAGCCGTCGGCGCCGGCCGCCACCTGGCGCTCGCCGGCATTGAGCGCCGTCACGGTGTCGTTGATCGAGCGGCCGATCTGCGGCTTGTTCTGCTCGAGCTTGTCGAAATAGCCCCAGCCATAGAGGTTCTTCATCATCAGCACCCAGGTGCCGACATAGCCCGAGAAGCCGGGATGGCCGGTCGAGACCTTGCCCTTCCATTTTATGTCGAGAAGGTCCTGCCACTTCTTGGGGGCATCCTCGCCTTTCACCTTGCTGCTGTTGTAAGTGAGCACGACCAGGCCGGCCGAGGTCGCGTGGTAGAAGCCCTGCGGATCGAAATTGCGGAAGGTCGGGACGATCTTGTCCTCGGTTTCCGGCTTGTACTTCTCGAAGCGCCCCTCAGCCGCCAGGCGCACATAGTGACCGACATCGGTCGACGAGAAGACATCGCAGACCGTCTGGTTGTTCTTGAGGTCCTGCAGCAGACGCTGATAGGCGACCTGCGCCGTGGTGCGCACGACATTGACCTTGACGCCATAGGTCTCGGTGAAGGCGCGGCCAAGGTCCTCGGCCCCCTCGGACGTGTAGTGCGCCACGTACCAGGTGAGCTCGCCCTCCTTCTTGGCGCCCTCCTCCAGGTCCTTGATGTCTGCATGCGCCGCCGGCGCAAGGGCGAGCGCTGCGACGACGGCAAGGCTTGCCAGCCCCTTCATTGGTTCCTCCCTGAGCCTGACCTTATTATTGTTGGGGGGCATACGATCACACGAGACGATGAGCGACAAGCAGATGACGCCGCGAACGAGCGCATGACGGAAGACAAGTCCGCTGGTTGGGCGACCTATTACGAGAAGCTGCGCGACCGACCGCCGCGCCGCACATTGGTCACAGCGCTCGACCGCTTCGGCGCCGCTGCCGCTGGATCGCTCGCCGTCGACCTCGGCTGCGGCGATGGTCGCGACGTGATCGAGATGCTGCGCCGCGGCTGGCGTGTCGTCGCCGTCGATGCGGAGCCCGAGGCGCTGAAGCAGCTACAGGCCCGGCCGTTGCCGGAGGGCTATGAACTCACACCGATCCTTTCACGCTTCGAGCAAGTGCCGCTGCCGATCGACGTCCAGCTGGTGAATTCCAGCTTCGCCATGCCGCTTTGCGAGCCTGCCGCATTCCGCCAGCTGTGGGAACGCATCCGCGAGGCGCTGCCTGTCGGTGGCCGCTTCAGCGGGCAATGGTACGGTCCGCGCGATTCATGGGTCGGCCGGCCGGGTATGACCTTCGTCAGCCGCGACGAGGCCACCACCATGCTCGACGGACTGGAGCTCGAGATGTTCGAAGAAGAGGAAGCCGACGGGGTCACGCCGCGCGGCAATGCCAAGCACTGGCACATCTTTCACATCGTCGCGCGGAAGCTCTAGAGGGACGCATCCTCTTCACTTGTGCCCGCCGTGATGGCCGCCGTGGTGGTAACCACCTTGCTTGAAATGGTGGTGCCGGAACGTGCGGACCAGGAAGACACGATTGCTGACAAACACCGGCCCATAGAACCAGGGGTCCGCCCAGTAGGATGGGTCGGCATACGCATAGGGATACGGATAGGTGCCCTGCGGCGGCAGCGTGTAGGTCTGCTCCGGCAGACCGGGCGTATTGAGCGTGACCCGCCAGCTGCCATCCGGCTGCAGGCACGTTTGCCCGACGCCCTGTCGCATCTGCCCTTCAACCGCGACCTGCGTGGTGAAGTCGCGACAATTCTGAAGGTTGGTTTGTGCAAGGTTGGTTTGCAGAGGGGCGAGTGACGTGTCGAGCGCATTCGGCGGAGCCTGCGCGGCACAACCCGCCAGGACCGACGCTACGGCGATCGTCAAAAAGGGGACGCGCACATCAATCTCCCGGATATAGCGGGGATCAAATCGGCATCTGCCGCTATTCTCGGCCGCTTGCATGCAGGCGTCAATTCACATACCGGCGAGCGACGGCAGCCCATGAAGGTCAGCCACGCACTATCGATCATGTTGATGCCCCTGAGCCTGGCGGCGTGCTGGCCGGAAGCGGCGTCTGAGGAAGACCGCAAGGCGCTTGTGGGAGTGTGGATGCCCGATGACGGATCATGCCATGATATCGCGTTCAGGCCCGACGGGGTGTTCGACTTCCTGGACGACACAGGCCCGCCGCGAACCGTCCTGCGTCTCAAATGGTCCCTCGACACCAAGGGCAAGGTCGACATTCGAGGCGACGACGGCTCGCCCTACAAGACTTGCCCGTACTCAATCGTTGGCGGCAAGCTCACGATCGACAACGGCTCCGGCGCTGAATGCCTGAGCCCTTCGGTGACGCCTGCGGTACCGATGCCGAGGGCGTTCTTCAAGAGCCCCTGAATTGGCTCGCGCCGCCATCCGAGAGCCACCAATAGGTGATCGATGCTTACTCTTGATGATTCGCGCTGGGCAACGGTCAATGGAGCCTACCGCGTGCCCTACGATCCTAGGCCGGCTCTGGCCGCCTTAGAGAACGGGCAAGACGAACAAGGCGCCTGGGGCGAACTGTGGGAGAACCTGCACCATCAAGGCGATGTAGCCGAGGGCTCCTATGCCGCCGTTCCGCACCTTGTCCGCATACATGCCAATCGTTCTCGCGGTTGGGACATCTACGCCCTGATCGCCACCATAGAGGACGTGAGGTCCAATCCCGGGAATCCGCCGATCCCTTTCTGGCTTCAGCCGGCCTATTCTGATGCTCTAACCCAACTCGGCGCGTTGGCGCTGGATGACCTCCACGCGGCTCGAGATCCTGACTTGATCCGGAGCGCGTTGGCTATAGTTGCGGTCGCCAAGGCGCAACCTGCGTTGGCGCGTTTCGCCATCAGATATACGGACGACGAACGGAGCGAAATTCTGAGGTCCGTTGGCGCTGACTAAGTGTCTCAAGTAGACAAGGAGCGGCCCGGTGTCCGACACTTCGGCCTTCCTATCGAAGGAGACCACATGGTCGCCGTGCCCGTCACTGCTGAAATTGCTCGCCGCGCCGCCCTTCTCGCCTGGAGCGACCTGCCGGAAGACCTTGTCGAACGCACCAAGCAGTGCCTGCTCGACTGGTTCGCCGTCACCGTGCCCGGCGCGCAGGAGGAACTGACCGACATTCTGGTGCGCGAGGCGCTGGAAGACGGCGCGAGGGGTCAGGCCTCGCTGGTTGGCCGCAGCGAGAAGGTGCTGCCGTCGACGGCGACTCTGATCAACGGCGCGGCGAGCCACGCCCTCGACTACGACGACGTCAATTTCTCCATGGGCGGCCATCCGACGGTGACCGTGGTCCCTGCCCTCCTGGCGCTGGGCGAGCAGATCAAGGCGTCGGGTCGCCTGTTCATCGAAAGCTTCGTCGCAGGCTACGAGACCTCGGGCCGCGTGGGCCGCCTGGTGTCGCCGAGCCACTATCAGAAGGGGTTCCATGTCACCGGCACGGTGGGCTCGTTCTCGGCCACGGCGGCCGCTGGGCGAATGCTGGGGCTGAACGATAAGCAGCTCGCCGTCGCCTTCGGTATCGCTGCGACCCAGGCGGCCGGTTTGAAGTCGAACTTCGGCACCATGTGCAAGCCGCTGCACGCCGGCACGGCGTCCGAGCACGGCCTGCGCGCCGCCCGACTTGCCGCCAAGGGCTTCACCGCCCGCGGCGACTCTCTCGAGTGCGACCAGGGGTTCGCGTCGTCGCAGAGCGATCATCTCAACACCGATGCCGCACTCGGCGAGCCGCCGCAGGGCTGGCACCTGCGCAACAACCTCTTCAAGTACCACGCCGCCTGCTACCTGACGCATGCACCGATCGAATGCGCCAAGGAGATCCGACTCAAGAGCAACTTCCCGCCGGAGCGCGTGAAGAAGATCCTGCTCCGGATCGACGCCGGCGCCGACAAGGTCTGCAACATCCCTGACCCGACGACCGGCCTGCAGGCCAAGTTCTCGCTGCGCCAGACCGTGGCGATGGCGCTGAACGGCGTCGATACCGCGGCGCTCGATTCCTACAACGACGCCATCACCCAGGAGCCGCGCATGAAGGCGCTGCGCGACAAGGTGTCGATCGAGTTCAAGCCGAACTGGGAGCATTCGCTGGCCGAGATGGCGATCCAGCTCGACGACGGCACGACCTTGGAGGCCAGCCACGATTCGGGCATCCCGTGGACCGACGTCAAGAAGCAGCGCGCGGCCATCGAGACCAAGTTCGAGAGCCTGGTGACACCGGTTTTGGGCGCCGCCGGCACGCGGCGGCTCTACGACGCCATCGAGCGCATCGACAGCATGAGCGACGTGGGTGAGTTGGCGCGCGCGTCAGCAAAGAACTAGGGGGCGCGGGCCTCGCGCCCAATCGGCCGAGGGCCGATTGGGCGTTCCACGCTCATGATGCGGGCCGGAGGCCCGCGCTCCCTTAAGGAGAAAGTATGTCAGACGACTTCAGGACGCGGGCGCGGCTGGTGCCGAAAGGGAACCGCTATGAAGACTTCGAGGCCGGCCGCGTGTTCAGGCATCACTGGGGACGCACCGTCACCGAATCGGAGAGCACCCTCTTCTCGACGCTGACGCTGCACTTCAACCCGCACTACTACAATGCCGCCTACGCCCGCGCTCACGGGCATCCCGGTATCGTCGTCAATCCGCTGTTGGTCTTCACCACGGTGTTCGGGCTCACGGTCGAGGATCTGAGCGAGGGCGGCGGGCCGTTCCTCGGCGTCAACCAGCTCAGCTATCACCAGCCCGTCTATCCGGGCGATTCGCTCAGGGCCGAATCGGTCGTGCTCGACCGGCGCATCTCGGACTCCCACAAAGGGTTCGGCATCGTCACCTGGCACACCAAAGGCTTCAACCAGCGCGAAGAACAGGTCATCGACTTCAAACGCACCAATCTCGTCCGTCTCAGGAATTCCTAACGCCATGCCGTACATCACCGAAGAGCGCCGCATGATCCAAGAGCAGGCGCGCGAATTCACCCTCAACGAGGTCCTGCCGGTCGCCAACAAGCTCGACCCCGAGAAGGGCGACATTCCGATGGACCTGCGCGACAAGATGGCCGAGCTCGGCTATTTCGGCATCCTGATCCCCGAGAAGTACGGCGGGCTCGGTTTGGGCTGCTTCGAGTACTGCCTGGTCACCGAGGAGCTGTCGCGCGGCTGGATGAGCGTCGCCTCGCTGATCGCCCGCGGCAACCTCCTGATCGGCTCGCAGGAGATGAGCGAGGAGCAGCGCGCCCGCTACCTGCCGCGCATGGCCAACGGCTCGTTCCTCGGCGCCTTCTCGATGTCCGAGCCCAACGCCGGCTCCGACGTCGCCAACATCTCCTGCCGCGCCCGGAAGGACGGCTCCGGCTACCTGATCAGCGGCAACAAGTACTGGTGCACCTTCGCCGACGGCGCCGACTTTTTGATCATCATCGCGCGCACCTCAGATCCACCGCCGGGCAAGCGGCACATGGGCCTCTCCATGTTCTTCGTCGAGAAGAAGCGCGGCACGCTGCCCAAGGGCATCAGCGGCGCGCCGATTCCCAAGATCGGCTATTTCGGCTGGAAGACCTACGAGCTCGCGTTCGACAACTTCCGCGTCGACGCCGCCGACATGATCGGCGAGGAAGGGAAAGCCTTCTACTACGCCACTTCCGGGCTGGAGACGGCGCGCGCCCACACGGCGGCCCGCGCCATCGGCCTCGCCCAGGGCGCGCTCGACGATTCGATCAAGTACGCCAACGATCGCCGACAGTTCGACCGGCCGATCTCGGACTTCCAGGCGATCCGCTTCAAGATCGCGGAGATGGCGACCCAGATCGAGGCGGCGCGCCAGCTCAACTACTTTGTCTGCGAGCAGATCGACACCGGCCAGCGCTGCGACAAGGAAGCGTCCATGGTGAAGCTGTTCGCCTCGGAGATGGCCGAGCGGGTGTGCAGCGAGGGCATCCAGATCCACGGCGGCGCCGGTTACACCACGCTGCACGCGGTGGAGCGGCACTGGCGCGATGCGCGTCTCACCAAGATCTTCGAGGGCACGTCGGAGATCCAGAAGCGCATCATCTCCGACCGGCTGCTGGGCCGCGGGAGGAACTGATGAAAGTCAGCTCCCTCACCGGCAAAGCCAACTACTTCGAGGATTTCAAGGTCGGCGACGTCCTGAAACACGCGCGCGGCAAGACCGTGGAACCGATGGAGCAGGTCTGGATCACCAACGTCACCATGAACACGGCCGAGGCACACTTCAACGAGCACCTGACCAAGGGCACGAACTACGGCCAGCGGCTGGGCTTCGGCGGCGTCACCATCTCGATGTGCATCGGGCTCGCCGCCCAGGACACCGCCGAGAATGCGCTGATGGAGCTCGGCATGGACAAGATCCGCCTGAAGGGCCCCCTCTATCATGGCGACACGCTCTACTGCTACAGCGAGGTCCTGGAGACCAGCGACGCCAAGCAGCCCGACGCCGGCATCGTGCGCTTCAAGCACTACGGCGTGAACCAGGACGACAAGCACATCTTCGAGGGCGAGCGCACGGTGCTGATCAAGCGCCGCAGCCACTGGGGCGAGAAGTGATCGGGTCCTTGCTGGGAGCGCGCCACTCCGTGGCGCTCTTCTCATGTTCTGGCCATGAGCGCCACGGAGTGGCGCGCTCCCAGCAATGAGTACGGGTGCCCTTGGCGGAGTCCGCATCGTCGATCTCACGCAGATGCTGGCCGGACCGTTCTGCACCATGCTGCTGGCCGACCAGGGCGCGGAGATCATCAAGGTCGAACCGCTCGATGGCGACCACACTCGGATCATCGGCCCGTACCACGCCGACGACAGGCTGAAGGCGTTCGGCGGCTATTTCGCCTCGGTGAACCGCAACAAGAAATCGATCGCCATCGACCTCAAGCAGCCCGAGGGACGCGAGCTGGTGATGCGCCTGTGCGACGGCGCCGATGCCGTGGTCGAAAACTACCGCGGCGGCGTCATGGATCGTCTCGGTCTCGGCTACGAGACCCTGCACGGGCGCTTCCCCAAGCTGGTCTACGCCACCATCCGCGGCTTCGGCGATTGGCGCACCGGCAAGAGCCCCTACACCGACTGGCCGGCCTATGATGTTGTCGCCCAGGCCTTCGGCGGCGTGATGGCCATCACCGGGCCGGACGCCCACACACCGATGAAAGTCGGCCCCGGCATCGGCGACCTCATGCCGGCCACCATGTGCGCCGTCGGCATCGTCAGCGCCATCCTGCGCGCCCACAAGACCGGCCGCGGCCAGTTCGTCGATGTCGGCATGGTCGACGCCATCCTGTCGATGTGCGAGCGCATCGTGCACCAGCACGCCTACACCGGCGGCGTGCCGGTGCCGGAGGGCAACCACCATCCCCTGCTCTGCCCGTTCGGCATGTTCCCGGCCAAGGACGGTCACGTCACCATCGCCGCCCACGCCGACACGCACTTCCCGATCCTGTGCCGCCTGATCGGCCGGCCCGAGATGGGCACCGACCCGCGGCTCGCCACGGTGCAGGATCGCCGCGCGCACCAGGATGAGATCATCGCCGCGGTGTCGGCCTTCACCGGTCAGCGGACCAAGCAGCAGCTGCTGGACCATCTCGGCGGCCAGGTGCCGTTCGCCCCGGTCAATGACGTGCGCGACGTGTTCGCCAGCCCGCACTTCGCCGCCCGCGACATGGTCGTGTCGGTGCCCCATCCCGGCCTCGACCACGAGACCAGGGTGGCGGGCGTCGCCATCAAGATGAGCGAGACGCCCGGCCGTGTGCGCCATCGCGCCCCCTTGCTGGGGGAACATACGGATGAGTATCTGACCGGTCTTGGCCTCGGTGGCGCGGATATTGCGCGCCTGCGGGCCCAGAAAATCGTTGCTTGAGATCGTTGCCTGAGGGAGACCCGAAATGACCGACCGTCCGCGCCGCGCCCGCCGCGTGCAGCTTTCCACGCCCGGCTCGAGCGAGAAGATGATGCAGAAGGCATCCGAGTCGAAGGCCGACCATGTCTTCCTCGACCTCGAGGACGCCGTCGCCCCCAGCCAGAAGCGCGACGCCCGCAAGAAGATCGTCGAGGCCCTGAAGACGCTCAATTGGAAGGGCAAGACGCGCTGCGTGCGCATCAACGACCTCACGACCGAGTACGCCTTCGAGGACATCATCGAGGTGGTCGAGGGCGCGGGCGAGCATCTCGACACCATCATGATGACCAAGGTCCTGACGCCGGCCGACATCCTGTTCGCCGACAAGCTGCTGCACCAGCTCGAGAAGAAACTGAAGCTCAAGAACCGCATCGGCCTGGAAGCCCTGATCGAGGAGGTCGAGGGCATGCAGAACGTCGACGCCATCGCCAAGTCGACGCCGCGGCTCGAGTGCCTGGTGTTCGGCATGGGCGACTTCTCGGCCTCGATGGGCGTCACCAACAAGAATGTCGGCGAGACCGACGGCTATCCCGGCGACATCTGGCACTACGCCCGTTTCCGGCTGGTGATGGCCTGCCGCGCCGCCGGCATCGATCCGGTCGACGGTCCGTTCGCCGACTTCAAGAACCCCGAGGCCTATCGCGAGGAGTGCCGGCGCTCGATGACCCTGGGCTGCGTCGGCAAGTGGGCGATCCATCCCTCGCAGATCGAGCATGCGCTGGAGATCTACTCACCCAAGCCCGAGGACGTGGCGCGGGCACGCAAGCTCGAGAAGGCCTATGCCGAGGCCGAGGCCAAGGGCCTGGGCGCCATCAACGTCGACGGCATCATGGTCGACGTCGCCTCGATCCGCATCCTGCGCAACACGATCCTGAACAAGGCCGACCTGTTCGGGATGTAGGTGATGCACCACACACCTCACCCTGAGGAGGGCGCGCAGCGCCCGTCTCGAAGGGTGGGCACAACCACCATGCCTGTTGCCCACCCTTCGAGACGGCCCTCCGGGCCTCCTCAGGGTGAGGTCTGTGCGTGCACTCCATGAATCGCGCGATCATTCCAGTGGCGAGCATGCTCGCCATCCAGATCATGATCTCGCTTTGCGTGCTGGCGCTCGGCGTCATGATGCCGGCGGTAGCAGCCGACCTCAGGATCGATCCCAAGCTGGTCGGCGTCTTCACCGCCATCATCTACGCCGTCGCCGCCGGCTTCGCCCTGCTGGCGGCGGAGCCGATCGTTCGCCTGGGTGCCGTGCGGGTCTGCCAGTTCGCGCTGCTCATGGCGGCCATCGGGCTTGGCCTCAACGCCCTCGCGACGGTCGCGACCACGGTGATCGCGGTGCTGTTCATCGGCATGGCCCAGGGTCCGATCAACCCGGCGGCGGCGCACGTTCTGGCGCAGCGCGTGCCGCGGCAATGGTTCGGCATCGTCTTTTCCCTGAAGCAGAGCGGCACGCCGATCGGCTTTGCCCTGTCGGGCCTGCTGTTCCCTTTCCTGCTCGGCCTCTTCGGCTGGCGCGGCGCCGGCCTGATCGCCGCCGGCCTGGCGATCGTCGCCATCGTGATCGTCGAGCTGCTGCGCTCGCGCATCGATGTCGTGGTCACGGCCGGCAAACCCTCAACATCAATCCTGCGGTCGGTGCGCTTCGTGCTCGGCCATCCGCAGCTTCGCGTGCTGGGCTGGTCGGCCTTCATCTATGTCGTGGCCCAGCACACCTTCACCTTCTATCTCGTCACCTACCTCTATGAGCATTGCGGCCTTTCGATCGCCCGCGCCGGCCTCCTGCTGGCGATCTCGCAGTTCGCCGGCACGGCGGTGCGGCTGCTGAGCGGCGCCATCGGCGATCGCCTGCCGCGCATGCTGGTGCTGGGCTGGACTGGCATCGGCATGACCGCCGGCTGCATTGCCATCGGTCTGATCGGGGCCGACACGCCGTTCTGGCTGATCGCCCTGGTCGTGATCGGTTACGGATCGGTGGTTTCGAGCTGGAACGGCACATCGCAGGCGGAGTTCGTCCACCTCGCGCCGCCCGGTGAAGCGGCGGCCATCGCGGCGGTCCAGACATCGCTCGCCTTCTCGGGCGCCGTGATCGGGCCGCCGTTATTCGCGCTGATCGCATCGGCGGTCAGCTATCGCGCGGCTTTCGTCGCCGTGGCGGCCTGTGTTCTGGTCGTGGCCGTCTGGCAGCTCGCCTCTGCTCGCGGTCCGGCTACGGCTCCTGCATCCCCGCGGCCGTGACGATCTCGCCCCACTTTTTTGTCTCGCTCGCCTGGAAGGCGGCGAGGTCCTCGGGCGTGCCGGGGAACGGGATGCCGTAGGTGGTGCGGGTGAGCGTGAGATAGCTGTCAGACTTCATCGCCTCGCGCACCAAGGCGTTCAGCTTGTCGACGATCGGCCGCGGCGTGCCGGCCGGCACGTAGACCGCCGTCCACGCCCACAGCTCGAAGCCCGGCACGGTGGCATCGATCGGCGGGAACTGCTCCAGCCCCGGGATCGGCTTCTTGCTGCTGACGCCGATGCCGCGCGCGCGCCCGTCGAGCACCGCGGGAAGCCCCGCCGTGAAATCCGAGAAGATGATGTCGATGCGGCCACCCAAAAGGTCGGCGACGGCCTGCGGCTGGGATTTGTACGGCACACCCAAGAGGTCGATCTTGGCCATGACGCGGAACAGCTCGGCGCCGCCGCGGCTCGAGCCGTTGCCGCTGCCGAAGGAGAGCTTGCCCGGCTCCTTCTTGGCGAGCGCGATGAAGTCGGCCACGGTCTTCACCGGCAGCTCGTTCTTCACCATGACGATCTGCGCACCGAGCGTCAGGCCGCAGACCGGCGTGAAGCTCTTCACCGGGTCGTAGGTCAGCGATTTGTAGACGTGCGGGTTGATCGCCTGCGTCGTCTGGGTGGTGATGAACAGCGTGTAGCCGTCGGGCGCGGCCTGCGCCGCCGTCTGGGCGCCGATCTGCCCCTCGGCACCGGGCTTGTTGTCGACCACCACCGGCTGGCCGGTGAGCTTGCCGAGCTCGTTGGCGATCACGCGGGCCACGGTGTCGGTGGCGGTGCCGGGCCCGAAGGGGGCCACAACGCGCAGCGGCTTGGAGGGATAGTCCTGGGCCGACACCGGCAGCGCACCCAACACGACAATCGCTGCCAGCCAGCCGAGTCGTCTCATCACATCCCTCCCCTAGTCTTTCTTCTGATCCTGCGAGACGTACTGCCGCTCGCCCGAGGTCGGATTGTAGAAGACGTCGACCGCCCGACCAGTGTCGGGATCGATGAAGCGCTCTGCAGTTTTGACCCAGCCGACGCCGGGCCTTTCGCTGCGCAATGGCTTGTAGATCGCGCGCTCGAGCAGCGTGCCCGCGGTGATCGCACCGCCCGCGAGCGCTAGCCACCACGCGCCGGCGAAGCCGATCCCGATGAGTCCGACTCCGACGAACAGCAGCTGCACCCCGAATGCCAGGACAGCGCCGCGCAGCACGTCAGCTCCGGACGGGCTCGATGACTGCCGCCGTACCGTAGGCCACGATCTCGCTCATGGTCTGGCCGATCTCCGAGGAGTCGAAACGCATCATCAGGATGGCGTTGGCGCCCATCGCGGTCGCGTTGGCCACCATGCGGTCGGTGGCGTGGCGGCGCGCCTCCTCCAGCATCTGGGTGTATTCGTTGATTTCGCCGCCGACGATCGAGCGCAGGCCGGCGACGATGTTGCCGCCGATGCCGCGGCTGCGGACCACGACGCCGAACACCTGGCCGATGGTGGTGACGGTGCGATGGCCGGCGACGTTCTCGGTGGTGGCGATGAGCATGGCAGCCCCCCTTTCCGCAAGCTGATGTGACGAACGCTCGGAGCCTACGCTGCCGTGCGCGGGGGTGGTAGCGTTCGGAAAAGATCAGGGAAGGAAACGAGATGATGAGGGCAATTGCCACCGCGGCGGCCGTGGTTGTCGTCGCCGGCAGCGTTCCGGCCTTGGCCCAAAAGGCCGGCGGCAGCCTCCACGTCATCCATCGCGACAACCCGCCCAGCGCCTCGATCCACGAGGAGGCGACGATCTCGACCGTCATGCCTTTCGCGTCGATCTACAACAACCTCGTGGTGTTCGATCCCAAGTCCAAGCAGAACGCGCCGGACGCCATCGTGCCCGAGCTCGCCACCGAATGGAAATGGAGCGAGGACGGCACCCAGCTCACCTTCAAGCTGCGCGACGACGTGAAATGGCACGACGGCAAGCCCTTCACCAGCGCTGACGTGAAATGCACCTGGGACATGCTGATCTCGCCCGAGAGCAAGCTGCGCAAGAACCCGCGCAAGCCCTGGTGGTTCAATCTGAAGGAGGTGACGGTGAACGGCGACCGCGAGGTCACGTTCGTGCTCGGCCGGCCGCAGCCTTCGGTGCTGACGATGCTGGCCGGCGCGATGTCGCCGGTCTATCCCTGCCACGTGCCCGCCGCGCAGATGCGCACCAAGCCGATCGGCACCGGTCCGTTCAAGTTCGCCGAATTGAAGCAGAACGAATCGATGAAGGTCGTGCGCAATCCCGACTACTGGAAGAAGGGCAAGCCCTACCTCGATTCGATCGAGTTCACGATCATCCCCAACCGCGCGACCTCGCTGCTCGCCTTCACGGCCGGCAAGTTCGACCTCACCTTCACCGCCGAGATCGCGGCGCCGGCGCTCAAGGACCTCAAGGCGCAGGCGCCGTGGGCGATCTGCGAGATGTTGCCGACCAACACCCAGGCCAACCTGCTGGTCAATCGCGACAAGCCGCCGTTCGACGACGCGCGGGTGCGCCGCGCCATGGTGCTGGCCATCGACCGCGATTCGTTCACCCACATCATCGGCCAGGGCACCAACCGCCAGGGCGGCACCATGCTGCCGCCGCCGGAGGGCCGCTGGGGCATGCCGCCCGAGTTCCTGGCAACGGTCGCGGGCTACGGCGCCGACCACGAGAAGGCCCGCGAGGAGGGCCGCAAGATCATGAGCGAGCTGGGCTACAGCGCTGACAAGCCGCTCAAGATCAAGGTGTCGACGCGCAACATCGGGACCTATCGCGACCAGGCGGTGATCCTGATCGACCATCTCAAGAACGTGTACATCCAGGGCGAGCTCGAGCCGCTGGACACGGCGGTCTGGTACAATCGCATGGGCCGCAAGGATTATACCGTGGGCCTGAACGTCCAGGGCGTCGGCATCGACGACCCCGACGTCGTGTTCTACGAGACCTTCAGCTGCGGTTCGGAGCGCAACTACACCAACTACTGCAGCCCCGAGATCGAGAAGCTGTTCGAGCAGCAGTCCCGGATGCAGGACGGACCCGAGCGCAAGAAGCTCGTCTGGGAGATCGATAAAAAGTTACAGGAAGATGGCGCCCGCCCCGTGATACAGCACGACTGGGGCGCCACCTGCTGGCGACCCGAGGTCAAGGGACTGAACCTCGCCATCAATACGATCTATAATCACTGGCGGTTCGAGGATGTCTGGCTCGACCGCTAACAGCACGGAGGTACCGATGAAGCTCTACATGCATCCGGTTTCCACCACGAGCCGTCCGGTGATGCAGTTCATCGCCGACAACAACATCAAGTGCGACATGGAAGTGGTCGATATCCTGAAGGGTGCGCACTACGAGCCGGCCTACAGCAAGATCAATCCCAACCACCTGATCCCCATGCTGGAGGACGGCGACTTCCGCCTGACCGAGAGTGCGGCGATCCTGCGCTATCTCGCCGAGAAGATCGATTCGCCTGCCTACCCGAAGGACCTCAAGCAGCGCGCCCGCGTGAACGAGGTCATGGACTGGTTCAACTCCAACTTCTATCGCGACTGGGGCTATGGGCTGATCTATCCGCAGCTCTTCCCGCACCTCAAGCGCGAGGACGCCAAGGTGCAGGAGGCCGTCGTCGCCTACGGCAAGGAGAAGTCCAAGATCTGGCTGCAGATCCTGAACGACCATTTCATCGGGCCGAACCACAAGTACCTGTGCGGTAACCAGCTGACGGTCGCGGACTATTTCGGCGCTGCCATCACCACGGCGGGCGAGCTTGTCCATTGCGATTTCTCGGCCTATCCCAACATCAAGCGCTGGCTCGACACCTTCAAGGCCGGGCCGAACTACGCCAAGGTCTACGAAACCTTCACCGGCTTCTGCGCCTCGACCAAGGGACAGCCCTGGCAGGCGATCACCTGATTGAGGGGAACCCCCAGGAGAAACAAATGATCAAGGGTCTGCACCACAACGCCTATCGCTGCCGCGACTCCGAGGAGACGCGGAAGTTCTATGAGGACTTCCTCGGCCTGCCGCTGGTCAATGCCTTCAAGATCGAGACCACCCAGACCGGTCGCAAGACCGGCACCGGCGTGCTGCATTCCTTCTTCCAGCTCGACGACGGCTCGTGCCTCGCCTTCTTCGAGGCGCCGGACATGCCGTTCGAGTTCAAGGAGCAGCACGACTTCGACCTGCACATTGCCCTCGAGGTCGAGCCCGAAGCGCTGGAGAAGATGTTCGCCAAGGGCAAGGCCGAGGGCCGCGAGGTCCGCGGGGTGAGCGACCACAAGTTCATCCGCTCGATCTATTTCCGCGATCCCAACGGCTACGTCATCGAGCTCGCGGCCAAGACTCCAGGCAAGGAAGCCGACATGGATCCCAGGAAAAACCGGGCGCGCGAGATCCTGAACGCCTGGCAGACCGACAAGCGCCAACCGGCACAGAAGGTGGCGTAGCAAGAAACGACGGAGAGGACGATGAAGCGTGGCGTCGAGGCGGGGGTGGCCGTCTGTGTGAGTGCGTTCGCGTTTTCATCGCCTTCCCTCGCAGCCGGCGCTGGCGACAGCAAACCTGTCATCCCGAGCGCAGCGAGGGACCTTTCGCTGCACCGGGTTCGGTGAGGTCACCCACGTCGGATCCAGACCATCGCAATGGTCGGCGATCCGTCTTTCTAGGTCGTTGGTACACCGACATAGAGGCGTGACCTGCCTTTTCGTCTCCAATAAGACGATGGCCACGTCCGTTACATAAGGTCCCTCGCTACGCTCGAGGTGACAGTCTCCCTGAACTGGCGACAATCAGTTTTTCGGCTCGCTGTTATATCTGTCGAATTCGGCGTCCAGTTCGGCGTCGATGGCCTTGGCGTCCCGCATGAACTGACCCCAGGTTATTTGACCCGCAATCAGGCGCTCATAGTTGGCATCTGATTGGGCTTGGGAGGCAAGCAGGGCGGGGATCATTGCCGGATGTGCCCCGGCCACTTCCAGCGCGAATCGATGACAAGGAATGATGTAATCGCGAAGCAGGATCCGCAGCTGCTGCGCCTCCTCCGCCGTAGCCTTGTCCGTGCTGAAGACGATGTCCGGCGAGGCTCGCGAGCCGAGTTTGTGCCTCAATGCCAGAAAAGGAGGGCTGGCGTTCAGCTTTGCCTGGCATTCTGCCAACGCCCGGCGGGAACCTTCGTGAGAGCGCTGCGCCGTGGCGGTGCCTGGAATGAGGGCACACACCACCAGAAAGATCAGAACGCGAGCAATAGTCATCATTTGCCAGTCTCCTTACCAGCAAGACGACTGCTGCTCTGACTTCGTTACAGCTTCCGCTACCCTTTCGCTCCCGCCGCCGCCAAAGCCTTCGCCTTGGCGTCGGCCATCGGGTACGTCCGATGCATCATGATGCGCTGGGCGTTGAGGCCACCGCCGGCCTGCAGGGCGACGACGAATTGCCAGCCGCCGTAGGCGTCGGCCGTGAGGTCGCGGATCAGGTTGTAGACGCGCATGCGGGTCTCGGGCTCGGCACCGGGCACGCTCTTCAGGTACTTGCGCAGGTACTTGCCGGATTCCTCGTTCCGAAGATCGGCCTCAAGCGGCACGGTGATCACCAGCCCGCCGCTGACGTCGTGCAGGTGCCGCACCATGGCGTGGTAGTTTGACGCCCAATGGAACTTGGCAACGTTGATGGCGAGGGTGTTGGGATGGATCATGCCCGACGGCGTGCGCTCGTAGTGTCGGCAGGCATAGTCCAGGCTCATGCGCATCATCTCGGCGAAGTTGATGAGCTCGGACACGGCGTTCTGGCCAACCGGGTCCCGCTCCTTGCCCTGATGCTCGAGGACGAGCTGGGCGAGGCCAACATAGAGCTGGGAGAGGCGCGCGGCATCGACCACGCCGCCAGTGCGTTCCCACAGGCCCAGCGATTGGGCAAACAGGCTCGCGAGCTGGACCTCGCCGGCGAGAAACACCCGCTCCCAAGGCACGAAGACGTCGTCGAACACGACGAAGCCTTCCGGGATGCTGTGATGGGCGCTCGCCGGATAGTCGAAAGCGTTGAGCTCGGCCGGCGCGAAGCTGCGGTTGATGATCTTGACCCCAGGGGTGCTGACCGGGATCGAGAACGACACGGCATAGTCGGTCTCGTCCTGGCGCATGCCCTTGGTCGGCATCACCACGAGCTCGTGGCAGAGCGAGGCGCCGGTGATGTGCAGCTTGGCGCCGCGCACCACGATGCCGTCATTCCGGCGCTCGACGATGCGCAGGTAGAGGTCGGGATCGTCCTGCTCGTGCGCCTTCCGCTTGCGGTCGCCCTTGGCGTCGGTGATGACCTCGGCGGCGCGCAGGTCGTTGTCGCGGGCGTGGCGGTACATCGCCTCGATGTTGGCGGCATATTGCGGGTTCACCTTGGCGACGGCGTCCTTGACGCTCATCAGCGCCATGTAGACGCCGCTCACCAGTCCCACGATCGAGGTGTGGTGCATCAGCTCGACGCGCTTGGCGAGCTGAGCTTCCTCGCGCGGCACCTCGAAGATGCGGTGAGCGCGGCCGCCCTCCTCCGTCGTGTAGGCCCTGAGCTCGCCATGCTCGCGATCGCCGTAGTCGTAGTCGCGCGAGGCAACCTCGATCGGCACGCGAAAGCGCGGGTGACTGGTGATGTCGTCGATGCGCTCGCCGTCCCAGTAGGTGACGCGGCCATCCCTCAGGCTTTCGACGTATTGGGCAGCGGTCTTGAGGCCCATCATGCCCTCCTTAACCGAGATTGCGGCGATAGAGCGAGATCAGGCGTTCCCAGTGTCGCTCAGCGGCGGGCTTGTCGTAGCACCAGCGTTGCGGGAACGCGAAGCCGTGATGAACGCCCATTTGGATCTCGAGCTCGCCCTTCGCCCCTGAGGCGTCGAACAGCCTCTTCAGCTCCTTCACCATATCGGGCGGCGCCAGCTCGTCATGCTCGGCGCAGGAGATGTAGAGCTCGCCCCTGGCCTTGCCGAGAGTGAGGTGCGGGCTCTCGACGGCGTCGCTCACCAGCCAAGTCCCGTAGAACGAGGCGGCAGCCGCGATGCGGTCGGGAAAACGCGCCGCAGCGGCCAGGGAATACGGCCCGCTCATGCAGTAGCCGTGGGTACCGACCGGGCCCTTCTTCGATTCCTTCTGCGCATCGGCGAAGGCGATCAGGGCGGCGACGTCGTCCATCACCGGCGGGATCGTCATCTTGGTGCGCACCGCCCGCATGCGGGCCTGCTCGGCGCTGCCTTTCTCCAGCACGTCGGGGCCGTACTTGGTGTCCTTGCCGGCGCGGTAATAGAGGTTGGGCAGCAACACGTAGTAGCCCACGCTCGCGAGCCGCCGGCTCATGTCGTAGAGCTCCTCGCGAATGCCGGGCGCGTCCATGAGGAACAGCACCGGCGGGTAAGGGCCGCCGCGTTCCGGATGGCAAACGAAGGTTTCAATTGCCCCGTCCTTGGTCGGGATATCCAGAATCTTCTCGATCATCCGCCTTGTTTCCCTCCTCGTCCTTGTTGCGCATGCCAGCACCTTGCTACGCTTTGCTCAACAACAAAGCCCTGGGAGGGGACCCTGATGAAGCGTGCGTTTTGTGGTGCAGTATTGGCGGTGGCGGCTCTCGCCGGCTCGGCGTCGGCGCAGCAACTGTCCGACAGCGTGGTGAAGATCGGCGTGCTCACCGACATGTCGTCACTCTATGCCGACATCAACGGCCCCGGCGCCGTCATCGCGACTCAAATGGCGATCGACGATTTCGGTGGGACGATCGGCGGCAAGAAGATCGAGCTGGTCCAGGCCGACGTCCAGAACAAGGCCGATGTGGCGGCCACCGTCGCCGGCCGCTGGTACGACACCGAAGGCGTCGACATGATCCTGGGCGCCGGCGCGTCCTCGTCCTCGATCGCCACCTCGCGCGTCGCCGCCGACAAGAAGCGCATCTACATCGCGCCCGACCCCGCCTCGTCGGACATCACCGGCAAGCTCTGCAACGCCTACACGGTCCATTGGGTCTACGACACCTTCGCCCTCGCCAACGGCACCGGCTCGGCCGTCGTCAAGGCCGGCGGCGACAGCTGGTTCTTCCTCACTGCCGACTACGCCTTCGGCTACGCCCTGCAGCGCGACGTCGCCAACGTCGTGACCAAGGCGGGCGGCAAGGTGCTGGGCGAGGTGCGCCATCCGATCAACACCTCCGACTTCTCGTCGTTCCTGCTGCAGGCCCAGGCCTCCAAGGCCAAGGTCATCGGCCTCGCCAATGCCGGCGGCGACACCATCAACTCGATCAAGCAGGCCTCGGAGTTCGGCATCGTCAAGGGCGGCCAAAAGCTCGCCGGCCTGCTGGTGTTCATTTCCGACGTCCATTCGCTCGGCCTCGAGCGCGCCCAGGGCCTGAACCTCACCGAGGCCTTCTACTGGGACCTCAACGACAAGACCCGCGCCTTCGCCAAGCGCTTCGCCGCCAAGAACAACGGCAAGATGCCGACCAGCGTGCAGGCCGGCTTCTACTCCGGTGCGCTGCAGTACCTGCAGGCCGTCAAGGCCGCCGGCACCGACAACGCCGACGCCGTGATGGCGAAGCTGAAGGAGATCAAGTGGGACGACCCGGTCTTCGGTCAGAGCTACATCCGCGCCGACGGCCGCAAGATGCACGACATGTACCTCTTCGAGGTCAAGAAGCCCTCGGAGTCCAAGGGCCCCTACGACTACTATAAGATCGTCACCAAGATGTCGGCCGAGGAGGCATTCCGCCCGCTCGACCAGGGCGAATGCCCGATGATCAAGAAGAACTGAACCGCAGGAGACAGTCATGGCTGACCAGTCGCAGATCTATGTCGGCGTCGCGGGCTACTTCGGCAAGCCCGACCACAAGGGCAAGGTTGGCGTGTTCCGCCGCGCCGCCGCGGGCGGCGACTGGCAGCACGTGCTGGGCACCGTCGAGGCCTACACCGTCGTCGTCCACCCGAAGGATCCCGAGACGGTGTTCGCCGGCACCAGCGACGGCGTGTGGCGCTCGACCGACCGCGGCGCCACCTTCCGGCGTACCGGCTTCCCCGACGAGAAGAAGCAGGTCTGGAGCTTCCTGGTCGACAGCCGCGATCCTCGGCGCATCTTCGCCGGCGCCTCGCCAATTGACGTCTATCGCAGCGACGACGGCGGCGCGAACTGGAAAAAGCTCGCGACGCCCAAGATCGGCACGCACTGCACCGGCCCGTTCGCCTCGCGTGTCATGCGCCTCGCCCAGAACCCCAAGAAGCCCGACGAGATCTACGCCGCGCTCGAGATCAACGGCGTCATGCGCTCGACCGACGGCGGCGAGACCTGGGAGGATTGCAGCGCGGGCCTGATCAAGCTCTCCGAGCTGCCGCACCTCAAGAGCAAGATCGTGAGCGACACCACCGCCGAAGGCATGCTCGACGGCCACGCCGTCACCATCAATCCCGCCGATCCCGACAATCCGATCGTGGCGCTGCGCATGGGCCTGTTCCGCACCGCCGACGGCGGCAAGAGCTGGCAGGACATGGAGGTCGGCCGCTTCTCGCCCACCACCTACGGCCGCGACGTGAAAGCCTCGCCGACCGAGCCCAACACGCTCTATGCCGCCCTCTCGGTCGCGGCGGCGAGCCACGACGGCGGGCTCTACAAGAGCGCCGACGGAGGCAAGAGCTGGCAGCGCTTCGACAAGGTCCAGGTGCACGGCACGATCATGTCGATCGGCCTGCACCAGACCGACCCCAAGCAGGTCTATATCGGCGCACGCTACGACGGCGAGGTGTTCGGCACTCAGGATGCCGGCAAGACCTGGCAGGCGATGCCGCTGCCCGGCGAGGTGCAGCACATTTATGCTGTCGCTTGCGGCTAGAGTTGCTTTTGCCTTAAGGGTCCCTCGGGCTTCGCCTTCGGGATGACACCCATCCACTGTCATCCCGAGCGAAGCGAGGGACCTTTTCATGCGTAAGCCGTCGCCTACCCGTCGAACCGTCCTCCAGACCGGCGCCGCTCTCGCTGGCGCCGCCGTCACCGCCGATACCGCGATCGCCCAGGCGCCCGCCATCACCGGCGGCAGCGAATCGAAATTCCCTTCGCCCGACGCGCCCGGCTCGAACGCCG
>Ga0209909_100307_pt1 | contig 44241 bp, 48 predicted proteins | sample FECB22metaG_FD_188302 | JGI IMG/M metagenome (GOLD analysis project Ga0209909, IMG submission 188302) | Cyanobacterial communities from the Joint Genome Institute, California, USA - FECB-22 (SPAdes) (version 3) | ecosystem: Environmental > Aquatic > Thermal springs > Hot (42-90C) > Microbial mats... | reverse complement strand
CGATGTCGGCCTGGCGGTCCCCCGTCCTCTCCGGCGTGATGGGCTCATAGGCCGTCACCCGAAACCGCACCCCCGACAGCCGCGTCACCGACAACGGCTGCAGCACGGTCCCATAGCGCAGCGCCAGACGGCTCGGCCCCGGCGCGGCGTTCACCGGCTGGCCGAAGAAGGTCACCTCCGGCCCCTCGGAGAATTTCTGGTCATTCATCAGGGCCACGGACTCGCCCCGATCCATCCCGGCCAGCAGTTCGCGCGCCCCGTCCCCGCCCTTGGGCGCGAACAGTTTGACGCCGTATCGGGCCCGCGCCGCGATGATCTGGGCATCGACATGCGGGTTGTTGGCCGCGCGATAGGTGACCTGGCACGGCACCCCCGCCCCCACGATGGTCGCCGCCAGGGTCTCGATATTGGCGAAATGCCCGCCGACGAACACCACCGGCCGGCCACTGTCGCGGATCGCATGCAGCCGCTCCAGCCCCACCACCTCGATCCGGTCCTCGGCCACCAGCCGGTCCATCAGCACGGTCTCGGCGAAGGCGCGGCCGGTCTGTTCCCACTGATCGACCGCCAGTCGCTCGCGTTCGGCCGGGTCCATGTCGGGAAAGGCGATCCGCAGGTTCCGCGTCACCGTGCGGTGCGTGCCCGTCTTCGGCCCCAGCCAGCGCAGCAGTCCGCCGCCGAACGCCGAGGCCCGCTCCGTGCCCAGAAACCGCATCGCCCCGACGAAACCGGCGAAGGCCACCGCCTCGATCCGCCAGGCGATGCGCTGACCCAGAGAGGGCTCACCAGGCAATGGTGATCCCGCCGTCCACCACCAGGGTCTGCCCCGTCATATAGCTGGACGCCGGCGCGGCCAGATAGACCGCCGCCCCCGCGATCTCGTCCGGCTCGCCGATGCGGCGCAGCGGGGCCGGGTCGGTCGCGACCTTCAGGATTTCCGGGTTCTCCCACAGATACCGGGCGAAATCGGTGCGCACGAGCCCGGGCGCGATACAGTTCACCCGCACCCCGACCGGCCCCCATTCCACCGCCAGATTGCGCGCCAGCTGCATGTCCGCCGCCTTGGACACATTATAGGCCCCGATCAGGCTGTTGCCGCGCAGCCCTCCGATCGAGGAGACGATGATGATCGCCCCGTCCTTGCGCTCCAGCATCTGGGGCGCGACCATCTGGATCAGCCAGTGGTTGGAGACCACGTTGTTCTGCAGAATCTTGTTGAACTGATCGTCCGAAATGCCCGCCATCGGCCCGGCATAGGGATTGGACGCCGCGTTGCAGACCAGGATGTCGATCTGGCCGAAGGCGGCGTTGGTCTCGTCCACCAGCCGCTGCAGGTCTTCCTTGGACGCGATATTGGCCGGCACCGCGATCGCCCGGCCCTCGCCGAAGCGGGCGTTGATGTCCGAGGCCACCTCGTCGCACGGCCCGGCCTTGCGCGAGCTGATCACGACCTTGGCCCCATGTTCGGCCATCCGTTCGGCGATGGCCTTGCCGATTCCCTTGGACGAGCCGGTGATGACGGCGACCTTGCCGGTCAGATCGAACAGATTCATCGACAGATTCCTGGATGGCGCGGCTGCAATGCCGCTTCTCGTTTCGTCCTGATACCCCGATACTCGGGCGATTCCATCCGGTGAGTCGCATTCCGTCTCGCCTTCTGTCTGGTGACCATGCGCGCGCTGACGACCGGCTTCCTGTTCTTCGGCTATCTGTTCATCGCGATGACGGTGGGGGCCTTCCTGTGGCGGGCGGGCCTCGGCGGAGGGTCAGGGTTCGCCGCGGCCGTGGGCACGCTGGCCCTGCTGGGCGTGATCCATCTGATCGTCCAGGGCATGACCGAGCGCCAGGCGCTGCGCAAGGAGATCGGCAACGTCCGCGAGGCGCACCGCCTCTTGGCCGACGCCATGGAGGCGACCCAAGGCGCGCTAGGCGAAATGGCCCAGGCCATCGAGGTCGGCGCCCTGACCCGCGCCGACGAATTGACCACCGAGGTGCGCATGCTGGAGGGCCTGATCCAGCAGATGTCGGATTCGCTGGACGAACGCCTGTCCGCCAAGCCGCTGCCCGGCCCCGACACCTTCGACCACCGCCGCCGGCAGCAGGGCGACCTGCTGCTCCAGACGGTCCACGACGCGCTCAGCGAGAACCGCGTCGACCTGTACCTTCAGCCCGTCGTCAGCCTGCCCCAGCGCCGCACGGTCTTCTACGAGAGCTTCACCCGGCTGCGCGACGCCACCGACCGGGTGATGATGCCGGCCGAATACCTGTCGGTCGCCGAGGGCGAGGGCCTGGTCCCCGCCATCGACAACCTTCTGCTGTTCCGCTGTGCCCAGATCGTGCGCCGGCTGGGCCGCAAGGACCGAAAGGTCGGGGTGTTCTGCAACGTCGCCCTGTCGTCCCTGGGCGACGAGACCTTCTTCCCGCAGTTCCTGGATTTCCTGAACGAGAACCGCGACCTGAACCAGTCGCTGATCTTCGAGCTGGGCCAGGCGACGTTCGAGGCGCGCGGCGCGGTCGAGGCCCGCAACATGGCCAAGCTGGCCGACCTGGGCTTCCGCTTCTCGCTGGACAAGGTCCAGACGCTGGACCTGAACTTCATCGACCTGCAGCGGTCGGACGTGCGGTTCCTCAAGGTTTCAGCCGACCTGTTGATCGAACAGTTGCTGGACCCCGACGCCGGTCCGGCCATCCCGTCCCTGCGCGACATCACGGCCGCCGACTTCGCCGCCCTGACCCGCCGTTTCGGCATCGAGGTCATCGCCGAGAAATGCGAGACCGAGCGCCAGATCGTCGACATCCTGGAGCTCGACATCGGCATGGGCCAGGGCCACCTGTTCGGCGAGCCCCGCGCCATCAAGGAAGCCATCCTGGCCGAAACCGACCCCCCTGCCGACTTCGTCCGTTCGACGTTGCTGAATGCCGACAAGCGGCGGCGGTTCGGCTAGCACACCCTTCCGCTCATCCCGGCGAATGCCGGGACCCAGATGCAAATACCGTGACGCTAGATCAGCGAATCCGTGGCCCCATGCCCGCCGCCGGTATGCTTGATCTGGGTCCCGGCATTCGCCGGGATGAGCGGAGATTGAAGAACGGTCAGTAATAGCGCGGATAGTCGTACCGGCTGGGCACGCGCTCATAACCATAGCGGCCGTCGCGGTTGTAGCCGCCGAAGCCGTAGCCGCAGGGGTCTTCGCGGTCTGACAACTGGTTACCCAGCAGGCCGCCGGCCAGGGCGCCGATGGCGGCACCGCGTTCCCGGTCGCCCTCGCCGGCGATGGCGGCACCGGCCAGGGCGCCCAGGGCCGCGCCGCTGGCGGTCGCATACTGGCGGTTCCGTTCATAGTCGCGCTGGCAAGCCGAGGCGTAGCCGTCGGTGGTGGCGCAGGCACCGGCCGAAAGGCCGAGGACGGTGACGCCGGCCAGGGTCATCAGGATACGCATGTCTTCTCTCCCAGATCGTTGGAAGTTCAACACCGGGCCAGCGGAGCCGTTCCCTAGACTCCGGCCTTGGCGGCGGGGCGGGCGCGCGACGCCTCGAACCAGCGGCCGAGGTTGGTCAACTCCTCGGGCGGGCGATATTTGATCAGCCGGGCGAAATCCAGCCCGACGACGGAGACCACGTCGGCGATGGTGAAACGGTCGGCGGCGATGAACTCATGGTCGGCCAGATGCCGGTCCAGGGTCTTCATGAACCGCTCGGCGGCGACCTTGTTGTACTCGGCCAGTTGCGGAACCTGGGTCGCCTCCAGCGCCGCCAGCGCCGGGTGGGAATGGCGCACGTTGAGCATGATCGGGTTGGCCAGGTAGAATTCGCAGCGCCGGGTCCACATCTCGATCACCGCCTGTTCGCGGGCGTCGTGGCCGAAAAGGTTGGGCTCGGGATACAGGGCCTCCAGGTAGCGGCATATGGCGACCGATTCCGACAGGGTGGTTCCGTCGTCCAGTTCCAGGGCGGGGACGTGGGGCACGCCGACCTTGGCGCGGTAGTCCGGCGTCTTGTGGTCGCCAGCCATGATGTCGACCTGGACGACCTCGACGTCGGCGATGCCTTTTTCGGCCATGACCCACATGACGCGGCGCGGGTTGGGGGCGCGGTGGCTGGCGTAGAGTTTCATCGGGCGGTCCTGTGTGGCGTCAGCGGAATATGGCGGCGGGCATGGCGCCGACAACCGCCGCCGTCATCAAGGTGGCCAGGAAACCGGCGAACAGGGCCTTCCAGACCATGCCCAGGACCTCTTCCCGGCGCTCGGGGATCAGGACCGACAGGCCGGTGACGGTGATGCCGACCGAGCCGATGTTGGCGAAGCCGCACAGGGCGTAGGTCATCAGCATGCGGGTGCGCTCGCTCATCTCGGCGGGGGGGACGCGACCCAGTTCGATGAAGGCGACGAACTCGGTCAGGGTCAGTTTGACGCCAAGGAGCCAGCCGGCGCGACCGGCCTCGGACCACTCCACCCCGGTCAGCCAGGCGATCGGCATGAACAGCCAGCCCAGCAGCCGCTCGACCGTGACCGGGCCGTCGAACAGCCACAGGCCGCCCAGCATGACATTGACCAGGGCGACCAGGGCCACGAACACGATCAGGACGGCCGAGATGTTCAGCACCACCATCAGGCCGTCGGCGGTGCCCTTGACGATGGCGTCGATGGCGCTGTCGTATTTCAGGGCCGAGCCGTAGTCGGCGGTGGCCCCGCCCTCGCCCGGCTTTTCCGGGATCAGGATGCGCGCCAGCAGGATGCCGGCGGGGGCGGAGACGATCGAGGCGACCAGGACGTGGCCGGCGGCATTGGGCAGGACCGGGCCTAGGATGGCGGCATAGGCGACCATGGTGGACCCGGCGACGGTGGCCAGGCCGACGACCATCATCAGGAAGATTTCCGAGCGGGTCAGCTTGTCGAGATAGGCGCGGATCACGATCGGGCTCTCGATCATGCCCAGGAAGATGTTGGCGGCGACCGCGAGGGCGGAGGCGCCGCCGAGACCCATGGTGCGCTGGAACAGGAAGCCGAAACCGTGGGTGATCCATTTCAGGATCTTCCAGTGCCACAGCAGGGCCGACAGAGCCGAGATGACCAGGATCAGCGGCAGGACCTGGAAGGCGAAGGTGAACAGGGCCGGTTCGTTGGAGACGGTGTAGGGCTGGTCGCCCCCGGCCAGATAGCCGAACACGAACTGGGTGCCGCGCTGGGTCGCGCGGTTCAGGCCGTCGACCGAGCCGGTGATGGCGGACAGCACGACCTGCGACCCCGGAATGGCGAACAGGGCCAGGACCAGGATGGCCTGGGCGGCGATGGCGCCGAGGGCCAGCTTCCAGGGAAAGGCGCGGCGGTTCTCGGACAGGGCCCAGCAGGCGGCGACGACGGCGGCGATGCCCAGCAGGCTCTGAAGGTTCAGCAGGCTGAACATGCGATGGTTTTCCCCGACCCGGTCCCCTGAGATCGCTTGAACGCGAGACGGCGGCGAGGCGCAAGAGACGCGTGCAAATCTCCCTCCCCTTCAGGGGAGGGAGAAAGCGGAGACGCCGAACCTCGGACACCCCTCGGTCGTGAATCCGCCGCGATGCACGCGCGTCATCACGAAGCCGTGATCGGCACGGATTGGGAGAGATGACGATGCGTAGAGGGCTTTGGCTGGCCACGGTCGGCGTTGTGGTTCTGGCCGGTTGCCAAGAGGCGACCGAGGGACGTTACGAACCGGCGGAGACCGCGGGCGACGCGGCGTCGGCGAGAGCGGGAGCTGGCGCAACTGCAGCGGCAGTATGATGCGCATCAGCTGGCGCTGCGGGAGCTGAACGACCGGGTGATGAGCGCGCGGCTGACGATCGACTATCGCGAGGGCGGGGTGATGGGCGCGAACAGCCCGACGCGGCCGGTGGCCAGTGCGTTGGCGGACTCGCTGGGGCTGTCGATGGCGGTGCTGGGGCTGTTGATCCGGCTGGGGTCGGTGATGCTGCCGGTGGCCGGGATCGCGGCGCTGGTGTGGTGGGGGATGCGCGGGAGACGACGCGCGATCCTTCCCCCCTCGCGGGGGAAGGTGGCAGCCGAAGGCTGACGGATGGGGGCATGCGGACGCGGGACGGGTCGTGGAGGCTCTATCGGTACTGCCGGGGCCAGCCCCCATCCGTCTCGCTCCGCGAGCCACCTTCCCCCGTGAAGGGGGAAGGGATCAGAGGCGTCTTACCAGTCGTCCGTAGTCTTCCATCAGGCCCAGGCTCAGGGCGGCGGGCGTGAATTTGTACTCGCCGATCTCCGACACCGGCGTGACCTCAGCCGCCGTGCCGGTCAGGAAGCATTCGGTGAAGTCGGACAGTTCCTCGGGCCGGATGTGGCGGACGATGACCTCGATGCCCTTGGCCTGAGCCATGGCGATTACCGTCTGGCGGGTGATGCCGTCCAGGATGGCGTCGATCGGCGGGGTGTGGATCACGCCATCCTGGATGAAGAAGACGTTGGCGCCGGTGGCCTCGGCGACATAGCCGCGCCAGTCCAGCATCATGGCATCGGCGAAGCCGCGCTTCTCGGCGGCCGTCTTGGACATGGTGCAGATCATGTACAGGCCCGCCGCCTTGGCCGCCGAGGGGGCCGTGGCGGGGTCGGGACGACGCCATTTGGCCCATTCCAGGCGGATGCCGCGGGCCTTGGTCTCGGCGTCGAAATAGCTGGGCCAGTCCCAGACGGCGATGGCCACGTGGGTCTTGTTGTTGATGGCCGAGACGGCCAGGGCCTCGGGCCCGCGCCAGGCGACGGGGCGGATGTAGCAATCCTCCAGGCCCATCCGGGCGCAGGTGTCCTTGCAGGCCTGATCGATCTCGGCCACGCTGTAGGGCAGGTCGAAATCCAGCAGGTTGGCGGACCGTTCCAGCCGTTGGGAATGTTCTGTCAGCTTGAAGATTTCGCCGGCGTACATACGCTCACCCTCGAACACCGACGAGCCGTAGTGAAGGGCATGGGTCAAAACGTGCGTTTTCGCGTCCCGCCAGGGCACGAAATCGCCGTCCATCCAGATCCAACCGTCACGATCGTCGAAAGGAACGAAGGCCATTGGATAACGTCTCCAGAATTTGTCGCACGTTTAGACCCGTCGAGGGGGTTCACGTCAACGCCGGGCGGCCGATGATTCGCGAGGCCGGGGCATGAACGGACGCTCGGGGCCGGTCGCGGGCGCAGGATCGGGGCGGCATCTGCTGGTCGTCGACGACGACGATCGCATCCGCGAACTGGTCAAGGAATATCTGACGCGCGAGGGCTATCGCACGACCGGCGCGGCCCATGCGGCGGCGGCGCGGCGGCTGATGGAGCTGATCGAGTTCGACTTGGTGGTGCTGGACATCATGATGCCGGGCGAGAGCGGGCTGGAGCTGACCAGCTGGGTGCGGTCCAAGGCGGCCCTGTCCAAGACGCCGGTGCTGTTGCTGACGGCGCGGGGCGAGGCGGACGACCGGGTCGATGGGCTGTCGCGGGGGGCCGACGACTATATGACCAAGCCGTTCGATCCGCGCGAACTGGCGCTCAGGATCGAGGCCATCCTGCGCCGGACGGGCGGCAAGCCGTTGACGCCGCGCGAAATCCGGCTGGGCGACGCGATGTTCGACATGGAGCGGCTGGAGCTCAGCCGGGGCGGCAAGCCGTTGCGGCTGACCGAGGCGGAGGCGCAGTTGCTGAAGACGCTGGCGCTGCATGCCCATGCGGCGGTGGAGCGGATCGACCTGTCGCCGGATACGGCGGATGTGACGGGGCGGGCGGTGGACGTGCAGGTGACGCGGTTGCGGCGCAAGCTGGAAGCCGATCCGAAGAACCCGCGATACCTCCAGACGGTGCGGGGCGTGGGGTATATGCTGGCGCCGGATTAGTCTGCCTTCCCCCCTTGCGGGGGAAGGTGGCACGCGGAGCGTGACGGATGGGGGGTACGCGGATACGGATCGGGTCGCTGAAGTCGAGGATGAATGTTCGACGCTGAATTGTACCCCCCATCCGTCAGCCTTCGGCTGCCACCTTCCCTCGCAAGCGGGGAAGCGTAGTGCGCGTCGTCTCCCCCGCCGTGCTCGGGCGTTTTCTGAAGCGCCAACTGCCCACGTCGTTGTGGGGACGGTCGCTGCTGATCATCGTGATTCCCGTGCTGATCATGCAGGGCGCGGTGACCTGGGCGTTCTTCGACATGCACTGGCAGACGGTGACGGCGCGGCTGTCCGAGGGGCTGGCCGGCGACGTGGCCTGGGTGGTGGAGAGTTATGAGGACGATCCCTCCCCCGCCAACCTGGCGGTGATCGCCGGACGGGCCGAACGATCGGTCCGGCTGTCGGTCGATTTCCGGCCCGAACCCCTGCCCAAGGAGGACCAGCGCGGGCCGATCGGCGTGATCGACCGAACTGTGGAAACGGCATTGGCCGAGCGGCTGGACCGGCCGTTCTGGTTCTCGACGACGCGGTATCCGGCCCATGTCGATATCCGCGTCCAGCAGCCGCAAGGCGTACTTCGCATCATCGCGCCGCGCGAGCGGGCGGTGGCGACCCAGGCGCATATCTTCGTATTGTGGCTGATGATCGCGACCATCATGCTGATGAGCGTGGCCATCCTGTTCATCCGCAACCAGGTGCGGGCGATCGAGCGGCTGGCTGATGCGGCGGAGTCGTTCGGGCGGGGCGAGGCCACTCCACGGTTCAAGCCGCATGGCGCGCGGGAGGTGCGGTCGGCGGCCAAGGCCTTCATGGACATGCGCGACCGGATCTCGCGTCATATCGATCAGCGGACGGCCCTCCTGGCCTCGGTCAGTCATGACCTGAGGACGCCGCTCACGCGTTTGCGGCTGGAGCTCGCCCTAGCCCCGCCATTCAAGCGCCAGAGCGCCATGAAGGGCGACCTGGACGAGATGGAGCATATGATCGACGAATACCTGGCCTTCGCGCGCGGCGAGGCGGGTGAGGAGCGGCAGTCGGTTGTGATCCGCAGCCTGCTGGCGGCGGCGGCGGAGGACGCGCGGCGGGCCGGGGCGGTGGTCGAGGTCGATGCGCCGGCGGAGCTCACGGCCTCGATCCGGCCGCTGGCCTTCAAGCGGGCCCTGACCAATCTGGCGGGCAATGCGGCGGCGCACGGTGACACGGTGCGGCTGAGCGCGCGGCCGATCGGCGACGGGATCGAGATCGTGATCGAGGACGACGGCCCGGGCATACCGGAGACGATGCATGAGGAGGCGTTCCGGCCGTTCTCGCGCCTGGACGAGAGCCGCAACCAGAACCGCAAGGGGGTGGGCCTGGGCATGGCCATCGCGCGCGACGTGGCGCGGGGGCACGGCGGGGACATCACCCTGGAGCGAAGCGATCTGGGGGGCTTGAAGGCCATGATCCGGCTGCCGGGGTGACCCCTAGCGAAAACCGCCGATCGGGCGCATCTTGAGGGGGACAGGGACCCACGGAGATCACGCCATGCGCCGCCTTGCCCTATTCGCTCCTCTCGCCGCCTCGCTGGCGCTCGCCGGCGCCGTGAATGCCCAGCCCGACGCCGCCCCCCAGGTCACGGTGACCATCGGCGGCGACCTGATCGAAGACGCCGAAAAGATCGGCCGGCGCGACGTCGATCTGCAACTGGCCGAACTGCGCGAGACGGTGGAACGGACCCTGGCGCGTCGCGGGGCCCTGGCCGGGGCGCGGGTCAATCTGGTCGTGACCGACCTGAAGCCCAATCGCCCGACGATGCAGCAGGCGATGGACCGGCCCGGCCTGTCGGTCATCGACAGCCGCTCGATCGGCGGCGCGACCATCGAGGGCGAGATCGTCACGGCCGACGGGCGCAGCCTGCCGGTCAGGTACGACCGCTATTCGACCTCGATCACCGAGGTTCGGAACTCAACCACCTGGTACGACGCCGACCGGGCGTTCGACCGGCTGGCGGTCAATCTGGCCGAAGGGCGCTACGTCACCCGCTGAGTTGGCGTGTCCGCAGGAGAGCGGCGGCGACGGCGGCCTCGACCGCTTCGTCGAGGGTGCCGGCGGCGTTCAGGGCCTTGAGACCGGCCTCGGTGGTGCCGCCCGGCGACGCGACCTGACCGATCAGCTGTTCGAGCGTGGCTTCTCCCTGGGCCGAGGCGGCGGCGGATCGGACCGCGCCGCGCGCCAGGGCCAGGGCGGCGGCGGGGTCGAGGCCCGCCGCCTGGGCCGCTCGCGCCAGGGCCTGGGTGAAGGCATGGACATAGGCGGGGCCGGACCCGGCGACGGCGGTGGCCACGTCGATGTGGCGTTCCTCGTCCAGTTCGACGACCTCGGCCACCGGATCGAACAGGGCGCGCGCGATCGAACGAGCGGCGTCCGTGGTCGACCACAGGGCCGCGACGCCCTGGGCCTGGGCCACGGCGGTCGTCGGCATGACCCGGGCGGTCGGACGGCCGGGGAAGATCGTGCCGATCTGGGCGGTGCGAACGCCGGCCATGACAGAAACGACGACGGCATCCGGCGCGAGATGCCCGGCCAGAGGCGCGGCCACATCGCGCCAGACGCCGGGTTTCACCGCCAGCACCATCGCTCCGGCCTGCGCCAGGGTCTCCGGAGAGGGGTTGATCGCGGCTCCGGCGGCACGGGCGACCTCGGCGGCGGGCTTGGCGGACGGGGCCAGGATCACGAGGCGGGCCGGATCGACCGCGCCGGTGGCCAGCCAGCCCTCCACGATCACCGAGCCGAGACGGCCGCAGCCGACCAGGACAATCTGACCAATGTCTCGCCTTTGGCCTTGAGCAAGCACCATCCTACTTTATCCCGCTCATCCCAGCGAAAGCCGGGACCCAGTGCTTTGGGCGCTCAGCGCGTTCCGGTTTCCTCATCGCCCATCCCACGCAAATACGATCCGCCAAAGAACTGCGTCCCGGCTTTCGCCGGGATGAGCGGAAATGAGAGGGATCAGGCGGTGCCGACGGTCTCGAACATACAGGCCTCGATGGCCTCGTGCGGCTTCTTGGCGCCGCGGATCATGAAGTCGAAGGCGGGGTAGTAGCGGTCCGCCGCCTCGACCGCCGCGTCGATCATCGAGGCGGCCTGGGCCAGGGTCGGGCGCTCGCCGAACGGCAGGGCCAGGGAGTGGCGGAAGACGATCTCGCCGTCCTCGGACCAGACTTCGAAATGGCCCATCCAGGTGCGCTGGTTGATCAGGCCGACCAGTTCATTGGCGGCGTTGCGGCGCGCCTTGGTGGCCCGCAAGTCCAGGGCACAGCAGAGTTGCAAACAGTCGCCCTCGGGCCGCCAGGCGAACCAAAGCTCATAATCCTTCCAGTCGCCGGCCAGGGCAAAGGCGAGATCGCCGTCATTGGTGCGGTCGAAGGGCAGGTTCTCGGCACTGAGGACGTGTTCGACCACATCGAGCGGGTCGAATGGAGCGTCGATCTCGTGCTGTTCGGCGGCGTCCATCAAGACATCCCAATGATCAAAACGACGGCGCGCGACTCAGTCACCGTCAGGGAACGGTAGGCGTGTTCGCAGATTCGGCTCAACCGGCTGCGTCCGGGGCGGGAGTTCCGTCTGTGGACGTTCCCTTTCTGGGGGTCTTTGACGCGGCGAAGGCGGCGTTCAGCACCGCGATCTGGGCGCGCAGGTCGGCGACCTCGGCCTTCAGCGCATCGTGTTCGTCGCGGCGGACCAGGTCCATTTCGGCGACCAGACGGTCGCTCTGGGCGCGGAAGGCGGCCTTGGCCTCGTCGCCGGCGGCCTGGGCCAGGCCGAGGGCGCTGGTGCCCATCTTGGCGAACTCGTCGAGGATGGGATTGCGGGTCTGCATGGGTCGCTCCGACTCAACCGGCCTGTTCGAGGCCGCGTTAAGGATGGTTAGCCGATATGGTGAACGAAATCTTTCCAGACAGGCCAAAGGCCCGTCGGCGTGGCGATTATTCGCGGAACAGGTCGGCGTGGGTGCCGGTCCGCGCCAGCAACAGGTCCGTTCCATCGATCCGATAGATCAACAGCCAGTCGGGCTCGATATGCAGGTCTCGATAGCCGCTCCAATCGCCCTTGAGCGGGTGATCGCGGTATGACGCCGACAGGGTTGCTGATCGACGAGCAACGTCAACACCGTCCGCAGTTCGGCCATGTCCTTGCCGCGCTTCTTCGCCCGTTTGACGTCGCGCCTGAACACGCCCGACTGAACGGGGACGAGTGGCATCGCGAGGCTCAGATATCCAGGTCGCGAAACAGGGCGTCGGCGTCGGCGGATCGCTGCCCCCGGCCTTTGTCCAGTTCCGTCATGGCCTTGCGGGTCGTCGCATTCGGAACCCGGACCTCGAAGGGCAGGCGCTTTTCATCCGCCACACGGAACATCAGCAGGCGGATGGCGTCAAAGACCGACAGCCCCATGTCGGCCAGCGCCACGGTTGCGCGGTTCTTGGTGTCGGCGTCGATGCGCGCGCGTACCACGGTGTCGGTCGACATGAGGTCACTCCAGCTTGTAGCTACGATGTAGCGACGATCGAGCCGGTTCGCCAGCAGATCTGTCGATTCGGCCCTTCGCCGGGGGCGACGCCCGGCCCGGGCCTTGCTAGACAGCGGCCCATGACGTCGTTCGGAGCCCGCGCGTGATCTTTCCCGAGTTCGACCCGGTCCTGATCCAGATCGGGCCCCTGCCCATCCGCTGGTATGCCCTGGCCTATGTGGCCGGGATCGTGGCGGGGTGGTGGTATGCGGCCCAGCTGGTCAAGCGCGAGCGGCTGTGGACGCCGCGGCGTCCGCCGGTGACCAATCTGCAGCTCGACGACCTGGTGCTGTGGATCACGCTGGGCATCATCCTGGGCGGACGGTTCGGCTATGCGCTGTTCTATCGGCCCGAGTTCTATGGCCAGCTGTTCACCGGCGACGGCTGGGGTCAGCGGCTGGAGCTGTTCCAGCTGTGGACCGGGGGGATGAGCTTCCACGGCGGCTTCCTGGGCGTGGTGATCGCCCTGGCCGTCTATGGCACGCGCAACCGGATCAATCTGCTGAGCCTGGGCGATGCGATCGCGCCGGTGGTGCCGATCGGCATCTTCTTCGGGCGGATCGCGAACTTCATCAACGGCGAGCTGTGGGGACGGCCGACCGACGTGCCGTGGGCGATCCGGTTCTGCAACGACACCATCCGCGCGACCTACAACGGCATCTGTCCGGCGGGCGACATCCCGCGCCACCCCAGCCAGCTGTACGAAGGTGCGCTGGAAGGGCTGGCCCTGCTGATCATCCTGTCGCTGGTCATCTGGAAGTGGCGGATGCTGAAGCGGCCGGGGTTCGTGACGGGTCTGTTCCTGGCGGGATACGGCCTGGCGCGGGCCCTTCTGGAGAACACACGCCAGCCGGACGTCGGGCTGGAGAACCTGCCGCTGGGCCTGACCATGGGGATGTATCTGTCGATCCCGATGATCCTGGTCGGGGTCTGGCTGATCTGGCGGGCGCTGAAGACGCCGGTGGTGGCCGCCCCGCCCGCACCCGAACCCGAAGCCAAGCCGGCATGAGCCTGAAGGCCCGGCTGGCGCGCGAGATCGCCCTGACCAATCCGATGACGGTGGCCGACTATGTGACCCGGTGCCTACACGATCCGCAGGACGGCTATTACGCCACCAAGCCGGCGCTGGGCGAAGGCGGGGATTTCATCACCGCGCCCCTGGTCAGCCAGATGTTCGGCGAGTTGATCGGGTTGTGGGCGGTGGAGGTCTGGTCGCGGCTGGGGGCGCCGGAGAAGGTGCGGCTGGTCGAAGTGGGGCCCGGTGACGGCACATTGATCGACGATGCGCTCAAGGCCGCGCGGCTGGAGCCGGGCTTCCTGCAAGCCTGTGAATTGATCCTTATCGAGCCTAGTGCGCCGCTTCGGGCCGAACAGGCGCGGCGGCTGGCGGACGCGGATCTTTCGCCCCGCTGGGTGTCGTCGCTGAGCGCCGTCGAGACTGACGCCCCGGTGATCCTGATCGCCAATGAGGTGCTCGACTGCCTGCCCGCGCGTCAGTTCGTCAGGACCGACGACGGCTGGGCCGAGCGCCGGGTCGGGGTCGATGACGCGGGTGGACTGGTGTTGGGTCTGGTCGGGATCACCGGCGGCTTCGCTCGGCCCGAGTTCGCCGTCGAGCCGGGCCAGACCGTTGAGATGTCGGACCAGCAGGCGGCGTTCGGGCGCGATCTGGCAACCCTGGTCCAGGCGGCGGGGGGGGTGGCTCTGCTGATCGACTATGGGCGCGATCGGGCCGGGCCGGGCGATACGCTGCAGGCGTTGAAGCGGCATCGCAAGGTCGATCCGCTGGCGGCTCCGGGCGAAGCGGACCTGACGCAATGGGCCGATTTTCCGGCTGTACAGGAGGCGGCGGTGCGGGCCGGCGCCGATGTGACCGGCTGTCTGGGTCAGGGCGAGTTCCTGGAGCGACTCGGCATCGCGGTGCGGGCCCAGACGCTGATGGACAAACGGCCGGACGCCGCGCCGGTGATCCAGCGGCAGTTGGCCCGACTGATCGACGACGACCAGATGGGGACGCTGTTCAAGGTCTGCGGTATCTTCTCACCGAAGTCGCTGGTCGTGCCGGGGTTCGAGACATGAGACCGATCGCCCATCCTCTGCTGGAGCGCGCCGGGGTTCAGCATGGTTTCTTTACGCGCGACGGCGGGGTCTCGACCGGCCTGTACGAGGGGCTGAACACCGGCCTGGGCTCGAACGACGATCCGGCGGCGGTGGCCGAGAACCGGCGGCGGGTGGCCGAGGCCATGGGCGGCACGCCCGACGATCTCGCCGGCTGCTATCAGATCCATTCGGTGATCGCGCGCGTGGCCGAGGGGCCGTGGCGCGGTGACCGGCCCGAGGGCGATGCGGTGGTCACGCGGACGCCCGGCGTGATCTGTTCGGTGCTGACGGCCGATTGCGCGCCGGTCCTGTTGGCTGATGCCGAGGCCGGGGTCGTGGCGGCGGTCCATGCGGGCTGGAAGGGGGCGCTGCATGGCGTGGTGCACAGCGCGGTCGCGGCCATGGAGGCGCTGGGGGCCCTGCCCCGCCGCACGGTCGCCGTGGTTGGGCCGTGCATCGCCCAGGCGTCCTATGAGGTGGGCGTGGACCATCAGGAACGGTTCGCCCACCATGATCCGGGCAGCGAACGGTTCTTCACGGCGAGCGCGGGGGCGGACAAGCGGCTGTTCGACCTGCCGGGGTTCGTGCTGTGGCGGCTGGACCAGGCGGGGGTCGGCGAGGCGGCTTGGACGGGGGACGACACGCGGGCGGACGCGGCGCGGTTTTATTCCAACCGTCGGGCGCACTTGGCGAGCGAGCCGGACTTCGGGCGGTTGATGAGCGCGATCAGCCTGGCGTGATCATCGCTAGAGCGCCGGCACGCTTCTGCTGGTGTCGCCCATCGTCGTGCATTTCAGCAGAGTCACCGGATCGGCCGAGCGGTCGAGATAGGTCAGGGTCATCTGCTGGCCGGTGACCAACATCCGCACCCGTTCCATGCTGGTCATCCCCTCGGCTTCGCAGCGCAGGCTGGCGTCGTAGCCGGCGTCGGTCTGGGTCACGGCGGTGATGGCGCAGCTGTTCTCATAGCCCTCGAAACGGTCAGGCGTGATCTCGATCGGGCGACCGTCGCCGGTCGGGGCGTTGCACCACGAGACGTCCGCCGCCCAACGACCGACAAAGCTGGCGGGGCCGGTTCCCGGCAGGGTACCCGCGCCCGGCGCGCCCGGTGCCGCCGGTGACGGGGCGCCGCCCGCTTCCGCCGTCTCGATCGGATCGGCCGGTTCAGTCGGCGGATTGACGCCCGCGTTCTCGCCGCAGGAGGCGAGGAAGGCGACGCTGGTCAGGAAGATCAGTCTGCGCATGCGCTTCCAACGCACCGGTCGCCGAGGGGTGCCCGAATACCCGCGCTTTCATTGCGGTTGATTCTGATAGTCGTTCGCATTACTGGCTTCTCTTGTCTCAAGCGGAGCCTTAACGATGCGTACCCGACTGCTGCTCTCCACCGCCCTCCTCGCCCTGTCGGCGACCGCCGCCTGGGCGGACGAGCCGGGCGTCGATCCGGGCCCGGAGGTCGAGGTCGATCCGATCACCGTCATCGCCACCCGCACCGCCACACCCGTCGATGAAGTGCCCGCGACCGTCAGCGTGATCACGGCGGAACAGATCGAGCGGCTGCTGATCACCGACATCAAGGATCTGGTCCGGTTCGAGCCGGGGGTCAGCGTGGTCAGCCAGCCGGCACGGTTCGGCGCGGCCCTGGGGACCACCGGGCGGGCGGGCAATGAGGGTTTCACCATCCGGGGTCTAGGCGGGGATCGGGTACTGATCGTGGTCGATGGGGTGCGGACGCCCGACAGTTTCGCCTTCGGGGCCCAGAGCGTGGGGCGCGGCGGCTATACCGATCTGGACCTGGTCAAATCGGTCGAGATCCTGCGCGGTCCGGCCTCGGCCCTGTATGGCTCGGACGGGGTGGCCGGGGCGGTCAGTTTCACGACCAAGGACCCGATCGATTTCCTGAGCGGCGGTCAGGCGTTCGGGGCGCGGGCGCGGGTCGGCTATACGTCGGCGGACGAGGGCTGGACCGAGGGCCTGGCCGTGGCGGGCCGGGCCGGGGCTTTGTCGGGCCTGGTCGCCTATACTCGCCGCGACGCGCAGGAGACCGAGACCCAGGGCGAGGTCGGCGGCACCGGCGCGGCGCGGACGCAGGCCAACCCGCAGGATATCCAGTCCAATGCGGTGCTGGCCAAGCTGGTGTGGGACGTGGCGGCGAACCAGCGGCTGCGCCTGACCTATGACCATTACGACATGGAGATGTCGGCCGATGTGCTGAGCGGGCGGCTGCCGCCGGCCCCGCCGTTCGTGCCCAATGCCGTACTGGAGCTGCTGGCCGAGGACGAGACGACGCGCGACCGCATCGGCCTGGACTGGCGGGGTGAAGAGGTGCTCGGCCTGGATCGGGCCCAGGTCGCCGCCTACTGGCAGGAGGCCGAGACGCGGCAGTTCACCTTTGAGGACCGCAGCCCGGCGGTCGACCGCATCCGCGACAACACCTTCGACAACCGGGTCTATGGCATAGCGGCGGATGCCACGCGCGGCCTGACGCTGGGTGGCATTTCGCATCGGCTGACGTTCGGGGGGGACTGGTCCGAGACGCGCCAGCAGGGCGTGCGCGACGGCACGGTCCCGCCGTTCGGCGAGACCTTCCCCACCAGCCCGTTCCCGGTCACCGACTACACCCTGGCCGGAGCCTTCATCCAGGACGAGATCGCGCTGCTGGACGGCACGCTGCGCATCATCCCGGCCCTGCGCTACGATGCCTATGACCTGTCGACCGAGGCCGATCCGCTCTACACCGGCCAGAGAGCGGACCAAGACGACGGACGGCTGTCGCCCAAGCTGGGCGTGGTCTGGCAGCTGGACCCGCGTTTCCAGCTGTTCGCCGGCTATGCCGAGGGCTTCAAGGCCCCGACGCCGAGCCAGGTCAACAACGGCTTCTCCAACATCGCCTCCGGCTATATCTCGGTCCCGAACGCGGACCTGGGGCCCGAGACCAGCCGCAGCCTCGAAGGCGGGATGCGGTTCCGCGACATCGGCATCGCGGGCGGTCTGCTGAGCCTGAGCACCACCGCCTTCCAGTCCGACTATGACGACTTCATCAGCCAGCAGGTGGTGTCGGGCAGCTTCACCCCCGCCGATCCGGCGGTGTTCCAGTTCGTCAATTTCAGCGCGGTCGAGGTCTGGGGCCTGGAGGCGCGGGGCGACATCGTCTGGGACAACGGGGTCAGCCTGACCGGCTCGGCCGCCTATGCCGACGGGCGCCAGACGACGGGGGGCCAGACCACCGACCTGGCCACGATCGATCCGATCAAGCTGGTCGCGGGCCTGGGCTATGACGATCCGAACGGGGTGTTCGGCGGCCAGGCGATCGTCACCTGGTCCCAGGAAAAGGACGGCGACCTGCGCGGCCTGTCCTGCACAACGGCCTGTTTCACCGGGGACGATTTCACCCTGTTGGACTTGGTCGCCTACTGGAACGTGACCGAGCGGGTCACGGCGCGGGCCGGTGTCTTCAACGTCTTCGACGAGACCTACAGCTGGTGGTCGGACGTGCGCGGCGTGGGGTCCACCTCGACCATCACCGACGCCTACACCCAGCCGGGGCCAAATTTCAGCCTGTCGCTGGTCTTGCGGCTGTGACGGTTTGGATCAATAGTGACACTCAATAGCAAGGAAACGACCATGCGCGCCCTTCTTCTCGCCACGGCCCTGATCGCCGCCGTCGCCATCCCGCCCGTCCTGGCCCAGACGCCGCCCGCCGCGACCCGGCCCGACGCCACCTTCGAGCGCGACCGCCAGGCCATCCTGGCCCAGGCCGGGGACTACATCGTCCGCTTCGACATGCGTGAGACGGTCAGTTTCCGCGACGGCTATGAGCCGCTGGAGCCCAAGACCTCGGGCGGGCACGAGATCGTGCGGGTGGTCGAGGACACCGGCGAGCACATCGTCCTGCAGCACATCCTGGTCATGGAGCACGAGGGCCAGACCCATGTGATCAAACACTGGCGTCAGGACTGGACCTACCAGCCCGAGACGGTCTTGACCTACGCCGGGCCGGACAGCTGGGAACTGACGCCGGTGGTGGAGGACGCGCGGCGCGGGGCCTGGTCCCAGACCGTGTGGCAAACGGACGACAGCCCGCGCTATGGCGGGGTGGGCCGCTGGTCCTATGATCACGGCCGCACGGAATGGACCAGCGACGCGACCTGGCGGCCGCTGGCCCGGCGCGATGCGACGCGCGATCCGATCTATGACCGCTATCTGGGCACCAACCGACATGCGCTGATGCCGGGCGGCTGGGTGCATATTCAGGACAATATGAAACTGGCGACGGCCCAGGGCTCCGAAGGCGAGCCGACGGTCGTGGTGCAGGAGGATGTGGTGAATACCTATCGCAAGTCGGACGCCTATGATCCCGGTCCCGGCGACGCCTACTGGACCGCGACGGCCGCTTATTGGACCGAGGTGCGCAAGGCCTGGGACGCGACCATCGCCCGCCATGGCGGTGTGCGGATCGAGGAGGAGGCGCAGTCGGGCTCGGTCGTCGCGGCCGAACTGATGGGCCTGGCCGACGCCATTCAGGCCGGGGAGACGCCGGAAGCGGAGGCGGTCACGCGGGCTCGGGCCCTGATCGGCGAAAAGACGGCCGCGCCCTGACGGGTCAGCCGGCGCGTTCCAGCCAGCCGCGATAGTGGACCAGCCGCCCGATGATCGGTGCGGCGATCTCCACGTCGAACACGAACCGGCCCCGGTCGTCGACGGTCTCATGGGTACGGGTGCGCGGTGCCAAGGCGCGCGGCAGCGAGATCGGGCCCAGCCGCCAGCCCGCGACGTCATAGGCCAGCCGGTCGGCCTGGACGGTCAGGATCAGGTCGATCGACAGGGCCCCGAACCGCTCGGTGACCCGTCCGCCAGCGCGGGGGTGCGACAGGACGCTGCGGAAGTCGTGACCGCCGATCCGGCGGCGCCAGGAGGATCGGTCGCCGTCGGCGCGAACCTCGACCTCGACCGGACAGGCGGGAAGCGTCGGGGGAAAGCCGAACAGCCGGGCCACGATGGCGGCGAGCGGATTGGCGGCCCCATGCGTCGCGGCCTCGCCCCGCCACAGCGATCGGCCCGGCGTCTCGTGCAGGGTCCGGATCGGTTCGGGCAGGGCGTCGAACGTCGGGCCGATGGCGCGTGAGAACAGGGCTCCACGCTCGACGATGGTTTCGGTCGTGATGGCATGCGCCGCGATCTCGGCCTCGAGCGCCTCGAGCGGCAGGAGGCCGACGCAGGCGCGGGCTCCGGGCGCGATTTCGCCGCGCGCGATGGCCTTGATCGCGGCCAGGGCCGGGAGCGACGGCGTCACCGGCCCCACACCCGGCTCGGCCACAAGCCGCCAGACGGCCCGCGCGGCGCGGCCCTGGGCACCAATGCCATGGGCGGCGACGCGCATCGCTCCCCGGTCCGATCCCAGACCGGCGACGACGTCGGACAGGCGCACCACCAGGCCCGCCAGGGGGCGCGGGTCCAGGCCGGTCGCCCGCGCCCCCTGCCCCAGCGCCCACGCGCCCCAGTGCGCCACGCCCGGCTCCAGCCCGGCCAGGAACACGGCCCGGTCGCGGGGTCGGAATCGTTCGACCATCAGGTCCAGATCGGGTGTCTCGCACAGCGACAGCCAGCGTCGGCCGGCCGGCCCGAAATCGCGGCGGACCAGGCCGCTCCAGCCCGACCGCGTGGTCCAGCCGCCGTTTTCGAACAGCCGCACCGGCCGCCCCAGCCAGGACAGGATGGCCCGGGTCACGGCGAGACCGCGCGGGGCTCTGGCACCGGGCGAGATGGCGGCCTCGACCGCGACGATCTCGCGCCAGCCCGCCGTCAACCGGTCGAGCACCGCATGCGACAGGGCGGGCGTCGAACTGCATCCGGTCAGGGCCACCACACCGGCGGCACGGGCTTCGGCATCGAGCGCGGGGAAATCCGCCACGAAATCGCGGGCGTCGGCCAGGTCGACATAGTGCAGACCAGCCGCGATAGCCGCCCGGACCACGGTCGGTTCCACGCCCTGGAACGGTCCGGCGGCATCGACCACGATCCTGGCCCCGGTCGCGGCCAGGTGGGTGGCGGTCAGGGTGCGGGTGTCGAGGATGGTGGTCGTGACGATCGCTTCGGGCCGACCGGCCAAAAGGCGCCCGGTTACCGCCCGGGCCCGGCCTCGATCGCGACCGGCGGCCACGACCTCGAACCCGGACCGGAGCAGGCCTTCGGCCAGGCGGGAGCCGAACACCCCGCCGGCCCCGATCACCAGGACTCGCGTCACGTCAGGAATCGGCCACGGTCGTCCATGTCCGGCACCATACAGGTCTCGGTGCGACCGAATATGCGATAGCGGTTTCGGGCGATCCGGTCGTAGGCCAGATCACGCAGCGTCGGCGGCACGGCCCTGACGAGGGCGAGCGCCCGCGTGGACGGCAGGCGCGCCAGCACCTGAAGCGCCGCGTCCGACTTGAAGAAGATGCGGCCGTCCATGATCACCGCGTTCGTCTCCGGCGCGTCGGGGTCGATGCCGTAGCGGTCGGCCAGCCGCCGGCCCGTCTCGGACTGGATCGCGACGAACCGGAACAGCCGGTGGCGGTCGTTCCGGATCACGAACCGGACCCAGCGCGAACAGAACACGCAGACTCCGTCGAACAGGATCAGGCCGTCCGGCTCGCCCGCGACCGGGCGCGGGGCCCATCGTCTCATCGACCGCTCCATGGATGATATCGTCCGCGCCGGGTGACCCGGCGGCAAGGTGGCATCAGGCCGCTGCGACAGCCTCGACCTCGACCAGCCAGGCTTCGTCGAAGATGCCGGTGACGATGACGGTCAGGGCGGGCTGGCGACCGTCGAGCCGCCGCAGTCGGACCTCGCGGTTTTCAAGGGCGTGGTCGCGGCTGGCCAGGAAGGTCGTGACCTTGACCAGGTTGTCCAGCGTCATCCCTGCGGCCCGGAGTTGGGCCTCGAGATTGTCCCAAACCTGTTCGCATTGGCCGACGAAATCGGTGGCCAGCGATCCGTCCGGGGCCGTCGGCACCTGGCCAGAGATGTAGAGCCAGCGGGTCGCGCCGGCAACCTCGACCGCCTGAGGGTACGATCCTTCGACGGGCGGTGAACCGTCACCTGTGAGCGGGCGGATATCGACCGTCATCCCTCGGCTCCGTCTCGGCCGCCCTACTGCCGCGCCGCGTCGGTGCGGGCGCGGACGGCCCCGAATTCCGACGTCGGCTTCCAGCCTGGCCAATCCTCGCTGTTGGCCAGGTCCAGGGCCATTCGGTACAGCAGGGTCATGTTCTCGAGCGCCGAGGACATGTCCAGGTCGGCCGACCATTCGTCCGAGACCTTGTGATAGTCGGCGCTGAACTTGGCGCGATAGGCGGGCAGGCCGACCTCTGTGCCGCCCTCGTCCAGATCGACACCGTGCCAAGGCATCAGGGCCGGCACCCCGGCCCGGGCGAACGGAAAATGGTCGGACCTGTAGTAGTAGCCCTGTTCCGGCTCGCGATCGTCGGTGACGTAGCGACCCTCGGCCTGGGCGAGGGTTTCCAGGCGATCCTCCAGGTCGTTCTGGCCCTTGCCGAAGATGGCGACGTCCTTGGTCGGCGCGGACAGGGGCAGCATGTCTATGTTCAGGTCCGCGACGGTCGTCTCCAGCGGATAGACGGGGTCGGCGGTGTAGGCATAGGCGCCCAGCAGGCCCATCTCCTCGGCAGCCATGTGGGCGAAGACGATCGAGCGGTCGGGGGCGGGGGCGGCCTTGAGCGCGCGGGCCATCTCGACCAGGGCGACGGTGCCCGAGGCATTGTCCCAGGCACCGTTGTAGATGGTGTCCTCGCCGGTGCCGGTGTGGCCGGGGTGGGTGCCGGTGCCGACGTGGTCCCAGTGGGCGGAGAAGACGATGGTCTCGTCCGGGCGGTCGGTGCCGGGGATGCGGGCCAGCAGGTTGTGGGTGGTCAGGGTGTCGGCCGTTTCCTCGGCCGAGACCGACAGGGTCACGCCGTCCAGGGCCACGGCCTTGAAGGTGCCGCCGCCGAGGTCCGGCAGGGCGCGGATGTCGAGGCCGGCGGCATTGGCCATGGTCTGCGCGAGGTCGTGGTTGATGGCGCCGGTGAAGGCCAGGTCGGCGGCGCCGGGAGTCAGCGTACGGCGGGCGGCGTTCATCTGGGACATACGTTGCCAGCTGGCGTCGGTGGCCGCTATCGGCATCAGGGTGATCAGGCCGACGGCGCCGCGGCGGAAGGCCTCGTCGGCCTTGGCGGCGGGGCGGCCGTGGGCCGTGGGGTAGTCGCCGTTGAAGGTCTCTCCGTCCGGCTCGCCGGCGACGACGATCACGACCTTGCCGGCGACGTCGAGGTCGCCGTAGTCGTCCCATTGCCGCTCCGGGGCGTGGATGCCGTAGCCGGCGAAGACCACACCGGCGTCCTGGACGGAGGCGCGGCCGGCGGCGTTGATGGCGCGCAGGTTGATGTCGGTGCCGGGGGTCAGGGGGCGGGTCTGGCCGTCGGGGGCGGTCCAGCTGGCCTGGGTGCTGCCTTCGACGGGGGTGTAGCGTTTCAGCTCGACGACCTGGAGCCACTGGCCGTCGGGGCCGCCGGGGTCCAGGCCGATGGCTTCGTACTGCTCCTGCAGCCAGGCCAGGGTCATGCGCTCGCCCTCGGTGCCGGGGTAGCGGCCCTGGAAGTCATCGGCGGAGATGATGCGGATGCCGTCGGACAGGCGGTCGGCCGAGAAGTCCTGGGCGGCGGCGAGGCCGGTGCTCAGCAACAGGGCGGTGGCGGCGACGGTGCCGAGGAGGATGCGGGGCATAGGGTTTCGCTCTCGAAAGGTTCGGTCGCACCTTAGGTAAGTCCCGCGACCACGCGCATTACGATTTCGTCATCCACTACCTTACCCTCTCCCAGAGGGAGAGGGAGGGGCCCGCCGGCGAAGCCGGTGGGAGGGTGAGGGGTTGCGCCCTCAATGGTCAGACCGTGACCCCTCTCCCTTTCGCCTTGCCGATCGCTGCGCTCTCGGAGGCTCAAGCCCTCTCCCGCTGGGAGAGGGTCAGCGGCGCGCGGCTTCCGAAGTTGCGCGGGCGGGGCCGAATTCGGATCCAGATTTCCACTGGGGCCAGTCGCGGCTGTTGGCCAGGGCGCGGCCGACGGCGAGATAGACCTCCAGGTCCTCGACCTGACCGCGATAGTCCCAGTCGGCCGACCATTCGTCTCCGGCCTGATGGTAGCGGTCGGCGGTGTATTCGTCGCGCATGGCGGTGCGGGCCGCGATCGGTTCGTCGCGGAAATCGCCGCTGGAGTCGGCATAGGCCATCGGCACGCCGCGCTTGGCCAAGGGGAAATGGTCGGAGCGGAAATAGTAGCCGGCCGCCGGATTGCCGTCCGGTTCGATCACCCGCCCCTGGGCCTGGACCACCGGCAGCATGCGGTCGTCGAAGTCGGATTGGCCGAATCCGATCACCCCCAGCGCCGCCGTGCGGCCATAGACATTGGCCGAGTCCATGTTGAAGCCGCCGACGGTGGTCTCGAGCGGATAGATCGGATTGGCAGCGTAGTATTCGGAGCCCAGCAGGCCACTTTCCTCGGCGGTGAAGGCGATCATCACGATCGACCGTTCCGGGCGCGGCCCGGCGGCCCAGACGCGGGCCAGTTCGATCAGGCCGGCGATGCCCGAGGCATTATCGACCGCGCCGTTGAAGATGGTGTCGCCCTGGGCATCCGGGGCGCCGACGCCGATGTGGTCCCAGTGGCCGGTGTACAGGATGGTCTCGTCCGGGTGGGTTGTACCGGGCAGGCGGGCGATGACGTTGTGGGTGCGGATCTCGGTGGTGGCGACGTCGAACATGCCGCTGAAGCTGACGCCTTCCAGCTCGACCGGGCGGAAGTCGCGCGAGCGGGCCTGGACCTTCAGGGCCTCGAAATCCTGGCCGGCGGCGCGGAACAGGTCGATCGCGATCGAGCGCTGGATCCAGGCTTCCATTTCCACGCGCTCGGCGTTGGGGTCGGCGCGCTGGATGTCGAACTGCGGGCCGGACCAGCTGTTCTGGACCGTGGTCCAACCGTAGGAGGCCGGCGCGTCCTCGTGGACGATGATGACCCCGGCGGCCCCTTTGCGGGCGGCCTCTTCATACTTGTAGGTCCAGCGGCCGTAGTAGGTCATGGCGCGGCCACCGAAGGTGTCGAGCGCCGGGTCCTCGAAGTCGGCGTCATTGACCAGGACGACGATGATCTTGCCGCGCACGTCCACGTCCTTGAAGTCGTCCCACTGGCGTTCCGGCGCGGTGATGCCGTAGCCGACGAAGACCAGCGGGGCGTCGGTCAGCATGACGTGCCGGCTGGGACGGCGGGTGGACATGACAATGTCTCGGCCGGGTTCGAGCCGTCGGGTCTCGTCGCCGAGGGTCAGCTGGGCCGAGGGTTTGGAGGCGGCGAAACGGTTCAGGGTCACCGTCTGGGTCCAGCCGCCGTTCTCTCCGCCCGGCTCGAAGCCGGCGGCTGCGAACTGTTCGGTCAGATAGGCGACGGTCTTTTCCTCGCCGGGGGTGGCGATGCCGCGGCCCTGGAAGTCGTCGGCGGACAGGATGCGGGTGTGTTCGGACAGGCGGGCGGTGTCGAAGGCGGCGCTGCCGCCGGCGTCAGGCATGCCGGCGCAGGCGGTGAGGATCAGGCCGGCCAGGAGCGCGGCGGCGGATGACAGGTAACGCATGAAAACCCCTCGGGACGGATCGGACGAGGCGACCCTATGCGGGCGGGATCAGCGTGTCGATGCGGGGGCGTTGACCAACGATCGCGTGGCGTGATCCTTCTCCCCTCGGGGGAGAAGGTGGCTCGCGCAGCGAGACGGATGAGGGGGCTGCCAGATGCGGACTTGATCGTCGGACAGCCGGTCTGATGACACAGCCCCCTCATCCGAGCGGCTCCGCCGCCCACCTTCTCCCCCGAGGGGAGAAGGGAAACCCTCAGTGCGCCACGCCCCGCCAGATGCGCCGGTAGCTGGCGTAGGTCAGGCCGCCGAAGATGAACAGGAAGGCCAGCACGCCCACGCCCGTCTGTTTGCGCTCCGTCGCCTTGGGATCGGAGGCCCAGGCGATGAAGGCGGAGACGTCCTTAGCCATCTGATCGACCGTGGCCTCGGTGCCGTCATCATAGGTGACCTGGCCGGGGTTCAGCGGCGGCGGCATGGCGATGAAGCCGCCCTCGGGCACGTCGTGGGAATCGCCGGTCCAGAACGGGGTCATGTCGCCCGGCATATAGGGGTTGTAGTACTGGCCCACGCCGACATTGAGCCCGGCAGGCGGGTCCACATAGCCGCTGAGCAGCGAATACATGTAGTTGGCGCCGTCGTGACGGGCCTTGGCCATGACCGACAGGTCGGGCGGATAGGCCCCGCCGTTGGCCGCCGCCCCCGCCGTCCGGTTCGGATAGGGCGAGGGGAAGGCATCGGCCGCCGTGGCCGGGCGCATGATCGGCTCGCCGGTCTCGGTGTCGATGTCGGGAACCTGGATCTCGGCGGCCAGGGCGCGGACGAAGCGGTTCTCGGTCGGGTTGGCGGCGTGGCTGTCGTAGAACGGCCCGCCGCGCTCGCCCAGCGTGCGGAAATAGACCAGTTCCATGCTGTGGCAGGCCGCGCAGATCTCGCGATAGACCTTGTAGCCGCGCTGCAGCTGGCCCTGGTCGAAGGTGCCGAACGGACCCTCGAAGCTGAAGCCGGCGTGGCGGGGGTGTTTGGCTCCGCCGGCGGCCAGGGCCGGGGCGGCGACGGCCATCATGCCCAGGGCAGCGACGGCGATGGTCAGGGTTTTGCGCATCGAAAGCGTCATCGCGCTTAGCCCTTCTTCTCAGGCGAGGCCGGCACGGCGTCGCGCATCGCGTCCGGTCCGCTCAGCACGGGTTCAGAGATCGATGTCGGCACCCGCAGGGGGGTCTCCCTCAGACCCACCAGCGGCAGGATCACGACGAAGAAGGCGAAATAATACAGGGTCGAGAACCGGGTCAGCCACAGCACGCTGTTCAGGTCGCCGTCGATCAGGTTGAAGGTCGTGAACGTGCCGACGATCGGCGCGTCCGGCGACTGACCGCCGCACCAGCCCAGGATGAAGGCATTGACCACGAACGCCAGGAAGAAGGTCCGCATCAGCGGGCGGTAACGCATCGACCGGACCTTGGACGTGTCCAGCCACGGCAGGATGAACAGCACGCCGATCGAGCCGAACATGGCCACCACGCCGCCGAACTTGTCCGGCACCGCCTTCAGGATCGCATAGAAGGGCAGCAGGTACCATTCGGGCACGATCTCGGGCGGGGTCTGGAGCGGGTTGGCCGGGATGTAGTTGTCGGCATGGCCCAGGGCGTTGGGCATGAAGAAAACGAAGATGGCGAACAGGATGAAGAAGATGATCAGGGCGAAGCCGTCCTTGACCGTGTAATACGGGTGGAACGGGACCATGTCCTTGGCGTGCCGCTCCTTGGGGATCAGGATGCCGACCGGGTTGTTCTGACCCGAGGTGTGCAGGGCCCACAGGTGCAGCACGACCACGCCGAAGATCACGAACGGCAGCAGATAGTGCAGCGAGAAAAAGCGGTTCAGGGTCGCATTGTCGATCGCCGGGCCACCGCGCAGCCAGATCAGCACCGGCTCGCCGATCACGGGGATGGCGCCGATCAGATTGGTGATGACCTCGGCGCCCCAGTAGGACATCTGGCCCCACGGCAGGACGTAGCCCAGGAAGGCCGTGGCGATCGTCAGGAAGAAGATCACGCAGCCCAGGATCCAAATCATCTCGCGCGGCGCCTTGTAGCTGCCGTAGTACAGGCCGCGCAGCATGTGGACGTACAGGGCGATGAAGAACATCGAGGCCCCGTTGGAGTGGATATAGCGGATCAGCCAACCCCCGTTGACATCGCGCATGATCCGCTCGACCGAGGCGAAGGCCATCTCGGTGTTGGGCGTATAGTGCATGGCCAGGAAGATGCCGGTGATGATCTGGGTCACCAGACAGACCGTCAGGATGGCCCCGAACGTGTACCAGTAATTCAGGTTCTTGGGCGTCGGCAGCGACAGATAGTCGGCCCCGAACCGGACGATCGGCAGCCGGGTGTCCAGCCATTTCTCGATGCCCGTCTTGGGCACATAGGTGGATTCGTGTTCGCTCATGATCAGCCGATCCGGACGCTGGTGTCGGTGGTGAACTCGTAGGTGGGGACCACCAGGTTCAGCGGTGCCGGCCCCTTACGGATGCGGCCCGAGGCATCGTAGTGCGAGCCGTGGCAAGGGCAGAACCAGCCACCGAAATCGCCCGTCCCGAATGTCGGGATACAGCCCAGGTGAGTGCAGGACCCGACCACGACCAGGTAAGGCTCGTGGCCCGGCTTGGTGCGTTCGGCGTCAGTCTGGGGCTCCTTCAGGTCCGAGGCGTTGTCGTCGGCGATGACGCGCTGCAGCTCGGCGGCGGTGCGGTAGCGCACGAACACCGGCTTGCCCTGCCAGGTGATGACGACCTGCTGGCCTTCCTGGACCTTGGTCACGTCGAAATCGATGGTCGACAGGGCCAGGGTGTCGGCGGCCGGGTTCATCGAGTTGATCAGCGGCCAGGCCACCATCACGCCCCCGCCCACGGCGGCGGCGCCGGCGGCGATGTGGATGAAGTCGCGGCGGGTGGCCTCGCCTTCGGGATGCCCATGCTGGGGGTCTTGATTCGTCACGACCTGTTCGGTCACGTCTCACCTCAAAAAGACTCAGGGCGCGGACCGACTGCAGGCCCGCGCGCGAGTGTGATCCTTTAGCGAAAACCCGGTGGAATGGCCCGGCCCGGCTTTGCGGCTCATCGCCGCAAGGCTGCGAGCGTTCGATTGAGAAACGCTCGCAATTCAGGCCGCGACAAGCCCCCGGGCCGCGCGTATGAGGGCCTTAGAATGCGTCTCGCCCTTTTTCAACCGGCCATCCCCCAGAACGTCGGCGCCTGTATCCGGCTGTCGGCCTGTTTCGGGGTCGAACTGCATGTGATCGAGCCGACGGGGTTCGGTTTCGACGACCGCGCGATGAAGCGGGCGGCGCTGGACTACGGGCCGCTGGGGCATCTGGTGCGGCATGTGGATTGGGACGCGTTCCAGCTGGAGCGGGGTCCGGGCCGGCTGATCCTGTTCACGACCAAGGGGGCGACGGCGTTGCAGGATCTAGCCTTCGGTGTCGACGACACCCTGCTGTTCGGCAGCGAGACCGCGGGTGTGCCGGATTACGTCCACGCGGTCGCCGACGCCCGTGTGGTCATTCCGATTCGACCCGAGACCCGGTCAATGAACCTGTCGGTCAGCGCGGGCGTGGGCTTGTTCGAGGCGTTGCGGCAGACGGGCCGCCTGCCGCGCCCCTGATCCTTCTCCCCCGAGGGGAGAAGGCATCGAACCCGATCAGTCGGCTTTGGACGTGGTCTCGGCCGCAGTGTCGGGCGTCTTGAGGACATCGGTCATGCCGTTCAGACCGCCGCCCGACAGGCCCACCTCGGCCAGCAACTGATCCACCAGCGGGGCCTGGGCGCGGTAGCGCAGGGCGCTGGAGACGACCTGGTCGGAAAGGTTGCCGTCGCCGCCGCCGTGGGAACCCGATCCGACCCCGCCGGAGCCGTTCAGGCCGTCGACCTGGACGATCTTGATCGAGTCGATGTTCTCCATCGGCTTGACCGATTCGGCGATGATCCGGTCCAGGTTCTCGATCAGCTTGATGCGGATCTGCATGGCGATCTGTTCGGGCGACAGCAGGTTGGCCGCCGTGTTCAAAGCGTTCTGGCCCGCCGCATCGACCTCGTAACGGACACGGGCGGCCTCGGCGGCGGCGCGGACGGCTTCGGCCTGGGCCTCGGCCTCGATACGGGTCTGATCGGCGGCGCCGCGGGCCTGTTCGCGCAGGGCCTCGGCCCGGTCCGCGGCGGCGGTCTTTTCCGCCTCGGCGGCGACGCGGATGGCGATGGCCTCGCGCTCGGCCTCCTTGGACGCCTCGATCAGCTCGATGATCTTCTGACGGTCGGCGCCTTCGCGGTCGCGCACCGTCTTGACCTGTTCCTCGGCCTGGACGGCCAGGGCCAGGGCCTTGTCGGCCTCGGCCTTGGCTTCGGACTGGGCACGAGACTTCTCGGCCACCGCGATGTCGCGATCCTGTTCGGACAGTTCGATGGCCTTGGCCTTTTCGATGTTCTGGGTCTCGACCGCGCGGGCCTTGGTGATCTCGCGCTCGGCGACTTCCTGTTCCATGGCGATGCGCTGTTGGGCGACCAGGCGGTCGGCCTCGATCCGGGCCTGTTCAATCTGCTGCTGGGCGGTGATCTTGGCGCCCTCGGCCTCGCGGCTGCGCTCGGCCTCCTGGCGGGCCACGTCGGCGCCCTGTTCGGCGCGGCGGTTGGCGATCTCGCGCTCCTGCTCCAGCTGGGCGTATTCCTCGTCGCGGGTGATCTCCAGGGTGCGGCGTTGGGCTTCCAGGTTCTTGGTGCGGATCTGGACCTGGGTGTCCTGTTCGATGTCGTTGCGCAGCTTCTTGCGCAGTTCGATCTCCTCGGTCAGCCGCGTCAGGCCCTCGGCGTCGAAGGCGTTGGACGGGTTGAAATGCTCCATCGCCGTCTGGTCCAGGCCGGTCAGGGAGACGGTCTCCAGCTCCAGCCCGTTCTTGAGCAAGTCCTCGGACGAGACCTGCTGCACCTTCTGAACGAAATGGGTGCGCTGTTCGTGCAGCTCGGTCATGGTCAGTTCGGCCGCGACCGAGCGCAGGGCATCGACGAATTTGCCCTCGACCAGGTCCTTCAGCTCATTGGGGTTCATGGTGCGCAGGCCCAGGGTCTGGGCGGCCGAGGCGATGGCTTCGGCGCTGGGCTGGACCCGCACATAGAACTCGGCCAGCACATCGACCCGCATCCGATCCTTGGTGATCAGGGCCTGTTCGTTGGATCGCTGCACCGCCAGGCGCAGGGTGTTCATATTGACCGAGATGGTCTCGTGCAGCACCGGCAGGACCAGGGCACCGCCGTTCATCACGACCTTCTCGCCACCGAAGCCGGTACGGACGAAGGAAGTCTCCTTGGCCGCCCGCTTGTACAGCCGCGCGAAGATCAGTCCCAGGATCAGCAGGGCCGCCAGACCCAGGCCCGCCAGAATGCCGATCTGAATCAGCGACGCGAAACCATCCATCGTTCTCAAAGCCCCTCGAAGAAAGTCGGTTACTCCAGCCCGTCCAGAAGGGACGCGCTGGGATTGGAAATGGCGAAATAGGTGGCCCCGACATGGCGCACGAGCAGTACGCCGGCCCCCTGGGCGAAGGCGTCCTCGGCGTCGTCGGGCTCGACCATGACATAGTGCGACTGGCCGTGCTGGTCGCGGACGCGGGCCTGGGCGGCGCTGCCGGGACGGGCCTCTCCGGTGACGATCACGGCGACGCGGCCCACCAGGCTGTCGCGCGAGACGGCCTCGGTCTCGTCCCGGGGCAGGATGCGCGAGACGCCTGTCCCGAAGACGCGGGTGACCGGCAAGGCGGCGGCCAGGGCCACCGGCACCGCCAGCAGCCAGGGCGCGGGCTGGCCAGCGATCGCCGCGACCAGCTGCTGCCCGATCAGGCCGACGATGCCGAAGCTGAACAGGAACACCACGATCAGCATCAGCAGTGGCAAGCGGCCCATGTTCAGCCACGACAGCAGCGAAGGCCCATCGGTGTCGAGGTCGGCATCGAGGTCGGCCTCGACCCCGTCGCCGATCCCGCCGCCCAGCCCCGCCGCCTCGACCACGCCGATCAGCAGCATCAGCACCAGGGCCGCGACGAAGGGCACATTGTCGCCGGACAACAGGAAGTCCATCGGCGCGTCAGGCCTTTTCGCTCGCGCGGGCCTTGATGGCGGCCAGCCGTTCCTCGATGCGGTGGTCGCGCGCCAGCCTGTCCAGGGCCGCGACCCGGCCGTCCAGGCCTCGGTCCACCCCGCCGGTGCCGGGGGCCCCCTCGCGCAGCATCATCCGGTCGAAGGTGCCGGTGGCGCTCTCGACCCGGCGGGTGACGCCGGGCCCTTCGCCGGAGACCGGGTCGGCCCCGGCCTGTTCGGCGGCGCGGACGCGGGTCTGGCGCATGGCGTTGAAGGCGTCCTCCATCTCGCGGCGCTTGGCGGCCAAGGCAGCGACATAGCCCTCCAGTTCCGTCTCGCGGCGACCGGCCTCGGCGACGGTGGATTCCAGCACCGGCACCTGCGCCTCGACGTCCAGCTGCCGTTCGACGGCGGCCCGCGCGAGGTCTTCCCGGCCCTGTTCCAGCGCCAGCTCGACATGGCCGGTCAGTTCCTCGTGGCGGCTGGACTGTTCGGCCAGGCGTTTGCCGGCCAGGTGTTTCTCAGCGATGGCGCGGCCCAGTTCGGTGCGAACCTCGTCGATGGCCTTGTCGATCTCGCGCAGGGTCTGTTGCAGGACCGCGTCGGGCATGGTGCCCTCGATCGCATCGACCAGGGCGTGGGCGCTGCCCGCCACGATCCGCCCGACCCGCGCCGCCAATGTGTCCGTCATCGTCCAGCCTCCACTCGCGCGGCATCCGCCGCAGAAATCAGGGTCATCAGATCGATCAAGGACCGCAGGTGGCGCGTCACCACGGCCTTATCATACGCAGGCGCGGCCGATGTCACACCCCAACGTAGCAACAATCCGGTCATGCGCGTCGCACAGTCCACCAGCTTCGCCTCGTGGGCGATCAGGACGTCGGCGGGCTGGCCCTCGCCGGGGCGCGGCGCGGCCAAGGCCAGGGCGAGATATTCCTCGGCCATGGCCAGGAGGCCGATCTCGACCTCGGAATGGACGTGGCCCTCCTGTTCCAGCAGGCGCACGCGGCGCACGGCCGGGGCCAGTTGGTCATGGCTGAAAGCCAGGGCCTGGGAGAACGACCCGGTTTCCTCGGAGCGTTCGCGGGTTTGGCGGATCAGGGCGCGGATCTTGTCGCTGGCCGTGATCGCGCCGTCGATCTCCAGCCGCGCCAGGAAGGCGACGTCTTCATCCGCCAGTCGAACGCTCAGGGGGGTGGTCAGCGAGGCCATGCCCGCCTTCTACCGCGACGTATGACGTTTGTAAACATCCGTCATACGGAATTCGGCGGGGCGGCCGGACCGCTTACTGGCCTGCGGACACCGGCTGGATCGCCGGTGTCGCCACGGCGGCCTGGGGCGCGGTCTCGGCGGCGGCGACCTGGGCCTCCGTCTGTTCGTGGCAGCGCCGCCCGGCATAGAGACCGTTCAGATAGTGCCAGCGGTTCTCGGCCACGCGGTCGGCGGTCTCGGCGCGGTCGCGGCCGGGCTGGGTCACCGCGTCGGCCCCGGCGACGGCCAGTCCCGCCCCGGGGATCAGCATGGCGGCTCCCGCCTTGACCACGCCGCCCAGCCGCCCGAACAGACTGCCCTCGGGTTCGCGGCCCATCAGCTGGCTGAGCTGGGCCGCCTGGTCGCCGAGCTGGACACAGGTCAGGGCGGGGTCGTCGGCGCGAATGGCGTGAAGCGTGGCCTGGGCTTCGGCTTCGGCTTCGGCGGGGGCGGCATTCTGAGCCGCCACGGGGGCGGCGAGGCACAGGGCGGCGGTGATCACGAGCGTCGTGCGCATGGTCTGGTCTCCGATGGGCCCTGTCGGCGAACCAAACGGATCGGCGGTCGATGAGTTGCGCTGTCGTGTGTGGCGAGGTGACGGGGCTCTCGAACCGTGGTTGAAATCCCACGCATGAGTGACACCATCCACGATCCCCTGACCCTGAAGAAGGCCGAGACGCGCGCCTGGTTCGAGGCTCTGCGCGACCGCATCCACGCGCGACTGGAGACACTGGAGGACGCGGCGCCGGCCGATCTTTTTCCCGGCAAACCCGGCCGGTTCGTGCGCACGCCCTGGACGCGCCATGAGGGCGGCGGCGGCGTGATGGGGATGATGCACGGGCGGCTGTTCGAGAAGGTGGGGGTGCATGTCTCGACCGTCCACGGCGAGTTTCCAGCGGATTATGCGAAGAATGTCCCCGGCGCGGAGGACGATCCGCGCTTCTATGCGACCGGGATCAGCCTGATCTGCCATCCAGTCAGCCCGCGCCTGCCGGCGGTGCACATGAACACCCGCTTCATCGCCACGACCAAGAGCTGGTTCGGCGGCGGGGCCGATCTGACGCCGGTGCTGATGGTCGATCGCGGCCAGGACGGGCCGGACGCGGTAGCCTTCCACGCCGGGATGAAGGCCCCCTGCGACGCTCATGACCCGGCCTGGTACGCCAAATACAAGCAGTGGTGCGACGAGTATTTCTTCCTGCCCCACAGGAACGAGATGCGCGGCATCGGCGGCATCTTCTACGACCACCACGACAGCGGCGACTACGACAAGGACTTCGCCTTCACCCGCGACGTGGGGACGGCCTTCCTGGACACCTATGCCGCCATCGTCGAACGCAGGATGACCGAGGCCTGGACCGGGGCCGAGCGCGAGGAACAGCTGATCCGGCGCGGGCGGTATGTGGAGTTCAACCTGCTCTACGACCGCGGCACGATGTTCGGGCTGAAGACGGGGGGCAATGTGGAGTCGATCCTCAGCTCCATGCCGCCAGTGGTGAAATGGCCGTGATCGGACGCAGGGGTCCTGCGGTCGCGACTCTCTTGGCTGCGATATCGATCGCGGCGTGTACCGAGCCCGAGCCCGGAGAGCTTATTGGCAACCCCAACAACGCCGGGCCGGATTTTGACTGCAAGCTGGGGTTTGACGCTCTTCTGCAAAGCATCCTGGCTCGCCCGGCCGTAAAGGACTGGGGTATGGATCGCGATACGGCGAGGTACATTCAGGACGACGCAAGGTCGTCCTTCTACATCGTGACCGGCGAACGGCATCCCGCGCATCCAGCAATCATTCAGCGCAGATCAGGCATGTCGAGCTCGGGCGCCACCCTCACGACCGAAGCCTGCGCCTTTGGCGACCGAGAAGCGCTGGATGCCGATATTCAGGCGTATGACCTCATGGATCGCGCGCTGATGAAGGAGTTCGTCATCTATCATTATCCGACTGACGAACCAGGTTCGCCGACTCTCGCGCATCTGACGCCCCCACCCTCGGCACCACCGCTATCTTAGGGCGCCGCGCTCTATCGGCGCCCCTCGAGAACGATCGCGGAACCCTAGATTCCGCTCCCCTCCCCCTCGACCGGCGGTGGGGTCAGCAGCAGGAAGGCGCGAATCCAGGCGGTCAGGACGGCGCGGTCGTTGGGGCGGCGCAGGCTGGCCACGGCTTGGTCGGCCAGGCCGTCGGGTAAGCGTGTGCCGCGACGGCTCTCAATCAGGGCGGCCGCGTAGTCCGGCTGGAATTCAGGGTGGCACTGGAAGGATATGGCGTCCTCACCCCAGGCTAGGCCGGCGTGGGGGGTGAAGGCGCTGGCGGCGATGATCCGGGCGTCGGGGTCGATCGCCAGCACCTGGTCCTGATGCGAGACGGGGATGGCGATCGAGGCGGCGGCCGGCTGCATCCACGGCTCGCGCGAGACGATGTCATAGCCGTGCAGGCCAATGCCCCAGCCCTTGTCGGACTTGCCGACGTGGCCGCCGAAGGCCTGGGCCATGGCCTGGTGGCCGAAGCAGATGCCAACGAGGCGGGTCCGTCCCCTCGCCGCCCGCAACCAGGCCAACAGCGGCGCGATCCACGGCAGGTCGTCATAGACCCCCGCCGACGAGCCGGTGACGATCGCGCCCTGGAAGCCCTCGGGGCTATCCGGCAGGTGGCCGGACTGGACGTCGAACCGGCGGGTGGCGACGCCTTCGCCGAGCAACGCCCGGAACCGGGCCGGATAGTCGTCGAAATCGTCCTTCAGCGCCTCGGGCGGGCGGCCGGTCTCCAGGATCGCAATCGGTTTCATCGGTCGCATATGGGGACGATCGTCGGTGACGGCGCAAGCCCGGTGCGCTAGAAGCCCGGCCCATGACCGACGCCGCCTCCGATCCCGATGCCGCGCCCGTGGTGCTGATCAACGTCTTCAAATGCCAGCAGGGCAAGCAGGACGCCCTGCTGGAGATGCTGGCGACCCTGACGCGGGTCCAGGTCGGATTGCCCGGCTTCGTCTCGGCGACCCTGCATCGCGGCCTGAACGGCAGGACGGTGGCCAATCACGCGGTCTGGCGGACCGTCGAGGACTGGAAGGCGATGACGCGCCACCCCGATGTCTCTGCGGCGATGAACCCGATCATGGCGATCGCCACCTTCGAGCCGAACCTCTATGAGGCCGGCGAGATCATCGACTGAAGCCTCCGCGTCCGCGACCCGCTAGATCGCCTCCACGGGCGCGGCCAGCCAGGCCTCGCGCAACCGCGCCATCCGGCCGGGATCGACCGCGAATCCCCGGTCTCCGATCGCCGTCACGGCACAGGCCGGCGTGGCGCTGTTGCAGATGAAGGCGCCGTCGAACCGGCCCAGGCCGTCGAGGGTCACGACCTCGGTTCGCCCCTGCATCCCGACGGCCTCGAGCCCCCGCTGAATCAGCGCTTGGGTCACGCCCTGCAGCATCGGGGCGCGGGGCCAGATGACCTGGTCGCCGTCCAGGAATCCGACGTTCCACAGGCTGCCTTCCGAAATCCGTCCGTCCGCGTCCACGAACAGGGCGTCGTCGTGCCCGGCCTGGCGCGCCAGCCTGCGTGCCCGGATCAGGCCGAGCGTCGCCGCGTGCTTCAGATGCGGCATCTCGCGCGCATAAAGCTGCGGCTGAAGCCGCACGGTCTCCGCGACCGGCGCGACCGGCGCGAACACACCGACCATGACCTTCGGCACGCCGTGCCAGTCGGGCGTGCGCGGCCCGATCTCCGGCGAGAACAGACCGACCCTCATCCAGGCGTCGCGACGGTCCAGCAGGGCCTGGCGCATGAGCCCCCGCAACCGCTCAACCCCCACCGCCAGCCCGAACAGCTCGACCGCCTCGGTCTCCAGCCGGTCCAGATGCAGGGTCAGCCCCCGCGCCCCCCCGCCTTCGATCCCGAACGACGTATAGGCCCCATAGTTGACCAGCGCCTGATGGGCGAGGTCCTCGGCCGTGACCGGAAGGCCATCGACGGTCAGCGAGGGGGGCGCGCCCATGGCCTCAGATGAGCCCGCTCAACGGGGAGCTGGCGCTCGCATACATACGCCGCGGCATCCGCCCCGCCCGATAGGACTCGCGGCCGGCGATCACCGCATGCTTCATCGCCGAGGCCATCCGGATCGGATCCTGCGCGCCCGCGATCGCCGTATTCATCAACACCGCATCACACCCCAGCTCCATGGCGATGGTCGCATCCGACGCCGTGCCGACCCCCGCATCGACCAGCACCGGCACCGTCGCCTGTTCCACGATCAGCCGAATGTTGACCCGGTTCTGGATCCCCAGACCCGAGCCGATCGGTGCCGCCGCCGGCATGATCGCCGCGGCCCCCGCCTCCTCCAGCCGCCGGGCCATGACCACGTCGTCAGTGCAATAGACCATGACCTGGAACCCGTCCTTGATCAGCAGGTCCAGCGCCCTAAGCGTCTCGACCATGTCGGGATACAGATGTGCCGTGTCCGACAGCACCTCCAGCTTGACCAGATCCCACCCACCGGCGTCGCGCGCGAGCCGGAGGGTCCGCACCGCATCCTCGCCGGTGAAACACCCGGCGGTGTTGGGCAGGAAGGTGAACCGGTCCGGCTTCACATGATCGACCAGCATCGGCTGGCTGGGGTCCGACAGGTTCACGCGGCGCAGCGCCACGGTAACGATCTCGGCCCCGGCCGCTTCGGCGGCTGCGGCGTTCTGGGCATAGTCGGCGTATTTGCCGGTGCCGACGATCAGCCGCGAGGAAAAGGAGCGACCGGCGACGGTCCAAGTGTCTGTCTGGGTCATACCGCGCATGTAGCGGCTCGACAGGCGGATTCGAAGGGTGTTCGGCACCGATCGGGTTGTAATCGGTTACAGGGCTTGTCACCCTGACCTCGTCCGACGGCAAGATCGGGAAGGAGGACACCATGACCAAGACGCGCAGAACTATCCTTCAGGGCCTGGGCGGCGCGGCCGCCATCGGCGCGGCCGGTTGCGCCACGACCCCGATGAACCGCGCCGATGGGCGGCCGAACATCCTGTTCATCATGACCGACGACCACGCCCAGTCGGCGCTGAGCAGCTATGGTAACCGTATCCTGAACACGCCCCATCTGGACCGGATCGGGGCCGAGGGCGTGCGGTTCGACAATGCTTTCGTCACCAACTCCCTGTGCTTGCCCAGCCGCGCCAGCTATCTGACCGGGCTCTATTCCCACGCCCACGGCATGGTGACGAACGGCGAGGAATCCGGCTTCGACAACGAACCGCTGCTGAACAATGCCGCGACCTGGCCGATTCTGCTGGGGCAGCAGGGCTATCACACCGGCGTCGTCGGCAAATGGCATGTCAACACCCCGCCCGCCGGATATGACCGGGTCGCCGTCCTAGTCGGTCAGGGCCAGTACTGGAACCCGGCGATCTTGGATTCGGCCGGGCGGCAGCGGCGTGGCGAAGGCCACACCGACGACGTCATCGGCGGCCTGGCGGCGGACTTCATCCGCGAACGGCCACGCGACCGGCCCTTCGCCCTGCTCTATCAGTTCAAGGCCCCCCATCGGGGCTGGGAGCCTGCGCCGCGCTTCGCCAACGCCTTCGCCGATATCGAGATTCCACCGCCCGACACCTTCATGGACGACATCCAAAACCGGCCGCGCGCGCTTCAGCTGGCCGACATGCGGATCGCCGACATGCCCGACTATCGCCGCCGCGGCGTCACCGCCGACCTGCCGGACGAAGAGCGGGCGCGCCGCAACTACGAGATTTTCATCAAGGACTATTACCGCGTCCTGCTGGGCGTTGACGAGAACGTCGGTCGCATCCTGGACCTGCTGGACCGCGAGGGACTGAGCGAGAACACCCTGATCGTCTACACCTCAGACAACGGCTTCTTCCTCGGCGACCACGGACTGTTCGACAAGCGGCTGATGTACGAGCCGTCGATCAAGGTGCCGTTCCTGGTGCGCCATCCGGCCTCGATCGCGGGCGGCCAGGTCAATCGCGATCAGATGCTGCTGAACATCGACGTCGCCCCGACCTTCCTGGACTACGCCGGTCTGGGCACCAACCCGCACATGCAAGGCCGCAGCTGGAGATCGATCGTCCAGGGCAGCCCGCCCACCGACTGGCGTCAGGATTTCCTCTACCAGTATTTCGAGTTCCCGGCCGCCCATTGCGTGCGCCCGCATCGGGGCGTGCGCGACACGCGCTGGAAGCTGATCCATTGGGAACTGCCCGAGGAATGGGAACTGTACGATCTTCAGAGCGACCCCGGCGAGCGGACCAACCTGTCTGGCCGCCCGGCCTTTGCGGTCGAGGAGGAACGCCTGCGGACCCGGTTGGCTGCGCTGCGCCAAGAGGTCGGCGACGGCGATCTGCCCGGCTATGCCCGCGCCGATCCCGACGATCTCCGCTTCGGCGGCTATGGCGGCGCGCAGGCCCAACAACTCGTCTGTCGCGCCGTCACGTCCCTAGATTGATGGCCATCGGCCCGTTATCCACCGAGATCTGTTCGACCGCCTGCTTGTGGCGCAGGCGATCGTCGACGGGTTTGAACTGGTGAGTTCGGACGGCCGGATTGGCCGCTATTCTGGCCCGATCCTAAAGGTCTGATTCACCCCCCGCCCACGAATTGCACCAGTTCGATCCGATCGCCCTTGGCCAGGGCCGTCTCGCCGTGCAGCGAGCGCGGCACGATCTCCAGATTGCGCTCCACCGCCACCTTGCGCGGGTCCAGCCCCAGCTCCTCGACCAAGGCCAGGATCGTGCGGGCCGCCACGTCCCGCGTATCTCCGTTGACTTGAAGCCGCATGTCGTTAGGTCAACCTGTTCATCACCGGCGCTTCCGCAGTTGCCGGTCGTCCGCTACAAGGCCCGCCCGATTCCAGCGGCCCATCGGCCGGAGCCCATGCCCGACACCGTCCTATATGTTCTGAACGGTCCCAATCTCAACCTGCTCGGCGAGCGGGAGCCCGAGATCTATGGCCGCGAGACCCTGGCCGATGTCCAGGCGTTGTGCGAACGCGCCGCCGACGGCGCGACCGTCGTCTTTCGGCAGACCAATCACGAGGGCGAACTGATCGACTGGGTCCACGAAGCGCGCACCCAGGGTTCCGCCCTGGTCCTGAACCCCGCCGGCTACGGCCACACCTCGGTCGCCCTCTTGGACGCGCTCAAGACGCTGACCATTCCGATCGTCGAATGCCACCTGTCCAATCCGGCGGCGCGCGAGCGTTTCCGGCATCGGTCCTATGTTTCGCCGGTCGCATCCGGCATCGTTTCGGGCTTCGGCCCGTTCAGCTATGAACTGGCGATCCAGGCCGCCCTGCGCCTCGTCCGTTCGTCGAAAGAGACCTGATCCATGGCGACCGAAAAGCCCAAGACCGAACTGACCAACGATCCCACCACCGAGATCGACACCGCCCTGGTGCGCCAGCTGGCCGATATCCTGAACGACACCAGCCTGACCGAGATCGAGGTCGAGCGCGGCGAACTGCGCATCCGCGTCGCTCGCGAGATCACCGCCGCCCCGGTCGTGCAATACGCCGCCGCCTCTGCCCCGGTCGCCCACGCCGCGCCCGTCGCGACCGCCGCTCCGGCCCCCGCCGCCATGCCGTCCGACCCCGCCACCATCGTCGCCAAGGCCGGCGAACAGGTGAAGTCGCCCATGGTCGGCACCGCCTATCTGAAGGCCTCGCCCGAGGCCGAGCCGTTCGTCCAGCCCGGCGACACGGTCAAGAAGGGCCAGACCCTGCTGATCGTCGAGGCCATGAAGACGATGAACCCGATCCAGTCCCCCCGCGACGGCGTGGTGACGGAAGTCCTGGTCGGCGACGCCCAGCCCGTCGAGTTCGGCGAGCCGCTCGTCATCCTGGCCGACTGACATGTTCACCAAGGTTCTGATCGCCAACCGCGGCGAGATCGCGCTGCGCATCCACCGCGCCTGCAAGGAGATGGGCATCTCCACCGTCGCCGTGCATTCCGAAGCCGACCGCGGCGCCATGTGGGTGCGCCTGGCCGATGAGAGCGTCTGCATCGGCCCGGCTCCGGCCGCAAAATCCTATCTGAACATCCCCTCGATCATCGCCGCCGCCGAGATCACCGGGGCCCAGGCTATCCACCCCGGCTACGGGTTCCTGTCCGAAAACGCCCGCTTCGCCGAGATCGTCGAGGCCCACGGCATGACCTTCATCGGTCCGCGCCCCGACCACATCCGCATCATGGGCGACAAGATCACCGCCAAACAGACGGTGCTGGAGGCCGGCATCCCCTGCGTCCCCGGCTCGCCGGGCGAGGTCGAGACCGTCGAGGCCGCCATCGCGGCGTCCAAGACCATCGGCTTCCCCCTGATCGTCAAGGCCTCCGCCGGCGGCGGCGGACGCGGCATGAAGGTCGCCCTGACCCCCGACGATCTGGTCGAGGCCGTCCAGACCGCCCAGTCCGAGGCCCTGGCCGCCTTCGGCAACGGCGCGGTCTATATGGAACGCTATCTCCAGAAACCCCGCCACATCGAGATCCAGGTCATCGCCGACAGCCACGGCAACGTCGTCCACCTGGGCGAACGCGACTGTTCCCTGCAACGCCGTCACCAGAAGGTGCTGGAGGAGGCCCCCTCCCCCGCCCTGTCCGCCGAAGGCCGCGCCAGGATCGGCGATACGGTCAACAAGGCGATCGCCGCGATCGGCTACCTCGGCGCCGGCACGATCGAATTCCTTTGGGAGGACGGCGAGTTCTTCTTCATCGAGATGAACACCCGCCTGCAGGTCGAACACCCGGTGACCGAGGCCATCACCGGCGTCGACCTGGTGCGCGAACAGATCCGCGTCGCCGCCGGCCTGCCCCTGTCGTTCACCCAGGACGACATCCATTTCGAGGGCCACGCCATCGAGGTGCGGGTCAATGCCGAGAACTCCGAAACCTTCACCCCCTCGCCCGGCACCATCACCGACTTCCATGCGCCGGGCGGCCTGGGTGTGCGGCTGGATAGCGCCATCTACGCCGGCTATGCGATCCCGCCCTTCTACGACAGCCTGATCGGCAAGCTGATCGTGCACGGCCGCGACCGCGCCGAATGCATCGCCCGCCTCAAGCGCAGCCTGAACGAGATGGTCATCGGCGGCATCGACACCACCATCCCCCTGTTCCAGAAACTGTTGCAGGAGCCCGACATCCTGTCCGGCGACTACGACATCCACTGGCTGGAAAACTGGGCCAAAAAACAGAAGGCCTCCAGCTGAACGACCTGACCGCCACCGAAAGCCCCTTCGGTGGCTTCGGCCCCGACGACCTGCTGCGCTGCTACGCCCGAGGCGTGTTCCCGATGGGCGAGGCGCGCGACGACCCCCGCGTCTTCCTGGTCGAGCCGGACCAGCGCGGCGTCATACCGCTGGACGCCTTCCACATTCCGACCCGCCTGCGCCGCACCGTCCGCGCCGAACCGTTCGCGATCCGCGCCGACACCGCCTTCTCCGCCGTGCTGGACGCCTGCGCCGCCTCGACCCCCGGCCGCGAGGACACCTGGATCAACGACCCGATCCGCCGCCTCTATCTGGACCTCCACGCCCGAGGCTTCGCCCATAGTCTGGAATGCTGGCGGGACGAACGCCTCGTCGGCGGCCTGTACGGCGTCACCCTGGGCGGTGCCTTCTTCGGCGAAAGCATGTTCAGCCGGGCCACCGACGCCTCCAAGGTCGCCTTGGTCCATCTCGTCGCGCACCTGAAACGAGGCGGCTGGACTCTTCTCGACACCCAGTTCCTGACCGACCACCTGACCCAGTTCGGGGCGGTCGAGACGCCGCAACCGGCCTATCTCAGACGACTGAAGACGGCCCTGCCGGTGCGCCCCGACAGGACCACACTAAACCAATCGATGTCCGGGGCCGAAGCCGTCGCCTATGCCTTGCAGCCCACGATCCAAGCGTCGTAGTTCGGATGCTGCAACCCGCTGACGGCGGGGGTCGAGGCGAACATCCAGCCCTTGAACACCTCGCGCGCCTCGGTGTTGCGGGTTTTGGCGCGGGGCTCCAGCACCACCTCCATATAGGCGATGGCATCACGGACCGGCTCGTCCGGCGCCGAGACCTCACAGGCGCGGGCGGTGAACACCAGCGACTGGTTGAAGCGCACCGGACGCCCGCCGACGGCGACCTCGAACCGCATGCGCTCGGCAGTGACCTTGTCGATGGCCTCGACGATGGCGACGCGGCGGCGCTGGCGACGATCCGGGACGACCGGGGTTTCGGCCTTGGCCGGAACCGGAGCGGTCTCTTCCTCTTCCTCGGCGTCCTCCACGGTCGGCGCTTCGGCCACGACGATGGGCTGGGTCGGGATGATCACGACCGGCGCGGCGGGCGCGGGCGTGCCGGCCGGGGCGGCCTCGTCCGGGGGCGCCGGCGGCACCGTGGGCGGGGTCTGTTCTCGCAACAGGTCGCCGACCGGATCCTGGACCGGCTGGGCGTCCTGGGGCACGTCCTGCAGGGCTCCCGCGACCACCCCGCCCGAGGCCATCAGCCCCAGCGCGATACCGCCGATCATCAGGGCGCGCTTGCGGGTCATTCGGGTTTCCACGCCTCATAATCCCCGGTCGCGGCCGGGCGCACGCCCTCGGCGGCCAGCGATCCCGGCGGCCGCCAGGCGAGCGGCGTGCCGGTCAGATTGGGCCGGTGATCCTTCTCCCACGACCGCCGCAGCAACGGCTCGTCAGTCGGCGGGGCGTCGAACGTATAGTGCAGCCAGCCATACCAGTCGGGCGACACCTTGGATGCCTCGGCATAGCCGTCATAGACCACCCAGCGCCGCTTGCGCCCGTCGTAGCTCGAGTTGTCGCGAGATTCGTAATAGCGATTGCCGTGCTCGTCGGCCCCGACCAGCGACCCGCGCTTGGCGATGGTGAACAGGGTGCCCAGGGTGGCGCCGTGGGTCCACGAAAAGATCTTGCCGAGCACTGTGTTGAATCCCGTCGAAACACGGCCGCCGGACCGCTCCGGCGACGCGGGGCGATCATAGAAACCCCGAGGCTTCCCGTCCAGCGCCAGCGACACCCCGACCCGATCAACATCTTGGGGGTAACCCGGATCGCCCCCGCAACATCTATTGAAGGCCGAGGCCCGGACGGCCTATCCTGCGCGACGACCGGGCGGAGACCCTCCCCATGCGCATCCCCAGCCGTTTCGCCGAACTGACCGTCAGCCTGGAGAGCCGCGTGATCGACCGTGCCGACACGGTCGTGGCGGTGCTCGCCCCCGCCGGCTGGAGCAGCGCCCGGATCGAGGCCTGGCTCGACTGGGCCGATGCGCGGAACCTCCACGGCAATGCCGAGATCCACCCACTCGACGGCGCGCTCCACGCCTGGGCCGAGACCCTGGCCGAACGCGGCCGGGCCGCCGGCCTGATCGCCGGCACCGGCCGGACCTTCGTCGGTGCCGTGGTGGGATCGATCCTGACCGGGCTGGTCGCCGTCGGCGATCCGGTGGGCGACGACGGACCCGCCGTCACCCGACTGGACGATCCCGCCGCGCTTCGACGGCTTCAGCTGGAGGCCGGACGGCGTCGCCGCGCGCGCCTGACCGCAGGATCGATCGAGGCCACCGCCCGGGCCCTGAACGCCGTCGCCGATGCGGTCAGCCGTTGCGCGGGTCCGCGCGGCGAGTGCGCCGACCCGCGCCGCAATCCGGCGCTCGCCCGCGCCGCCCTGGCCGCCCGC